>Ga0209709_10000026_pt1 | contig 123706 bp, 116 predicted proteins | sample ArcticOcean_MG_C_2_FD_187435 | JGI IMG/M metagenome (GOLD analysis project Ga0209709, IMG submission 187435) | Marine microbial communities from western Arctic Ocean - ArcticOcean_MG_CB4_136 (SPAdes) (version 2) | ecosystem: Environmental > Aquatic > Marine > Oceanic | place: Arctic Ocean...
TTTAATTATTAAAACTTTTTTTTCTTTTGAAAGTTTTTCTTCTTTATTTTTTTTTTTTATATATGAAATTAAACCTCTTTCACCGTCTAAGAGGTTAAGCAATACATAAATAAACAAAAAAATACTTATCAAAGTAAATTTTTTATTACTTATTACTTCTATAAATTTCATATGTTAAACTCTAGCCATTTTTACAGAATTGCCAAGCTCCTCTTCAATCCTTAATAAGCGGTTATATTTTGCTACTCTTTCTGATCTAGCTAAAGATCCTGTTTTAATTTGGGGGGACTGTGTAGCAACCGCCAAATCAGCTATAAATGTATCTTCTGAATCACCTGATCTGTGAGAAATTATAGTAGTAAAATTATTTTTTTGAGCTAAACTTATAACTTCTAAAGTTTCTGATAATAAACCTATTTGATTTGGTTTTATTAATATACTATTAGCTGATTTTTCTGTAATACCTCTTTTAAGTCTTTTTTCATTAGTAACAAACAAATCATCACCAACAATCTGAATATATGAACCTATTTCATTTGTAATTTTTCTCCAAGAATCCCAATCATTTTCTGCAAACGGATCCTCTATTGATTTTATTGGGTAATCAGCAACTAGTTTTTTATAATATTTAAGAACATTATCTACAGAAGAAAAAGTATTAGATTCAATTGAGTAATACCCCTCTTTGTTTATGAGCTCATTAGCTGCAACATCAAGACATATAGCTATATCTTTTCCAGGTATAAATTTTGATTTTTCTATTGCATCGACAATTAATGATAATGCTTGTTCATTTGAATTTAAAGATGGAGCAAATCCTCCTTCATCACCAACATTTGTAAACATTTTTTTTGATTTTAATAATATTTTTAAGTTTTGGATTACTAAAAAACATTTTTCTATAGCGTCTGTAAAATTTTTTGCAGAATCTGGTCTAATCATAAATTCTTGTATCTTAAGATCGTTATCAGCATGAGCTCCACCATTGATAATATTCATTAAAGGGAAAGGAAGAGAAAATTCTTTTCCTAGATTTTTATAAAGAGAATTTTTATTAGTTATTGCAGCAACTTTTGATACAGCTATCGACACTGAAAGCATAGCGTTTGCACCTAAATTTTTTTTATTTTCAGAAGAATCTAGTTCTAATAAAATATTATCAATTTTTTTTTGCTTGGTAGGATCTTCTCCTTTAAGTATAGAATTAATTTTAGAGTTTATATTTTTTACAGCTTTGTTAACACTTTTGCCTAAAAATATATTTTGATCTCCGTCCCTTAACTCGTGAGCTTCAAATGTTCCTGTTGAAGCGCCAGATGGAGATATAGCGGTAGCTGAAATATTGTTATCTAAAAAAACTTCTGCTTCGACCGTTGGATTTCCTCTGCTATCAAAAACCTGCCGCCCTATAATCTTACTAATCTTTGACATTTTTAATTAGTTTATCTATTGAAATGAGTTGTTTAAGTAAATTTTCCATTTTAGATAAAGGAACCATGTTGGGACCGTCTGATGGAGCATTATCGGGATCAGGGTGAGTTTCTATAAATACAGCAGCTACACCGACGGCTATTGCAGCACGAGCAAGGTATTCGACAAATTCTCTTTGTCCTCCACTTTTCTCTCCCATGCCGCCAGGTTGTTGAACTGAGTGTGTAGCATCAAAAACTACAGGATAACCATTTTTTGCCATTATTGGTAAAGATCTCATGTCAGAAACTAATGTATTGTATCCAAAACTAGCACCTCTCTCTGTAACTAAAATATTTTTGTTTCCTGAATCTTCTATTTTTTTAGTTACATTAACCATATCCCATGGAGCTAAAAATTGACCTTTTTTCACATTTATAATTTTTCCAGTTTTTGCAGCAGCAATTAATAAATCTGTTTGTCTGCACAAAAAAGCAGGTATTTGTAAAACATCAACATGTTCTGCAACTATTTTGCACTGATCTATGGCATGAATATCTGTTAATACTGGAATTTCTAAGTCTTTTCTAATTTTATCAAAAATTGGTAAAGAATTTTCAAGACCAGTTCCTCTTTTTCCATTTAAGCTTGTTCTGTTAGCTTTATCAAATGAAGTTTTATAGATAAATCCTATTCCAAGTTTATCAGTCATTTTTTTTAAAACTTCAGCTACGGTAAGGGCGTGCTTTTCATTTTCTAACTGGCAAGGTCCAGCTATTAATGTAAAGGTTTTTAAGTTTCCTATTTCTAACTTTCCACATTTTACTATTCTATTTTCCATCAATTTTTACCTCTATTTTTTCCTGCCGCTTTAATAAATGAAGAAAACAAGGGATGTGGCGTAAAAGGTCTTGATTTAAATTCAGGATGAAACTGCACACCTATAAACCAAGGGTGATTTTTTAATTCTATAATTTCAGGTAATGCACCATCTGGTGATAGGGCTGAAAAAATCAATCCTTTTTCTTCAAATCTTTTTCTGTATTTTAAATTCACCTCATACCTATGTCTATGTCTTTCTTTAATTTTATTAGTAGAATATATTTTTGAAATTAGAGATTTTTTCTTTAATATAGCTTCGTATGAACCTAATCTCATTGTTCCACCTAAATTTTTTCTACTTCCTTTTTGCATTATTTCACCTTTCTTCCATTCTTCAAGCAAACCAACTACTGGTATACAATTGCCTCCAAACTCACTAGTAGAAGCGTTTTTAATATTTAATAAATTTCGAGCCATTTCTATTACTGCTAATTGCATTCCAAAACAAATCCCTAAAAAAGGTATATTATTCAATCTTGCGTATTTTATGGCAGCAATTTTACCTTCACTACCTCTTTTACCGAATCCGCCAGGTATAAGAATACCCGAAACATCTTTTAGTAATAATTTTAAATTATTTATTTTTAGGTTTTCTGAATCAATTCTTTTAAGATTAACTTTAAATCTATTTGAAATTCCACCATGAACTAAGGCTTCGTCTAGAGATTTGTATGCATCTTTAAAATTAACATATTTACCTATTATTGCGATTTTTACATCTTTCTTTGATCCTAAAACTCTGGATGTAATATTTTTCCATTTATTAAGATTTGGTTCCTTTTTATTTTTAATACCAAAATATTCAAGCACTTGATTATCCAGTTTTTCTTTATGAAAACTTATTGGAGCTTCATAAATAGTTCTTACATCAATTGTCTCAATAACATTTTTATAATCCACATTGCAAAAAAGAGATATTTTTTTTCTTTCACTGATTGGGATATTTTTTTCAGATCTGCAGATGATTATGTCTGGTTGTATTCCTAAACTTCTTAACTCTTTAACAGAGTGTTGAGTTGGTTTTGTTTTTAATTCACCTGAAGCTTTTAAGTAAGGAACTAAAGTTAAATGAATAAACAAACTGCTTTTTCTTCCAACGTCGTTTGAGAACTGTCTAATAGCTTCTAGGAATGGTAAACTTTCTATATCACCTACCGTACCTCCAATTTCGCAAATAATAAAATCTTCATCTTTTACATTGTGGGAAATAAATTTTTTAATCCTATCTGTAACATGTGGAACTACTTGAACAGTTCCTCCCAAATAGTCTCCTTTCCTTTCTTTTTTTATTATTTCACTATAAATTCCGCCTGTAGTAATGTTGTCTGATTTAGTTGCTGAAATTCCTGTAAATCTCTCGTAGTGACCTATATCTAAATCTGTTTCCGCTCCATCATCTGTTACAAAAACTTCTCCATGTTGAAAAGGATTCATTGTTCCTGGATCTACATTTAAATAAGGATCTAATTTTCTTATTCTAACTTTATATCCTCTTAACTGTAGCAGGGATGCTAAAGAAGCAGAAGAAAGTCCTTTTCCAAGTGATGAGACCACGCCGCCAGTGACAAATACATATCGCGCCATGGAAGTATTTTATACTAAACTTTTAAATAAAAATAAAGATATTTTATTATTCAGATTTGGGTATTTCTGGTTCAGAGGTATCCTCCGTTGATTCTTCAATGCTTTCTAAAACTGATGTTGTTGTGAGTTGCTCTCTAGACATAATGGTAAGAGAAATGCTTGTAATTATAAAAAAGGTTGCAATTATGGCTGTTGCTTTAGTTAGAAAGCTGCTGGCTGATCTTGCGGAAACAAAACTGTCTTGTTCTGAAACACCTATACCTAAAGCTCCACCCTCAGATTTTTGAAGTAAAATTGATCCAACAAGCAATATGGCTAAAATTATATCTATTATTAAAATGATATTTTGCATAATAGTTATTTATAGTAATTTTTTATTATATCAATAAATTTTTTTGACGATTGAGACGCACCACCAATTAAAAAACCATCAATTTCAGTAACTTTAGACAATTGACTTATATTATTTGAATTTACGGAGCCACCATAGAGAACAATACATTTTTTTTTTGAATTAAAAAAAATTTTAACCTCATTTTTTATGAAATTTACTGTTCTTTTCAGCTCATTCTCTTTTGGAATTTTATTTGTTCCAATAGACCAAATGGGTTCATATGCAAATATGATTTTATTTAAATCAAATTTTTTTATTAAAGAACTTTTTATTTGATTTCGAAGTACAGAAAAGGTTTTACCATTTTTTTTATCTTTGAAAGATTCTCCAATGCAAAAAATAATTATTAATTTTTCCTCTAATGCTGAAACAATTTTTTGTTTTATTAAATCATCTGTATCTCCATTTAATCTATTTTCTGAATGACCTAATATAATATATTTAGCTCCTACATTTTTTAACATTTTTGAATTAATGGATCCGGTAAAAGAACCATAAGTTTTGCTATGATGACAATTTTGTGCACCTAATAAAACACTACTCAATTTTAATTTTTTCTTGAAATAATTAATTAAGGTGCTTGGAACACACAGTATAATTTTAGATTTATTAAGTTTTTTATTTTTTTGATGAAATTGGTTGATTTTAGCGATAATGTTAAATGAACTAAAATCACCAAACATTTTCCAATTTCCAATAAAATATTTTAATTTATTTGTCATGATTCAATATTTAATTTATAGAGTATCTAAATATATAACAATAAAATAATTTTAATATAAATGCTAACAACAATAAGAAAATTTTCTGAATCAATATACGCAAAAATTCTTTTGAGTATTGTTGTAATTCCATTTGTATTTTGGGGAATGGGTGGATTATTTACAGGTGGAAATAAAAATATCATAGTTATTATAGATGGTGAAAAGTTTTCAGCGCAGGAGTTTATTGGTTATGTTCAAAAAACGACTACACAAAATTCAAAAATTGATATTAATCAGATTAAAAATTTTATTACATTATTCATTGGAGAGAAACTCATTGAAAAAGAAGTTAGTCGTTTTAATATTAAACTAACAAATAAAAGTTTAAGCAATCTAATTAAAAACCAGGAAGATTTTAAAAGAAAAAATATTTTTTCAAGAACTGAATATGAAAAATTTTTACTAGAAAATGGATTAACAGCAGTTAGTTTTGAAAAAAATTTAGCAAAACACGAAATGAAAAAGCAATTACTCCAGTTTGTTGGTGGTGGAATTGTTCCGCCAAAATTTTTAGTTAATAATTCTTTTAATCAAACTAATCAAAAAAGGGATGTTCGTGTTATAAATTTAGATACTTTTTTAAAAAAAAATTCTAACTTCTCAGACACTGAAATTAAATCTTATTATGAATTAAATAAAAACAATTATGCCGAAGAATATAAGTCTATTTATTTAGTTGAGTTAAAGCCTAATAAATTAGTTGGTGTAGATGAATATAATGATTTGTTTTTTGAAAGAATAGATGAAATCGATAATTTAATAAACATTGGTGAAAGTTTAAGTACAATAAATGATAAGTTTAATTTAGAATTACCAAAAACATTTATTATAAATCAGGTTGGTGATGATTTAAAATCTAAAAGAATTAACGAAATTTCTAAAGATGCGATAAAAAACGTTTTCTCCATTAGTAAGTCTGAACCTACTATTTTTTTAGAAGATAATGGAAAATATTTTCTAATTGAATTTATCAAATCCGAAATTATACAAAAAAAATGGGATGATCCGTCTACTAAGAATGATATAATAAAAAACTTAAAAAATAATATTAACAAAAAACTTCTTTCTGAGATTATTAGTAAAATAAACCAAAATAAATATTCAAAAGAAGATTTTGATAATTTAGCCAAAGAAAAAGATTTGGTTGTAAATAAAATTTACTTAAATAATTTCAATGATGATAGTGAAATAAAAAAAGAAATTGTTAATCAGATATACTCAGCACCATTAAAAAAAGTGATTTTAATACAAGCTGTAGAAATAACTGAAAATTATTTAATCTATGTCGAAAATGTTAAAAACGTATCTCTGGAAATAAATTCAGATGAATTTGCTAAATATTTAGGTTTATCACGAGCTAATATAGCGAACAGATTATTTAATACATACGATGAATATATTAAAAAAAGGTATAAAATAGAAATTAACTATAAAGCGATAGATGTAGTCAAAAATTATTTTGAATAATGTACATTAATACAAGTTTAGTTAACTTTAAAAAAAAACATAAGCTAAAGACAAATCAAATTATATTTCATAAATCTAATTGTAAGAGCAAAAGAGCTATAGATAATATAATTAATAATTTTTTAATAAAGAAAAATAGCTTTATATTTGAATCAGTCGAAAAAAGACGAATTAGAGGACGTTATACAATAGTTGGTTTTGATCCAGATAAAATTTGGGAGTTTAATAAAAATGAAATCTACTTAATCCAAAATAAAAAGAAAAAAAAAGTTAAAAAAAATCCTTACAAGTTTTTAAAAAAGCTTATTGAAGATTTTAATTTTAAAATCCCAAAAAATTTACCTCCAATTTGTTCTCTTTTAGTTGGTTACTTTTCATACGATATTATTAGGTACATAGAAAACATCCCCAACAAATGTTTAGATGACTTGAAAATTCCTGATATCAGATTAATGAGGCCTAGGACAATAATTGTTCATGATAATCTTTTAAAAAAAATATATTTTATTATCAATTGCTATCATGATGAAAAGATTAGTAATTATAAAGAATATTATTTAAATCAAATAAATAAAATTAAGTCTTTAGAAAAATTGACGTTTAATAAACAAAAAAGATTTGTTATAAAAAAATTAAATAATAAAAAATTATCAGTTAAATCCAATATTTCTAAATCAAAATTTAAACAGATTGTTTTAAAAGCAAAACAATACATAAAAAAAGGTGACATTTTTCAAGTTGTTCTGAGTCAGCGATTTGAATCAAGGCTTAGCAAACCGCCTCTTGAAATATATAAAAAATTAAGAATAAGCAATCCTTCTCCTTTTATGTTTTACTTTAATTATGATGACTTTCAAATAATTGGTAGTAGTCCAGAAATTTTAGTTAGGTTAAGAAATAATAAAATTACAATACGTCCAATTGCAGGAACACGTCCTAGGGGCAAAACTAGATTAAAAGATAAATTTTATAAAAAACAACTTCTAAATGATAAAAAGGAACTTTCAGAACATCTTATGCTTTTGGATCTTGGTAGAAATGATGTTGGAAAAGTCTCAAAAGTGAATAGCGTTAGAGTAACTGAGAAATTTGGTATAGAAAAATATTCTCATGTGATGCATATTGTTTCTAATGTTGATGGTGAATTCGATAAAAAAAATTCACTACTTGACACTATGATGGCTGGATTTCCTGCGGGGACAGTAACTGGCGCACCTAAAATTAGAGCAATGGAAATTATTGATGAGCTTGAGAAATCTAAAAGAAAAATGTATGCAGGATCAATAGGTTACTTTTCTGCAAATAAGAGTTTTGATACTTGTATAGCTTTAAGAACAGCTATTATAAAGGATAATAAATTTTATATACAATCAGGTGCAGGTATAGTAGCAGATAGCAATCCGGAAAAAGAATATCTAGAAACTATAAATAAAGCTAAAGCTTTGATTGGCTCTTTAAATTAAATATGAAAATTTTACTTATAGATAACTATGATAGTTTTACATATAATTTATACCATTATCTTTCAAAATTAAAATGTGTAGTTGATATTTATAGAAATGATAAAATATCTATTAATCAAATTAATAAAAAAAAATATAAAAAAATTGTAATTTCACCAGGACCGGGAAATCCAAATCAAGCAGGAAATTGTATTGAGATTGTTAAACATTTTTATAAAAAAATCCCAATATTGGGTGTTTGTTTGGGGCACCAAATTATAGGACAAGTTTTTAACTCAAATATAGTGATCGCAAAAAAAATCATGCATGGGAAAACTAGCCTTATCAATAACAATGGAATGGGTATTTTTAAGGGCTTAAAGAAAGCATTTCCAGGTACTAGATATCATAGTTTAATTATTGATAAAAAAAATTTGAGCAAAGAGTTAATTGTTACAGCAGAAACGAATGACAAAATAATTATGGGTATTATGCACAGAAAATATAATGTTCATGGGGTGCAATTTCATCCTGAAAGCATTAAAACTCCTGTGGGTATTAAAATATTAAAAAATTTCATAGAAATGAAATAAATATGAATAATATTAATAATTTATTTACAGACATATCTAAAGGAAGAAATTTATCTTTCGAAGAAAGTAAAGATGTTTTTCAAAACATTATGAATGGAAATATGAGTGAAAAAGAAGTTTATAATTTTTTAGTAAGTTTATCATTAAAAGGTGAAACTGCTGATGAAATTGCTGGTGGAGTTTACGTATTAAGAAAGAGAGCTTTACACGTTGAAACGCACAGAGACATTGTGGATACTTGTGGAACTGGTGGTGATGGAAAAAATACACTTAATATTTCAACAGCTTCTTCCTTATTGTTAGCGAGCATGGGCATTAAAATTGCAAAACATGGAAATAAAGCTCTCTCTTCAAAATGCGGATCTGCCGACGTATTAGAAAGATTAAAAATTAATATAAATTTAAAACCAGATGGAGTATCAAAAAGTATAGAAGAAAATAATTTTGGATTTATGTTTGCTCCAAACTACCATCTTACAATGAAATATGTTGCTTCAATTAGAAAAAAAATTGGTACTCGAACAATATTTAATTTACTTGGTCCATTAAGTAGCCCCGCTAATGTAAAAAGACAAGTTGTGGGAGTTTTTTCAAAAAAATGGCTATTACCATTTGCTAATGCCCTACTTGGTTTAAAGACAACTCATGCATGGATAGTTCATAGTAAAGATGGAATGGATGAAATTTCACCTTTTGAAAAGACATATATAGTAGAGTTAAAAAATTCTAAAATTATTGAAAGAGAAATTAATCCTAAAAGGATTGGTTTAAAATTTAATAATCCTAAAAATTTAATTGGCAAAGATGCTAATTATAATTCTTCAAAAATAATAGATATCTTTAGTGGAGAAAAAAATGAATTTTCAGAAGCTGTAAGTTTAAATGCAGCAGCAGGACTTGTTGTTAGTGGTAAGAGTAATAATTTTGAAGAATCATATATATTAGCTGAAGAACATTTAAAATCTGGAAATGCTTTAAATCATTTAAAAAAAATTCAATCTTTTTAAAATGGAAAATATTTTAAAAAAAATTATAGATAAAAAAAAAGAAAATATAAAAAATCTTAAAAAATCTTACAGTGAATCATTTCTTCTAAATTCTTTAAAAGAAGAAAAAAATTTTGTTAATTTTCTAAATAAAATTAAAACTCGAAACTATAATAAAGAAATATCTATTATAGCTGAAATTAAAAAAGCAAGTCCATCTGCTGGTCTAATAATAAAAGATTTTGATCTGCTAGATATTGCTAAACAATATGTTGAAAACGGTGCATCTTTTTTATCTGTATTAACTGAAGAAGATTTTTTTCATGGTAAACTTGAATACATAAGAAGTATAAAAAATATTTATAAAATTCCTGTTCTATGCAAAGATTTTTTTATTGATACTTATCAAATACCATTAGCTAAAAGTTATGGTGCTGATTGCATTTTAATAATTTTATCTGCAGTTGATAATTTTGTTGCAAAAGACTTGTACCAAGCTGCTATGGATTTAAATGTTTCAACAATTGTTGAGGTTCATTCAGAGAAAGAAGCTGAAAAAGCTTTATCTTTTGAAAATTCTATTATTGGTATTAATAATAGAAATCTTAAAACTCTAGAAATTTCTTTAAATACATCTGTAAATCTTTCTAAAATATTGCGTGAACATAAAAATCCTTTAATTTCTGAAAGTGGAATACACTCTGTGGATGAAATGTCTTTTATAATAGATAAAGCAAAAATTTATAATTTCTTAATTGGTGAATCACTTTTGGGAAGTGATGATATTGGTTCAAAATTAAGAAAATTTACTCAAATAACCCTTTAAATACATAGCTTTTTAAGCATTGATTTAAAATGAGAACTTTTGTAGAACAATAAATGTACGATATTTGTTCTATGCTAACTAAAAAACAAAAAAACTTGTTACTATACATAAATAAGAAAATCAGATCATCTGGTATTTCCCCATCATATGAAGAGATGAAAAATTCCCTAAATTTGAAATCTAAATCTGGTATACATAGGTTAATTTCAGCTTTAGAAGAAAGAGGTTTTATTAGGAGATTACCACATAAAGCTCGAGCTTTAGAGGTTTTGAAATTACCTGAAACTGCTAGTGCAAACGATATCTACAATTCTTTTTCACCCAGTGTTATAAAAGGTGGTTTAGATTCTGACAACAATAAAAAAGCAGCATATGAAATTCCAGTTTTAGGAAAAATTGCTGCTGGAACACCTATCGAAGCCATTCAGAACGAAGTTAGTAGAGTGTCTATTCCTGAGGAGCTAAGTAAAAATGGTGATCATTTTGGGTTAAAAGTTTCAGGAGATTCTATGATTGAAGCTGGTATTAATGACGGCGACACAGTTATAGTTAAAAAAACCAACACTGCTGATAATGGCCAAATAGTTGTGGCTTTGATTGACGATAATGAAGCAATGCTTAAAAGAATAAGAAAAAAAGGTAAAGTAATCGCATTAGAAAGTGCTAATAGAAGATATGAAACTAAAATTTTTGGCCCAGATCGTGTTAAAGTCCAAGGAGTTTTAATATCTTTATATAGAAACTTTCAATAAAATAGTCTAATAATATTTCATGAGTTTAGTAGCAACAAGATTTGCTCCATCTCCAACGGGGCCTTTACATATAGGAGGTGTAAGGACAGCATTATTTAATTGGTTATTTTCAAAGCATAATAAAGGTAAATTTTATTTAAGAATTGAAGATACTGATAAAGAAAGATCTAAAGATGAATATAAAAATCAAATCATTGAATCTTTAAAGTGGATTGGAATTCAGTATGATGGAGAAGAATATATTCAGTCTAAAAATATTAAACAACATCAAGATATCGCTAGCGAACTTATAAAAAAAGGTTTTGCTTACAAATGTTATTGTTCTGAAAAAGAAATTGAGGAACAAAAAGAAAAAGCTAAAAAATCTAACATGCCTTATATATATAATAGAAAATGGAGAGATTCTAAAAATCTGGAAACTCCAAAAAATGTTGCTCCTGTAATTAGATTCAAAAGTAAAATAAGTGGAAGCAGTACTATTAATGATTTAGTACAAGGTGAAATTAATATTTCGAACTCAACCATAGAAGATTTTATAATACTTCGTAAAAATGGGTCGCCAACATATCAATTGTCTGCTGTAGTTGATGATTTTAAAATGAATATTACACATGTAATTCGAGGAGATGATCATAAAATAAATACATTTAAACAAAAACAAATCTATGAATCTATGGGGTGGAAAATTCCAGAATTTGCACATATACCTTTAATTCATAGTAGTTTAGGTAAAAAGTTATCTAAACGTGACAATGCTTCAACTATAAGTGATTATATTAAAATTGGTATTTTGCCTGAAGCTTTAAGAAATTACTTGCTGCGATTAGGATGGTCTTATAAAGATAAGGAAATATTTTCATTAGAAGAAAGTATTAAATTTTTCAATTTAGAAGGCGTTGGTAAATCACCATCAAAATTAGATATGGAGCGCATTTTATCTATCAACGAACATTATATAAAAAATCAAAATGAAAATGACTTGTATATTAATCTTAAAATCTATGCAGAAAAGTATAAGAAAAAAATAGATAATCGATATGAAGAAAACTTAATAAAATCAATACGTTTTCTTAAAAATAAAGCAAAAAAAATAGAAGATATATACACAAATGCACAATATATAATTAATGAAAAAATTGATATATCTCCAGAAAATTTAAAACTATTAGATGAAAAATCTAAAATAATAATTAAGGAATTTTTAAATGAATATACAAAAATACAAAATAAAGATAAAGAAAGCTTAGAAACAGTGGTTAAGAATTTAATTGCAAAACATAAGACTAACTTTAAAGGAGTTGGTCAACCACTAAGAATAGCATTAACAGGTTCAAAATTCGGACCAGGAATATATGACATTATTATTTCTTTAGAAGAAGGTGAAATAGTAAAAAGATTAAATAAAATTATCTAAAAAATTATTGAGAATTTTTTTTTAGAAAACTAATTATTTAAAAAACTTAAGATTTTTAAAATTAAAGATAACTAAGTATAACATTTGCAGCATTTGTTGATGATGCTTTAGGCGACTTAATATCTAATAAAGTTTTATTTATTTCAATAAGTTGTTTTTTAATAAGCTCAGGATGACTTAAAAGATAATTTACAGATTTATAGATTTCTTTAGCATTGCATTGGCTTTGTAATAGCTCGGGAATAATTTCTTTATTATTAATTATATTAATAATATTAGCATACTTAATTTTAACTAAAAATTTAACTATCAGGTAGTTTAAAAAATTAATCTTATAAATTATTATTAAAGGAATATTGGCATTGCAAATTTCTAAAGATACAGTTCCAGATTTAGAAACAGCAAAAGTGGAATTTGCTAGTACCTGATGTTTAATATTTTCATCTGAAATTACTTCAGTATTATTTAGTTTAGCTATTTTAATTTTTTCATTAATCAAAGTTTTATTTTCTTCAGTTGAATGAAAAACAAAAAGAAAATCAGTAAATTTTTTATTCATCAATTTAATGAAATTAATTAAAATAGGTAAAAGTAAATTCGTTTCCGAAGATCTGCTTCCAGCAAATAAAGAAATTATCCTTTTATCTCTTGGTATGATGTTTGATAAATCAAATTTAGATTTTTTATTTTTTTCTAACAAGGGGTGACCTACAAAAGTATTTGGAATATTTTCTTTATCAAAATATTTTTTTTCAAAATTAAATAACAAAAGCATATGATCTATGAAAGTTTTAATTTTTTTTACTCTATTCTCTCTCCAAACCCAAACTTGTGGCGCCACATAATGTATTGTTTTAATTCTTTTATTAATTTTTTTAACTCTTTTGGAGACTCTAAGTGTAAAATCAGGACTATCTACAGTAAATAATACATCTGGATTAAATTTTATAATTTCTTCAACAGATTTATTAATTTTATCTTTTATTTTAAAAATATTTAACAAAACACTTGTAAAGCCAATGTATGTAATTTCCTTCAATTTAAAAATTGATTTTATACCTAATAAGTTTAGATGTTTACCTCCAACACATAAATATTCAATATTAGGGTTGAGTAATTTAAGTTTAGATACAACTGTAGATGCAAGCATATCTCCTGAAGTTTCTCCAGTTATAATGAATATTTTTTTCATTTTACAATAACAAACATTTTATTTTTATTAGCAAAATTAATGCATTTATTTTTATCTAAAAAAATATTTTTTTTACTTTTTAAAACTATTCCTTTTAAACCAGCTTTTTTACATAAAACTAAAGTCCTTATACCTATGGTTGGTAAATCTATTCTTAAATCTTGCTTTTTTTTAGGAAATTTAATCAGGATACCCTGTTTTTTAATATTTTTATTTTTGTATGCAAGTATCATTTTATCAGTCCCATACTTTCCTTCGATAGCAATGATTTTATTATTTCTTACAATCAGACCTTGGCTATAATTATAACCACTCAGCTTATGAAGGTTAATAATACCTTTTTTTATATTAGCGTGATCAACTTTGTTAGGTTTTATTTTAGTATAAATGCCTTTATTTAAAACAAGCTCAGTATTAAAAAAAGTAGAAGAAATTGTATTAATTTTTTCTTTTTTTAATATTTTAATAATTTCTTTTAATAATGCGGCATCTCCTATTTTTGAACTACTGATAATCTTTGGAAAATAGTAAATTCCCTTTAAATCTAGTGTAATTTTAGACAAATTAGGTTTTTTAATCTGACCTGCAAACAAAACTTTATTACATTTGTTGTCTTTTAAAATTTTAATAATTTTTCCAAATTGCCCTATGGAAGGTCTATATGAATTCTTTTCATTTTTATAAATTTTATTAATACTTAAATCTATTATTATATGTTTTATTTTTTTTATTTTTATTTTTCTTAAAATTCTTTTTGGTAAATTTGTCTCTCCAAATATCAAGCCAATCATTTTTATTTAGAATCTGGTGTGCAAATAGGTCTTTTTTTATCTTCACTTATAAATTTTATTACTTCTTCAACTAAAATATTTCCCTTAAACTCCCCATTAATTTTACTTAAGTTTTTATGAATATTTTTGGATGAAAAAATTTTTTTAAATGCTTTATCAAGTTCAAGTATATTTTTGTTATCATAATTTTTTCTTTTAAGGCCTATTAAATTAATACCTCTTAAAAAATTTCTGTTTCCATAAGAAATTCCAAACGGTATTACATCTTTTAATACTCCCGTCATACCTCCTATCATTGCAAGTCTACCAATTCTTGTAAATTGTTGTACTGCAGAGTTTCCTCCAATAACAACTGAATCTTCAATAGTTACATGTCCGCCTAATGGAACATTATTTGCTATTACTACATTATCTCCTATGTGACAGTCGTGTGCAACATGTGATGAAATCATTAAGAGACAATTATTTCCTATAATTGTTTTCCCTCCCCCACCTTTTGTTCCTGGGTTTATGGTAACATATTCCCTAATAATATTATTTTTACCGATTTCAATACAGTTATCTTCACCTTCATATTTCAAATCCTGTGGTTCAGTTCCTATGCTAGAAAACGGAAATATTTTGGTTCCTCTTCCTATAGTTGTATTTCCTTCTAAATGAACATTAGAAAATAATTCCACTTCATCATCGATCTTTACATTAGGCCCAATACTGCAAAAGGGTCCAATTTTTACTTTTTTTCCAATTAATGCATTTTTATCTATAATGCTAGAGTTATGAATCATTTTTTTCTATCTACAATAGTTGCAGACCACTGTGCATCTGCTACTTTTTGATTATCGACTTTGGCTATTCCTTTATACTTCCAAACTCTACCGTGAGTTCTTACAGCTTCTATTTCCAAGTGCAAATCACAGTCTGGTAAAACAGGTTTTCTAAATCTTGCTTTTTCTATACTCATTAAGTAAACAAGCTTATTTTCATATTCTTTAGGATCGACGCCATAAGCAGTAAGAGCTGCGGCTGCTTGACCAAAAGCTTCAACTATAAGTACTCCTGGCATAACTGGTTGGCCTGGAAAATGACCTTGAACAAAAAATGAATTTTTTCTTACCTCTACTATAGCAGTTGCAGATTTTAGGTGCACAATATTAATCAGTCTATTTACTAAAAGCATAGGTTCCCTGTGAGGAAGTAAACTTTTTATTTTTTCTCTATCAATTGAATCTTTATTCATCTATTTTTCCTTAATTTAACAAAATCTTTTAATAATACTGCGGGATATCCCATTATTTGCTGATTATCAGGGACATCATTTATAACTCCACTTCCTCCTGCTATTTTAACATTATTTCCAATTTTTAAATGACCAGAAACACCTGCTTGACCGCCAATAACTACGTTATCTCCAATCAAAGAACTACCAGCAAAACCTACTTGGCCAGCTATCATGCAGTTTTTACCAATTTGAACATTGTGGGCTATATGGACTTGGTTATCAATAAAAGTATTTAAACCAATTTTTGTGTCACCTATTGACCCTCTGTCTATAGTGCAATTAGCTCCGATTTCAACTCCTTCATCGAGAATTAACTTCCCTATGTGTGGTATTCTTATATTCTTATTTTTAATTGGAATAAAACCAAAACCCTTAAGTCCAATTTTTGATCCATCTTGGATAACAACATTATTAGAAATAAAAGAATACTTTATTACTACAGTAGAGCCAATTGTACAATTGGCACCAATAATAACATTACTTTCAATAATTGTATTGCTTCCTATCTGGGTGTTAATTCCAATTTTAACATTTTTACCAATTAAAACATTTTTTCCAAATGTAACTTTGGGGTAGAGTGATTTTAGATTTTCAGCGGGAGAAACATTTTCATCTGGATAATCTATATCGGCATTAGGATAAAACATTTTGGCTGCTTGAGATACAGAAAACAAAACATTTTTTACAATTAATTTTATACAACTAAGTGGTAAAAATTCTACAAAGTTAGAGGTTGTAATGCAAGCGGCAGCTTTAGTTGTTAAAGATAAATCTTTATATTTTTTAGAATTTAAAAAAGTTATATCTTTATCGGTAGCGTTATATAATGTTTCAATACCTTGTATTAATAAATTATTTTTTTTTGGATGTATATCTTTCTGTCCAATGACTTTAATTATTGCTTCTAAAGGGAAAGGACCCTTTTTCACATAAAAATGATTATTAGACATTTACTTTAAATTTAATGACAGAAGCTCTTTATTAAGTTTTTTAACAATAACATCAGTAATATCAAGATCTGGATTTCCACCAAGCGTCATTTTTTTGTCAACAACTAAAGATATATCATTACTTTTAATATAGTCATTTAAAATTTCTTCAGTTTTTTTAATTAGGGTGTTTCTTGAATTGGTTCTTAAAGTGGCAATTTTTTCTAAGGAAACTCTTCTATCAGATTGATATTTAATTACTTTTTTTCTAAGTTTGTCACTTTTTTTTTCATAATCCTCTTTACTTAATGATGATTTTTGGCTCAATAAATCTGTTTCTTCTTTTTTTAAATCTTTTTCCTGGTCTTTAAATTTTTTTGCATTATTTTCAAATGATTTTTTAAGAAAATCTTGGGCATCTTTACCTGCTTTACTCTTATTTAGTAAGTAATTTAAATCCAATATTACTGTTTTCTGTTCTGCGTTTGCATAAGCACAACTTAAGTAAATAAATGCTAGTAAAACAAATTTTGCTAAATATTTCATTTAAAAAAATCCTTATTTTAATTTTATTATAATTTGATCGGGTTCATATTATAGGTACTACTTAAGTAAAAGAAAGTAACTACAATAAATTTTACTAAATATTTCATTAAAAAGTGGTACCTAATCTAAAATTAAATATCTCTGTTTCATCATTAGCTGCTTTTGTTATATCTTTAGCGACTGTAAACATTAGTGGTCCTACTATTGTAAAAATACTGCTAGATATTCCAACAGCTGACCTTAGCTTATTTGTTTCATCAACTCCGGAAGAATAGTCAACACCCCAAATATTTGCTGCATCTAGAAACACAACAACATCTGTCTTATAACTTTCTGGTAAAAGATTAGGTAATTGGGCTTCTACTCCTAGAGAATAAAAATAATTACCCCCAACAAAGTCTTTGCCATCTACGGGTCCAACTTTTCTTGTATCAAACCCTCGAAGCCTAGATCTGGGTACATACAATCTATCTGTGATTCTAACATTATCATCAACACCATGTATTGCCTTCGCGTGTATTCTAAGCTTTCCAATTATATCTTCACCAAAGCTATTATATTTATTAAAATCAATGGAATTTAATATTGATGAAGAATCTTGAATGATTGGTAATGTTTGTTTAAAAGTAACTTTATGACCTTTTGTAGGTCTATATGATTGGTTTCTTCTATCCAGGGTAAGTCCATAACCTAGGTCTGCGTTAAAATAATTGCCTTTCATTTTTTGTATTTCAGTAGAAGCTGTATCACTAACTTCAATTTTTTCAATTGCAGATGTTAATTTTGGAGTTATATAAAAACCTTCATATTGTTCCCATCCTGTGCCCAGCATAATTCCTGTTCTATCACTTTTAAAACCTGATGTTCCAGTTTTATCGCTAGAAGATATGTCCCCTCCCATTGAAAGAGCATTGCCAGAAAATTTATAATTTGGGTTGTTTATATTAATAGTACCACTAACTGCATTTGCTGACAGATTAAAGGCAGTATTTAATCTAATACCTTTACCTAACCAATTGTTTTCCTTAACTGAAAGCTGAAAGCTTCCACCATCAGTTCCAAATCCAGCTCCAGCCATTATTTCACCGGTAGCTTGTTCTTCAACAGTAATTTCTAAAACTTTAAGATTTTCCTCAGATCCTGGTAAAATTTTTTCCTCAACTTTGCTAAATATTTGTCTAGATTTAATTTCATTAATTGATTTGCTTACTAGAAGCGTGCTAAATGGGTCTCCCTCATCAACAATAAGTGCACTTCTTATCACAGAGTCGTTTGTAACTGAATTTCCAATAATATTTATTCTTTCTATAATTACTTTTTCTCCTTCAAAGATATTTATTTTTACTTCTATTCCATTTTTATCTAAGGTTTCTAAAACATTATGATTAATAAATTGTAATTCTTTTTGTTTGCTAAGATTATCAATTTTATCTAACACTAATTTTAATTTTTCTTGAGAATAATAATTACCGACTAGTTTATTAAATTCATCTTCTAATGAGAAAAAAGCAGTTGCATCAAGTGTTTTTTCAATATTCGCAGAAACTTTTTTAAATTTATATCTTGGACCTGCGTTTATGTTGTAGGTTAGAACAAATCCTTCTCCTTCAGAATATTCTACGTTTGTAGATTTAACATCGACTTCGTAGTAACCTTTATTTTTATAATAACTTGATAGCAGCCTCTTATCTAATTCGATTCTCTCTTTACTCAAATATACATTTCTTGAAATAAATTTCCAAAACATATTTTCTTGTGACGTAATTATATCTCTTAATCTTCTTTCTCTAATTTTTTTATCTCCTAAAAAAAATATTTTAGCAATTTTTGCTCTTTTGCCTTTGTCAATAGCGTAAATGATATTTACTTTATTACTTTTTAACTCTTCAATTTCTGTCTCAATTTTAACAAAGTAATAACCTTGCATTCTATAATATGCAGTAATTAAATTAATTTCATTTTTAATATTGTTTTTGATAAATGATGCTTTTTCTCTAAGTTGCAGCATTTCTTTAAGTCTTTCTTTATGTTTTTTTGATTTTTCACCATTAAATATTATTTCATCAATAATAGGATTTTCATTAACAATTATTTTTAATATGTTATTTGATAGCTCAACATTTAAATCAGAGAAAAATGTTGTTTCGTATAATTTTTTTATAAGCTTATTAACATCGTTGGATTGATAATTTTTTCCTAATTCTATATCACCAAATACTATAATAGTTTCATCAGTAATTCTTTCGTTTCCACTAATTTCAACTTTTTTTACAACTTCTGAGTATAAAGTTGTGTTAAAAAAAATTAAAAATACTACTACTGGAAGTAAAAAAAATTTTAGTGATCGCATAGTTCTATCATACACTTATATCCTTAGTTTTCAATCTGGCCCAATTATCAATATTTTTTATATCATTTACTGTTTTTGCTTTCCTTCTAGCATATTTTTTGAATTCTTTATCAATAAAAACCTTATTAATAGTCTTAATTATATCTAAATACCCTATTTTTTTGTTTAAAAATAAATCTACAAGGACTTCATTTGAGGCATTCACTATTATTGGCGTTGAAAATCCTAAATTAAAACATTTGTCAATTAATTTAATTGAAGGAAAATTTTTTATATTTACGTCATAAAAATTTAATTTATTTAAAATTTTAGATTCTATGTTAGGAAAATTTAAATAGTGATTTTTTTTTTTATATAAAATATTGAAAATTGGAATTCTCATATCAGGATTGTATAAAATCATTTTAACTAAGCCGTTTTTAAAATGCACTATAGAATGAACGTATGATTGAGGGTGTATCATTATTCTATATTTAGTTTTCTTAAATCCAAATAATTTATAAGCTTCCAAAACTTCAAAAACTTTATTCATCATTGTTGCAGAATCAACTGAAATTTTTTTACCCATTTTCCAGGTTGGATGTTTTGTAGCCTGATTTGGTTTAATATTTTTTAATTTTTTTATTTCTGTATTTAAAAAAGGTCCACCTGATGCAGTAATAATAATTTCTTTAATTTCATCATTATTAAAATTTTTTGTAAGTTCTAATATGGAAAAATGTTCTGAATCTACTGGAACTATTTTAGTATTATATTTTTTTTTTAAATTTAACAAAATATGCCAAGCACAAATAATTGTTTCTTTGTTTGCAATAGCTAAAATTTTACTAACTTTAACTGCATCTACTGTTGGTTGTAAACCTGCAATACCTACAATTCCTGACATAGTATAATCAACTTTTCCTGAGATTATATTAGATATATTTGTATTATTTGTAAAAACATTAGTGGTACTTTTTCTTAAAGCAAATTTCACTTTACTAAAAAAAGATTCATTATAAATTAAAACATTTTTTACATTAAATTCTTTAGCTTGTTCAATAAGTTTTTTATAGCTACGGTTTGCCGATAGAAACACAACATCAAAATTATTTCTATCTTTTCTAACAATATCTAATGTTGATTTGCCAATTGACCCCGTTGAACCAAGTATAGCAATTTTTTTTTTCATAGATTCTTAAAATAAATATTTAAAATAATCATTTATGTCGGTTACATAAAAATATGTAAATGGGATTGCAAAAATTATTCCATCTATACGATCCAACAACCCTCCATGACCAGGTAAAATTTTTCCTGTATCTTTAACTTTAGCTTTTCTCTTAAGGTGTGAAATAAATAAATCCCCTAATTGACAGACTAAAGATATTTGTAAACAAAACAAAAAATTATTAATAGAATAATAATAATCATGATTATTAAGAGTGACAAATATTAATAATGGTAAAAATGAAAAAAAGAATGATCCTAGGCTCCCTGAAATAGTTTTATTTGGACTAATTTTTGTTAATTTTGCTCCACCTATATTTTTCCCAATAAAATAACCTCCAATATCTGAACTTATACATACTAACAAAACATAAAGTATGAAAAGTGGATTTGTCAATTTATATAAAACTATTGCAGATGGTAGAAAAACTCCAAATATATAAAAAATATTTATTATATTTAGTATAAAAGCTTTATTTTTTAATATTCTATAGTTAATTAAACTGACTTCATTATAAATAAAATATGAAACTATAAATGTTGAAATAGTAAAAATACCAATGTGACTAAAAACTATAATTATTAACAAGATAGAAAGTATAATTGATGTAACTATCCTTTTTTTTAATTCTATTGACATTAAATTTTTCCAAAATTTCTCTTAATTTTATTGTATTTTAATAAAATATTTTTAAAATCTTTAGAATTAAAATCTGGCCACAACTTATCTACAAAAAATATTTCAGTATAGGCAAGTTGCCATAATAAAAAATTACTTAATCTCCTAGTTCCACCTGTTCTAATCATTATTTCTGGATCTGGAATATTACGTGTATAGAGATTATTTGCAAAATTTTCTTCGTTAATTTTTTTTTTTTTTGATTTTAATATTTTTCTACATGCGTTTACAATTTCTTCTTTTGATCCATAATTTAAGGCTAAATTTAATGTTATAAAGGTATTCCTGTAAGTTTTTTTTTCTATAAGTTTTATTGTTTTAAGAATATCTTTCGGCAAACCTTTTTTATTTCCAATAATATTAACTTTAATTCCATTTTTAATAATTTTACTTAATTTTTTCTTTAAAGAATTTCTAATTAAATCAAATAAAAAATTTACCTCTGCCGCAGGTCTTTTCCAATTTTCAGTAGAAAACGTGTATAAAGTAAGATATGGAATTTTTTTTTTAATTGCTGATTTAACAATTTCCTCTACTCTTTTAATGCCGTGCAAATGACCGAAGTTTCTTGACTTTTTTTTTTTTAAACCCCATCGTCCATTTCCATCCATTATTATAGCGATGTGATTTAATTCGTTCATATTGTCATTACTTCTTTTTCTTTTTCTGTAAGCTTTTTTTCTAACTCAGCTACTTGTTTATCAGTTAGATTTTGAATTTTTTTTTCTGCGTTTTTAATTTCATCTTCACTAACTTTATTGTCTTTAAGATCTATTTTTAATTTATCGTTTGCTTCTCTTCTTATGTTTCGTATTGCAATTTTTGCTTTTTCAGCTAAGCCCCCCATAAGTTTTTTTAATTCATTTCTTCTTTCTTCATTCAAACTTGGAATGGGTATTCTCATTAGTTGACCATCTATTTGTGGATTTATCCCAAGGTTTGATTTTTTTATTGCTGAATCAACTAAAGCAACATTATTTTGGTCCCAAACTTGAACCGTTATAAGTCTTGAATCTGGAGTTGTTATGGTTGCTAATTGGTTTATTGACATCTTTTGACCATAGACATCAACTTTTATAATATCTAACATTGATGAACTTGCTCTGCCAGTTCGTAATGAAGCGAGGTCTTGAGTAAAAACATCAAAAGCTTTTTTCATCTTAGTATTGCAGTTATTTAATATTTCATCTGACATTAAAATTAAATTCCTTCACCAACTTTAAATCTTACAAATTTTTTAATTACAATTGAACCCTTTAGAGCGTTTTCTTTTAAAATATCTTTTACTTTTTTTTTAGGCTCCATAATCCATTCTTGGTTTAAAAGTGTATTGTCAGCAATAAATTTATTTAACTTACCACTAGCTATTTTATCAACTATTTTACTATCCTTACCACTATTTTTTAGTTCTTCAGTTATTATATCTTTTTCTTTATTTAAAAGGCTTGGGTCTAATTCATCTTTATCAATAGCTAATGGTGATGTTGCCGCTATATGCATAGCTAACTGTTTGCCGAATTCATTTAAATCATCTTTTTTTATTTGGCTTTCTAAACTTAAAAGCACACCTATTTTACCTATATCTTTTTTTACAGATGAATGAGTGTAAGAAAAATTAGATGAATTATTTGATTCAATAAAGTCAGATCTTCTAATAGTTATTTTTTCGCCGATTTTAGATATTAAAGAGATTAAATTATCATTTACATTTTTTTTATTTGTCATTTCTGATTTAATGATATTATCCATTTGTCCTTTATTAATTAAGGCTAAATTAGAAACCTCTTCAACAAATTTTAAAAATTCTTCATTTTTAGCAACAAAATCTGTTTCGCTATTGACCTCTAGAATTGAAAAATTATTATTGTTTTCACTTATAGACACCAAACCATCTGCAGCAACTCTTTCCATTTTTTTGTTTGCCTTGGCAATTCCTTTTTTTCTCAGGAAGTCTATTGATTTTTCTATATCACCATTATTTTCATCTATTGCAATTTTGCAATCTTTAAATCCAACGCCAGTTATTTCTCGTAATTTTTTAACTTTGTCTAATATGTTACCCTGAGACATAATAAAAACTATTATTTAGATTTAGTGGATGTAAAAGCTTTAATTTTTGAAAAAAGTGATTCAGATTTTTTTGTAGTAGTGTTTTTTTCTTTTTTTAATTTATCAGTTTCTTTTTCCAATGGTTGAGTTAGATTTGTATTAGTTTTTTCTTTTTCTAATTCCTTATTTTCTACAAGTTCATTGATGTCGTTATCTTGTATTGGTTTTGTGATATTGCTTTGAGCATCTATGATAGTTTGTTTAATTAATTCACAATACAAACTTATAGCTCTTCTAGCATCATCATTTCCTGGAATAGGGTAGTTAATTCCAATTGGGTTAGAGTTGGTATCTACTATAGCAACAATTGGTATTTTTAACTTTAAAGCTTCTTTTACCGCTAACTCTTCTATATTAGTATCAATGATAAAAATCATATCAGGTTCTTTGTGCATATCCGCTATACCACCTAAAGATCTTTCTAATTTATCTCTTTGAATTCCCATTTTTAAAACTTCTTTTTTTGTAAAGCCAGTATTCTCACTTTTTAAATCTAATGAAAGTTTTTTATATCTCTTAATTGAATTGGAGATAGTTTTCCAATTAGTAAGCATCCCCCCGAGCCACCTATGATTTACGTAAAATTGCGAAGTATCTTTTGCTAAAGTTGCTATAGTATCGGCCGCCTGTTTTTTTGTAGACACGAACAGTATTTTTCCACCTGATGTAATGCATTTATGCATCTCTGCTAAAGCAGAATTAATCATTTCAAGAGTTTGAACTAAATCAATTATATGAATTGAATTTTTGGAACCAAAAATAAACTGACTCATCTTAGGATTCCATCTAAAAGTTTTGTGACCTAAATGCACGCCCGCTTCTAATAAATTTTTTATTGTAACACTTGGTAATTTCATAATTTCCCGGTTATTCCACCACAATTTTTGCCCTTTAAGGACCGGAGGTTTTACAACCGAAAACTGTGTGCGTATTTAAAAATGATGTTTTACTAGTTTAATGAATAAAATACAATATGTTTTATATGTTTATTTTTTCAATATATTCGGCTTTATTTAAAGCTTTTAAAGTCTCATAATCAAATTTTCTCTTTTCTTTTAATTCAAATAAATAACTTTTTGCATTATCTTTAACTAAAATTTTAATTTTAGAATCTCCTTTTTCTTTTATTGCTTCGTATAAGGTTTTTAAATAATCATTATTTTTGATTTGAATTTCGACATTTGGATAATTTTGTTTAACAACTTTATCTAAACTTAAAATTTTTCTAACATTTATTCTTTTAAAGCGATTTTCTTGGTTAATTTTATCTTTTATCACAGTTATAATAAATGATTTTCCTTCGATTAAATGATCTCTATTCAAACTTAGGATTTCAGAGAAAATAAATAGCTCATAAACTTTGCTTAAGTCACTAAATTTAACTATAGCAAAAGAAGTTCCTTTCGCTGTTTTTTTTTCTTTAATTGACATTAAAGTTCCAGCTATAAATGCTTCATTTTGATCTCCTTTTTCAAAATCAATAAAAGATTTAACTTTATATTGATTTAAGGCATCTTGATAATCAGTTAAAGGATGGTTCGATACATAAAAGCCAACTGACTCAAATTCTTTAGATAAAACCTCTTCATTGGCCCAATTTGATGTTTTCTTATCTTGGAGCAAATACGAAACTTTATCACTATCATCCTCAAATAAACTGCTTTGATTTAGGAGTTTATTTTCATATATATTTTTAGAATTTAAAATTATATTTGGTATATTATCGTAAAGAACTTTTCTATTTTTAAAAATCTCATCAAAAACACCAGCTTTGACCAATCCTTCTAACTGTAGTTTGTTTATATTTTTAGGATCTACTCTATTTATAAAATCACCAATTGATTTAAATTTACCATTTTTTTTTCTCTCGACAACGACTTGAGAAATTGCTTCATAACCAACATTTTTTATTGCTCCTAAAGCATAATATAAAGTGTTTTTTTCTGGGATAAATTCAGCATAACATTCGTTAATACAAGGTCTTTGAACTTTTATGTTTAATCGTTTTAATTCTTCAAAAAATTCACTTAATTTATCTGTATTCGAAAGCTCGTTGGACATTGATGCTGCAATAAATTCATTTGGGTAATAAGTTTTTAAATATGCAGTTTGGTAAGCAATCATAGCATAAGCAGCTGCATGACTTTTATTAAATCCATATTCTGCAAAAGGTTCAATTTTTTTGAAAATAAAATTTGCTATATCTTTAGCTATACCATTTTTTATAGCTCCATTAACAAATCTTTCTTTTTGTTTTTCAAGTTCAGCTCTTTTCTTTTTTCCCATCGCTCTTCTTAAAATATCTGCTTCACCTGGTGAGAAACCAGATAAAGTTTGTGCTATTTGCATTACTTGTTCTTGATATATAATTACACCATAGGTAGGTTCTAAAATTTTTTTAAGTTTTGGGTGTAGATAGTCTGGTTCTTTTAAGCCATGTTTGCATTGGTTATATATTGGAATATTACTCATTGGGCCTGGCCTATATAAAGCTACAAGCGCAATAATATCTTCAAATTTGTTTGGCTTCATATTTACTAGGGCATCTCGCATTCCCGCACTTTCTAACTGAAATAATCCCACTGTATGCCCATCACTCAGTAAATTAAATATTTTCTCATCATCAAGTTTAATTTTTCTTATATCTATTTCAATTTTTTTTTCTTTCAGAAAAGATATAGTTTTACTTATTACAGTAAGTGTTTTTAATCCGAGTATATCAAATTTTACTAGTCCGGCGTTTTCTGACGCATACATGTCAAATTGTGTAGAAGGTAGAAATGAATTTGAAGATGAATCTTTATAAAGTGGAATAAATTCAGCTAAATTTTCTTCTGGAATGACGACACCAGCAGCGTGGGTTGCCATATTTCTATTTAAACCTTCTAATTTTAACGAAAGTTCAATAAGTTTTTTAACTCTAGGATCTTTTTTTTCCTCATTTTGCAATCTTGGTTCTCTTAAAATTGACTCTTTTAATGAAAGAGGTCTTGATGGATCAAAGGGAATCATTTTGCATAATGAATCGACATATCCGTAAGGTATTCCTAAAACTCTACCTATATCCCTGAATGCCATTCTAGATTTTAATTTACCAAAAGTGACGATATGGGCGACACCTTTCCCATATTTTTCTTTTAAATATTTAAGAACTAAGTCTCGTTTTTCTTCACAAAAATCAATATCAAAATCTGGCATTGAAATTCTATCTGGATTTAAAAACCTTTCAAAAATTAAATCAAATTTAATAGGATCGATGTCAGTAATTGAGAGGGCCCATGCTACCAATGATCCTGCGCCAGACCCCCTGCCAGGTCCAACAGGAATATTATTTTTCTTAGCCCAATTAATATAATCTGCAACTATTAAAAAATAACTAGCATATTTCATCTTAGATATTATGCTTATTTCATGCATCAATCTTTTGTTGTATATATTTTTAATTTCATTATTATTTTTTTCACTTAAAGCTGGAAAAACATATTCGTTTAATTTTTCTTCTAAACCTTTTAGTGAATCTTTGATTAAAAGATCATCTACATTTTTTAATTCATTTTTTTGAATATTTGGTAATATTGGTATTGAATTTTTAGGTCTAAAAGAAATCCTCAATGGAAAATTAATATTATTTTCTAATGCTTCAGGTAAATCAGAAAAAAGTTTGTACATTTCGCTGGGTGACTTTAGATAGTGTTCTTCTGAGTATTTTTTTCTATCTTTGCTATTAACATACGTTTTTTCACCTACACATAAATAAGCATCATGAGCTTCGTGCATATCTTTTTCTATATAAAATACTTCCTGTGTTGCTAATAAGGGTAAGCTTAATTTATCAGCAATATTTATTAAAAATTTTTCAAAAAAATTTTCTCCATCATCTCCATGTCTTTGAATCTCGATATAAAAATTATTTCCAAAAATTTTATTAATTCTTTTTAAAAGAACTATCACTTCTTCAGAAAGATTTTTGGAAAATAATTTTCCAATTAAACCATCAAAAGATCCAGATAGTAGAATAAGTCCATCACTATTTTCTTCTATACTTTCAATGGTTGAATGAGGTTCTTCATCATCTTTAATTTCTAAATAGGATTTGGACGATAATTTAATTAAATTTTTATATCCAATTAAATTTTTAGCAAAAATAGGAATTTTACCTATTTGGTTTTTATATTTGACATTAATTTGTGTTCCAATTATTGGTTGAGTTTTAGCTTTTGCTATAGATTCAGAAAATTCTAACGCACCGCATAAATTATTTGAATCACACAATCCTATTGATTTAATTTTTTTTTCCTTACAATATTTTGCTAAATCTAAAGTTCTTACAGCTCCTTCGCAAATTGAATATTGTGTATGAATTTTAATATGATTAAAAACTTTATTTACTTCTTGATTCATTTTCTTTTGTTATATTACCATCTATAAGATTTAACTTATAGTCTGCATTATTAGAAAGATCTCTATTGTGAGTTGCATAAAGAATTGCTCTATTTTTTGATTTAAGCTTTCTAAATAATGAAAATATTTCTTTTGAAGTTTTTCTATCTAAACTTCCAGTGGGTTCGTCAGCCAATATTAAATCAGGTTCTGTAATAATTGCTCTTGCAACTGCAACTCTTTGTTGCTCACCTCCAGATAATTCGCTCGGAAAGTGAGTGGTTCTTTGTGACAAATTAACGGATGATAAAATTTTAGAAGCTTTTAAAGATGCATTCTTTGTTGAAAAACCAATGTTTAGTAATGGCATCATGACATTTTCTAGTGCTGTAAAATCTGTAAGCAAATTATTTTGTTGATAAATTATTGATATACCTTTTTGTCTTACAGTATCTTTTTCTTTATCTGTCGATTTTGATAAACTTTTACATTTAAAAAAAACTTCTCCTGACGTTGGTTTGTCTAAGAGTGCAATTATGTGTAACAGGGTTGATTTTCCAGATCCTGACTGCCCTGTAAGAGAAACCATATCTCCTCTATTAATTTTTAAATTAACATTTTTTAAGACTGTAATATCCCTTTTACTTGTAATGAATTTTTTTTTTATTTTTGAAAGTTTAATTATTTCGTTATTCATATTTTAGTGCTTTTATTGGGTCTAAGTTTGCTGCTGATATTGATGGAAAAATAGTAGCAAAAAAAGTTATTATTAATGAAAAAATTGAAACTATAAGTATGTAGCCAATATTTATCTCAGATGGCATTTGGCTTAAAAAGTAAATCTCTTCTGGAAACAGTCTTATGTTGAAAACTGAAGTTATTAACACTCTTATATCTTCTATAAAATATGAAAATAATATTCCAATAGTAACTCCTGTAATAGTAGCAAGTGAACCTATAGTAAAACCAATTAAAAAGAAAATTTTTGTAATAGAGTTTTTGCTAACACCAAGCGTTCTTAAAATGGCTATCTCTTTTGTTTTGTTTTTTACTAAAATTGTTAAACCTGAGATAATATTAAAAGCAGCAACAATTATTATTAAGGTTAAAATAATAAACATAACATTTCTTTCAACTTTTAATGCTCCAAAAAATGATTTATTTAAATCTGCCCATGAATAAACGTAATATTCATTAAAAATTTCTTGTACCTTAAATTTAATAGGATCAACTTTTTCTGGTTTATGTAAAAATATTTCCAAGTTTATATCATTGTCCATTAATTCAAATAAAGAATTTGCGTTTTCAAAAGGCATAAAAATTACATTTTGATCAAACTCTGCCAGTCCAGTACTAAAGATTGAGGAAACAGTAAATTTATCCTGCAATGGAAGATTTCCAAAAGGTGTTTGTAAGTTTGCTGTTGACATTATAGTTATTTCATCATCAACAATCAGATCTAATGATATTGCAAGTTCCTTTCCTATTGATACTGTGTTTTTTAAAAATGAATTTAAACTTCCATCAATAATACCATTTTTTATTAAATCTATTTTGTGTATGTCATTTTTTTTATAAGACCGCACTAATATTCCCATTGTATTTTTCTTATTTATTAATATTCCTTGGCCGCTAAAAGTGAATGATGTTCTTTTAATATATTCGCTGAGATCTGTAATTTGACGAACATCTTCGTCACTAATTTTAATATTATAAGGTTTTACAATAATATGTGGATTAAAGCCTAAAATTTTATTAATTAGCTCAGTTCTAAAACCGTTCATTACTGACATCACTATAATTAGAATTGCAACACCGAGTGCAATTCCTGTGAAGGAAAAGATAGATATTATTTTTAGAAATCCTTCCTTTTTTACAGGTTTTAAATATCTAAATGCTATTATTCTTTCTAGTCTTGAAATCAATTTAAATTTCTACTATTAAGTAATTTATTTTTAATTTCTTCCATTGATAATAATGTTGTTTTGCCGTTAATTTCTTTAAATTCAAAATTATCATTATCAGATTTAGATCCTAAGATTATTTGATATGGTATACCTATTAAATCAAATTTTTTAAACTTTGCGGATAAGTGTTCATCAGTATCGTCTAAAAGAACATCGATTTTATTTCTAATTAAAAAATTGTATATTTTTTCAGCCTTAATTAAGTTTGATTTATCATTTTTTTGAATAGTTGGTATCACAACAACATCAAAGGGGGAGACTGTTTTTGGCCACTTCATAATATTTTCATTAAATTTTGCTTCAATTATTGCACCCACTAACCTTGATACTCCGATGCCGTATGATCCCATTTTAACATAAACTTTTTTTCCATCTTTTAAGTCAACTGAACAATTAAGAGGTTTTGAATATTTATCTCCAAAATGAAAAATGTGTCCTACTTCAATTCCTTTTGTTATTAATTGATTTTCTTTTTTAACTTTTTCTTCGAACTCTTTTTTTTCAAATTTTTCATCTGTTACTGAATAAAATTCATCATATTTTTTTCTTAAATTTTTAATTGAATCATCATCATTTTCATGTGTGCTAATATTTATGTCAAAAATTCTTTTATCAGAATAAATTTTACTTTCTCCTGTCTCTGCTAAAATTATAAATTCATGGGATAAATCTCCACCTATTGGACCGGTATCTGCTGCCATAGGTATAGCTGTAAGACCTAATCTTTTAAAAGTATTAAGATAAGCGAAAAACATCTTATTATAAGATTTTTTTGCTTCAATATCATCTAAATCAAAGGAATAAGCATCTTTCATGAAAAATTCCTTACATCTCATAACTCCAAACCTTGGTCTTAATTCGTCACGGAATTTCCATTGAATATGATATAAAAGTTGAGGTAAAGATTTATAAGATTTAATACTAGACCTAAAAATTTCAGTTATTAACTCTTCATTTGTTGGTCCATATAACATTTCTTTTCCTTGACGATCTTTAATTCTTAACATTTCATCTCCATAGTCATCATATCTTCCACTTTCTTTCCAAATTTCAGCTGACTGTATTGTTGGCATTAATAATTCTTGAGCTCCAATTCTATTTTGTTCTTCTCTAACGATATGCTCAATTTTTTTCATAACTTTAAAACCTAGGGGTAGCCATGAATATATCCCTGCTGAAGATTGTTTAATCATTCCAGTTCTTAACATAAGTTGGTGGGATTTAATTTTTGCTTCACTAGGGTTTTCTTTTAATAAAGGGATAAATAATTTTGATAAATACATATTCTTATATTCTAACTAAATTTATGTTTGTAAAAGGTCTTTTTCCAGTTTTTTCTTTAACGGTTTTTCTACAATTAGATTTTAGTTCTTCAATTAAATTTTTTTCTTGTTTAGAATTTTTTAAAGAATATGATTTACACACTTTTCGTATTTTGTTTTCTAAATCAAAAGTAAAATTACTACTCTCTCCATTGCTAGGGATCCCTTTAGAAGAAATGATAGGGTTTTTTACTATTAAACCGGCGCTATTTATTAATATAGTTACTTCTAAAATACCATTATATGAAATATTTATTCTTTCTTTTAAAGAATGCGAATCTTCACCAATGCTAATTTTGCCATCTACTAACATTCTTCCTACTGGGGCCTTATCATAGATTGTTGGTTTTTCACCAGGATAAAGTTGAACGATATCTCCATTTTCAACTTGAACCGGATAGGGAACTTGCATTTCTTTCGCAAAATTTATGTGCTCTATCATATGTCTATGTTCACCATGGACTGGTATAACTGATTTGGGTTTAACCCATTCATACATATCTTTAAGGTCATCTCTATTTGGGTGTCCAGAAACATGAACAAACTCATTATCTTCAGATACCACATCTATTCTATTTTTTACTAATTGATTGTGAAGTTTATAGAGTTTTTTTTCATTTCCAGGAATTATTTTTGAAGAAAATATAACAGTATCATTTTCTTCAATAAATACATCTGGATGTATATAATTAGCAACTCTCATCATGGCACCATTAGGTTCACCTTGACTGCCTGTGCAAAGATATATTATTTTTTTTCTACTTATTTTTTTCGCATCTCTTGAGTCGATTGGTTCAATTACATCATTTAAATAACCACACTGCCTGGCAGCTTTATATATTCTGTGCATAGATCTACCAACAAGAGAAATTTCCCTTCCTGATTTTTTGGCACAATAAAATACAGTTTCCATTCTGGCTACATTAGATGCGAATGAGGTAACGATTATTCTATTGGTTTTACTTAAAATTATTTTTAAAAGATTATCTCTTACATCCATTTCTGATCCCGCGCGACCTGGGCTAAAAACATTTGTTGAATCACATATCATTGTAAGAATCCCCTTTGTTCCTATTTCTTTTAATTTTTTTTCATTTATTTTATCTCCAATAAGTGGGTTTCTATCTATTTTCCAATCTCCTGTGTGCAGAACAGTTCCTGATGGAGTTGTTATACTAAGACCGTTAGGCTCAAGAATAGAATGGGTGAGTGTTATAAAGTCAATTTTGAATTCTCCAAGCTGAATATTGCCATTAAGTTCAACAATTTTTAACTTATTACCCAAGTCAATTTTTTTTTCTTTAAATTTTTCTTGAATTAAAACTGCAGTAAATGGAGTGGCATATATATCGCAAAGTAATTTTGGCCAAATATGTGCTATTGCACCTATATGATCTTCGTGAGCGTGTGTAAGAACAAGACCTAATAAATCATTTTTTTTATCTACAATAAATCCTGGATCAGGGTAAATTAAGTCAATCCCCGGTATAGTATCATCAGCAAAAGTTACACCTATATCAACAATAATCCATTTTCTATTTTCTAGATTCCCGTAAGCATATAAATTCATATTCATTCCTATTTCTCCAGAACCGCCTAAAGGGCAAAATATAAACTCTTCTTTTTTTTTCATTTAATTTAATTTTTTTTTATTTTGTTTAAAAATTTCAATTATACCTTTAATTGTTATGTTCTTATCTATAGCAAATGGTCTAATTATAGAAGATTTAAATAAATCAGCAAATCCGCCAGTAAAAACAATTTTGAATTTTTTTTTTGTTTCCTTCTGAATTTTTAAAATTATATTATTAATTAAGCCAGAATAACCCCAGTAAAAACCTGACTGGAGAGCTTCTAGGGTATTTTTTCCAATAATTTTATTTTGTTTTTTAATTTTAAACAAAGGTATTTGATCCGCAGAGGTTACTAAACTTTTTATCGAAAGATTGACTCCTGGTGCAATAACACCTCCTATATAAAATCCGTTTTTCATCACAACATCAAAAGTTGTTGCTGTTCCAAAGTCAACAACTATACAATTTTTTTTATATTTTTTATATACACCAACTGCATTTGCAATTCTATCTGAACCGACTTGCTTGGTATTTTTTACTTTAATTGTAATAATTTGATCAATTTTTTTTTCTTTAATTTCGTGTAAATCAATATCAAAATTATTTTTAAATATTTTTTTAAGCTTAGAATAATGTTTTGGGACCACACTTGAGAACAAGGAAATTTTTTTAATACTTGTTTTTGTAAAAATATTTTTAAGTAGCTTTATAACATACTTTGAAGAAGGTATTTTTTTACTATTTAAATACAATATTTTTTTTACTTTATAATTAGTTGTGCTTACCAAACATAATTTAGTGACTGTGTTTCCAATATCTCCAATTAGTATATTCATAAATGTATATATTCAGTTTATAGATAAAAAATCCGCTTCTTTCTTAAAATTTTTATAATCATAAAAATTTAAATCAATAAAAAAATTTTCATATGAAGAAATTATTAAATTGTTAATTTCTATTAAAGATATTTTTTTTTTAGTTTCAAAAAGGATATTTGTTGCTTCGTAATAATTTTTTATAATTGGATTTGAAATTAAATTTAACCCTATCCCAATTATTAAAAATTTTTTTTTTTTTACAGTTATTACTTCCTGCAATAATCCACAAACTTTTTTACCATTTAAAAAAATATCATTTGGGAATTTCAAATTTATATTTTGTTTCATTGAAAATTTTTTAATGATATTAGCTACTATTACTGGATTGATAATTGAAAATTCATTAAATGGTGGATACTCTTTCTTATGTTGAAAAAATAAAGTGCTAAAGAGGTTTCCTTTTTTTGAAATCCATTTTTTTCCATATGTGCCTCTACCTTTTGTTTGAGTGGTAGAAAAAACACAACCATTTTCATACTTTCTTTTTTTAATTAAATTAATAGCTTTATCATTTGTGCTGGTTACTTTTTTAAATTTATGTATTTTAAACTTCATTAATAAATTTTTATTGAAGAAACTACATCAATAAGCATAGATGGATAAATAAAATAAATTAAAATTAATAAACAAGATCCATATAAAATAGTTTTTAAACCCCAGTCATAAGTTGAGTCAAAAGATTTTCTAGGTTTATCAAAATAAATTACTTTTATAATTCTTATATAATAAAATGCTGACACAACTGTTGTTAATAGCCCTATTATTGCTAAAGGGTACATATTAGATTCTATAACTGCCATGAAAATATAAAATTTTGCAAAAAAACCTGCTAACGGAGGTATTCCAGCTAACGAAAAAAGTATAATTAAAAAATTAAAAGCTAGTATAGGATTGGTTTTAGATAAACCTGATAAATCATTAATATTTTCATAAAACTCATTTTTTCTTTTCATCATAAAAATACATGCAAACGCTCCTAAATTCATAACTAAATAAATAACTAAATAAATTATAGAACTTTGAATACCAGAGTTTGTTCCAGTCGCTATTCCTGCAAATGCATAACCCATATGCCCTATAGAGCTATAGGCCATCAACCTTTTAATATTAGTTTGGCCTATAGCTGCAATGGATCCCAAAATCATTGATGCTATTGCAAGAAAAACTACAATTGATTGCCATTCATTAATTACATTTTGAAAAGGAACATACATAAATCTAATAAAAACTGTTAATGCTGCAATTTTAGGAATAAGAGTAAAAAAACTTGTCACAGAAGTTGGTGAGCCTTCATAAACATCCGGTGTCCACATATGAAATGGAGCTAAAGAAACTTTGAAAGCTAATCCAACTATTACAAAAACAATCGCAAAAACTGCACTCATATTATTAGTATTTAAATTTGAAGAAATAATTGTAAAATTAGTTGACCCAGTGAATCCATAAATGAGTGAAAATCCATAAAGTAACAAGCCAGTAGCTAAGGAACTTAATACAAAATATTTTAAACCTGCTTCTGTAGATTTTTCTTCATTTTTTTTAAAGGATGCTAAAATATAGAGGCATAAAGACTGAAGCTCTAATCCTAAATAAAAAACAATTAAATCATATGAGCTGATCATTATTAACATACCTAATAATGCTGCTAGTATTATTACTTGGTACTCTATTTTATCTATATTATTAATTTTTAAATATTCTTTAGAGGAAAGCAGCACAAATATTGTAAATAATAAGGTCAATACTTTCATAAACTTGGAAAGTTCATCTATTATATAACTTTCGTTTAAAACTTTTATAGTTTCGTTTGATTGAGTTATAATTAAAGCCATCGTAAGAACTATTGTTATAATTGTTAAAATATTTACTACCTTAATGCCTCTTTTTAAAAAAACTCCTAAAATTAGTAAAAACATCGATGAAATTGCTAAAAATATTTCTGGTAATATGTAGGTTATAATTTGCATTTAATTTTTTATTTCTTGCATATAAGAGTTTAAGTTTAATTGATAATTATCAATTAAATTACTCACTGTAATATCAACTGTATTTAAAAGTGGCTCTGGATAAAAGCCAAAAAATAATATTAGAAAAGCTAACGAAAAAAGAATCAATAATTCCGTATTATTTAAGTCTTTCATTTCTTTTAAGTCTACGTTAGGTAATTTTCCAAAGATTATTCTTTTATAAAGCCATAACATATATGAAGCTGCTAAAATAATTCCAATACTAGCAAGTACAGCGACTAATATATTTTTTTGAAACGCTCCAATTAAAACTAAAAATTCACCAACAAATCCACTGGTTCCAGGTAAACCTAAGGCTCCAAGTGTAAAAATCATAAATAGAACTGCATATTTGGGCATGACACTTACTAAACCACCGTATGAAGATATTTCACGTGAGTGGTACCTGTCATATAAAACGCCAACACATAAAAAAAGTGCTGCAGAAATTAAACCATGACTTATCATTTGGAATATACTTCCTTCTACCGCTTGTTTTGTTAAAGAAAAAATACCAATAGTGACAAAACCCATGTGAGCCACAGAAGAGTAGGCTATAAGTTTTTTCATATCATTTTGCATTAAAGCTATTAAGGAAGTATAAATTATTGCAATTATACTTAATGAAAATATCAATGGTGTAAAATAATTTGAAGCTATTGGGAATAATCCTATTGAAAACCTTAAAAAACCGTACCCTGCCATTTTTAAAAGTATAGCAGCTAAAATTACTGATCCAGCCGTAGGTGCCTCTACATGGGCGTCAGGCAACCATGTATGTAATGGCCACATTGGCATTTTGACTGCGAATGAACTAAAAAATGCTAACCATAGAACAAATTGATATTCTGTTGGTATATTTATTTCTAATAACTTAATTACATCAGTTGTTCCCGATATCCAGTAAATTGATATTATGGCAATTAACATTAAAACTGAACCTAGTAGCGTATATAAAAAAAATTTAAAAGCTGAATAAACTTTTCTCTCTCCTCCCCAAATTCCAATAATTAAAAACATGGGAATAAGACAACCTTCAAAAAATAAATAAAATACAATTAGATCTAATGAGCAAAAAACACCTAATATTAAAGTTTCCATCACTAAAATAGCAATAAGAAATTCCTTTATTTTAAATTTTATGCTGTTAATGCCAGAAAAGATGCAAATTGGTGTAATAAATGTTGTTAGTAATATAAATAACATAGATATTCCATCAATGCCTAATTGAAAATTGATAAATCCATCAATCCATTTTTTATTTTCAACAAATTGAAATTCAGAGGTTTGTGTATCAAAATTAAACCAAAGAAATAATGAAAGAAAAAAATTTACACTAGACGAAAATATTGCAACATACCTGGAATTTTTTTCAACATTTTTTTCATTTCCCTGAGTAATTAAAATGAAAAAAGCACCAAACATTGGAATAAAAATAATAGCTGATAAGATTGGAAAATTCATTTAATTGATTATTAAATAGGTTAGTAAAAAAGAGAAGCCAAGCAGCATTATAAATGCATAATGATAAAGGTATCCACTTTGAAAAGTCACAGCTTTATTAGATATTATTTTTATTATTTTACTTAATCCATCAGGGCCGTATCTGTCTATTGTATTTATATCGACCTTTTTCCAAAAAAATAATCCAATTTTTTTTAATGGTTTTACAATAATAAAATCGTAAAGCTCGTCAAAATACCATTTATTAAGTAAAAATTTATAAATCAACTGGTTTTTTGATATTAATTTTTTTAAAATTTTTTCATTTTTAATAAATAAGTAATACGAAATTGGTATCGACACAACAACAACTGTTGGTGTAGTAATTAGTATCCAAATTGGGGGAAGATCATGATCTGTGCTATTTAAAAAGAAAATTGAATTACCCCAGTATTCAAAACTATTTATTCCAATAAATATTTCTTTAAATACAAATCCAACTAAAACTGATCCTATCGCCAATAAACTGCATGTTATTAACATTATAAATGGAGATTCGTGGATTGATTTTAAAGAAATAGATTTATTAGTATATTTTCCATGGAATGTTTTAAAAATTAATCGCCAAGAATATATAGCAGTCATTAAAGCGGTAATTATGCCTATCGTCATTGCTAAATAGCCAATAAAGTTACCTTTGAAGTAAGCAAACTCTATAATTGCGTCTTTTGAGTAATAACCAGATAAAAAAGGAAAACCAGTTAAAGCTAGAGTTCCTACTATCATTAATGCGTATGTGAATGGTATTTTTTTCCATGCTCCACCCATCAATCTAATATCTTGCTCACCTTTAAATGAATGAATCACACAACCTGCCCCAAGAAATAAAAGAGCTTTAAAAAAAGCATGTGTAAACAAATGAAAAAATGCAACATGGTATGCGCCTACGCCGGCAGCAATAAACATGTAACCTAGTTGGCTACATGTTGAATATGCAATAATTTTTTTAATATCATTTTGCACCAATGCTATAGTTGCTGCAAAAAATGCAGTACTCAAACCAACTATTGTTATAAAATTTAATGCAGTTTCTGAATACTCAAAAATTGGTGAACACTTTATAACTAAAAATACTCCAGCAGTAACCATTGTTGCTGCATGTATTAATGCAGAAACTGGAGTTGGTCCTTCCATGGCATCTGGCAACCAAGTGTGTAAAAAAATTTGTGCAGATTTTCCCATAGCTCCAATAAAAAGCATTACGCAAATCAATGTTACTAAATTAAGTTCTAATCCCAAAAAAACTAATTCTTTATTTAAAAGTAGAGGTGTTTGTGCAAATACTTCGTTATAATTAACCGAACCATAAAAGAAAAAAATTAAAAAAATACCAATAGCAAAAGCAAAGTCACCAACTCTATTTACTATAAAAGCTTTTATAGCAGCTGAGTTAGCTGAAGGTTTTTTATACCAAAAACCAATTAATAAATATGAACATAATCCTACACCTTCCCAACCAAAGAATAGTTGCAAAAAATTATCAGCAGTAACTAACGCAAGCATGGAAAAAGTAAAAAGAGATAAATAAGCCATGAATCTTGGTTTGTGGGGATCGCTATGCATGTAACCAATTGAATAAAAATGAATAATTGAAGACACTAAAGTAATAATAACAATCATAGCTGACGACAAGGCGTCTATATTAATTGACCAATTAACATTAAAACTTCCTGAGCTAATCCAATTAAATATTAATTTATTACTATAATAATCTTGAGTGATCACAAGACTAAATATATAGATTGATAAAAGTGCTGAAATCGAAATTAGTGAACTTGTAAAAAATTGAAAGTATTTATCTCCTATTCTTTTTCCAAAAAAAGCAGAAATAATAGAACTTATTAAAGGTAAAAAAATAATTGCATGTTCCATATTAACCTTTCAAAGAACTAATTTGATCAACATTAATTGAACCTTTATTTTTATAATATATAACAATAATTGCTAATCCTATCGCTGCTTCTGCTGCTGCAACGGTCAAAATAAACATTGTAAAAATTTGTCCTACTATATCTTGGGAGTAAACAGAGAAAGAAACTAAATTAATATTTACTGCTAATAGTATTAGCTCTATAGACATTAAGATTATAATGACATTTTTTCTATTTAAGAAAACTCCCGCTATGCCAATAGTAAAAACTATTGCTGATAAAGTTAAGTAATGACCAAGTCCAATTTCAATCATCAATATTTACTCCTTTATTGCTTTTCACATCAATCAATTCAACTGCAGTTATTTTTTCTCTGCTAATTTGGTCAAAATAACTTTGTCTTTTAACATCTTCTCTTTTATTAAATGTAAGTGTTATAGCTCCGATCATTGCAACAAGAAGTATCATTCCAGAGATTTGAAAAAGGTGTATATAATCAGTATATAAAACATTTCCTAAAGCCTTAGTATTGCTTATATCTATGGTTAATGAAGATAGTTCAATAAAAGTACTTTTATACTTCCATCCTCCAATAACAACTAGCAATTCAAGTAGAACAATCATTCCTACAATTGATCCAATTGAAATATTATTAATAAAACCTTTTCTCTCAGGTTTTTTATTAATTTGCTCACTAATATTTAACATCATTACAACAAAAAGGAATAAAACTGCTACTGCTCCTACATAAACTATAAGCATTATCATTCCTAAAAACTCAGCACCTATCATTATAAATAAAATTGAAATTGTGACAAAAACTAGTATAAGAAAAAAAACTGAGTACACAGTGTTTCTTGAGCTAATTACCATTACAGATGCAAATACGGTGATAGTTGAAAAAAAATAAAAAAATAAAGTGTGTGCTAACATTTATTTGAAAGGTGCATCAGCTTTTAAATTTTCTGCTAATACATTCTCCCATTTATCTCCATTTTCTAAAAGTTTACTTTTATTATAGTAAAGCTCTTCTCTTGTTTCGGTTGCAAATTCAAAATTAGGTCCTTGTACAATTGCATCTACAGGGCAAGATTCTTCGCACAAACCGCAATAAATACATTTTAACATATCAATATCATATTTCGTTGTTTTTCTTGATCCATCATTTCTAATTTCAGATTCAATAGTAATTGCTTGAGCTGGACAGACAGCTTCACATAACTTACAAGCTATACATCTTTCTTCTCCACTGGGGTAGCGTCGTAAAGCGTGCTCCCCTCTAAATCTCGGACTTATTTTCCCTTTTTCAAAAGGATAGTTAATTGTTTTCTTTGGTTTGAATATTTCTTTTAGTGCAACAATAAATCCAGAAGCAAAATCTGCCATAAAAATTGTTTTTAAAATTCTACTTAATTTCATGACATAGACCTCGGCAGCATATCAAAATAAAATAAAAAACTGGCAGTTAAAACAACCCAGGTTAATGAAAGTGGTAAAAAAATCTTCCACCCCAATCTCATTAATTGATCAAATCTATATCTCGGTACAATAGCTTTAACTATTGCAAATAAAATAAAAAGTACTAATATTTTCAATATCATCCAAAATGCTCCAGGTAACAAATTTATTGGATATAAATTAATAGGACTTTGCCACCCACCAAGAAATAAAATTGAACCAAGCGCGCATAAAAGTAAGATATTAGCGTATTCTCCTAACCAAAACATCGCATACATCATTCCTGAATACTCTGTTTGATAACCCGCTACTAATTCGGATTCTGCTTCTGGTAAATCAAAAGGTGGTCGATTGGTTTCTGCTAATGCAGAAATAAAAAATATAACAAACATTGGAAAAAGAGGGAAAATAAACCAAACATTTTCTTGAGCTAAAACTATTTGATTTAAATTTAAAGATCCAACACATAACAACACATTAATAATGATTAAACCTATGGACACTTCATAAGATATCATCTGAGCAGCTGATCTTATTGCGCCAAGAAAAGGATATTTTGAATTTGAGGCCCACCCACCCATAATAATTCCATAAACACTTAAAGATGAAATTGCAAATAAGTATAAAATTCCTACATTAATATTAGATAGTACTAATGTATTGCTAAATGGTATTACGGCCCATGCTATTAAAGATAAAGAGAGAGTAATTATTGGAGCTAAAATAAATATAATTTTATTTGAGCTAGCTGGTATTATTATTTCTTTAAACATATATTTTAAGGCATCGGCTATAGTTTGCAAAAGTCCAAATGGTCCAACAACATTTGGGCCTTTTCTTTTTTGAATTAAAGCCCACACTTTCCTATCTAACCAAACTACTAATGCGACAGACACCAAAACAGGTAATAATAAAAAAATAATTTTATACGTTTCGCTAAAAAAGATATTTAAATATATCATTAACTGGCCTTTTCAATTCCAATATATGAAAGTTTTTTTGATACTTGCCTGCAATCACTCATAATTTTAGATGATCTTGCTATTGGATTTGTGTAATAATAATCTATATTTTTTATTAAAATATTTTCCTCTACATAATTAATTTTTCTACTTTCTTTATAAACACTAGCAGCTTTAGATTGGATTGCTTTTATAATAAAATCTTGCAGTTCATTTGCGTTTGAATACGAAAAATCCTTCTTCATTAAATTTGCTAAATTTTTAAATATAAGCCAATCTTCTTGAGCTTCTCCTGGGGGGTAAGAAGCCTTATATGCATTTTGTATTTTCCCTTCTAAATTAACAAACAAACCATTTTTTTCTGTATATGCAGCTCCTGGTAAAACAATATCAGCAATTTCAGCACCTTTATCACCATGACTTCCTTGGTAAACAATAAATTTATCATTTTTTTCAAAGTTTATGTTATCCACTCCTAATAAATATAGGAATTTAAAAGTGTTATTGTCTAGTTTGTCAAAAAAACTAAAGTTTGCTTTTTCAGATATTGAATGAAAATTAAGATCTATTGCTCCAACTCTAGACGCTTGTTGAGTGAGAACATTTAAAGGGTTCCAGTTAGGTTTGATGCAATTATTTTCAAGTAAAAATTTTTTTAGAGATTCAAAAATATATTCTCCAGCTTTTCCAGAGAGAGCAGACTCTCCAATAATTATCAATGGTTTCTTTGCATTTTTAATTTTGTTTGATAAATTGTGTGAACCAGAAATAATATCTTTAATAATCGATGTATTTGATCCAATTTCCTTGTATGGATAGGTTAAATCACCTGGTTGTCCGATTGAAAAAATTTCTATTTTATTGTTTAAGTATGTTTTTCTAATTCTTGCATTTAATATTGTTGCTTCTAATTTTGGGTTAGTTCCTACTAATAAGATTAAATCTGCACTTTCTATTCCTTTAATTGATGAATTAAAAATATAATTAGATCTTTCTTTGGGGTTTAAATAAATCCTATCCTGTCTACATTCAAGATTCGAAGATCCTAAGCATTCTTTAAAGAAATTTTGGAAACTATAAATCATTTCTAAATCCGCTAAATCCCCAACCATTCCAGCTATTTCACTGGGATTAAATGTGTTTATTTTTTTTATTAAAATTTTTAAAGTTTTATCCCAAGTTGATTTTTGAAGTCTGCCATTCTCTCTTATGTAAGGTGTGTCCAATCGTTGTTTTAAAAGACCGTCACAGGCATATCTTGTTTTATCAGATATCCATTCTTCGTTAATATCTTCATTTACTCTTGGTAAAATTCTTTTTACCTCCCATCCATAAGTATCTACCCTAATATTTGATCCAACAGCATCCATTACATCTATTGTTTCTGTTTTTTTTAATTCCCAAGGTCTAGCTTCAAAAGCATAGGGTTTTGATGTAAGAGCACCGACTGGACATAAATCAATTACGTTCGCTGACAATTCTGATTGCATCGATTTTTCAAGATAAGTTGTGATTTCCATATCTTCTCCCCTTCCTGTTGCTCCTAACTCAGGTATTCCAGCTACTTCTGTTGCAAATCTTATACATCTCGTGCAATGAATACATCTTGTCATTTGTGTTTTAATTAATGGCCCCATATATTTTTCTCTAACTTCTCTTTTTTTTTCTGTATACCTTGAGTTGTCTAAACCATAAAAAAGTGACTGATCTTGTAAATCGCATTCTCCACCTTGATCACAGACGGGACAATCCAAAGGATGGTTTGCTAATAAAAATTCCATTACTCCTTTTCTTGCTTTATCTACATAAAGTGTATTTGTTTTAATATTCATTCCATCTGTAGCTGGCATTGCACAAGAAGCTACAGGTTTGGGTGATTTTTCAATTTCAACTAAACACATTCGACAATTTCCAGCTATTGAAAGTCTTTCATGATAACAAAATCTTGGTATTTCAGCTCCCGCCAACTCACAAGCTTGGAGGACAGTCATACCTTCTTCAAATTCGACTTCTTTATTATTAACTATAACTTTAGGCATTGTCTTTCTCCAATAGATGTTGATCAATAAGATAGGGATTGTTAATTTTTTTCTTAATCACGGGTTCTGTATGGCATCGTTTTTCTATTTCTTTTCTAAAATGACGTAATAATCCCTGAACAGGCCAAGAAGCACCTTCACCAAATGCGCATATTGTGTGTCCTTCTATTTGCTTGGTTACATCCTGCAAAAGATCTATTTCTTTATAAGTTGTTTCACCACTAGCCATCCTTTCAAGCATTCTCCACATCCATCCACACCCTTCTCTGCATGGAGTGCATTGCCCACAACTCTCGTGTTTATAAAATTTAGCAATTCTAGCCATGCACTTTATGATGTCTTGATCCTTATTAATTACAACTATTCCAGCTGTTCCGAGTCCACTCTTTTCTTTTATAAGAGAATCAAAATCCATTGTAATTGTTTCACATATATTTTTAGGCAGTAATGGCATAGAAGAACCACCAGGTATTACTGCTTGGAGATTTGCCCATCCACCTACGACACCTCCAGCATGCTTTTCAATCAAATCTTTTAATGGTATTCCCATTTCTTCTTCAACATTGCATGGATTGTTTACGTTTCCTGATATACAGAAAATTTTTGTTCCTGTATTTTTTGGTTTTCCCAATGAAGAAAACCATTTGGGTCCTTTTCTAAGAATGGTTGGTATAACTGCTATTGTTTCAACATTATTTACTATAGTTGGGCATCCATATAAACCAACTAAAGCAGGAAATGGAGGTTTAAGTCTAGGTTGACCTTTGTTTCCTTCTATACTTTCTAATAAAGCTGTTTCCTCTCCACAAATATATGCGCCTGCACCGTAATGGATATGAATATCTAAATCCCAACCAGAATCGCAGGCATTTTTTCCTATAAATTTTTTTTTATAAGCTTGATTTATTGCCTCTTGCAATCTTTGTCCTTCTCTAAAATATTCACCTCTTATATAAATATAACAAGTGTGAGAGCTCACAACAAAACTTGTAATTAAACATCCTTCAATAAGTTTCTGTGGTTCAAATCTTAAAATATCTCTATCTTTACAAGTTCCTGGTTCAGACTCGTCAGCATTAATTACTAAATAATGTGGTCTTGAACCAACCTCTTTAGGAGCAAAGGATAGTTTTAATCCAGTGGGAAATCCAGCTCCTCCTCTACCTCTGAGTTCAGACTCTTTTATTTCTTTAATAATTTGGTTTTTTCCTTTGTTTATTATATCTTTTGTTAGAAACCAATCTTTTCTTTTAATCGATGAGTCAATATCCCATCCTAATTCATTATACAAATTTTTAAATATTCTATCTTCGTCTTTAAGCATTTTTATTATCCAATAAAGTTGTTTTTCCATTTTTTGGAGCAGTATTTTTTCTATTTTTTAAAGAACTTGGTTCTACAAATTCACCTTTTAATAGTTTTAAAATAATTTCCTCAGTTATGTTTTCATTTAAATCTTCATAGTAATCTTGGTTTATTTGCATCATAGGTGCATTAACACAAGCTCCTAAACATTCAACTTCAGTCCAAGAACAAATTTTATTATCTGATAATTCATTTTGATTAGGTGATATATGTTTTTTACAAACATTAACAATTTTTTTTGAACCTCTTATCATGCAAGGTGTAGTGGTACATACTTGAACAAAATACTTTCCAACTGGGGTAAGATTGAACATTGAATAAAATGTAGCCACCTCGTAGACTTTTATATATGGCATTTCTAATTTTTCAGCCACATACTTAATAGCGGTTAATGGTATCCAATTATTATTTTGTTCTTGAGCTAAATAAAGTAATGCCATTACAGCGCTTGCTTTTCTTTCTTTAGGATATTTTTTTATTTCATATACGCTTTTTTTTAAGTTATCACTTGTGAATTGAAAAGATTTAGGTTGATTAGTAGAAACTTTTTTTACACTCATCGATCAACCTCTCCGAATACAATATCTAACGAACCTAATACGGCAGGCACATCTGCTAGCATGTGTCCTTTTAATAAATAATCCATTGATTGCAAATGAGAAAATCCAGGAGCTCTTATTTTGCATTTGTAAGGTTTGTTGCTTCCATCGGATATAAGATAAACTCCAAATTCACCTTTTGGAGCCTCAACGGCTGTATAAATTTCTCCTTTTGGTACTCTGAAACCTTCTGAAAATAATTTAAAATGGTGAATTAAAGCTTCCATAGAATCTTTTAGGTCTGATCTTTTTGGTGGAGTTATTTTTCCATCTATTGATTTAACGGGTCCGGATGGCATGTTTTTAATGCAGCTCTTAATAATTTTTACACTTTCTCGCATCTCTTCCATTCTACAAAGATATCGATCATAACAATCTCCATTTTTGCCAATAGGTATTTTAAAATCAAAATCTTCATAGCATTCATACGGTTGAGATTTTCTTAAATCCCACGGAACACCAGATCCTCTTAACATAACACCAGAAAAACTGTGGTCTATCGCCTCTTGTTTTGTGACAACTCCTATATCTACATTTCTTTGTTTAAATATCCTATTATCAGTTAAAAGATTTTCTAAATCATCCAAAACCTTAGGAAATTTATTACAAAATAAAATGATATCATCTGATAAACCTCTTGGAAGATCTTTATGAACGCCACCGGGTCTAAAATAGTTAGCATGTAGTCTTGAGCCTGAAACCCTTTCATAAAAAGTCATAAGAGTCTCTCTTTCTTCAAAACCCCACAATGAAGGTGTCAAAGCTCCTACATCAAGAGCTTGTGTTGTTATATTTAGAAGGTGGCTTAAAATTCTTCCGATCTCACAGAACAAAACTCTGATATATTGTCCCCTAATTGGAACTTCTACATTTAATAATTTTTCTATGGCTAATGCGAAAGCGTGCTCCTGATTCATTGGTGCTACATAATCAAGACGATCAAAATATGGGATAGCTTGTAGGTATGTTTTGTGTTCGATTAGCTTTTCAGTTCCTCTATGTAAAAGGCCAATATGTGGGTCAATTTTATCAACAACTTCACCATCAAGTTCTAATATTAATCGCAAAACTCCATGGGCCGCAGGATGTTGCGGTCCAAAATTTAAGTTCATAGTTTTTGTTTTCTTGCTCATTTTTTATCTATTATTTTTTTTTATCAATTTCTTTAACATATTTAGTTCCTTCCCAAGGACTATCAAAATCAAAATCCCGGTACTCTTGATCTAGTTTAACGGGTTCTGAAATAACTTTTTTTTCAATCTCGCTGTATCTAACTTCTGTATGACCAGTCAGAGGAAAATCTTTTCTTAGAGGAAATCCTTTAAAATTGTAATCAGTTAAAATTCTTCTTAGATCAGGATGATCTTTAAAAGAAATTCCGTACATATCAAATATTTCTCTTTCCATCCAATTGGCTGATGGGAAAATTTTAGTTATAGAAGGAACTTTATCATTTTCATTAATATTTATACTAATTATTATTCTTAAATTATGTTCATGACTAAGTAATAAATAAACAATTTTAAATCTTTTTTCTTTTTGTGGATAATCTACAGCCGTTATATCTATTAGTTGCCTAAATTTACATTTATTATTTGTTTTTAAAAATAGAATTGTAGAAATGATATTGTCAATATTAATATCAATATAAAATTGACCAAAATTAATTTCAGATCTTTTAATTGTAGTTGCTAAACTAGAATTTACTGTTTTTTCTAAATCGCTAATTGTAATTGACATTCTATCTTTCTATACTACCTTCTCTTCTAATTTTTTTTTGTAATTGTAAAATACCATATAGTAAAGATTCAGCAGATGGAGGGCAGCCGGGAACATAAATATCTACTGGAACAATACGATCGCACCCTCTAACAACAGAATAGGAGTAATGGTAATAGCCTCCACCATTTGCACAGCTACCCATAGAAATAACATATCTTGGTTCTGGCATTTGATCATAAACTTTTCTTAATGGTCCTGCCATTTTGTTTGTTAGTGTGCCCGCAACAATCATAACATCAGATTGTCTTGGAGAGGCCCTGGGAGCGGCACCAAATCTTTCTAAATCATATCTTGGCATTGATGTTTGCATCATTTCCACTGCACAGCATGCTAATCCAAATGTCATCCAATGTAGAGATCCGGTTCTAGCCCAATTAATTAAGTTATTAGATGAAGTTGTTATGAATCCATTTTCAACAAAATCTTTTGAAATTTTTTTAAACTCCTCAGGTATTTTATTATTTTTTTGGTTTAAATTAAACATACTAATCCCAATCTAAAGCTCCTTTTTTCCATTCATAAATAAATCCAATAGTAAGTATTGATAAAAAAATCATCATAGACCAAAAACCTAAAGAACCAATGTTTCCTAATGAGATTGCCCAAGGAAAAAGGAAAGCGATTTCTAAATCAAAAATAATAAATAAAATTGCTACTAAATAAAATCTTACATCAAATTCCATTCTTGAATCGTCAAATGCTTCAAAACCACATTCGTAGGCTGAAAGTTTTTCTGGGTCAGGATTTTTAGGTGAAAACAAATAATTTAAAAATATAAAACCCAGGCTCAAGGCAAGAGCTATAAAAAGAAAAATTATGATAGATAAGTAATCCTCTAAAAATACAGAAATCATTTTAATTGTATTATATACATTTTTTTAAAACAGTAGTAGGTGAGAGATTGTCACTAAATACATCGTGGATAACTATAAAGTATGGTTTTGTGGCGGGAGTGATGGGGCTCGAACCCACGACCTCCTGCGTGACAGGCAGGCGCTCTAACCAACTGAGCTACACCCCCACAAATGGTGGGCGGTAAAGGACTCGAACCTATGACCCTCTCGGTGTAAACGAGATGCTCTACCAACTGAGCTAACCGCCCTTTTAAACAATTAAAACTTTTTACAGCACGTTGCTGATAAAGTAAAATTAATTCTCTAAATCCTTAATACTAATAAATTTATGTACTAAATCGCTATTATTTTTTTTAATTTCATCAACAAAATTCCAAGCTAAAACTATACCATAATCTGGTTTTTTGTTTATTTTATATTTAGATTTAATAGGAATATTCATTCCTGGTAAAAATTTTCCATGTTTTAATTTATTATCTTCTACAATAAAGTCAATTTCATCTGATATTCCAAAAAAATTTAATGCAGTGGTGGCTTTTGCAGGGGATCCATAACCTACAATATTTTTATTATTTTTTTTTAAATTATTAATATTTCTTCTTACATTATCTCTAATTTTATAAACCTTATTTGAAAAATCTTTATATGTTTTGTATTTTTTTATTCCAAACAATTCTTCCTCACGTAGGATTTTTTTTACACTATTTTCTTCTTTAATACTTTTGGTTTTTTTAATATAAATCCTTATAGATCCACCGTGAGTATTAATTTTTTCTGCTTTATATATTTTTGAATCAAGTCTACTAAAAAAATCTACTAAAGAGGTCAATGACCAATAATTATAATGTTCATGGTAAATATTATCAAAAGTTAAATCTTTTAATGTGTTCATTAAATATTGAACTTCAATTATTATTGTTCCATTTTTATTCAAAAGTTTAAACATACATTCTGCGATTTCTTTTAATTTATCTGAGTGTGCGAATACATTAGAAGCTAAAATTAAATCCGCATTTTTTTTAATTTTGTTTAAATTTTTTTTTTCAAGAAAACCATTAAATGTTTTAATTTTATTTTTGTTAGCTAGTTTTGCTAGGTTTTTTGCAGGTTCCACTCCTAATATTTTTTTAAAACCTAAATCTTTAAATGGTTTTAATGCTATTCCATCATTGCTACCAACATCAATGATATAGGATTTCTTTTTGTTTAATTTGAAATCTTTAATATATCTTTTCGTAGCTTTAATAAAATGATCTTTAAAAGATTGCGATGTAGATGAGGTATATAAATAATTTGAAAACATTTTTTTAGGATTCACTGCTACTGATAATTGACAATTATGACAATTATCACAATAGTTTACTTCTAGAGGATAAAACTCACATTTATCATTTTTATTATTCAGTAAATTATTTGCTAGAGGTTGGTATCCTAATGAGACAACTCTTTTAAGTTTTTTGTTTCCACATGACCTGCAATCAAATTTATAACAGTTTAATAATAATTTTTTTTCCTTTTCATCTACCAATACATGTTTAATAGTGTGGGTCACTCCATAGTTTTGGTGTTCTCTTTCTCCTCTTACAAGGTTTAAAAAAACTGTGTCTTTAGGAAATACCATTGCGTGAGCTGTATTAGGTTTGGTTACTATTAACTGCCCTTCATTAACTATATGTGTAATTTTTGGAGATTTTTTGTTTAATAAATCTTGGTAGACACTTATAAACTGACCTTTAGTAACTAAACATTTTTGTTCTTGGATTGGATGATAATGATTGGCGCGTACTGTTCCTTTTTTTGAATCTATTAATCCTATCAAATTTATTGCTTCTGGTAATTCATGATTACTAATTTTACCTCTTTTATCTTTAAACTCTTTTTCTCCATTTTTGACATGCTCTAATTCTTTTGCAATTTTTACTTTTGACCACTTAGAAATCATTTCTTTAATACTTTCATCCAAATTGTATAAAAATTTGAAACCTATTTTTTTAATTTTAGCATTCGATAAAGAAAATCCCTGATTTGGTATTTCATCATTGGTTTCCTTTAAAGTAATTGTGGGATTATGTTTTTTACAAATTTCAGCAACTTCTTTCACTGTCACAGTATCTTTTGTTAAATTAAATATTTCAGAGGAAATATCTTCCTTTTCTTCCATAAATTTAAAACATCTTGCAACGTCTATAAGAGGAACTAAACTTTTTATCTGCTTCCCACCAGAAAAAAGTTTTAATGTTCCGTTTTGAGAAGAGATTTTGGAAAAAAGATTTGGCATTATATCTATACGAGCTGTGTCTGTTGAGTAACCATAAACTGAACCGAGTCTTAAAATAATGAAATTTTTTCCAGAATTTTTTAATTGGTTTTCGTTAAAGGCTTTAGAAGTTGAGTATGATAGCACAGGCTTTGTTTCCGCATTTTCTAATATATCGTTTTTAACTTTTTCTATTCCTTCATAAACAACATGGGTAGATGGAAAAATAATTTTACATTTATTGCTAATCGCATCAATTATATTTTGGGTTCCTTTTTCTGCTACTAATATTATTTTAGAATCTTGTTTGTCGTTGCTTTCTCCTTTAACTCTAGGAACGTCAGTTATTCCAGCTAGATGATGGACGATGTCAGCATCTTTAAGATTTTCGTGTACCAAATTTTTATCTAGTATATCTCCATGGATAAAATCAATATTCCAATTTCTTAGTTGGTTAACCCTTTCAGAGATGAATCTGTTGTCAATAACTAGAATTTCGTTATTCCAACTAATACCAGAGTATATTTTGCATAACTCAGTTCCTATATAGCCTAGTCCACCTGTTATTATTATTTTTTTAGACATTAATCTTATTGTGCTTTATTAAAATTAGATCTTTACTTATATTATATAAATTAAAAATTCAATTATATATGAAAATTTACGACTGTTTTATGTTTTTTGACGAAGAGATGCTCCTGGATCTCAGACTAAATATTATGGATAAATATGTTGATAAATTTGTCATAAACGAAGCCACATACATGCATAGCGGTAAAGAGAAAAAACTAATTTTTAATATTAATAACTATCCAAAATTTAAAGATAAGATAATTTATAATGTGATAGATAATCATCCAGATGGTTTAGAGGTTATTAATGAAAAAGATGATAAAAATACAAAGAACAGTAAATTAATAAATAATAGTAGTAAGAGAGAACACTACCAAAGAGAAATGGCTCAAGAAACTTTATTTCAAGCTGATCCTGATGATGTAATTCTAGTAAACGATATTGATGAAATACCAAACCTACAGAACTTAAATTTTAGAAAACTGCACAATAAAATAATAATTTTTAAACAAAAAATTTATTGTTATAAATTTAATTTGAATTATAAAAATATAACATGGCATGGGTCAAAAGCGTGTAAAAAAAAAAACTTAGTATCACCACAGTGGCTTCGGGATGTTAGGCACAAAAAATATCACTTTTTGCGACTTGATATTTTATTTTCCCAAAAAAAATATAACGATATTTTTTATGTAGAAAATGGTGGATGGCATTTTACTAATATTAAATCTGCTGAAAAATTAGAACTAAAATTTTCAAACTTTTTACACCATGTTGAGTTTGAAGAAAGTAAACTTAAATCTAAAAATATTAAAGCGATGATTAAAGAAAATAGAATTTTATATGATTTAGATGTTGATCAAAGAACTTACAAATGGGGAGGAGAGAAAAAATTGTCTAAAGTAGATTTTTCTGATTTACCTAAATATTTATCAGAAAATTATAAAAAATATTCTGATTGGTTTGAAATTTAATGCGTGCTTCCTGTGGTAATTTTTTCACCACCTTTTGTTTTTGGTAAATTTTCAACATCTATCCATTCAACTGGTTTTAAATCTTTCGTAAGTGCAATTTTTAAGACTTCGTCAACTGTTTTAACAGTTTTTATTTCTATATCATCCAAAACCTTTTTTGGAATATCTGCTAAATCTTTTTTGTTTTCATCTGGAATTATTACTTTACTTATTCCAGCTCTATGCGCAGCTAAAAGTTTTTCTTTAAGCCCTCCAATTGGCAATACATGACCTCTTAACGTCACTTCACCTGTCATTGCAATTTTTTTATCAACTGGTACTCCAGTAATTGAAGAAACTATTGATGTAACCATAGCTATACCAGCTGATGGCCCATCTTTGGGTGTTGCTCCTTCGGGAACATGTATATGAAAATCTTTTTTTTCAAAAATTGGAGGTATAATTCCAAATTCAAGAGATTTTGATCTTATATATGATTTAGCGGCTTTAACTGATTCTTGCATAACATCACCTAATTTTCCTGTAATTTGCATTTTTCCTTTACCAGGCATTATGGCTGATTCAATTTTTAAAATCTCTCCGCCAAATTCAGTCCATGCTAAGCCTGTAACTATTCCAACTCTATTATTTTCTTCTATTTGCCCATACTTAAATTTCTTTATTCCTAAATACTCATTTAAATTTTCTTTATTTATTTCACCATTTTTATTCTCATTAGTTAAAATTCTTTTTACAGTTTTTCTTGCTAATTTTGAAATTTCTCTTTCCAAATTTCTGACACCTGCTTCTCTTGTGTAACCTGTGATTATATCCTTAACAGTATCTTTATTTAAATTTAATTCACTTTCTTTTAAGCCGTTATCTTTTATTTGTTTAGGAATTAAATGGTTAGTAGCGATTTTAACTTTTTCATCTTCAGTATAACCTGGTATTCTAATTACTTCTAATCTGTCTAATAATGGTGGCAAAATATTTAAAGTGTTTGCGGTAGTTACAAACATTACATCAGATAGATCGTAATCTACTTCTAAATAGTGATCGTTAAAACTTGAATTCTGCTCTGGGTCTAAAGCTTCTAATAATGCAGATGATGGATCTCCTCTATAATCTGATCCTACTTTGTCAATTTCATCAAGTAAAAATAAAGGATTCTTTGTTCCAGCTTTTTTCATCATTTGTATAATTTTACCTGGTAAAGAACCTATGTAAGTTCTTCTGTGCCCCCTAATTTCAGCCTCATCTCTAATGCCACCTAAAGAAACACGAACAAATTTTCTCCCAGTAGCTCTTGCAATAGATTTACCTAAAGAAGTTTTACCTACACCTGGAGGCCCAACAAGACATAATATTGCTCCTTTTATTTTTCCTACTCTTTTTTGTACAGCTAAATATTCAAGTATTCTTTCTTTAACTTTATCTAAACCAAAATGGTCAGTATCTAAAGTTTTTTGGGCAGTATTGATATCTATTTGATCTAATTTTTTGTCTTTATTGTACCAAGGTAGTTCAATCATCCATTCAAGATAATTTCTTACAACTGTCGCTTCTGCAGACATTGCGCTCATAGATTTTAATTTTTTTAGTTCAGCCAAACATTTTTTTGTAGCTTCTTTGGTCATTTTCGCTTTTATTATAGCCTTGTGTAAGTTTGCAGTTTCATCTTTTCCATCTTCGATTTCTCCCAACTCTTTTTGAATAGCTTTCATTTGTTCATTTAAATAGTACTCTCTCTGAGTTTTTTCCATTTGATTTTTTACTCTTCCTCTAATTCTTTTTTCTACACCAATGACATTAATTTCGTTGTTAATATGTTCCATTAACTTTTCTAATCTTTTTTTCAAATCAACGGTTTCTAGTAATTTTTGTTTTTCACTAATTGATATATTTAATTGGCCTGAAATATGATTTGCAATTTTACTTGCATTTTTTTGTTCTTTTAGATTTGAAAGAATCTCAGAAGAAAATTTTTTATTTAAATTTGTTAATTTTTCGAGTTTTCTTATTATGGCTATAGATAACGATAACAAATCTTCTTTGGGATCAATTTTGTCATCATATACTTCTATTGTTGTAGATAAAAAATCTTTATCATTTTTGCATTCATTAATTTTTACTCTGTTAACTCCTTCTACCAATACCTTTACAGTTCCATCTGGTAATTTTAGTAATTGAAGTATTTTACTTTCACATCCAAATGAATAAAGGTCTTCTCTTAAAGGGTCGTCTACTTCAGCATTTTTTTGTGTTACTAAAACTATTTTTTTATTAGTTTTCATGACCTCGTTTAATGATTTGATTGATTTATCACGACCAACAAATAAAGGTACTATCATGCTTGGAAATACCACTATATCTCTTAACGGGAGGCATGGATGAAACACAGATTTGCTCATACTGACATTATATGGTTATAATTTCTAAGATTACAACTAATTTCTTAAGCTGCTGAAGTTTTTTTTGTTTTTGTGTGTGTAATTATTGGCTGTGTATTATTTTTAACAACAGAACCATTTACTATTACTTCGTCTACATCGGTTATTGAAGGAAGTTTAAACATTGTTTTTAACAATAAAGCTTCAATAATTGATCTTAGTCCTCTGGCGCCAGTTTTCTTCTTTATTGCTTTTTTTGAAATTTCAAGAATAGCCTCATCTTTAAAAATTAATTTAGCATTTTCAAATTCAAAAAGTCTTTTGTATTGTTTTATTAATGAGTTTTTAGGTTCTTTTAATATTTTTATTAATGATTTTTCATCCAACTCTTCTAAGGTAGCTAATATTGGCATTCTTCCAACAAACTCTGGAATTAAACCATATTTTATTAAATCTTCAGGTTCCAAACCTTTAATCAACTCACTCACAGCTATATCCTGAGTATGTTTAACTTTTGCACCAAAGCCTATAGATGTATCAGTTCCTCTTTTTGCAATAAGTTTATCAAGACCGGCAAAAGCTCCTCCGCAAATGAATAAAATATTTGTAGTGTCTACCTGTAAAAACTCTTGCTGAGGATGTTTTCTTCCTCCTTGTGGTGGAACACTAGCTATAGTTCCTTCCATAATTTTAAGTAAAGCTTGTTGAACACCTTCACCAGAGACATCTCTTGTTATAGAAGGGTTTTCAGATTTTCTACTTATTTTATCTACCTCATCTATATACACTATTCCACGTTGAGCTTTTTCTACATTATAATCTGCTGCTTGTAGCAATTTTAAAATTATATTTTCAACATCTTCTCCTACATATCCCGCTTCAGTCAAAGTAGTTGCGTCTGCCATAGTAAAAGGAACATCAATAATTCTGGCTAAAGTTTGAGCTAATAATGTTTTGCCACAACCAGTGGGGCCAATTAAAAGTATATTAGATTTAGATAATTCTACATCTTTATTATTTTTTGCTTCATAATTTAATCTCTTGTAGTGATTATGCACCGCTACAGATAAAACTTCTTTAGCATAAGTTTGTCCTATAACGTAATCATCTAAAACATTACAAATTTCTTGTGGGGCAGGAACTCCTTCTTGATTATTTAAAACTGTATCCTTATTTTCTTCTTTAATTATATCCATGCAAAGTTCAACGCATTCATCACAGATAAAAACAGTGGGACCAGCAATTAATTTTCTAACTTCGTGTTGGCTCTTTCCACAAAAAGAGCAGTAGAGAATATTTTTATTATTTTTTTCGGTCATAAATATATAAACGAATCAGTTAAATTTAAATTATACTAAATTATAGTGTTATCAAGTCTAAGTTGTAAAGAGAGGTTTGATATAATGTCTTAAATCCTCTTAGATACTACTTCATCAATAAGTCCAAAATCTTTGGCTTCGTCTGGAGTCATAAAATTATCTCTTTCTAGAGCTTTTTTAATTTCAGACTCACTTTTTTTAGTATGCTTAGAATAGATTTTATTTAGCCTGTCTTTAAGAGCTAATGTTTCTTTTGCATGGATTTCAATATCTGTTGCTTGCCCTTGATATCCTGCGGATGGTTGATGAACCATAATTCTTGAATTAGGAAGTGAAAATCTTTTTCCTTTTTCACCAGCAGCTAATAAAAAAGATCCCATTGAAGATGCTTGCCCAATACATAATGTTGATACTGGAGGTTTAATATATTGCATAGTATCATATATTCCTAATCCTGCTGTAACCAAACCTCCTGGACTGTTAATATAAAATGATATTTCTTTTTTAGTATTTTCGGACTCTAAAAATAATAACTGTGCTGTAACTAATGTTGAAACATTATCATTAACAGGTCCAACTAAAAAAATAATACGTTCTTTTAATAGTCTAGAATAAATATCATACGCACGCTCACCCCTATTAGATTGCTCTACAACCATGGGAATTAAGTTATTCATTTGTTCTTTTAATATGTTAGTCATAACGAATCGATATTTTAAAATTATACAACTTATGATTACTTTTTTCTAATTTTTTTCTTCTTTTCAGGTATTTTTGAGGTTTTTTTTGTTTTTTTAGAGTCATCTTCATGAGGGTGTTCATGATGGTCATGAAGTTTATGTTGATCGTTGATTAGTTTTTCTGCTTCTTTTGTAGAAACCGATTTTATAGTTTTAGTCGATTTTTCTTTAATCAAATTAATTATTTTTTCCTCATATAATGAGCCTCTTAAGCTTGCTGCAGCTGAAGGATTTTTTTTATAATATTCTAATACTTGGTTTTGTTGTTCGGGCATAGACTGGACTTGTTTCTGAATTTCATTTTTAAGTTCTTCTTCACTAATTTTAAGATTATTTTTTTCACCAAGTTCGTTTAAAATAAGGCCTAGTTTAATTCTTTTTTTTGCAATTTTTTCACTTTCCTTTTTATTCTTATCTTTGTCCTCTTTTTTTAACTCTTGAGATATCAACTCTAATTCTTGTTGGACTAAGTTGTCTGGAATTTCAATTTTATGAAGTTTTTCAATCTGGTTTAATATATTTTCTTTTGATAGAGAATCTAAATTTTGTTTATATTGGCTTTGAATTTGTTTTTTAACCAATTCTTTTAAATTATTTAGATTCTTTGCACCTAAATTTTTTGCTAGTTCATCGTCAACTTTTACTGGATGTCGTTTTCTAATATTTAAAATTTTACATTTAAAATTTGCTTGTTTTTTTGCAAATTCTTTTTTTGGATAGTTTTCAGGCAGAAAAGCAATAACTTCTTTTTCTTGGTTTTTTTTAACACCCAATAATTGTTTATCGAAACCTTTGATAAATAAATCTTTTCCTAATACTATTTGAGTATTTTTCCCCTCTCCTCCATCGAAATTTTTATTATCTATAGTCGCGTTATAATCAAAAATAACTAAATCACCTTCTTTCGCAGAATCATTTTCGTTTTTATCTTTAAAATCATTTTGATTTTTAGCTATATCATCTATTCTTTTTTTTGTTTCATCTTCAGTAACTTTAATTTCATAATCAGTAAATTTTATTGAATTTAAAGATACAATTTTGATTAATGGCAACTCATCTATTTCTAACGTGTAATTTAAATCTTTGCCTTCGCCGTGAGATTTTAATTCAAGCTTTGGTTGACCGGCTACTTTAATTTTTTTTTCTTCAATTGCTTTTTTTGAAGTTTCTTGCAAAATTTTTTCTAACACTTCTCCATACACAGCCTGTCCGAACTGTCTTTTTAAAACTTCGGTTGGTACTTTGCCTGGTCTAAATCCCTTTAAATTTACTGTTTTGCTTAATTCGTTTAATCTAAGATTTATTTTTTCTTCGACAATTTTTTTTTCTATAAAAACTGCAAGATTTGTTTTAAGTCCTTTTTTGGAATTTACTGTTACTTTCATAACTATTTGGTGGGCAAGAAGAGACTCGAACTCTTAAACCTTGCGGTACTAGTTCCTAAGACTAGCGCGTATACCAATTCCGCCACTTGCCCATAATTATTATTACCTTTATTAAATTATCCTAATTGTAATATTTATTATAATTTTGAACCGATTTATATATTATTCTTTAACATTGTATATAAGAAAATTTAAAAAATTAAATTTTTTACTATTTTTTATTTGTTATAAAGCAATCTTTTAATCTACTCTAGGACCAAAAAAAGCACTTTTATTTAAAATTTGGTATAATAAACCTTCAGATCTTGCTTTAAATAAATTATATAAAGTTTTGTTATTTATCAAAAAATAAAATATTTTTAATAAAGAAAATCTAAGAAATTTTGAAAAATGAACAATAAATGATTTTAAAAATCCATAATGTTTTCTATGATAATAAAAACTGGACCAATATAAATGCCAATTTCTAATTGCCCAATAATTTTGCCAATTTTTATGATTTTTTTTAATGTTTTTAAATTTTCCATAATGTTCTTTATTTTCATAAAAACCACCATAAAAGTGATGGATTTTAACTTTACTCAAAATATAAAATTTTTTTCCTAATTTTTTTAATCTTTTACATAAATCAAAATCTTCAAAATATAGAAAAAAATTTTCATCAAAGTATTTGATTTTTTTAATATCTTGCATGTTAACAAACATACAATATCCTGGTATAAAATTAATTTCGAAAGGTTGTAAAGATACTATTTTTTTTTTTAAATATTCTATACTTCTATTTTCAGTATTTTCTAATTTATCTGAATTATTTTTTAAAATATCTAACAACCCATTGCAATTGGGTGTTATTATAGAAAAGTTTTTATTTTTTTTAGCAAAGTTTTCTAGTTCTTTAACCTGTTTTACTGAAATTAGTACGTCTGGATTTAATATTAATGAAAACTTTGTTTTTACTTTTTTTAATCCAATGTTGTTAGCTCTTCCAAAGCCTAAGTTTGATCCACTAAGATAACATTTTACATTCTTAAAAGATTTTTCGATTTTTTTTTTGAAATTTTTATTATTTGAGTTCTCAATAATAATTACTTTATATTTCCTTTGGAGATTTTTTAAGCATTCGTGGATAATTTGTCCTTTGAACGTTACTATAATAATTGTAGTGTTCATTTAGATTGATTTAACTTTCATGCCTTTTTTAACGATATAAATTCCTATTATTACAGCCAATAAAGATATAATAACTTTTGGAGTAATTACTTCCCCTAGGATTAGAAATCCTAAAATTGTACCAAAAATTGGTATTAAATATGCTACTTGAGCCTGGAATACTAAGCCATTATTTTTTAAAATATAAAATCTTAACAACCACGCTATTCCAGTAGAAAAGATACCAAGGTATACAAGTGAAATTGTTGAGTCTAATCTTGGTTTTAAGTTCCACGGTTGTTCTACAAAAAATGTAATTGGTAATAAAACTAGAACTCCCCAAATTAGTATTGAAGCTGTTACGTTTTCATTTTTTTTATCACTAATTTTTAAAGTTAATAATCCTCCAAGAACATAAAATGTTGATCCACATAAAATTAAAAGCGCTGAACCAAAATTATTTTTATTAATTAAAATATTGTCTGAAAATAAAAAAACAATACCTGAAAATCCTAATAAAATACCTATCGATTTAACTAAATTAATTTTTTCATTTTTAGTAAAAAAATGTGCTAATATTGACGCACTCAAAGGAGTGCTGGCCATTAATATTGCAGCTAGATTGCTTTGAACATTTTTAACTCCATAAGCAATAAGAAAGAAAGGTATTACTAAATTTATAATTCCAATACTAGCAAACCAATACCAATCCTTAGAAAAAGCTTCTATCTTAATTTTATTTATGTAACATAGTAAAACCACTGGTATAGCTCCAAAAAAAATTCTTAAAAAAGCAATTGTAAGTGGTCCATAAGAATACGTTGCAATTTTTATATTAAAGAATGCTGAAGCCCAAAGAAGGGCTAATAATGTTAAAATGAGATAATCTAAAGTTTTAGCTTCTCTCATATTACTTTGATTTTAAAGATGCTATGAAGGTATTGCATATCTGTTAGTTAATATAATCATTTTATTAATTTTAAAATATGGTTAATGATACAACCTGGAAGTTTAAAAAAAATCATTTAGTTACACGTGAAATTATATATATAAGTAGGATATAAATGAGTGCAAATAAAGTGCTAAATTACATAAAAGATAAAGAGATTGAATATATAGATCTTCGTTTTACAGATCCTAAAGGTAAGCTTCAACATGTTACAATGGATAAAGATGTGGTGGATCAAGAAATGCTAAATGAAGGAATTTTTTTTGATGGTTCGTCTATAGCTGGTTGGAAAGCAATTAATGAATCAGATATGATATTAAAACCTGATCTTGGTAGAGAGATACTAGATCCTTTTAATTCTCATAACACGTTGATTCTTTTCTGTGATGTTCTTGATGCAGTTAAAAAAAATCCATACGAACGTGACCCTAGAAGTACAGCAAAGAAAGCAGAAGCGTATCTAAAAAAATCAGGCATTGGTGATAAAGCTTTTTTCGGACCAGAAGCAGAGTTTTTTGTTTTTGATGATGTAAAATTTAAAAATGATATGAATGAGACAGGTTTTAAAATTGATAGCTCTGAAGGCCCTTATAATTCAGGGAAAGACTATGAAAATGGTAACATGGGTCATAGACCAGGAGTTAAAGGGGGTTACTTTCCAGTTCCACCTGTAGATAGTGCACAGGATATGAGAGGTGAATTTTTAAAGGCTCTTAAAGACATGGGAATCAAAGTTGAAAAACATCACCATGAGGTGGCTCCTAGTCAACATGAGTTGGGAATGTATTTTGGAACATTGACGGATCAAGCAGATAACATGCAACTTTATAAATATGGTGTTCATATGGTTGCTCACTCATTTGGTAAAACTGCTACTTTTATGCCAAAACCTGTTAAAGGCGATAATGGTTCTGGCATGCATGTCCATCAATCTTTGTGGAAAGGTAATACAGCATTATTTTCTGGAGATAAATATGCTGGCCTTTCTGATACAGCTCTACATTACATTGGGGGTATTTTAAAACATGCTAAAGCTATAAACGCTTTTGCTAATAGTACTACAAATAGTTATAAAAGATTAATTCCAGGTTTTGAAGCACCAGTTCTTTTGGCCTACTCTGCTAGAAATAGATCCGCCTCTTGCAGAATACCAATAACTATGGATAAAAAAGCTGCAAGATGTGAAATTAGATTTCCAGATGCGGCAGGAAATCCATATTTAACTTTTGCTTCAATGTTAATGGCCGGAATAGATGGTATTAAAAATAAAATTAATCCAGGCAAACCATCAGATCAAGATTTATATGCCATGCCTGAAGATGAAGTTAAAAATATTCCTACAGTTTGTGGTTCTTTGCGTGAAGCTATGGAAAGCCTCGATGTTGATAGAAAATTCTTAACAGAAGGTTCTGTATTTACAGATGACCAAATTGATGCTTATATTGCCTTAAAATTTGAAGAAATTTATAAACTTGAACATACTCCACACCCTATAGAGTTTGAAATGTATTATAGCTGCTAATTATTTCTATTTTTATTCTCCTTGGTATCATTGACTATCATTTTTTTCTTTTACTCAATCTTATCGAGTGTGTTAAAATTAATAATTCAATTTAAAAATATAAATACTAAATTTATTTCTTTATGAGTGATTTTTTTAAAAAAACAGACTTAACTAGAGCAGAGGCAGAAAAAATAATTGATGAAACTCTTTTAAACAAAGATGACGGAGAGCTTTATTTGCAAGATTCTATAAATGAAAATATTATTTTAGATAATGGAAAAATAAAAAACACTAATTTTACCAAAACATACGGTATGGGTTTTCGTGGTGTTTCTGAAGACGTAACAGCCTATTGCCACACCAATTCAATTAGTAAAAACTCTTTAATCGATGCTTCTAAAAATATTAACTCAACATTAAAAAGTTTCAAAAGTTATAAACATAATAATTCAATTAGAAGAACAAATGAAAATTTGTATTCTGATCACAATCCTATAGAAGCTAAATCACTCAAAGAAAAAATTAAGCTTTTGAATAATGTAGATCAATATTTAAGATCAAAAAGTAATCTAATAAAACAAGTTACCGCAAGTATTTCTACTGAAAAAAAAAATATAGAGATTATAAAAACTGGTGGAATGACACTTTCTGATAATCAGCCGCTAACTTCTTTTAAAATTGCTTTGATAATGGAAAAAGGATCAAAAAATACGCAAGGATCATTTGCTACTGGAGGAAGAATGACTTTTGACAGTTATATAAATGAGAATAACTGGAAACAAGTTTGTGATGAAGCTTTTCGTCAAGCTGAAATGAATTTAGATGCTAGAAAAGCACCAGCAGGGGAAATGGATGTTGTTTTGAATAATGGATGGTCTGGCGTGTTATTGCATGAAGCTTTAGGTCATACTTTAGAAGGTGATTTTTTATATAAAAAAACATCAGTTTTTCATGATCAAATAGGAAAAAAAATTGGGAATGAAAATATCACAGTGGTTGATGAAGGTAATATCCCCGGACGGCGAGGTTCACTCAATATGGATGACGAGGGTGAAAAAACTCAAAGAAACGTTTTAATAGAAAATGGAAAACTAATTAAGTTTATGCACGATCGTTTAAGTGCAAAACTTACAAAAAACACCCCAACAGGTAACGGCAGAAGAGAAAATTATATGTTTGCACCTATGCCAAGAATGACAAATACTTTTATGATGAATGGAAAAAATACAAGAGAAGAAATGATTAAGTCAGTTAAAAAGGGAATATATGTAGATGCTCTAGGCGGTGGAAGTGTTGACATAGTAAGTGGACAATTTAATTTTACAGTTAATAATGCGTGGTTAATTGAAAATGGTAAACTTGTAGTGCCTGTAGAAGGAGCTACTCTTATCGGTTCTGGACCTGAGGTTATAAAAAAAATTGAAATGGTTGGGGATGATCTAAAACTAGATAATGGTTTTGGTACATGTGGTAAATCGGGGCAATTAGTTCCAGTTGGATTAGGAATACCATCGTGTAAAGTTTTAATGACAGTTGGAGGTTCTAAAGCTTAGTAATTTTTTATGCTAAAAGAAAAAAAAGAATTAGAGAGTCTTGCGGTTTATTGTATTGATAAATCAATTGGATTTAACGCCACAAACTGCGAAGTTAAAGTAGAAAATAATATTTCAGAAACTGTTAATTTAAGAAATAAAAAATTAGAAAATTCAGATCGTAGTGATGTTTTGTCAATCAATATAACTACTTATATAAATGAAAAGAAATCTAGCACTCAATTTACATATATTGACAAAGAAAACACAAATGTAATGATAAAAAAATGTACAGAGGCTACAAAACTTTTACCAAATGATAAATTTAATTCGCTACCCGATAAAAAGTTGTTAGCAAAAAACATTGAAGATCTTCTTTTGTTTGATGAATCAACAATAAATAATGAAAAAAAATTAGAATACTTAAAGGAAGTAGAGGATTTTGGTTTGAGTAATAAATTTATTTCTCAAACCAATGGTTCTTCTTTTAACCAATCTAAGAGCAATTTTATAATTGCTAACTCTGACGGTCTACTATGTGGCTATAAAAAATCAGAGTTTTCTGTTTTTACTGATTTGGTGGCAAAAAAAAATGGCTCAGGAATGGAACGTGATTACTTTTATGATTCAAAAGCATACTTGAAAGATATAATCAAGCCTAGAGATTTAGGAAATAAAGCTGCAAAATTAGCTGTCAGGAAACTAAATCCAAAAAAAACAAAAACTGAATCAATTCCGATAATTTTTGAGAAAAGAATTTCAAAAAATATTTTAGGAATCTTATCGTCTGCTATATCTGGTTCAAGTTTTGTGAGAGGCTCATCTTTTTTAAAAAAAAAATTGAACAATCAAATATTTCCAAAAAATATAAACATTATTGATGACCCATTAATAAAAAAAAGTATTTATTCAATGCCATTTGACAAAGAGGGTGTTAAATCAGAAAAGATGTATTTGGTCAAAAATGGAATACTTAAAAATGTAATTTTAGATAGTTATTATGCTAAAATGTTAAATAAAGAAACCAATGGAAGGGCTTCTGGTTTAAGTAATACATTTTTTGAACCAGGAAAACATTCTTATGAAGATTTGTTTGATTGTGGAAAAAAATTAATACTAATAACTGATATCATGGGTGCGTTTGGAAATGCTACTACAGGAGAATTTTCTTGTGGTGCAACAGGAATATATTATGGAAAAGATGTTTCTTACCCAATAAATAATTTTACTTTAGGTGGACAAATTATAAATATTTTTAATAATCTTATTTTGGCTAATGATCTTGAATTTAAGTACTCTAAGAACTGCCCCACTGCTCTAATTACAGAGGGCTTAGTTGTTGGTGGTTGCTAAATAATTATTTTTTACTTTTTAAAATTTTTTCATCAGCAATTTTATTTTTGTTTATGCCTTCTTTGATGGTGTAATCTAAAGTGCCATGAGCACCGGCCTCAACTGCTTTTCTTTGATTTCTAAACAATACTTTCTCTTTAGCTTGTTCTGCTAATTTGCTTGCATGTTTTCCTAAATGTTTTGTATCTCTCATGTAAGAAATTATATACAATTCTTAATTACACAGCAATATAGATTTATATTTTGAAAGATTCTCCGCACCCACAACGTTCTGTTTCGTTGGGATTTTTAAAGACAAATGTTGATGAAAATTCTTCTTTTTTGTAATCCATTTCAGTTCCCAAAAGATACATAACAGCTTTAGGGTCAATTAATACTTTAACACCTTTGTCTTCAACAATTTCATCATTTGGGTTAGTTTTTTTTGCATATTCCATAACATAGGACATTCCTGCGCATCCTCCTGTTGTAACTCCAACTCTTAAGCCAATAATTTGTTCCGTAGCTTGAGACATAATCTCCTTAACCCTTGCAGCGGCTTTATCACTTAATGTTAATATTTGTTTACTCATAAATTTAGTTCTAACTTTGCAGCTTCTGACATTTTATCTTTACTCCATGGCGGTTCCCAAATTAAATTTAAATTTACATCAGAAACACCTTCAACGCTCTTTATACTATTCTTAACTTCATTTGGCAAACTTTCAGCCACTGGGCAGTTGGGTGAAGTAAGTGTCATATCAACATTTACTTTATTTTTTTCATCAATTTCAATTTTGTAAATTAATCCAAGATCATAAATATTAACAGGAATTTCAGGGTCAAAGATTTTTTTTACCCTTTCTATAACTTTATCTTTTAAATTAATCATTATTCTACAATATCAGTGGTTGCTTCTTCTTTTTTTCCATCTAAAGCAGCTATCAAAGTATGCCAAGATAAAGTAGCACATTTAACTCTCATTGGATACTGTTTAACGCCGGATAAAGACATGACTTTTGTCAACTGGTCGCTAGTTAAATCTTTTGTTTTAATTTCCAAGCCATTTTTAACCATATTTAAAAATTGATCTATAATATTTTTTGCAATATCAAAAGATTTTCCTTTAACCAATTCTGTCATTATCGATGTTGATGCCATTGAGATGGCACAACCTGATCCTTCAAAAGTTAAGTCTTCTACTTTTTTTTTATCATCTAATTTTAAATAAACATTTACTTGGTCGCCACATAGGGGGTTGTGTCCTTTGGCTTCGTGATTGTATCCTCTACATTTGCCAAAATTTCTAGGACTTTTTCCATGTTCTAAAATTATGTCTTGATATAATTCTTTTAAATCCATTATTTTAAATCAAAAACTTTTCTGCAGTTTTCAACTGCTTTACAAAGAATATCAATATCTTCTTTGGTATTATAAATTCCAAACGAAGCTCTAGCGCTTGCTACTAAATTTAATCTTTCATGAAGTATTTGGCAACAGTGATGTCCCGCTCTAATAGCAACCCCGTCTTCGTCTAAAATAGTAGCGATATCATGTGGATGAACCCCTTTTATTGTAAAAGAAATTACTCCTGCTTTATTTTTTGGATTTCCAATTATTTTAACAGAATTAATAGTTTTGAGTTTATCTAAAGCATAATTTGTAAGTAGCTTTTCGTGATTTATTAAATTCTCAATTCCAACAGAATGCATAAACTTAATAGATTCATTAAATGCAACTACTTCTGCGGTAGCCATCGTCCCTGCTTCATATTTTTCAGGAAGTTGTGCGTACGAAATTCTATCTTTCTTAACTTCGTTAATCATACCTCCTCCTCCTATATAAGGAGGCAATTGTTCTAGCCATTTTTTTTTTGCATACAAAATTCCTACACCAGTGGGTCCATAAACTTTATGTCCTGAAATTGCATAAAAATCACAATCTAAATCTTTTACATCAATTTTTAAATGTGGAGCACTTTGACATCCATCGACCAAAACAGGAATATTTTTTTTATGAGCTATATCTATAATTTCTTTAACAGGAACTATTGTGCCGGTTACATTTGACAAATGTGTAATTGCAATAATTTTTGTTTTAGAGTTTATAAGCTTTTCTAATTCACTAATTATAATATCTCCATCATCATTAATTGGAGCAAATTTAATAACTGCACCTTTGTTTTCTCTTAAATAGTGCCACGGAACATAATTTGAATGATGTTCTAGTTCGGTAATTAAAATCTCATCTCCTTTTTTAATATTTTGTTGACCGAAAGTTGAAGCAACCAAATTAATTGATTCTGTGGCGTTTTTAGTAAATATAATTTCTTCTTTTGAGTTTGCGTTTATAAATTTTTTAACACTCGCTCTAGTTTCATCAAATTTATTTGTAGCATTCACAGATAAAGAATGAATGCTCCTACCTATATTGGAAAACTCATTTTTATAAAAATCATCCAATCTATTAATTACACTTAATGGTTTTTGGGAAGAATTGCTGCTATCTAGATAAACTAATGGCTTCCCATTAACTTTTTTAGAAAAGATAGGAAATTGTGACTTTATATTTTCTATATTCATTTATACATTAACCTTATTAATTCTTTCGTTAAAAAGTTTTGAAACAAATATTTTAATAATAGGATCTGTTATTGTTTCAATGGCTTCATTTAAAAAACCTTCGACAATAATTTTGCTTGCTTGAAACTTTGATAGACCTCGGGACATTAAATAAAATATAGCATTTTCGTCTATATTGCCTATGGTTGATCCATGTGAACATTTAACATCATCAGCATAAATTTCTAATTCAGGCTTCGAATTAAATTCAGAATTTTCAGACAAAAGTAACGCTTTACTTAACTGATATCCATTTGTTTTTTGCGCTCGTTTATCTACAAATATTTTACCTTGGTATGTTCCATTGCTTTTGTCTAATAAAACGCTTTTAATTAACTGTGAGCTTTTACAATTTTCATATTTATGATTTATGTTTGTTTTTAACTCATGGTGTTGATCACCATTTAAGAGCATGATCCCATTTACGAAACATGAACTAAAATCTTCTAGTAAATTGCAGTGAATTTCATTTTTAATAAGATTCGGTCCTAACGATAATAAAAAATTCTCAAAGATACTGTTTGAATAACTTTTAATTTTAACGGAATTATAATTGTAAGAATTGTCTAAACTATCGTTTATACTAAATTTTTTAAGCGTAGCATTTTTTTTAATAGTATAATTATGAATTGTATTATTGAAATATTTAATATTATCTTCACATCTATAAAAATCCACTAAAGATAAATTAGATTTTTCACCAAGAGAAATAAAAAATTTATTATTAACAATTTTATTTTCTACTGCTTTATCAAAAAAATTATAAATCACTAGGGGTTTATTAAATGAATAGTTATCTTCAATATCTAAAAGTATTCCATCATTTGTTAAAGCATGATTTAATAAAATCAATGAATTTTGTTCGTCTTCAAAATAATTTTTTATTTTATCAAAATCATTTTTATTCTCAAATATTTTTTTTAACGATTTTATTTTTATTTTTTTATCATTTTCAAATGTAAAATTTGATTCTACAAATTTACCGTTTAATAAAACTATTTTATTATGCTCAAAATCTTTTACTAATAATTCGTTATTATAATGAGAATCTTTATTTTTATCAAAAATTTGAAGATCTTGAAAATTATTGGAAATTATATTTCTCATATCTGTATATTTCCATTGTTCTTGTTTTTTTGTAGGAAAACCTTGGGTTTCAAAACTTTTAAAATTTTTTATTCTTATATTATCCAATTCTTCAAAACCAAGATTTGATTTTTGAAATTCTTCAAATTTTAAATTCATTTTGTTATCGACACACCCTCATATCCATCTTTTTCTAATTCGAGAGCTAAATCACTGGAGCCTGTTTTAACTATTTTTCCATTTATAAGTACATGGACAAAATCAGGTTTTATATAATCTAGTAAGCGCTGGTAATGAGTGATGATTAAAAATGATCTTTTTTTATCTCTTAAGGAATTAACTCCATCAGAAACTATTCTTAATGCATCTATATCTAACCCTGAGTCCGTTTCGTCTAAAATTGCAAGTTTAGGTTCAAGAATAGTCATTTGCAAAATTTCATTTTTTTTCTTTTCTCCCCCAGAAAACCCAACATTTAATTGTCTACTTAATATTTTTTCCTCAATTTTTAACTTTTTTGATTTTTCTTTAACCAATTTTAAGAAATCTAGTGCATCTAACTCTTTAAGGCCTCTGAACTTTCGGATAGCATTTAGAGATGTTTTGAGAAAAATATTAGTATTTACTCCTGGTATTTCAATCGGGTATTGAAAAGCTAAAAATATTCCCTTTTGTGCTCTTTCTTCAATTGGAATTTCTAGAAGGTCATTTCCTTCGTAATAAACTTTTCCTTCGACCGTGTAGCCTTTTCTACCTGACAGTACATTGGCTAATGTACTTTTGCCCGAGCCGTTAGGCCCCATAATGGCGTGCACTTCACCTGGTTTGATATTTAGATTAAAATTTTCTAATATTTTTTTATCTTCTATAGAAGCGCTAAGATTTTTGATATCTAACATTAACCAACACTTCCCTCTAAACTAATACCAACCAATTTTTGAGCTTCCACTGCGAATTCCATAGGTAATTGCTGCAGAACCTCTTTACAAAATCCATTAACAATTAAGCTAACTGCTTCTTCTTGATTTAAGCCTCTTTGATTACAATAAAAAAGTTGCTCGTCACTAATTTTGGAAGTTGTTGCTTCATGCTCAATATTCGCTGACGAATTCTTGTTTTCTATGTAAGGGATTGTATGTGCTCCACATTTATTACCCATTAATAATGAATCACATTGAGTATAATTTCTAGCGTTGTTAGCTTTTGAATTAATACTTACCAAACCTCTATAAGTATTGTCAGCGAATCCTGCAGAAATTCCTTTTGAAATTATTTTGCTTTTGGTATTTTTTCCAAGATGTATCATCTTGGTTCCTGTGTCAGCTTTTTGATGATTGTTTGTAATTGCGATTGAATAAAATTCACCAACAGAATTGTCACCCTGTAAAATACAACTTGGATACTTCCATGTTATTGCTGAACCTGTTTCCACTTGGGTCCATGAAATTTTAGAATTTTTTCCTCGGCACGCCCCTCTCTTTGTAACAAAATTATATATTCCACCTTTTCCATCTTTGTCTCCTGGATACCAGTTTTGAACTGTGGAGTATTTTATTTCAGCATCATCTAAAGCAACTAACTCAACATTGGCTGCATGTAATTGATTTTCATCCCTCATTGGTGCTGTACAACCTTCTAAATAACTTACATAGCTACCTTTGTCTGCAATAATTAAAGTTCTTTCAAATTGACCTGTTTCTGATGCATTGATTCTAAAATAGGTAGAAAGTTCCATGGGACATCTTACTCCTTCGGGGATATAAACAAATGAACCATCTGTAAAAACTGCAGAGTTAAGTGTAGCAAAATAATGATCGGTAATTGGAATTACAGAACCTAAATACTTTTTAACTAGATCAGGATGATTTCTGATTGCTTCTGATATAGGACAAAAGATAATTCCTTTTTTCGTTAATTCATCCTTAAAAGTTGTGGCCACTGAAACAGAGTCAAAAACAGCATCTACTGCTATTCCATTAAGTCTTTTCTGTTCTTGCAAAGGTATACCTAATTTTTTATATGTTTCTATTAATTTTGGATCAACCTCATCGAGATTTTTTGGTTTGTTTGATGCGCTTTTAGGAGCAGAATAATAATATAAATCTTGATAATTAATTTTAGGATATTTTGGTTTTTGCCAATTAGGTTCTTTTAAACTTTTTAATCTATTGTAAGCTTTTAATCTCCAATCCAACATCCATTTTGGTTCTTTTTTAATGTTTGAAATAAATTTAATAACATCTTCATTTAAACCTTTGGGGGCTCTAATACTTTCTATATCTGTAGTAAAGCCGTACTTATATTCTTTAGCTTTTTCTAATTCTTGTTGTTTCATTAATTTAACTCTTTAGGTTGGTTTTTATTTATCTTAAAAATAATATCATTTAAAGTATTGCTTTCAAAAAAATTATTTATATGATTCTCTAAATCATCCCACAAATTATGTGTGATACATTTGATTGATTTTCCATTGCATCCCTTTTTGGATTCCTTTTTACATCCTACGGTTTTTACTTTTTCATCAACTGCACTGATAATACTTGATAATTTTATTTCTTTTGGTGATTTTACTAAAAAATAACCACCCAAAGGTCCTCTGGAACTCTCAACTAAATTTTTTTTTTTTAATTTTAAAAATATCTGTTCTAAAAATGATAAAGAAATTCCTTGTCTTAATGAAATTTCACTTAAGCTAATTGGCTGTTTCGCTCCAATTTTAGCTAGATCAGCCATCGCCATTACAGCATATCTTCCTTTGTTATTGAGTTTCATAATTAATAAGTCTTATATACCCTATCTTTTTTAGTTATTCCTACTAAAATAGTCAAGTATAGAAAAAAATAAAAATGCCACACCTTAAACGTGGTATACAACTACTTCTTTTGCAACTAACTATCATTACTAGTTAAAATATGAAAATTGAAAACAAAGAAATTTTTATTCCAGGTCCAAGTGGTCGTATACAAGCAAAATACTTTAAGAGTAGACAGCAAGGTGCACCAGTAGCAGTTGTTTTGCACCCTCATCCACAGTACGGAGGAACGTTTAACAATAGAATCGTTTACGAAACTTACAATAGTTTTTATAAAAATAATTTTTCCGTAATTAGAATCAATTTCAGAGGCGTAGGTAAAAGTGATGGCATATTTGATAATGGACAAGGAGAGCTTTCAGATGCAGCTGCAGCTCTAGACTGGATAGAAAGAGAAAATCCTGGCTATGGTCAATGTTGGGTAGCAGGATTTTCTTTTGGTGCACTTATTTGCATGCAATTGATAATGCGTAGACCAGAAGTTAGTAAATTTATTACAATATCACCTCAACCAAACCTATACGATTTTACCTTTTTATCTCCATGCCCAATCTCTGGTATGATTGTATATGGTAAAAATGATGAACTAGTACAAATAGACAGCATACTAAACCTAAAAAAAAGATTAAGTATGCAAAAAAATATTGATGTTAAGTTTGAGCCTATAAATAATGGAAATCATTTTTTTAAAAATAAAGAAAAAGATTTATCAAGCTTGTTGGATAAATATATAAAAGAAAAAATAACTGTAATTTAATTTTTAATAATTACTCCTCCTGTGCAAGGTTTTTTAACACCTGTTGTTTTTGGAAATGAAATTGGTTTTTTAAGATAAGATCTAATGGCAAGATAAGCAAAAGCTTGTGACTCTACAAAATCTCCATTTATTTTATAATCATCGATTAGTTTTAAATTAATACTAGTATTTTTAATTTTACTTACTAAAAATTTATTTTTTCTACCCCCACCACACAAAACAACTTTACTTTTTTTTTTATGATTAAGACTAGATTTTATTATATTAGCGGTAAAAGCAGTTAAAGTGGCTGCCCCATTTTTTAAAGATAAACCTTTTACAAATGAAGTGCTAAAATCTTTTATATCAAAAGATTTTACAATTTTATTTTCATTATAACTTTTTTTTTTAAAAAAAATTTTTAATTCTTTTTTTAATTTTATTTTATTTATTTTTCCTGATTTAGCTATTGATCCATTAAAATCAAATTTTTTTTTAGTATGAACTCTTATCCACTTATCTAACAGACACATTCCAGGACCGATATCTGTTGCTGACAAATTATTTTTATTATCAATTGTAGTTATATTTACAACACCTCCTATATTTACAAATGTAACAGGTTTAATTTTAAGTTTTTTTTCTAGTAATTTATGAAATACAGGAGTGAGTGGAGCTCCTTGTCCTCCATTCTTTAGATCATTTTTTCTAAAATTATAAATAATTGTCTTTCTAGTAAGTTTTGAAAGTAATTTTGCATCTCCTAATTGTTTTGAAATTTTACTTTTGGCGTTATGAAAGATGGTTTGTCCATGAAAACCAATAAAATCTATTTTGACATTTGATTCTTTTAAAATTTTTTTAATAACTTCAAAATGCATAAAGGTTATTTTTTTTTCTATTATCTTTAATTTTTTTGATAGCTTTTTTAAATCTTTTGAATTATTAATTTTATCCCTAATTTTTGTTAAATCTTTGTACAAAACTTTGTTAAATTTAAAATATTTATCTAAAATAACCTCATATTTAGTCTCGCCATCTGATTGTATAATTGAGGCGTCAATACCATCCATTGAAGTACCGCTCATAAGACCTAAACTGTAATAGTATTTGCTCATAAATTATATTTAATTTAAAAAGAACCTTGTATATTACAATTTAAAGAACTTAAAAATTCATGCAAGAAACATTTCTAAAAGAGTTTCAAAAAAGAGGTTATTTTCATCAATGTACAGATGAATCTAGCTTGAATGAAATTGTCAACAACAACAAAATTAAAGCATACATTGGTTTTGATTGTACTGCCCCAAGTTTACACGTTGGAAGTTTAATGCAAATTATGTGTCTACGACTTCTTCAAAAATATGGACATCAACCAATAGTACTACTAGGTGGTGGTACAACTTTAATAGGAGATCCTTCGGGCAAAGAAGAAACCCGGCAAATATTGAGCAAAAAAGAAATTGATAAAAATATTAAAAGTATTAAAGGAGTTTTTGAAATTTTTCTAAATTCTAAAAATCCAAAAATAAAACCTATATTTGTAAATAATCACTCTTGGTTAAATAAATTAAAATATGTTAATTTTTTAAGAGAAGTTGGTAAACATTTTACTGTAAACAAAATGTTAACTTTCGACAGTGTAAAACTGAGGTTAGAAAGAGAACAATCTTTAAGCTATATGGAATTTAATTATATGATGCTTCAAGCTTATGATTTCTTTGAATTAAATAAAAAATACAAATGTATTTTACAGATAGGTGGTTCAGATCAATGGGGCAATATAGTTAATGGTACTGATTTAATCAAAAGAAAAGAAAAAAAACAAACCTTTGGATTAACTACACCTTTAATAACACTTTCATCTGGTGCTAAAATGGGAAAAACAACAAAAGGTGCTATTTGGTTAAATAAAAAAATGCTTACACCATATGATTACTGGCAGTTTTGGAGAAATACAGATGACAAAGATGTATTTAATTTTTTAAAACTTTTTACAGATTTAAAAATTGAGAAAATTAATAATTTAGAGAACAGTATTGATGATATTAATAATCTAAAAATTTTACTTGCTAACGAAGCAACTAAAATGCTTCATGGATCAAAAGCTGCAAAAGACTCAGAATTAACAGCTAAAAAAACTTTTAGTGATAAATCTATTGGGAAAGATTTACCTATAATCAAAATAAGAAAAGATATAATTAAAAATGGAATAAATATATTAGAAATTGTAATGCTTTCAAAATTAGCAAATTCCAAAAGTGAAATTAGAAGGATGATAAAAAATAAAGGCTTACGTATCAATAACGAAATTACATTAGATGAAAAAAAAATCTTTCATAAAAATGATTTTGATCAAAACGATTGCATGAAGGTATCTCATGGTAAAAAAAAACATACCATTGTTAAAATTATTTAATTCTTTTCTTTTTTCATTTTTTCTAAGGCTCTAACAATAAATCTTGGAGTAATAGTTTTAATAGGATTAACAGTTGTTTTAATATTTTTTGGTGGTCCTTTCATTTTAAAACTTACTCCAACTACGCCTTCTCCTGCTTTTTTTCCAACTAAAATATTTCCCACAAATGGTATTTTTGCTATTAAAGAATTAAGTTTAGTAGCGGGAACCAAGGTTCCACTTAAACTCACTAATCTACCTTTGTCTACATAGCCATCTAACAAGATAGATATAGCTGGACCCATAGCTAACGCATCTTCAATATTTAAAATATTATTTTCACTATTTAATTTCATATCAAAAGAATCAAAACGTATGCCATCCCCGGAAAGTGTATCAGCTATACCCTGAAGAGAAGCTAAGGTTAAAAGTTTAGCTAAAGACGGGACTTTTGAAACTGTAAAATCTGTAATCGATAAGGTAGAATTTGATTTATTTTTTGAAATAAGAGATTCATATTCTAGCTTTCCTCTCTCAAAACCTTCAATAAAATTAAAATTTTTTATAAACGGTCTTGCTCTGTCAGAAATAACTTGAAGTGTTTTTTGATTTTCATCAATTTTATAAATAGACATTTCAATAATTTCATTTTTAGAAAAATTACCTTTTAATATTAGTTTTTCAAAAGATCCATTCTTTATGGAGGCAATAGTTGCAAAGTTTGATACAACATCGTTTGTTCCTGTAAGTACTTCTTTAAAATCAACCTTTATTTCGCTGCTAAGTTTTTTACTAAAAATCTTACTATCATTTTTTTTAGATAATGATTTTAAAAGCGGATGAGCGTCGAAAATTGAGCCTTTAATAACAATGTTTTTATTTTTTTTAATTAAAAAATCATTATTTTTTATTTTATTATTAAAAGTCAGGACTTTGACAGTATCTAAATTTTTAATCTCGTAATTTTTATTAAACAATATATTAGATAGGCTTATTTTATTATTTCCTTCATAAAATTCTAACTCATTTATATTATAAAAATTATTTGCAACAAAATTTGTGTTGAAATTTATTGATGAATCTACATTTTTATCTTTTTTATAATTAAGTTGCCATATATTAATTTTAGATTTTGCTAAATCAAAGTGGCCTTCAATTTTATAATCTTTTTTGTTGTTATCAAATTTTGAGTTAATTTTAAAATTATCAAATTCATTACTAATTTTTAAAGATCCTTCTAAAGCAGCAGTTAAGCCAGATTTTGATTTTTTAAATTTAATTTTAGTGTTTTTAAAATTAATTTTATTATCGTAGGAAGGTAAATATTTTTTTATTGATTCTATATTTTGAGTATCTATATTTAAATAAAGTATATTCCCTTGGGAAAAATAAGATAATTGAGATAATTTATAATTCTTTCCTAGGTTTGCATCAATTTTTGTTTGTAAATCTATAGATCCATAAATATTTTTATAAATGCTGAGGTCTAAATTTAATAAATTAGATACTTTTTTTATTTTTAAAAAATCTATATCCCCTTTGGTATTTAATAGAGTGTTAAATCTTATTTTATTTTTTTCTTTATTTAAAGTTATTTTACTACCCTGCAGGTTTAGATTGTCAAAATTACCTTTATTAATGTTAAATATGTATTCTTGATCATTTTTCTCACCATCATAATTTATTTCAGATGTTAGATTTTGTATTGAAAGATCCTTAGATAAATTTATTGTAGCATTTAAAATTCTCCCAAAAAACTTATACTCTTTGCCTATTTTACCATCTTTTTCGAAAGGAATAGAAAATTCTCCTTCTAAAATTCCTTTAGCAAAAATATTATTTAAACGTTTATTAATAAATTTAGGAATAAATATTCTAGTAATTTTAGTTATATCTTTAATGTTATTTTTTTTAAATTCAATTTCAATCTTCTTTAACAGGAAATCGTTGCTGTAAAATGATTTGATTGAAAGAAATAAATCTAATTTAGATAAATTTATTTTCTGATTCTTGATTGCTACTTTAGGTTTTTTTATTTTTACTAAAAAACTTTGATTTATAAAATTTAAATATATTTTTACTTTATTAAATTCTAAAGATACATTTTTATTTATTTGGTTTGCATTTGTTTTGATTAAAGCATCAAGTCTACTAGTTTCTATTCCTATAAAAGTAAGAAAAATAATACTTAAAGTCAAAATTATCAGAGTTATGTAAAGAAGTTTTAAAAAAATTTTCCCCATACTTACTATTTTTTTTCTTTAGTTTGATATAGAGCTGCTTCCAAAAAACCATCTATATCTCCATTTAATACTGCTTCCGGGTTTGTATTTTCTAGACTATTTCTTAAATCCTTGACTAATTGATACGGTTGTAAAACATATGATCGTATTTGGTGGCCCCATCCAATATCTTTTTTTGATTTAGCTAAATTATCTGAAGCCTCATCCTTTTTTTGCATTTCATATTTATATAATCTTGCTTTCAGCATGTTAAAACAAGTTTCTTTATTTTTATGTTGTGATCTTTCATTTTGACATTGGACAACAATATTAGTTGGTAAATGAGTTATTCTAACAGCGCTATCTGTCGTATTAACAGATTGGCCTCCTTTGCCACTAGATTTATATGTATCTACTCGAATATCTTTATCTTGAATATCAATGTTAATGCTATCGTCGACCACAGGATATATCCATGCGCTAGCAAAACTAGTGTGTCTTCTGGCTCCAGAATCAAAGGGTGAAATTCTAACTAGTCTGTGTACTCCCGATTCAGATTTTAACCAACCGTATGAATAAGCTCCATAAACTTTTAATATAGAAGATTTAATTCCAGCCTCATCACCTCTGTGTTCACTTATTATTTCAAATTTAAATTTTTTTTTCTCTATCCATTTACAATACATTCTACGCAACATTTCAGCCCAGTCTTGGCTTTCTGTACCACCGGCCCCAGCATGAATTTCAAGATATGCATCTAAATCATCATTTTCGCCTGATAAAAAACAAGAAACCTCAATTTTTTTTATTTGTTTTAGTATTATTGGTATTTTTTTTTCACAATCTTTTATTACAAGCTGTTCATTTTCTTTTAAGGCTAGGTCTAAGAGTTGTTCAATATTTTCTAACTCAATTACATTTAAATTAAAATTTTCTAAAATATTGCTTAAAAAATTTTTTTCTTTTAATATTTTTTGTGCAAAAGGTTTATTTTTCCAAAAATTTTCTTCTGAAATTTGCTCTTCAAAGGTAAGGAGTTTTTCTTTAATTTTATTTTTTTCAAAGATACCCCCTAATATTATTAATTACTTTTTTTATTTGTATTATTTTAATTTGTGTATCTTGCATAATTAGTAAAATCTAAATATCTTCTTATTATTTTTCAAATTAGAAAATTCTAATGTACCTTTATTAAAAATTTTTTCAAGATTAATCATGGTTTTGCTATTTGATTTAAAAGATTCATATATAGTTTTTCTTGTATTTGAGTTTGCTCTTAAACCTGTGTTTAGATCCACCATAATTAGGTTGATGTTTTTTGGTATTTTAAAAGGTAATGCATCTTTTTTTTTAACAGTTTTTTTAACAAATTTTTTAAATATTGGTAAAGCTGCTTTTGCGCCTGTTTCGAATTTACCTAAACTTCTTGGTTCATCAAAACCTACATAAACCCCTATTGCTAATCTGGAAGTAAATCCCAAAAACCATGCATCCATATTATTGTTTGTTGTTCCAGTTTTTCCAGCTAGTGTTAAATTTAAATTTCTTAACCCTCTTCCAGTCCCTCTTTTAACAACACCTTCCATCATTGAGGTGATTTGGTAAGCGGTTTCTGGAGAAATAATTTGTTTTCTATTGTCTTCAATTTCTGGTATTTCATTTTTTAATATTGATATTTCTTCGCATCCCAAGCATTTTCTTTTATCAGAATTAAAAATTGTTTTTCCTCTCCTGTCTTGAATTCTATCAATGAATATAGGTTCAACTTTTTTTCCTCCATTTACAAATGAACAATAGGCATTTGTAAGTTTAATCAAAGTAGTTTCCGCGGATCCAAGAGATACAGATAATAATTCTGGCACATCTTCATAAATTCCAAAATTTTTAGTAATATTAGAAATTTCTTTAAATCCAACTTTTTCTGCAATACGAACAGTCATTAAATTTCTAGATTTTTCAATACCTATTCTTAAAGTAGAGGGTCCATAAAACTTTTTTCCATAATTTTCAGGTTTCCATGTTTTTAGACCTTCTCCTTGGTCTATTACAAATGGTGCATCTAAAACTAGAGTGGATGGGGTAAATCCATTTTCTAATGCAGCCGCGTATACAAATGGTTTAAAAGCAGAACCGGGCTGTCGATTAGCTTGTGTTGCTCTATTAAATTCACTTAACTTAAAACTAAAGCCTCCAACCATGGCTAATACTCTTCCAGTGTATGGATCCATGGCAACAATTGCTCCATTAACATTTGGTAATTGTTTTAAACTCCACTTATCGTTTTTTATTCTTTTTACATATATAATGTCATTAACTTTAAGTATTTCTTCGAAGCTTTTTTTTCTTATCCAGGCAACATTTTTAAAATCTATAAAACCAACTTTTTTATTTTTTAATTCAATTGTAATAGTTAATTTTTCAATTTTAATTACCTTAGCTATTTTCCAAAATAAACTTTTATCAGGTATAAATTGACTAATATTATTTTCCCAATTATCATTTTTTAGATTAGTAATTGGACCTCTCCAACCATGTCGTCTATCATATTCTTGTAATCCTTCTCTTAATGCTTTTAAAGCTTCGATTTGCAAGATTGAGTTTAAAGGAGTTCTTATTGATAAACCTCCTTTGTAAAGACTGTCATATCCATAAGTGCTACTAACTATTCTTCTTACTTCTTCAGAATAAAAGTTAGCCTCTTCTAAAAGATTTATTTTTCTTTTTTTTAATTTAATTTCAGATTTTATTACTTTATTATATTCTGATTTATCTATATATTCATTTTCATATAAATTCTTCAGTACAAAATTTCTTCTAATTTTAGCTTTCTTTTTTGATTTATAGGGATTATATTTGCTTGGTGCTTTTGGAAGCGCCGCAAGAAGAGCCGCTTCTCCATAATTTAAATCAGCAACAGCCTTATCAAAATATTCCAAACTTGCAGCAGCAATACCATATGTACCTTCCCCTAAGTAAATTTGATTTAAATACAACTCCATAATTCTCTCTTTAGAATAAGCTCTTTCAATTCTAAAAGCTAAAATTGCCTCCTTAATCTTTCTTTTTAGCGAAACTTCGTTTGTTAATAAAAAATTTTTTGCTACTTGTTGAGTGATTGTTGACGCTCCTTCTAGTCTTTTGTTAGAAAAAATATTTCTTAAATTTTTTATTACTGCTCTAGAAATACTTTTTGCATCAACCCCAGGATGAGAGAAAAAATTTTTATCCTCAGCTGATAAAAAGGAATAAATTACCTTTTTGGGTATCGACTCATACGGTATAAATAATCTTTTTTGTAAAGCATATTCAGCTATTAAATGCCCTTCTCCAGAGTGAACTCTACTAGATATTGGTGGTTTATAATTTGCAAGTATTTTGTAATCTGGAAGACCAGAGGAAAAATACCAGAGAGTAGAAAATATGAATAATAGACACGCAATTATAGTAAAAACAATTAATTTTATACTTTTTTTAAAATATGACATTATGAGCTTAAGAAATGAATTAATTCTGTCTTTCTTATGGCATTTATGCATTTAACATAAAATTAATCAAAAAAAACTAATATATTTATTGATAAATTTAAGGTATGTATAATATTAGCAATAAACAAAATTTAAAATTATGAACAAAACATCAAACAGAAACAGGAATAAAATTTCATGGAAAAAAATTTATACATTGATGCATCGCATCCTAGTGAGACTAGAGTTGTTCTCAAATCAAAAGATCATATTGAAGAATATGAATACGAGAACAAAAATAAACTTTTCATAAAAAATAATATTTATTTAGGAAAAGTTAGTAGAATTGAACCCTCTTTACAAGCTGCGTTTGTAAATTACGGAAAACAAAGACATGGTTTTCTTGCCTTTAATGATATTCAGTCAGACTACTATCAAATTCCTCTTGCGGATAAAGATCGACTTAAAAAAGAAGAAGAAAATTTAAGAGTAGAACTTAAGGATAAAAGCAAAAATAGTGAGGAAAATGACAAGAATCTAAATAAAGAATTAGAAAACAATAAATCGTCAAACGAGATAGGTCCTATAAACGAAACTCAAAACACTAATGCTTCTGAGAAAAATAAAGATGACAGTTTTAAAGATAGAAACGATCAGTTTAATGAATTAAAAAAAAGATACGGTATTAGAAGATATAAAATTCAAGAAGTCATTAAACCAGATCAAATAATTCTAATTCAAATCTTAAAAGATGAACGAGGGCAAAAAGGTGCCGCCTTAACAACGTTTATATCTCTGGCAGGGAAGTACAGTGTTTTAATGCCTAATACAGCTAAAGGTGGAGGAATTTCTAGAAAAATAGTTAACCCTGATGAAAGAAAAAAAATTAGAACTATGCTTAAGGAAATAATTGTACCTAAAACAATGGGTTTAATAGTGCGTACAGCAGGGCTAAATAAAACAAAAAATGAACTTGATAAAGATGTGCAAAATACAATTAAAACTTGGGAGGAAATTAAAACAAAAACCGTAAAATCACTAGCACCAAGTCTAGTATATGAAGAAGGAGATATCATCAAAAGAGCTTTAAGAGATATTTATGATAATGAGACAAATAATGTAATCGTTGATGGAAACGAAGGTTACCAAAAGACAAAAAATTTTATGAAAATTTTAATGCCTGAAAATGTAAAAAAAATTAAAAAATATAGAGGTAAAATTCCTCTTTTTCATGACGCAGGAATTGAGAAGAGTTTAAATAGAATTTTTGAACCCACTGTAAAATTAGAATCTGGGGGGTATATAGTAATAAATCCAACAGAAGCTTTAGTTTCAATAGATATTAATTCGGGACAGTCAATAAAGGAATCAAATATAGAAAAAACAGCTTTAAAAACTAATCTAGAAGCTGCAGAAGAAATATCTAGACAAATTAAAATTAGAGATCTTTCTGGTTTAATTGTTATTGACTTTATTGATATGTTTAGTTTTCACAATAGGAGATCTGTTGAAAGAAAATTAAGAGAAAAACTAAAAGATGATAGAGCTAGAATGCAGTTTGGTAGAATAAGTAATTTTGGTTTACTTGAAATGACAAGACAAAGATTAAGAGAAAGTTCAGTCAAATGGACTATGCAACTTTCTCTTGATTCTTTTGCTTTAAAAATAATAAAAAAAGGTGAGGAATTAGCTTTTTCAAATAAAGTTAAAATATTAAATATTAGTGTGCCATTGAAAGTTAAATTATATATTCAAGAAAATTTAGCAAAAGAACTAACTCATTTTAACAACAAATATAAATTAGAACTTAATATAGTTGCAGATAATAACTTAATAATCCCTGAATATAAAATAGAGTTATTAAATAAAAATAAAAAAATAATTAGTAAAATTGAAAATATTGAAAAAATAGAAAAAATAGAAAAAATTTTAGCTGATAAAATTCATAACAAGAAGAAGTTTGTAAGCCAAAAAATTAATAAACCAAAAGGAAAATTTAATAAAAAATTTAAATATCATTCCAAACCAAAAAAAAAATAATTTTCCTCCTAAAAAGGTAATTAGCTCTTAATTGTTTAAGACTAAATTAAGTTTTCTTCTGGTGAAGAGGATCTGCCATACGTTCTTTTTTTCATTCTTTCAGCTTTAAAAGCTTTTCTTCCAGATATAACCGCAAATTTCATTGCTTCAGCCATTAAAATAGGATTTTTAGCTTCTGCTATAGCAGTATTAATTAAAACTCCATCACATCCAAGCTCCATAGCAATTGTGGCGTCTGAGGCTGTGCCAACACCAGCGTCAACTATTACTGGAACGGAGGATTGTTCTTTAATTAAAGTTATATTTGTTTTGTTCTGTATACCTAAGCCTGAACCAATGGGAGCAGCTAAGGGCATTATTGCGCACGCCCCTAGATCTTCTAATTGTTTTGCTAAAATTGGATCATCTGTACAATAAACCATAACTTGAAAACCTTCTTTAACTAAAATTTTAGTAGATTTTAATGTTTCAATCATATTTGGGTATAATGTTTTTTTATCACCTAAAACTTCTAGTTTAACTAATCTCCATCCTCCCATTTCTCTGGCTAATCTAAGTGTTCTAAGTGCTTCTTCTGATGTAAAGCATCCAGCTGTATTTGGAAGATAGGTAATGGATTTCGGGTCAATATAATCCATTAATAAGGGCTGATCTTTATTTAAAATATTAACTCTTCTGACAGCAACTGTTACTATATCTGCACCAGAGGCTTTTACTGCTTTTGAGGTTTGGTCAAAGTCTTTATACTTTCCAGTACCAACAATTAAACGGGATTTGAAATTTTTTTTAGCTATAGTAAAAAATTCTTCCATAAAATTATCCTCCACCAATAAAATGCACTATTTCTACTTTATCATTTTTATGCAAAATTTTCTTTAGATATTTGTTCTTTTCGATAATGACACCATTTACTTCTATAGCTACCTTATTTTTTTGAATTTTTAGCTGATTTAATAGTTCATTTAAATTGGAACCTTTTTTTATTTCAAACAAAGTTCCATTTAATTGTATTTTAGCCACATTTAAGTTATTCATTTGGATTATTTTAACTTATTTAAATGACAAAAAAAATACTAATAATAAATGGACCAAATTTAAATCTTTTAGGTGAAAGAGAGAAATCTAAATATGGTATTATTTCACTCGACGAGTTAAAAAAAAATTGTGAATCCCATGCTAGATCAATAGATATTAATATTAAGTTTGATCAATCTAATATTGAAGGCGAAATAGTTACAATGATACAAAAAGCAAAAAATGTTTATGATGGAATAATTATAAATGCGGCTGGATATACACACACTTCAGTTGCAATTTTAGATGCGCTTTTAGCAGTTAAAATACCTACAGTGGAAGTTCACATAACAAATATATATAATCGGGAAGAATTTAGAAAAAAATCCTTAATAAGCAAAGTTGCAGAAGGAATTATTTGTGGATTTGGAGTAAATGGATATATTATGGCTTTAGATTCCATGAAAAATAATTTATTAAAAAAAAATGAAAATAAATAAAAAAATTATTGAAGAATTAACTAACTATTTAAAAGAATTTAATCTTACCGAAATAGAGTATGGGGAAGGTTCTAGTAAAATAAAAGTTTCTAGAGCTCAAAGTAGTTCAAGTTTAATTTCTGAAATACCACAAAATAAAAAATCTATTGAGAATAAAAATAAAGATGATAGTTTTAAAGTTATATCTCCAATTGTGGGAACTGCATATCTTGCTTCAGAGCCCGGGGCTAAAAATTTTGTTTCAGAAGGACAAAAAATAAAAAAAGGGCAAACCATAATGATTGTTGAGGCGATGAAAACAATGAATCATGTTCCTTCAACGAAAGATGGTATTGTGAATAAAATTTTAGTAAAAGACGGTGAGGCTGTAGAATTTGGTCAACCACTAATTTCTTTTAAATAATGTTCAAAAAAATTTTAGTTGCCAACCGTGGAGAAATAGCGGTTCGTATAATTAGAGCTTGTAAAGAATGGGGCATTTCAACTGTTGCTGTCCATTCAGATGTTGATTCTGAAGCTATGCATGTAAGATTAGCAGATGAAAGTATTTGTATAGGCTCACATCAGCCACAAAATAGTTATCTAAATGTTGCTGCATTAATGTCTGCTGTTAATATAACCGGGGCCGAAGCCATTCACCCGGGATATGGTTTTTTATCAGAAAATGCTCACTTTGCAGAAATTGTTACTAAAAATGGCATTAAATTTATAGGACCAAGTGCAGAATTAATAAAAAAAATGGGAGATAAAATAGAAGCAAAAAAAATAGCTAAAAAAAATGGATTGCCAGTAATAGAAGGATCTAGCGAAAGTGTAAAATCTATAACTGAAGCAAAAAAAATTAGCGATCAAATTGGTTACCCTGTTTTAATTAAAGCTGCTGGAGGTGGTGGTGGAAAAGGTATGAAAGTTGTTAAAAAACCTAGTGATATGGAAGAGTTATTTGCGGCTGCAAAGCTAGAATCAAAAAAATATTTTAATAATGATAAAGTTTATATTGAAAAATACTTTAATAACCCTAGGCATATTGAAGTTCAAATCATGTCTGGTAAAAATAGAACAGTACATTTGAGTGAAAGAGATTGTTCAGTTCAAAGAAATCATCAAAAATTAATAGAAGAAACTCCGAGTCCAGTCATAAATGAAAATGTTAGGTCAAGTTTGTTAGAAAAAACTGTTAAAATGGTAGAAAAAATTGGTTATGAAGGCGCTGGAACTGTCGAGTATATATATGAAAATGGAAAATTTTATTTCCTTGAAATGAATACAAGAGTTCAAGTAGAACATCCAGTTACTGAAGTAGCTACCGGAATTGATATTGTTAAGGAGCAAATTTGGGTAGCTAACACAGGGAATACAGCTTTAACTCAAAATGATATTGTTCCTACAGGTCATGTTATTGAATGCAGAATAAACGCTGAAGATCCAAGTAAAAATTTTCAACCTTCTCCAGGATTGATTACAGTTTGTCATCAACCTTCTGGTTTTAGAACTAGAGTTGATGGTGCCATTTTTCAAGGATGTAAAATAACCCCCTATTATGACAGTTTAATTTGTAAATTAATTTGCCAAGGCAGAAATAGAACTGAAGCCATACAGAGAATGTTGAGAGCTTTAGATGAATTTGTTATTGAAGGTATTGTGACAACAATAGGTTTGCATAAAAAAATACTAAACCATGAAAAATTTATTAATTCTGACTTTGATGTAAATTGGCTAGCGAAAGAAACGTTTTACTAAATATTTTCACAACTTGTTATCCATAAATCATATACGGGGTGGTCTATTGATTTCAAAGTTGGACTAGATGCAAATGACCACCCATTAAATAAAAAAACTTGATTATTATCTTTGGTAGATAAGTCTTTAACTTGAATATAAGCGACCGCATCAACATTATCAGTATTATTAGAAAGTTGACACTTTAGAGCTTTAATTTCCAAAGGACCAAAAAATCTTTTTTCTCCTACTGCCATCCTTATCTCAGAAGTTTTTGCAGTTATTTTATCTAGTGCTGTGATATTTACATAAACTTTATCACTATCTAATTTTTTTTTTTCATCAATTTTATTTTCTAAATTAGTTGTAGAAGAAATTTGTTCTTCATCTTTTTCTAATATATCTTTCTCTTCCTCAAAGGTTGGGGATAAATCTTCTAAATTTATTAGTGGGACTGATTTTATCTCGTCAGCAGCAAAAACATAAGTTATTTTTGTAAAAAAAAATAAAATTAAAAAATATTTTTTAATATTTCCAAGTTTCATACTTTTTCATGTTTTTTTTTAAATTATGACTTAGTGAACCTTCGGGTTTGTAGGCCTTTGCTGTTCCTGTCATGTTTTCTTCATGTTCTTTCTGCCAATTAAATTTTTTTATCTCTTTGAGGGGTGGATTGTTTGATAAAAAATGAATCCATGAGTGCCACTCTGGTGGAATTTTAGTTGATTCTATATAATTGTTATACACCACCCATCTATTTCCTTTCGAACTTGTGTAATACTTGTTTCCCAATTTATCACTACCGATATATTTTCCAACGAACAGGGTGTAGATAAAGGTACCTATGGTTTGCTTGTGCCACCAAGTAAATATTTGTTTTAAAAAATTCATTATGATTCGTTTTGTTTGTTTAAATTAAAAATCCACACAATTAAGAATTGTAAATTATTTATTAGACTTAAAATATAATTAATATATATCATATAAATGTGCTCTATATACAAAAATAATTAAACCTTAAACCTATGAGAATCAGAACTTATGTCTAAATATCTTGTTGAAACTTATTACACATGTACTTTCAAAATTGTAAATACACTTGAAGAGTTAAGTGAAAAAAAACTTTCAGAACTTGAAAATAGTAAGGATGGTGAGGTTGAGGTAATTGATGTTAGGCTTAATAATAGAAAAACCAAAAAAATAGGTAAGAATCAAAATATTGAAAGTCCAAAAAATAAAATCAAAAAGTCAGATATTCCAGAAATATCAGCTGCTATAAATAAAACCATACTATCAAAAGATAATTTGAATATTCCTAATGAAGCTAACAATAATGATTTAAAAGTTCAAAAATTAATTAATAAAAATAATGATAGATATAAAATGCCAGATAGAAGAAAGGGTTATATTCAGAAAGTCAGTATTGGAGATCATAAAATATACTTACATACAGGAGAGTATGATGATGGCAAAGTTGGAGAAATTTTTATTGATATGAATAAAGAAGGTGAGTTAGTTAAAGCCTTAATGAATAACTTTGCGATAGCTATTTCTTTGGGACTTCAATATGGAGTTCCATTAGACGAATTTATTGATGCATTCATTGAAACTAAATTTGAACCTTCAGGAGAAGTCAAAGGAAATGATCGAATACTTAATGCTACTTCAATTTTAGATTATATTTTTAGAGAGCTAGCAATATCCTACTTAGCTAGGGAAGATCTTGCTCATACTCCAACTATTAATAAATATAACGATGATAAAGCTGTAAACGATGATATGGAAGATACTTTTTTAAAGCTTGTGAAAGGTATTACTAGTAAAGGTTTTATTAGAAGTAATTATAAAGATAAATTAGTAGATCTTAGCAATGTAAGGATTAATTTAAAAAGTAATAAGTAGTTTTTTTATTTTTTTTCTAAGATTTTAATATTTAATTCTTTTAATTGATTTGAGTCTACGGTAGATGGAGCTTTCATCATTAAATCCTGTGCATTTTGATTCATAGGAAACATTGTTATTTCCCTTATATTTTTTTCATTAGCTAATAACATGACAATTCTGTCTATACCAGGTGCTATTCCTCCATGAGGTGGAGCGCCATAACTCAAAGCATTAATCATTCCACTAAACTTTTCATCAACATATTTCTTATCATATCCAGCAATAGAAAATAATTTATACATTAGTTCAGGTATATGATTTCTAATTGCACCTGAAGATAATTCAATCCCATTGCAAACAATGTCATACTGATATGCTTTAATGTTCAACGGTTTTGTGAAATCAATATTTTTTAGATTACCTTGAGGCATTGAAAAAGGATTGTGACTAAATTTAATTTTTTTTGTAATTTCATCTTTTTCAAACATTGGATAATCAACTATCCAACAAAAAGCAAACTCTTCATTATTAATAAGCTTGAGATCTTTTCCTATTTTATCTCTTGCTAAAGCAGATATTTTTTCAACTGCTTTTGTCTTGTCGCAAGCTAGAAAAAAACTATCACCAATCTCGGCTCCAGTTATTTTCATAATTTCTTTAAGAGATTCTTCAGAAAATAATTTTCCAACCGGTCCTTTGGCAGATATATTTTTATCTTTTTCTAAAGTAAAATACGCTAAACCTGAAGCTCCTTCACTTTTGGCCCATTTATCAATACTATCAAAAAAACTTCTAGGTTTGTCTTTGGTATTTTTTGTTAAAATTGCTCTTACTTTTGATCCAGATTTAACTAATTTTTTAAATATATCAAATTTAACATCTTCTCTTATAAAAATTTCTGTTAAATCTGCAATTATTAAAGGGTTTCTTAAATCAGGTTTGTCAGTTCCATAATTCAGCATTGATTTTTCATAGGAGATTTTGGGAAATTTTTGAAATTTAATTTTTTTATTTGAAAAATTTTTGAACAAATTAATTAATAGTTTCTCAACTACATCAAATATATCTTCTTGTTCAACAAATGACATTTCTAAATCAAGCTGGTAAAACTCACCTGGGCTTCTGTCTGCTCGAGCATCCTCGTCTCTAAAGCATGGGGCAATTTGGAAATATTTATCAAATCCAGAAATCATAACTAATTGTTTAAATTGCTGAGGGGCCTGAGGTAGAGCATAAAACTTTCCAGGGTTTAGTCTGCTGGGTACCAAAAAATCCCTAGCTCCTTCTGGGCTTGAAGATGTTAATATAGGAGTTTGAAATTCTAAAAAACCTAATTTATTCATTTCTAATCTTATAAAAGTTATTACTTTTGACCTTAAAATAATATTTTCATGAATTTTTTTTCTTCTTAAATCTAAAAATCTATACTTTAATCTAATATCTTCCGCATATTCTTGGTCACTAAAAACTGGCATAGGTAGTTCTTTGCATGAACCTAAAATTTCAATAGATATTATTTTGACTTCTATATCGCCAGTATTCAAATCTGGATTGATGGTCTCTTTAGTTCTTTCTATTACTGTTCCTTCAACTTTAATAACAGTTTCTAATTGAATTTTTTCTACTTCTTTAAAATAGATGTTGTTATTATCTATAACACATTGTGTTAAGCCAAAATTATCTCTTAAATCAATAAATAAAAGATTTCCATGGTCGCGTTTTTTGTTGACCCATCCTGATAAAATAATCTTTTTATTTTTATTTTTAAGGTTTAGTTCGTTACAAGTATGTGTTCTATATTTCTGCAATTTTATTCCTTTTTAAAAATTTATATCATTTTTAACACTTCTTTAATCAGTTTTAAGCTAAAAGGGCTTCCCTTTTTTAAAGAATATTTGTCTAGAGTTAAAATAAACTGTGCAATTTTCTCATAGGACCTGTCAATTCTTTTTATTATGTAATCTATGTGTTTTTTTTCTACTTTAATTTGTTTATCAGAAAAATTTTTTGCTAAAATTACACTAATTAGATCATCATTTGGAAGATTAATTCCAATAGCTAAAGTACTGTTAATTCTAGACTTTAAATCAAGTAATTTGAATTTATATGTGTTAATTGGTTTTTTTGATGTAATTAAAAAATATTTATTATCTTGCAACGCAATATTCCACAAAGAAAATAATAGCTTTTCAGATATGTGTTCATCTAAATTTTCAATAATCAAAGATTCTTTTGTTTTAAATTTTAAAAAAGTATTTTCATTAAGCTTTTTAGAGTTAACTTTTAAAGATGAAGTTTTTTTCTCTAAAACTGATGCTAAATGTGATTTTCCTGAACCAGAGGGACCAAAAATATTAACTATTCTTTTTATCCATTTTGGCCAACTATCTATAAAATCATAAGCTGCTTGATTACTTGAAGAAACGTAAAAATCTTCTTTTTTATAAACATTATGTATTGGAAATTTTAAAATTAATTGATCATTCATTTAAATATATTTGCCAATACCCTTGATCATTATTTAGTTTATATCCATATTTAAGTAATTCATATTTTAATTTTTTTGGGTTTCCATAATAATATATTTTATAGAATGAACTATTAACACTAAATTCTTTTAGATTGTGTTTATGAATAGTACTTATTTTTTCAAGTGTATTTTTAAAAGCATTTAGTTGTTTTAGATTTTTATGATCATATCTTATTTTAATTGATAATGGCATTAAAAGGTTGATTAGATTTTCTTCTTTCCATATATCAGTGATTTGCAATTTTAAATCGATTAATATTTTGTCTAATAATAAGTTATCTTCAATATTTTCAATATTATAAAAGATATTTTTACTAATTTTTTTATTATTAAATTTAATTTTAAGATATACATTTAATTTATTAGATTTGTAATCCATTAATGCCAAAACATAATTTTCAACATTATACTTATTGACTAAATTATCTAAATCAAGATTTTCTATGCTTTCTTTGGACTTAGATATCGCCGCTACATGATCAAGATCTTCCAGTGGAAGAATAAAATTAATTAATTCATTTTGTATTTCAACTTCATTCCAATTTTTATAAAAAAAATTTTCATAAAAATTTTTTATTTCGTCATTAATAATTAATATAGGAAAAAATACTGATGAAATTTTATCAGGTTTAGAAAATGAAATATTTTTTTTTCTTAGAAATTTTTTAACTTTTTCTTCATTGTAGGATATTTGATAATCTGCAATATATTTATTTTTATTATATTTTTCTTCAATAATTTTAAAACTATTAATCAAGTTTTTTATTTCTTTTAATTGTATATTACTTACTTTTTTTGTATCCCTTGTGAGTAGAATTTTATTCATAAGTATTAGAAAGGAATTTTTAAACCCTTTATTTAGATATTTTTCACGGGAGAAATTTAAATTAATTACTCCTTTTACTTTAACATTATTTATTGTAAAAATATTTTCTATACTTAAGCTTTTTGATGATGAAACAAATATTATTATGGTTGCTGTTAAAAAAATAAAAATATATTCTTTTATAAGATTGAACAAATTTTTTAATATTAAATAATTTTTCATGAGAAAAACCTACAATACTTACAAAAAAAGCGGTGTTAATATGGCGGCAACTAATAAATTAGTAGATTACATTTCAAAAATATCAAGAAAAACCTATAAAAAAAATACAGAAATATCATCTTTTAGAAATATAGGGAGTTTTGGATCGATTTTTGATCTAAGTAGGCTAAAAATGAAAAAACCACTAATTGTCTCTTCCACAGATGGTGTGGGTACAAAAATTGAAATTGCTAATAAATTTAAAAAATTGAATACCATTGGAATTGACTTGGTTGCTATGTGTGTAAATGATCTTATTGTATTGGGTGCAAAGCCATTATTTTTTTTAGATTATATTGCTGTAAATAAACTTGAAACACGAAAAGTAAAAAAAATTCTAGATGGCATAGTTTTGGGATGTAAACAAGCTGGATGTGCTTTAGTCGGTGGAGAAACTGCTGAAATGCCAAGCACGTACGAAAAAAATAAATTTGATTTAGCGGGATTTTCAGTTGGAGCTGTAGAGAAAAATAAATTATTAAAAAAAAATAAAGTTAAAACAAAAAATGTTGTTTTGGCTATACCTTCATCCGGACTACATTCTAATGGCTTTTCTTTGGTTAACCACATTATAAAAAAAAATAAATTACCTATTTCAAAAAGTATTAAAAATGAATTACTTAAACCAACAAAAATATATGTAAAAGAATTAAATATATTAAATAATAAAAATTTGGTTAATGCTTGTGCTAATATAACTGGTGGTGGTCTTGTAGAAAATTTACTTAGGGTTATTCCAAATAATTTTACCTTAAATATTAACCTATCTTCTATAAAGGTTAAGCCCATATTTAAATGGTTAAAAAAAAATAATATTAGTGATTCAGAAATGCTAAAAACCTTTAACTGTGGCGTTGGTTTTTGTTTAATTGTTAATAAACTGTACGTTAAAAAAATTGAAAAAGTATTTTCTACTAATTTTAAACCTTATCAAATAGGTTTTATTTCAAAGGAAGATTTTAGAGTCAAAACTCTTGGTAAGTTAGAATGGTAAAAAAAATAAATACATGCGTATTTATTTCTGGCACCGGATCAAATCTTAATTCATTAATTGCAAGCTCTAAGAGTTATAATTTTCCAATAAAAATAAAATTAGTTATATCTAATAATAAAAATGCAATAGGTAATTTGATTGCAAAAAAAAACAATATTCCAATTAAACTTTTACCTTATGATAATAAAAAAAATTTTGAAAAAAAGGCACTAATTGAGATGACCAAAAGAAAAATTAAATTTTTATGTTTGGCAGGTTTTATGAAATTATTATCAAAAAAATTTATAAAAAAATTTAATAATAAGATTGTTAATATTCACCCATCATTACTTCCTAAATACAAAGGTTTAAATACTCATGAAAGGGTGATAAAAAATAAAGAAAAATTTAGTGGTTGTACAGTTCACTTTGTTAATTCCAAGCTAGATTCTGGTAAAATTATTTTGCAAAAAAAAGTTTTAATATCAAAAAATGATTCTATAAAATCACTTAAACAAAAAATTTTATTACAAGAACATAAGCTCTATTCAAAATCTATAATATCGATATTTAAGTAATTTTATTTAAAAAAGAAATTTATTTCAATTTTAGCATTCTCTACACTATCAGATCCATGAACTGAGTTTTTGTCAATAGAAATGCCATATTTTTTTCTTAAAGTTCCTTCTTCTGCGTTTTTGGGTTCAGTTGCACCCATCAACTCCCTGTTTTTCTTAACAGCATTTTCACACTCTAAGACCATCACAACAATAGGTCCTGAGGATAAATAAGAGCAAAGATCATTATAGAATGGCTTAGTTTGGTGTACTTTATAAAATTCTGAAGCTTCTTCTTTTGAAATTTTAACTTTTTTACTTTTTAAAATTTTTACATTTTTTTCTTCAAAAAAACTTTTAATTTCGTTTTCTAAATTTCTTTCAACAGCATCAGGTTTAATAATAGAAAGTGTCTGTTCAATCATATTTTTTACTCATAAAATTCCTTAATTAAATTATTTAACAATCTAACACCAAAGCCTGTTGCTCCTCCTGGATTTAAGCTTGCAGCTTTTTTAGAAAAAGCAGTTCCTGCAATATCTAGATGTGCCCAGGGTGTTTTATTCAATATAAACCTTTGTAAAAACTGTGCAGCAGTTATTGATCCTGCTCCACCTGCATAATTAATATTTTGAACATCTGCTATCGGAGAATTTATTAATTTATCATAATTTTTATGTAAAGGTAGGCGCCATACTTTTTCATTAACATTTTGACTAGCTTTAAAAATATTTTTTGATAATTCATCATCATTAGAAAATAAGCCTGCGTATTCATCTCCTAATGCCATTATAATAGCTCCAGTTAACGTAGCTAAGTCAATAATAAATTTTGGTTTGAACTTTTCTTCTGTATAAGAAAGAGCATCAGCAAGAACAAGTCTGCCCTCTGCATCAGTATTAAGAACTTCAATTGTTTTTCCTGAGTAAGATTTTACTATATCACCAGGTCTTTGAGCGTTTCCATCTGGCATATTTTCAACTAAACCTACTACACCCACAGCATTTACTTTTGCATTTCTTAATGCAAGACTTTTCATTAAACCAACAACAACTGCTGAACCACCCATGTCGTATTTCATTTCTTCCATAAACTTTGCGGGTTTCAAAGAAATTCCCCCAGTATCGAAACATACACCTTTACCTACAAAAGCTAGAGGTTTACCAAAATTACTTTTTGCACCATTCCATTTTATAATTACTAAAAAAGTTTCATTTTCACTTCCTTGCCCCACTCCTAACAATGAGTTCATGCCTAATTTTTTTAATTTTAATTCATTTAAAATTTCAACTTTTAATCCCAGTTTCGTAAGTTTTTTTATTTCTTCTGTATATTTTTTTGGATTTAATATGTTCGGTGGCTCTGAAACTAAATCTCTACTCAAGAAAACACCTTCTTTTATAGCATCATAATATTTATTTTCTTTTTGCATTCTCTCTTTATGAGATGTAACAATTTTGAAAATAATTTTTTTATTAATTTTCTCTTTATTTATCGTTTTATACTTGCCGAATGTATAACTCTTTAAATTGAAACCTAAACAAAACTCTGAAAAAAAACTTACTAATTTTTTATTATCAAAATCTAGGCTATCCATATATAAATCAATTTTATTAATATCTTTTACTTTTTTTAAGTCTGAAAAAAAACGTCCCCCTAGTTCTTCGGGGAAAAAAATTTCATGCTTATTTTTGACTTTAATAATGAAGCATTTTAGTCTGTCGGATATGTCAAAAGAAATAATTTCTTCTTCTTTTTTCTTTACTTTTGCCATTCGAAGAAAAGAATTTATTTTTTGAACTGCATTTTTGGATAAAACGCCCTTTCTGTCTTTATAGACGTACTTTTCATTCACAAATACTGCTAGCGCATCACTATCTGTGCTCAAACTGCTTATAAAATCTACCATTTTGCCTTTCTTTAACGTAAAAATTGAATTCTATTCAAAGTTGATTTATTAATTATATATTACAAATTTTAGAATGCAAAATACAATTTATAAATATTTTTTTCATGAATTCTTAAGATATTTTATTACATCTTTATTTGCTCTTGCAGTAATAGTATGGACTGTCCAGGCTGTCAACTTTTTAGATCTTGTTACAGAAGATGGGCACGCTTTTGCAACCTATTTTACTTATTCTATTTTAATATTATCTAAAGTCTTAACAAAATTAATACCTTTTTGTTTTTTATTAGCTGTAATATTAACAATTAATAAATTGGAAAAAGATAATGAATTAATTACTATTTGGACTTCGGGATTAAATAAAATTCATATAGTTAATCTTTTACTTCGAATATCCATAATAGTTATGATTTTACAACTTATATTAACCAGTGTCGTTAATCCAAAGTTTTTGAACTTGTCCAGATCAATTTTAAAAAATTCTCAACTTCAATTTATTCCATCTTTATTAAAAGAAAAACAGTTTAATGATACAGTCGAGGGCTTAACAATATTTGTTGGAGAAAGAAATAAAAGTAAAATTTATAAAAATATTTTTATTAGAGATGATGGAAAGATTTTATCTTCAATAGGAGCTCTATCATCCACAATTTTTGCTAAGTCTGGAAAAATTAGTGATGATGAAAAAAACCTCATATTATATAATGGTAATATTCAAAAACTTGAAAAAGATAATACAGTAAGTATAATAAGATTTCAGAAAACTGTATTAAAATTGGATGGGTTAAGTACAAAGACTATATCTGAACCAAAAATGCAAGAAACCACTACATTAAAAATTTTGTTATGTATCATAAATGATAATTTATATAGTGATATGCATAACTGCACCCAGAGTAAAAAATCTTTTATGGATACTAAAATTGAAATTAATAAAAGGCTTGGAATGCCAATGTTCATTCCATTAATTTCATTGATATGTGCGTTTTTGCTTTCATCAAGAAAAGATAAAAAAATTTACAATTACAATAAATATATTTATTTTTTCATTAGTTTATCACTTCTTATTTTGGCAGAAATTTTTGTTCGATACTCAGGCAGTTCATGGGTACATAGTGCAACCTACTATTTATTTCCAGTTTTAATGTTACCTTTAATCTACTGGAGTTTAATAAGAAAATTTAAATATGAAAACTTGTTTTAAAAAATATGAATAGATTTTTTTTAATAAATAAATACCTTGCTTATCAATTTTCTAAAGTTGTAATGAATATGATTTTAATTTTTTTCTCTTTAGGTTTTGTTATGAATTTATTTGAGGAAATAAATTTTTTTAAAGATATTGACATTGGTATTTATATACCAATTTTAATGTCTTTATATATTGTTCCAAGTTTGCTCTATGAAATGTTTCCTTTTATAATTTTATTGTCTGGTATGTGGTTTTTTTTAAAATTAAAAAAAAGTGATGAAATTACAGCTATGAAAATATCAGGTTTATCAAATTTTACAATTATTTCTATTCCAAGTCTTGTCTGTATTGTTATGGGTATTTTTTTTATCACTTCAATAAACCCGATTACTTCTATTTTAGTTAAAAAATATGAAACAGTAAAAGGTAATTATGAAAGAGATCAAGATTATCTTGCCGCAATTACTAAAAATGGAATATGGATTAGAGAAAAAAATGATTTAATAAATAATATAATTAGATCTTCTAATTTGCAGAATGCAAAATTGATGAATGTTTCAATATATGAATTTGATCAAAATTATGATTTTATACGAAGAGTTGAAGCTAAATCTGCCGATATTTCTACTTTAAATTGGTTATTAGAAGATGTTGTTACAATGGGTAGAGATGGAAAAATTATATCAAAAAATATTTCTAGTGCTCAATATGTTAGTACGTACAATTTAGATAAGATTAAGAGTCTTTACTCAAATTTAGACACTATCTCATTTTGGAATATTAATAATGAAATAGAACTTTTAAAGAAAAGAGGCTATTCAACTAAGCAAATGGAGACAAAATTGCATAGCTCATTCGCATTTCCCTTCTTTTTGTTAGCAATGCTTCTTTTGAGTGGAGTATTCACCTTGGGTTTAAATTTTAAAGAGAACAGTTATCCATATATTTTTATCACTATAAGCATATGTGTTTTAGTTTATTTTTTTAATGATTTTTCTGCAGCTCTAGGTAAAACAGAAAGATTGGATGTAGAGGTGGCAGTTTGGATGCCAATAATTATTATTTTCCTTTTTGGATCTGCGGGGGTTATTTATGCAAATCAAAAATAATAAATTAAATATAATTTTATTTCCATTAATTTTTTTCATGTTTATTGTAAACTTGGGTGCTGAAGAATTTGATATTGAAGCAAAAGAAATTCTAATAGATAAAGATAAAGAAACGCTTGTAGGTATAGGTTCTGTAACAGCAGTAGATACATCTGGAAAAATTATTAATTCTAATAAAATAACCTACAGAAAAAAAAATGAATTCATTCTAGCCGAAGGAGACGTAAAAATTGATGATACAATAGGTAATATATTAAATACTCAGAAAGCATCATACGATAAAAAAAATGAAATTATCAAATCTTTTGGTAATACTGAAATTATAACAAAAGAAAATTATAAAATTTTAACAGAAAATATTTTTTATGACTTGAAGAATAATATTATTTCCTCCCAAAACAAATCTACCTTTATAGATGGAGATGGAAATATCATTAAAACTAGTATGTTTCAATATAATGCTAATGATAATATATTTTCTTCTATAGGCAAAATTAAAGTAATAGATGTAAATAAAAATAAGTATTTTTTTAAAGAAATTCACGTTGATACTAAAAATCAAGAAATTGTAGGATCAGATGTTAGTGTGGCTCTAGATCAAGCTACATTTGGAGTAAGTGAAGAAAGTGATCCAAGGTTTGTTTCAAATGATATTTTGCTTACTAAAGATAAAGCGCATTTAACAAAAGGAGTTTTCACTATTTGCAAAGAAAGAGATGGGAAGTGTCCACCTTGGTCCTTAAAAGCTAAAAAAATAACTCATGATAAGATAAAAAAAACTATATACTACGATAATGCAATATTAAAAGTTTACGATATACCTATTTTTTATTTTCCTAAATTTTTTCACCCAGATCCAACAGTTAAAAGACAGTCTGGATTTCTTGCACCTTTTTTTACTAATAGCACAAATATAGGTAGTGGTTTTGGTCTCCCCTATTTTTTAGCAATTGATAATGATAAAGATATGACTATTACTCCAAAAATTTATGCAGACGAAAATATTTTGTTATTTAATGAATATCGACAAGCTTTTAGAAATGGGTTTTTAACTTTAGATTCAAGTTTTACAAAAGGTTATAAAGAGACCACAACTTATAAAACTGATGGTTCAAGAAATCATATTTTTGCTAATTTAGATTTTAATTTTAATGCAAACGAAAACTATCAAAGTGATCTTTCCCTTAAAGTACAAAGAACATCAAATGATACTTACTTCAGAATACACGATATAGATACAGCCCTTGTTGATTCTGAAAATACAAATCTTGAAAGTGAGATTAAATATAACTTTAATAAAGATGATATGTACCTTAATATTGATGCGAGTGTATACGAAAATTTAAGAGAGAAAAAAAAATCAGATAAATATGAATATGTGCTTCCAAATATTATGTATGGTAAAACTTTTTTTACTGAAAAATTCGGTACATTAGATTTTAAGTCTGATATTTTGCATAACATTTATGATACAAATAAATATAAAACATTTTTAACAAATGATCTAATTTGGAGTCCTTCTAACAATATTACTAAAAAGGGTTTTATTAATACAATTGAAGGTATTATTAGAAATACAAATTATAAAACAAAAAAAACAGCAGAGTATAAAAATGACAAAAAAACACACGAATTAAATGCAGCAATAAGTCACAAAACTTCATTACCATTAAAAAAGGATGGTATTAATTACTCTAATCTTTTTTCCCCAAACTTTATGGTAAGGTTTGCTCCCGGGCACATGAGGGATTTAAGTAGTGACCAAGTTACCTTAAATTATTCAAATTTATATGCAATAAACAAAACCTCGGAAATTGAGGATGGATTAAGTGCAGTTTTAGGGTTTGATTTTAAAGTTAGTGATAAAAAAATAGATAAAGAAAAGTTAGCTATATCTTTGGGTCAAGTTTTTAATTATGAGAGAAATACTGATTTACCAACAAATAGTTCGCTAGATCAAAAAATGTCAGATGTGGTTGGTTTGATTCAATATAATTTCTCTGAGATTGGAAATATAGATTATAAGTTTTCTCTTGATCACAATCTCAACGATCTTAATTATAATGAAATTTCAACAAAACTTCTTTTTGGTCCAGTTGAATTCAATCTCGATTACTTAGAGCAACGTAATCATATAGGTAGAGAACATTATGCTAGTTCAGGCATTACTTTGAATGTTAATGACAATAATGAATTTAGTTTCAGCACTAAGAGGAATTTTAAAACAGAAAGCACAGAGTTATACGATCTCAGTTATCAATATGCCATTGATTGTTTAACTGCAGGTGTTGTCTATAGAAGAGAATTTTATACTGATGTTGATGACTTAGAACCTAAAAATTCGTTAATGTTTCAAATAACTTTTGTGCCATTTACCAGTGTAAGTGCTCCAGTGATAAGCAGGTGAATAATATAAAAAAAAGCTTATTAATTCTTTTAATCCTTGTTTTGGGTATGGAGACTGGAATTAGTAAAATAGTTGATTCAATATATTTAACTGTTGGCAATAAACCTGTCACTAAATCAGATATTAGAAATGAAATTAAGTTGTTATTAATTTTGCAAAAAAAACAATTCAAAGAAGAAGATAAAAATCTATTGCAAAACACTGCAATAAAACAAATTGTAAATAGAAAAATTAAAGAAATTGAACTTGATAGAAATGATTTTTATCAATTCAATGATAAAGATCTAGGCAATGAGCTTGTTAGAATATCTGGTAATATAGATATGGATGTAAATAAACTTAAAGACACATTTAAATTTAATAACCTAGATTTTTCATTACTAGAAGATCAAATTAAAATTGAACTATTTTGGAATAGTTTAATATTTAGTTTATATAAAGATAGAATATCTATTAACCCGGATGAGGTAAAAGAAAAACTAAAAATAATACAAGAAAAAAATAAAAATGTTGTCATAAAAGAATATTTAGTATCTGAAATTGCAATTAAACTTCCCGAAAGTGATAAAATTGATTCAGCTATTAAACAATTGCTAAGTAGAATTAAAATTGAAGGTTTTGAAAATGTAGCTAAAACTACAAGTTTATCTAAAAGTTCATCGAATGGTGGTGACTTAGGCTGGTTAAGAGAAGATGTTATTGCAAAAGAAGTTAGTACTATTATAGATCAAACTATTGTTGGTAATATAGCGAAACCAATCATTTTGCCTAATGGTATTTTATTATTCAAGTTAAGAGATAAAAGAAATTTTAAAAAAAAAACAGATTTAGAAAAATCTAAAAATCAAATAGTATCGTCTGAAAAAGAAAAGATATTAAATATGTATTCACTATCACATTACGATAAACTGAGGCGAACTGTAGTTATAAAAATTTTAAATGAATAAATCAATAGCTATAGTCGCGGGTGAACCTAACAGCATTTCATCTGAGATTATTTTTAAAACCTGGAAACTTAAAAAAAAATATAGGTTCAAAAAATTTTTTGTTATTGGGAGTTTTAATCTATTAAATCAACAAAAAAGTAAATTAAAATATAAAATTAGAATTAAAAAAATTAATAAAAATTTTGACCTAAAAGATTTAAATGGACCAGAGTTGCCTGTTTTAGATATAGTATATAAGCAAAAAAAACCTTTTGAAAAAATTTCATCTAAATCTTCACGGTATATCTTTAAATGTTTTGAAACTGCTTTAAGTCTTTATAAAAAAAATAAGATTTGTGGTTTTGTAAACTGCCCCGTAGCAAAAGAAACTTTATTTAAAGGCAAAGAACATGGAGTTACAGAATTTTTAGCAGATAAAACTAATGAAAAAAATAATGAAGTAATGTTAATTTACAATAAAAATTTATCAGTATCACCAATAACCACACACATACCTCTAAGTGATGTAAGCAAGAAGATTAATGAAAAATTAATAATTAAGAAAGTATCTATAATTAACAGTTTCTATAAAAAGTATTTCAAAAAAAAACCTAAAATTGCAATTTTGGGATTGAATCCACACAATTATTCACCAAAAAGCAAATCTAAAGAAGAAAAAATTATTTTAAAAGCAGTTAAAAAACTAACAAAATTAAATATTAATGTAGACGGGCCTATTCCAGCCGACTCAAGTTTTCTAATCTATAAAAAATTTAAGTTTAATGTTATAGTTGGTATGTACCACGATCAAGTTTTAACACCCTATAAAGCGTTATTTAACTTTAATGCAATAAATGTTACTTTGGGTTTATCTTTTATCAGAACTTCACCCGATCATGGTACCGCACAAAATATAGTTGGAAAATTAAAAGCTAACCCTCAGAGTTTAATTGAATCTATAAAATTTTTTAATTTTGTTAATTAATGAAAATAATTGAAAAAGCCAAAAAAAGTTTAGGTCAAAATTTTATAATAGATAAAAATATCATAAAAAAAATAATTAAAGTTGCAAATATCAATAAGAATAGTTCTATTCTTGAAATAGGACCTGGTTATGGGAATTTAACAGACGCTATTTGCGCTATGAAACCTAAAAAAATTTTTGCTATTGAAAAAGATAAAAAATTATTCTCATTCCTAAATAAAAAATATTTTAATAACAAAAGTATTAAAGTGATTAATGATGACGTTTTGAATTTTATAAAGAAAAAAAGTGTTAATAAAAATTTAATTATATTTGGTAATCTTCCATACAATATTTCAACCCAAGTATTGGCGTCATTAATTACGTTGAACAAATGGCCTCCATGGTACAATACTTTAATTTTAATGTTCCAAAAAGAAGTCGCAGACAGAATAATAGCTAAAGTTGGATCCAAAAACTATGGAAGATTATCAATTTTATCAAACTGGAGGTTGGATATAAAAAAGCAATTTAATGTAAAACAAAATTCTTTTTTTCCTATTCCAAATGTAAATTCAACTTTACTTTTATTTAAACCTAAAAAAAATAAAAATTTTCCTTTAAAAAATGCAAGTACTCTTGAAATGATAACAAGAGTTTTTTTTTCCAATAGAAGAAAAATGATTAATAAAAACTTTAAAAAAATTTTCGGCAATAATAATACTATTATTAAAGAGTTAAATCTTAACCTTCAGGTCCGCCCTGAAGAATTAAGTAGTGAAACTTATTACAAAATTGCTATGTACTATGAAAAATTATTTAAATAATTTTTTAATTAGTTAATTCTTTTATTTTATTTAGTATTTCATCAGAATTTTCTTTTTTTCTTATACCTTTTCTTTCTAACTCCATGATATTTAGTATTTTTTTATAACATGATTCTAAATCATCATTTATAACAATATGGTTATATTCGTTCCAATGAGACATTTCTTCACTAAATTTATTCATTCTATTTTCTATAATTTTTTCTTGTCCTTGATGTCTGTTAAGAAGTCTGTCTCTCAGTACTTTTTTGTTGGGTGGTAAAATAAAAAAAGTAACTAACAACAAGTTTTGAATTTTTTTTAATTGTTGATTGCCTTGCCAGTCAATATCAAACAGAACATCTTTTCCTTTAGATAAAAATTCTAAAACAGGTTTTTTTAATGTGCCATAATAATTATCGAAAATATTTGCATGTTCAAAAAAACTTCCTTTTTTAACCAAATCATCAAATTTTTTTTTATCAACAAAATAATAATCTTTGCCATCTATTTCATTTGGTCTAGGTTTTCTTGTTGTATGGGAAATTGAGATTACAAACTGCAAGTTTTGATTTGCAAGTTTTTTTGTTAAAGTTGTTTTTCCAACTCCAGAAGGTGAGGACAAAACAAACATTATGCCCTTTTTTTCTATAACCATATTAATTTTGATCGGCTCAACGTCTTAAATTTATTATACTGCTTTGCTTTCAATAAATTTAATAGCATCACCGACGGTTAGAATTTTTTCAGCTTCACTATCGCTTATTTCAGAACCAAATTCTTCTTCGAAAGCCATAACAAGTTCGACTGTATCTAAACTATCAGCCCCTAAGTCGTCTATGAAGCTTGCTTCATCTGTAACTTTAGATTCTTCTACACCTAAATGGTCAACCACCATCTTTTTAAGCTTTGTTGCAATATCTTTTGTCATTTGTTAATTCCTTAAATTGATTTATCTGTTCTTAATAAATTATTACTAAATTTTGTCAAGCCATATACATACCACCATTTACATGCATAGTTTCACCAGTTATATAGCCAGCCTGGTCAGAAGACAAAAAGGCAACACAATTAGATATGTCCTCCCCCGTTCCAAGCTTTCCCATGGGTATTCTTGATGTTAAATAAATTTTAACTTTTTCGGCAATATTCATGGTCATGTCCGAAACTATAAACCCGGGAGATACACAATTAATCGTTATATTTTTTTTTGCATACTCAATAGCAAGACTTTTGGACATCCCAATGATTCCCGCTTTAGAAGCTGCGTAGTTTGATTGACCCAAATTTCCAGTATGGCCTACAACTGAGGTTATATTTACAACTCTTCCAAATTTATTTTTTAACATTTTTTTAATAGAGTATTTTGATAATAAAAATGTTGATGTTAAATTAATATCAATTATATTTTTCCATTCTTCATCTTTCATTCTTAAAGAAAGATTATCACTATTTTTTCCCGCATTATTAATTAATACATCCAATCCACCCAATTCTAATGTTGCCTCTTCTATAAAAGTTTCAATTGATGAATGATTGGAAATATCAAATTTTTTCACTTTAATGTCAGGAAAATTTTTTTTTAATTTATCTAATTTTTCTGTATTAGTTCCACTTCCAAGAACATTTCCACCAAGAGCAATAAATTTTTTAACGAGTTCACCACCAATTCCACCAGTAGCTCCTGTTATTAAAATTTTTTTATTTTTAAAGTTAATCATTTTCGATATCTTTTAAAAAGTTTATATTTTTTATTTTTATATCTCTATTTATTTTTTTTACTAGACCTGAGAGTATTTTACCAGGACCAATTTCTAAAAATTCTGTAATACCTTGTTTTAACATATAATCCACACTCTCTCTCCATCTAACTCTGGATGTAATTTGATCAATTAATAATGGCTTAATTTTGTCCTCACTTGATTCTTCTGTCGCGGTAACATTGCTTATAATGCTTGGGTTTGGTTTTTGAAAGACAATATTTTTAATTTTATTTTGCATGTGTGTGGCTGCACCATTCATTAAAGAACAGTGAAATGGTGCACTTACTGGAAGTAATATTCCTTTTTTTTTTTTTAATTTTAAGTTGTTGCTAAGTATATGTAGTATATTTTTTTTACCACTCACTACAACTTGACCAATCGTATTGTCGTTTGCAATTTCACAAATATTTTCTTTAGGTAATAGACTAATTTCTTTTTCCACTTCATCAATTGTCATTCCTAAAATTGCAAGCATTGCTCCTTCATCTACAGGAACAGCTTCTTGCATGGATTTGCCTCGTTCATGAAGCAAGTAAGCTGCATTTTCTAAAGTCAATGAACCTGCACATACAAGGGCTGTATATTCACCTAATGAATGACCAGCAAAAAATTTTGATTTACTTAAGTCGATATTAAAATCATTTTTTAAAACATTGAATATAGAAACACCAACAACCATAATTGCAGGTTGTGTATTTTTTGTTAATTTTAATTTATCGTCAGGACCATTTAATATTATTTCAGAAAGTGAGTAACCTAAGGTATTGTCAACTATTTCAAAGTTTTTTTTTACAGATTTAAATTTTTCATAAAAATCTGAACACATACCTACAAATTGAGAGCCTTGACCTGGAAATAAAACAGCGCGCATAAAATAATAAAATATAATATAGTTGAATTTTACTCGTTGTATATTGAAAATTTTAATAGTTGTATAATGAAAATTTTAATAGTATAAAACCTCAGTTTATTTAAATAATATAGCTGTTTAACACTAAATAAATAGAAAAATTGGAATTTTAAAAATGAATTGTTATGAACATACTTTGATAGTGAAGCAAGACAAATTAGAAAGTCAGTCAAAATCTGTCATAGGTAAGTACGAGGATATAATAAAAAAAAATTCTGGCAAGGTGTTAAAAACAGAAGAATGGGGATTAAGAATTCTTTCACATAATATAAAAAATAATAAAAGAGGTTTTTACTTCCATATAAAATTTGAAGGTACGGGTGAAACTGTAAAAGAATTGGATAAAGCGGAAAATATAGACCAATCGCTTATAAGGTTTTTAACTGTAAGAGTTAAAAAACATGATTTAAAGAAAGAATATTTCGAAAAAAAAGAATTTTAAATAATTAAAATATGAAAAGAAAAAAAAGTTTAAGAAACAACAAAAAAAATTTAAAAGATAAAAAAAAATTAAATCTTTTTCAAAAATCGGATATGAAATTTTCTAAATCATGCCCTTTGTCAGGTAAAGATGCTCCGATTATTGATTATAAAAACATAAGATTGTTAAAAAAGTATTTATCTGAAAGTGGAAGAATTTTACCTTCAAGAGTGACATCTGTTTCGCTAAAAAAACAAAAAGAACTTGCGCGATCAATCAAAAGAGCAAGGCTGCTAGCTTTAATATAATTTTTTATGGAAATTGTTTTATTAGAAAATATTAAACATCTTGGGTCAATTGGAGATATTGTAAATGTCAAAAGTGGACATGGACGTAACTTTCTTATCAGATACGGCAAGGCACTTAAAGCTTCAAAAGAAAATGTTGAGTTAGTAAATAAGAAGAAAACTAAACTAAATGAAAAAAATATTACTTTAAAAAAAGCTGCTAAAAAAATATATGATGTAATTAATAAAAAAAATTATAAATTTGTAAAACGGGTAAAAGATAATGGCGAATTGTATGGATCCATAAAACCTAAAGAAATTTCAACAAATATTACAAAAGTTGATAATGTTGAGATAAAAACATCTGAAATAGACTTGGGTAAAGAAATAAATAAAATTGGAATATATGATGCTAAAATTAATTTGCACCCTGAAATCGAGGCATTAATTCATATTGAAGTTGTAAAAGAAGAAGACGTAAATTAAAATTTTCCACAATTTTCCACAGAAAATATATAACGTGTATAACTTTCAAGTTTTTATTTTATTCTTTTTAGTATTTAATACTTTAAAATAAAATGTCCCAACAGCCTTTTAAATTAATTGAAAATTCAGAAAAGCAAATGCCTTGCAATATTGAGGCAGAACAAGCTGTCATAGGCTCAATACTTGTTTCTAATGAGATTTTTGATGAAGTTTCTACGTTTATAGATTCTAAAAAGTTTTTTGATCCTATTCATTCTAAAATCTACGAAATAATTGAAATGTTAATTTCAAAAGGTCTTTTGGCAAACCCAATAACATTAAAAAATCATTTTGAAAATGATGAGGGTTTAAAAGAATTAGGTGGTCAGGAATATTTAATTAAAATTACTAAGTTTTCTACCTCATCCAAACAAGCTACTGACTACGCTAATATAGTTCAAGAAATGCACTTGCGTCGAGAATTAATTAAAATTTCTGAATCTGTTTTGGATCAAGCCTATATAAGAACTGAAAATAACGCTCCAGGTGAAGAAATTATTCAAAATACTGAAAAGTCTTTATTTGATTTAGCGGAAAGGGGGCATTTCAACCAATCTTTTATGAAGTTTGAAAGTGCTCTTAAGCAAACAATTGATATGGCTAAAAAAGCCTACCAAAATGAAGATGGTATAGTTGGAGTGCCTACGGGACTAACAGAGCTTGATGCAAAATTAGGAGGTTTACATAAGCAAGATTTAGTTATTATTGCAGGAAGACCTTCAATGGGTAAAACTGCACTTGCAACAAATATAGCTTTTCATGCTGCTAAAAATATTCAAAATAAAGGATTAAAATCTACAGTAGCTTTCTTTTCATTAGAAATGTCTTCAGAACAACTATCGACAAGAATCCTTTCCGAGCAATCAAGAATTAGATCTAATGACATTAGGAGAGGAAAAGTGTCTGAAAAAGAATTTGAAAAGTTTATTGAAACATCCAAAAATATCTTTGAACTTCCTTTGTACATAGATGAAACACCAGCTATTACTATTGCCGCTATTAGTAACAGAGCACGAAGAATAAAGAGGTTGTATGGATTGGAGCTAGTTGTTGTTGATTATATACAATTAATGAGATCTGGAAGAAGAATGGAAGCTAATAGAGTTCAAGAAATATCTGAAATTACACAAGGACTTAAAGCTTTAGCTAAAGAATTAGATGTCCCTGTTCTTGCTTTATCTCAGCTTTCAAGACAAGTAGAACAGCGAGATGATAAAAAACCACAATTGTCAGACTTAAGAGAATCTGGTTCTATAGAGCAAGACGCTGATGTAGTGATGTTTGTTTTTAGAGAGGCCTATTATATTGAAAGAAAAGAACCTACTTTAGGGACCATTGAACATGCGGAATGGCAGCAAAAAATGGATGAAATTTCTAGTCTAGCAGACATATTAATTGGCAAACAAAGACATGGACCAACTGGAAATGTTAAGGTTGAGTTTGAGGCAATGTATACCAAGTTTAAAGATTTAGAAAATCAATAGTTTTAATATTTTCATGCTTAAACAAATATATAAAAACTTTATAATTGAAAAATCAAAACTTTCCCTTTTTATACTTTTTGTTTTACTATTAAGTTTTGGCTATTTTTCTAAAGATTTTCAATTAGATGCCTCATCAGATACTTTATTATTAGAAAACGATCCAGATTTGAATTATTTAAGAGAAGTTAATAAAAAATATAATTCAAGAGACTACTTGGTACTTACTTATTCGCCTAAAAAAAATTTCTTAGATCCTGAAACAATAACTAATCTAACAGATTTAAAAAATGATTTAATTAATCTTAAGTGGACAAGTAAAGTAACAACTATATTAGATGTTCCTTTATTAAAAAACAATGACGATCCTCTCTCAGAAAGGATTAAAAATTTTAAAACTTTATCAAGCAAAGATGTTGATAAAAAAAGAGGTTTTGATGAAATCATTAACAGTCCAATTTATGAAGAATTAGTAATTAGCAAAGATGGCAATACAAGTGGAATATTGGTTTATATAAAAAATGATAAAATGATGTCAAACTTAATAATTGATAAAAATAACTTTTTAAATAAAATTAGTGAAAAAAAATTAAAGGTAGAAGAAATTAAAGAGTATAAAACATTTTTAAAAAAATATGATAATTACAAAAAGTTATATAATCTTAAAAATCATCAAAATATTAATGAGATTAGAAAAGTAATAGAAAATTACAAAGATACAGCTAAAATTCACTTAGGAGGCATACCAATGATAGCTGATGATATGATGACTTATGTAAAAAATGATATAATGGTTTTTGGTGCAGGTGTTTTTCTTTTTATAATTTGCACTTTGTGGTTTGTTTTTAGAAGCCTTTTGTGGGTTGCTATACCATTGTTGAGCTGTTTCTTTTCAGTATTTATAATGATTGGATTACTTGGATTATTAGGTTGGAAAGTTACAGTAATATCATCAAACTTTATTGCTTTAATGCTAATTTTAACAATGGCTATGAATATACACATGAGTGTTAGATATTTGCAGTTCAAAAAAGAAAATCCTAACGTCATAAACAGTGAGGCAATACTTTGGACTTCGAGCAAAATGTTTTGGCCAATACTTTATACGGTACTAACAACAATTTGCGCATTTTTATCTCTTATATTTAGTGGCATTAAACCAATTATTGACTTTGGTTGGATGATGACTATTGGTCTATTAGTTTCATTTACAATTACTTTTACTTTGCTACCAATAATTTTAAATTTACTAGATAAAAATACTCCAAACTACACAAATGAAAGAAAATCGAAAATCACTACATTCTTAAGCAAAGTTTCTCAAAACAATACTAAAACTATTTTTATATCAGCAACTTTAGCTATAATTATAAGTATTGTTGGAATTACAAAATTAGAAGTTGAAAATAGTTTTATAAACTATTTTGATAAAGAAACTGAAATTTACAAGGGGATGAAATTAATAGATAATAAACTTGGAGGAACCACTCCTCTTAATGTAATACTTAAATTTCCCAAAAGAGAAATAGTTGCAAACAATGAAGAAGATGAGTTTGATGATTGGGAAGAGGAAGATGAAAATAATTCAAAATATTGGTTTACAAGAAATAAAATAGATAAAATCATTAAAATACATGATTATTTAGATAATTTAGAGGGTGTGGGTAAAGTCATATCTTTTGCTTCAATGGTTAGAGTTGCTGAAGATTTAAACGATGGAAAAAAATTAGAAGGTTTAGAATTAGGAGTTTTATATACGAAAATACCTGATTCAATAAAAAAAGATATTATAGATCCTTATATTTCTATTGAAAATGATGAAGCAAGAATCAATTTAAGAATCATAGATTCACGAAAAAATCTTAGAAGGAATGAATTAATTAAAAAAATTAATTATGATATGGAAAATAAATTAGGATTAAATAAAGATGAATTTAAATTAGCTGGTGTTTTAATTTTGTTTAATAATCTTCTACAAAGCTTATTTAAATCACAAATACTAACCTTAGGTGTTGTAATGGCTGGCATTACTTTAATGTTTTTAGTGCTTTTTAGAAATATCACTTTAGCTCTCATAGGTGTGGTTCCAAACTTTATGGCAGCCTTTTTAATTTTAGGAATTATTGGATTGTTAGGAATACCTTTAGACATGATGACAATAACAATAGCAGCAATTACCATAGGTATAGCTGTAGATAATAGCATTCACTACATTTACAGATTTAAAGAAGAATTTAAAAAATTAAATAATTATAATCAAACATTAGAAAAATGTCACAGCACAGTTGGGGTTGCTATACTAAACACCTCGATAACAATAATTTTTGGGTTTTCTATATTATTTTTATCCAATTTTATTCCAACTATATATTTTGGTGTATTTACAGGTATCGCTATGCTTTTAGCTATGATTTCGGTTTTAACACTTTTACCAAAATTAATATTGGTTGCAAAGCCATTTGGAAAATAAATAAAAAATTAAGTGATAGAATTTATACAAAACAATATTTTAGCTTTTGATCTAATCGTTTTTTTCATTACGATATACTCAATGATACGTTGCTCCTCAAAAGGATTCATGATGAGTTTATTTTCTTTTTCAAAATGGATACTAGCACTGATAATAACTATAGTATTGGTTCCCAAACTAAATCCGTGGATACAAGATTATATAGATTCAGATTTTGTTAAGGATGTTGGTTTAGGTATCTTTATTTACATAGTATCACTTTTTATAATTATTAATATTGGAAAAATTATAAATAGTGCAGTTACATATTCAGGCTTAGGTTCGGCTGATAAAACTTTTGGCTTAATCTTTGGTATCTTTAGAGGATACGTATTGTGTGTATGTTTATTTTCATTATTAAATTGGTTTTACCCACATCAAAAATGGCCAATTGAAACCAAAGATACTTATTCTTTTGATGTAATCTACAAAGGAAGTAATTTTTTAATTAATGAATTTCCTAATAGTAAAGATTATTACGAAGAAACAGAAGATCAAATAGAAAAAATATAAATGGATCGATTGAAAGAAGAGTGTGGTGTATTTGGAATATTTAATAATAAAGATGCATCTACTCTTACAGCACTGGGCTTGCATGCATTGCAACATAGGGGGCAAGAAAGTTGTGGGATTGTATCAGTTAATAAAAATATTTTTTATGCCGAAAGAAGACTTGGTTTAGTTGGTGATAATTTTACTAAAGGTAATGTTTTAAAAAACTTACCAGGAAATTCTGCAATTGGTCATAATCGTTACTCTACAGCAGGTAATAATTTAATTAAGAATGTTCAACCTTTTTTTGCAGATTTGCACAGCGGAGGGATTAGCATTGCTCATAACGGAAATTTAAGCAATGCTCTTCATTTAAGAAAGAAACTAGTAAAAGATGGTGCTATATTTCAAACAACATCAGATACTGAAACTATTGTTCAACTTGTTGCCAGATCAAAAAAAAATAAAATAAAAGATAAATTAATTGATGCCTTGCTTAAAATACAGGGAGGTTATGCTCTTTCAATTTTAACTAATAAAGAGTTAATAGGTGTTAGAGATCCATTTGGTATAAGACCTTTAGTGATAGGTAAATTAAATAAATCTTTTGTATTGGCTTCTGAAACTTGTGCTCTTGATATTATTGGCGCAAAGTTTGTAAGGGAAGTTGATAATGGTGAAATAATTATTATTAATAATAACGGAATGAAAAGTATAAAACCATTTACTAAAATTAACGAAAGACCTTGTATTTTTGAATATATATATTTCGCAAGACCAGATAGTATTACAAAAAACACTAGTTTTTATGAATATAGAAAGAGATTAGGTTCTGAATTAGCAAAAGAAAGTAATATAAATGTAGATTTAATTGTTCCTGTTCCCGATTCTGGTGTTCCTGCTGCAATAGGATATGCAGAAGCACTAAATAAAAATATTGAACTTGGTATCATTAGAAATCATTATGTTGGTAGAACATTTATTGAACCTACGCAGCAAATAAGAAGTTTAGGTGTTAAATTAAAACACAGTGTTAATAAGACTTTAGTAAAAAATAAATCCTTAGTTTTAATAGATGATTCGTTGATAAGAGGTACCACATCGGTAAAAATTATTAATATGCTCTACGATGCTGGCGCAAAGGAAGTTCACTTGAGAATTGCCTCACCTCCTATTAAATATCCAGACTTTTATGGCGTTGACACACCAAACAAAAATGAACTGCTTGCCTCTAGAATGAGCTTAGACGGTATGAGAAAGTTTGTTAAAGCCAAAACTTTAAAATTTTTATCAATTAATGGTTTATATAGATCTATGGGGTACTCCAAAAGAAATAAATCAACTCCACAGTTTACAGACCACTGTTTTACTGGTGAATATCCAGTTACACCAATTGATGCAAATAATAAAAAAGTTTTAGATGATAAACTTACTTATATGTCAGCAAAATCATGAGTGAAGACAAATATAAATTTAATTAAAAGCTATGATTTTAGAATTTCCAGTTAAGAGATAAAGTTTTCCATCATTTATAACTGGGGAAGAAATGACTGAATCGCCAATTTTAATAGAAAATTCAACTTTTCCTGTTTTTGCAGAACTTACTATTAAGTAACCATTAAGCGTAGTTGAATAAACTTTACCAGAACCCATTACAAATCCAGTCACTTGAGTTTTGGTTTTTCTTTCTTTTAAAATTTTAAAAATATTATTAGAAGATAGTATTTTTCCATTATTTTTATTTAATATTATAAAGAAACCATTTTTAGTTACATAAAAAATATTCTCACCATCAATAATAGGAGAGTCGGCAGAACTTCCCTTGCTTTGCCAATTCATAGATCCATTAAATATATTATATGACAAAACTGATTTAGAATCCGAAAAAATAACATCATCACTGTTTAAAACAATATCAGATGTTTCAAAAAAATCTGATGCATCCAAATATAAAGATGCCATCACATTTGTGGCCCATTTAATGGCACCATTATTTGTTGAAATGTTAAATAAATCACCCGCAGAGTTAAATGCAACCAACTCACCTTTTGGTGATATTGCTAACGATAATAAACTTTGTGATTTAATAAAAGATGACATTGATAGAAAATTCCAAATATAAGAACCGTCTATTGAACTTAAGCTTATAATCTTATTATTTTGGTCTACTACATAAAGTTTTTTTTTATATATCTTTATATTGGACTTAATAGGTATTCCATGATTTTTTATCCAAAGAAGACTACCATCACCTAAATTGATAGCATATATAAATCCGATATTATCTGTTACGTAAATTATATTTTCAAAAATTAAAGTGCTTAAATTTTTATAAAGTTTTTTATATTCTTTGCCATATATATTCTTTTTCCATTTTATTTTTCCTTCATCACTAATATTAAAGATTGAACCTCTATCGTCTGATAGAATTACATGGTTTTTAATAGCTAACAACGATCTTCTATACTTAGATTGAGAGAATTTATTTTTACCTATCTTTTTTTTTAAAAAATTATTTTCAACGCTTGGTAAATATATATTTCCCTTATTGTTTGCGTTGTTAAGACCAGTCATTTTCCACATAAAATTTTTATATGGTTTAGACAATAATATTTTATTTATTAAATTAACTTCTTTTATATTTAACTCTTCAGACGAAGAAATTTTATAACTATTTATTACTTTATTTTGTTTTTTTTCAAGCTCTGTTAATTTTTTTCTTTCTTTATCACTTCCTGACCAAATTCCTGTTTTGCTGTCTAGTGAACAACCATTTAAAATAATATAAATTAGAAAGACAATGATTTTATTATTATAAATCATTTTTTATAAGAACAAGTTGATATAAGGCGTGATCATAAAGATTTTTTTGCAAATTTTTAATAGAAAGAACTTCTTGGTAAAATTCTACAGCCTTTTGACCCTCTTTGTTGGCAACAAAATAATCTCCAGCTAAAAGCAATGCGTGTGGTTTCCATACATTAGAATCATTCATCAAAGGTTTTATATCTTTTAGTAAATCAGATTCATTTATATAATCTGAGCTATACAACAGTTTTTTATAAATTAATAAATTCTTAACCTCTGTATCAAAATCATTATTTTTTAAAATATGATCAAACATGGTCTCGATTTCATTTCTATCAGAAATTAGATTTTGATTTAGTATTAAAAAAAAAGCTAACGATGAATAAGTTGTGCTATTAAGATAAACTACTTTTTTTAGTGTATTTTTTGCTTCATTTTTTTTTCCTTTGCTTAAGTATATTTTTGCTATTAAATATTTTTCTGATGCTTTAGTATTTTCGTTATGCTTATGATTTGAATATGCAACGACACTAATAATAGAAATAATTACGACTATTAATAAGGAGTAAATAAATATTTTATAGGAATCGTAAAATTTTTTTAATCTTGATTTTTTTGTAATATCGTATTGTGCCTCAATAAAATTTTCATTCATAAAAAGTCTATTTATTTATAAGTATTCTTATACAACGGAAACATTCTAGATTTAACATCTTTAGTATATTGTTTTACACTTCTTTCAATAATTTTATTTAAATTGGCGTAACGTTTTACAAACTTTGGATAAAAATCACTTAAACCTAATAAATCATCTGAAACAAGTATCTGCCCGTCGCAAAACTTTGAAGCTCCTATGCCTATAGTAGGTATTTGCACTTCTTTAGTTATTTTTTTTGATAATTTTTTAACTACACATTCTATTATAATTGCAAAAGCGCCTGCATTACAAATTTCATGAGCATCATTTAAAATTTTATTTTCTTCTAATTTATTTTTTCCTTTAACTTTGAACTTCTTTGATGTTTGTGGGAGTAAACCTATATGACCCATAACTGAAATTCCCTTTTTTGTTAAATAGTTAATTATATTTTTTATTTCACTGCCACCCTCAAGTTTAACTGCATCACATTTAGTGGAATTTAGTACAAATTTTGCATTTTTGTATGCCATAAATTTATTTTTATAGGTGTTGTAGGGCATATCAAAGACTACAAGGCTTCTATTGGCTACTTTTTTTACTGCTATAGCATGTTCAATCATTGTTTGAATTTTAACATCTCTAGTTGATTTCATCCCATACAAAACCATTCCCAATGAATCTCCAACTAAAATAATATCGCAATATTTATTTACAATTTTTGCAATATTGACAGAATAGGAAGTCAAGCATGTAATTGGAATTTTATTTTTTTTGTTTAAGATTTTACTGATTGTAATTTTTTTCATTTTCAGGATTTAATTTTTGAAACTTTTCTTTTAAAACTACTTTTTTTGAACAAAGAGATTTGCAAATTAATTCAAATTTATTAATTAGTTTTTTAGTTTCGCTATAATTGAATTGTTTAATCTTTAAAAGTGTTAACAAATATGTTGCTTCTTCATTTTCGGGATTTATAAGTAAAACACTTTTTAAATTAACTTCCTGCTCAGAATCATTTTCTCCTTGGGAAAATATTTTAGCTAAATATAAATATGAAATTTCGCTTTTGGGGTTAAACACAATATCTTTTTCAAATAACATTTTTGATTCCTGGATTTTATTTTCTTGATATAGTTTAATCCCTTCATTTAAATAATTAGAATCTGACGTTTGTCCATTCGTACTTATTATTAAGTAGGTAAGTAATATTTTTATCAAAAAAATAAATTTTTTATTAAATATAATCATTTTTATGCTGAACTATGTATCATATTTTTAAAACACCTTTACAAATAATGTAAATTTCTTTGGATTCTTTTTTACTAGATTTTGGCTTAAAATGTCTAATATTTCTAAAGTTCTTTTTTGATTTTTCTATTATCTCATCAAAAGAAGATCCCATAAAAACTTTTGAAACAAAAATACCATCTTTAGATAAAATACTTCTTGATAATTTTATTGCATTTAAGCATAATTCGCCAGTTCTGTATGAATCGAGTGTTTTATTTCCAGTTGTGTTTGCTGCCATGTCAGAAATAACTATATCAATTTTTTTTTTAAAATATTCATATATTTCATTATATATTTTTGGATCTGAAAAATTACCCTGAACAAAATGTACATTATTTATTGGTACCATTTTAATCAAATCTACTGACATAATTTTTCCTGTAACTATTATTTTTCTTGCTACTTGAGACCATCCACCAGGAGAACTCCCCAAATCTAATAAGTTGTGATTTTTTTTTATAAACTTAAATTTTTTGTTTATCTCTATAAGCTTAAATGCAGATCTAGAACGAAATCCCTGGGCCTTAGATTCTCTGTAGTAATAATCTTTATTATTTTTTAGTGCCCAATTTTTGGAAGCTTTTTTTTTTTTCAATTGTTTTATGCAATTTTTTCGTATTATAAAATATCTTCTACTTCTTCTTCATCAAGATTTTCTTTGGATGTTTTGTTAAAAAGATGTTTATAGTGAAAATAACTTATTGGGATTAAAAATATATAAAATAAACCAGTCAAAAATAAAACTTCAAAGATGAAAAAAATTAAAAAGCTTATATAGACTCCTATTCCTAGTAGTAAAAAACTACCTAATCTTCTTGGAATTGAAATTCTTTTTAATGAATAAGTGGGAATTTTGCTGACCATTAAAATTGAAGTTACGATGATAAATACCGAACTGACAATTTTAGTATTTTCACCATTAAATGTATTGTTTAAATTTAATCTTTGAATTAAATCATTTAAATTTAAAACCTCAACTAAGTTACTTGTACTTAGTATAAGTGGCAATAAAACTAGTCCAGCTGCTGCTGGAGATGGAATGCCTTCAAAAAAGTTTATTTTCCAGGTTTCATTTTCATCAACAGTAGTTAAATTAAATCTGGCTAATCTGAGAGCGCAACAAACTATGTAAAATAAAACAAAAAGCCAACCAAATTTTCCTACCTCGTTTATTGACCAAAAATACATTATAAAACTAGGAGCCACACCAAAACTTATAACATCAGTAAGAGAATCTAGTTCTTTGCCAACTTTTGATGTAGCTTTTATTAGTCTAGCAACTCTGCCGTCTAGAGTATCAAGAATGGCTGCCAGTCCTACTGTTAAAACAGCCATTTCATAGTTTAAATCTAAGGCAAACTTGATAGAACTTAAACCTAAGCAAACACCTAAGATAGTCAAAGCATTTGGTAAAAGTGATGTTGATGTTTTTTTATTTGATAATTTAATTTCTTTTTTATCTTCATTCATGTTTTGCTATTAAAGTTTCTCCAGCTATTGTTTGTTGATTTTTTTTTACTAGAATTTTATAATTTTCAAAATACAAATCTACTCTACTTCCAAACCTTATTATTCCAAATTTTTGCCCTTGATCAACTTCTTCGTTTTCTTTAATTTCACATACAATTCTTCTTGCAACCAAACCTGCAATTTGAACTAAAGCTATATTGCTCCCATTTGGTAGTATCATTTTAATAAAATTTCTTTCATTTTCTTCACTAGCTTTATCTAAAGAAGCATTAAAATATTTTCCTGGTTTATAAAATATTTGTGAAATTTTTCCTGCAGCAGAAATTCTATTTACATGGCAATTGAAAACATTCATAAAAATACTAACTCTAATAAATTTTTTACTTTCCAGACCTAATTCCTTTGGACCTGCAGTATCAATTATTTGTGATATTATCCCATCTGCTGGGCTTATTAGATAGTCTTTATCGTTTATAGGAAATCTATCTGGGTCTCTAAAAAAATAATAAACCCATATTGTTAAAATAAAACTTATTAATCCAAGAAAGTTGGAAATCAATAAAAGAATAAATGTTATTACGGCTGCTATGGCTAAGAACCTGTATCCTTCTTTATGTAATTTCGGAAATAAAAAATTTGTCATACGATATATTTTGTAATTTTATGCTAATATGTATGTTAAGTAGTTAAATTTAAACAGTTTAATTGTTAAATTATGTCAAAAATTCAAGTAAAAAACCCCATTGTAGAGCTAGATGGTGATGAAATGACTCGAATAATATGGGATTTCATAAAAAAAAAACTAATTCTTCCTTATATGGATATAGATATTAAATATTATGATCTAGGTATTCAAAATCGAGATAAAACCTCTGATCAAATAACTATAGATAGTGCAAACGCAATTAAAAGGATTGGTGTAGGAATTAAATGTGCAACAATTACACCTGATGAAAATAGAGTTAAAGAATTTAATTTGAAAAAAATGTGGAGATCTCCTAATGGTACAATTAGAAATATTTTAGGTGGAACTGTCTTTAGGGAACCAATACTTTGTAAAAATATTCCAAAATTAGTACCAAGCTGGACTAATCCAATAGTTATTGGAAGACATGCATTTGGGGATCAATACAGAGCTACAGATTTTAAAGTTCCTGGAAAAGGAATGTTAGAAATGAAGTGGACATCCGAAGATGGAAAAGAAAAGAAAGAATTTAAAATATTTAATTTCCCTGGTCCAGGGGTCGCTTTATCAATGTATAATTTAGATAAATCTATAATAGATTTTGCAAGATCTTGTATGAATTATGGACTTAATAGAAAATGGCCAGTTTATCTTTCTACAAAAAATACAATTTTAAAACAATACGATGGTAGATTTAAAGATTTATTTCAGGAGGTTTATGAGAATGAATTTAAAGTAAAATTTATTGAAAGAAAAATAACTTATGAACATAGACTCATCGATGATATGGTGGCGTGTGCCATGAAATGGAATGGAAATTATATTTGGGCTTGTAAAAATTACGATGGAGATGTGCAGTCAGACACAATTGCCCAAGGTTTTGGTTCTTTAGGTCTTATGACAAGTGTTTTGCTGTCTCCAGATGGGAAAATTATAGAATCTGAAGCGGCGCATGGAACTGTGACAAGACACTACAGACTATATGAACAAGGTAAAGAAACATCGACAAATCCAATAGCTTCAATATTTGCTTGGGCAAGGGGACTTTATCATAGAGGTAAATTAGATAATAACGATGAATTAAAAAAATTTGTAAAAATTCTGGAAAAAGTTTGTATTAAAACAGTTGAAGATGGTTATATGACAAAAGACCTTGCCACTTTAATTGGAAGTAATCAAAAATATTTAAGTACCAATGAATTTTTAGAGGCCATAGATAAAAATTTAAAAATAGGACTTAATTAATTTTCTTACTTAATGCTTTAATAGCATCATCAATTTTATCTTTATTTAAACCTCCAGCTTGTGCAAAATCTTTTCTTCCTCCTCCACCCTTTCCACCAAGCACTTCAGAGACAATTTGTACTAATGTTACAGCATCATACTTTTTGGTTAAACCACTTGTAACACCAACGGCAACTCCAATCTTTTCTTCAAAAATCGAAAATCCAATTACAATACCTTCTTTTATATCATTTTTACTTTGATCTATTATACTTCTTAATTCTTTTGGTGGAAAATCTTTTAGAATTTGACTTCGTAAAATAAAAGATTGAATTTTGATATCCTTAATTATATTTCTACTTTTATCTTTTATTATATTTTTAATTTTAACTTCTTCTAATTGTTTGTTTAAATTTTTTATATTTTCATCCGAATCAAGACTTTCTTTGATGTTGGGTTTTATTTTATATTTTATTAGGTCTTGTACAATTAGGTCTATTTGTTTTTTTAAATTTTTATCTTTTAAATTCTGATTTTGTATAATTGATTTTTCATAATCTTCTAACTGTTGGTCTCTCAAGGCTTCGATTCTTCTAACACCGGATGCAATTGAAGATTGACTTATTATTTTAAATCTCCCAATATCTTTTGTGTTTTTAACATGAGTTCCTCCACAAAGTTCAGTAGAAAAATAGTCATCTTTTTCTTTGCCAATTGATAAAACTCTAACCTCCTCTCCATATTTTTCACCGAACATCGCTAGAGCACCTTTTTCGATTGCTTCTTTTGGAGTCATAATTCTGGTTTTAACGTCTATAGCTGAATCAACCATATCATTTACATACTTTTCTATTTTTTGAATATCTTTTATTTCAATAGGCTTATTATAGCTAAAATCAAATCTTAATTTTTTTGAACTAACTAATGAACCTTTTTGGGTTACATGCTTGCCCAGTACTCGTCTTAATGCTTCGTGGAGTAAATGTGTAGCAGAATGATATGCCCTTGCATGGTTTCTCTTATTACTATCAATTTTTAAATTTACACTTTGATTGACAGCTAAAGTACCTTTTTCAATTTTTCCATAATGAACATGTAGGTCTCCAACTTTTTTTTGAGTATCTTTGATGTGAACCCTGCAGTTATTAGAATAGAATAAACCTTGGTCTCCGACTTGTCCTCCAGACTCAGCATAAAAAGGTGTTTGATTAGTTACTATCTCCACTTCTTCACCAGTTTGTGCTTCTTTAACAAAATCATTTCCTTTCGAGATTTTAAGTATAATTCCTTCAAGTTGATCAAATTCATAACCTAAAAACTCTGTTGGATTAATTTTTTCTCTTACCTTAAACCATTTTTCTTCTAAAGATTTATCACCCGAACCTTTCCAGTTAGCTCGTGCTAATTTTTTACTTTTTTCTATCTCTGTATCAAATCCAATTTGGTCAATTTTTATATTTTTATTTTTTAAAATATCTGCCGTAAGGTCTAAGGGGAAACCATAAGTATCATATAACTTAAAAGCTACTTCTCCAGGCAAAAAATTATTTTTTACTTTATTTAGATTTTCGTTTAAAATTTCTATTCCTTTGATTAATAATGAGGAAAATTTTTCCTCTTCTGTTTTTAGTGTCTCTACTATTAATGGTTCTGCATTTTTTAGTTCTGGGTAAGAATCCGACATCTCATTAATAAGCGTGGGCACCATTTTATAAAAAATTGGTTCTTTACTTCCTAGTATATGTGAATGTCTCATACCTCTTCTCATTATTCTTCGTAAAACATATCCTCTACCTTCGTTTGAAGGTAGAACTCCTTCTGAAATTAAAAAAGCGCTAGCTCTTAGGTGGTCTGCTATTACTCTATGACTTGCTCTATTTTCTTTAGTAACTTTTGATTTGGTAAGGTTGGATGAAGTAGCAATTAAATTTTTAAAATGATCTATTTCGTAATTGTCATGAGTTCCTTGAAGTAAAGCTGAAATTCGTTCTAATCCCATGCCAGTATCTACTGACGGTTTTGGTAAATTGATTCTTTTACTTTTAGAAATTTGTTCAAATTGCATAAAAACTAGATTCCATATTTCAATGAAACGATCGCCATCTTGATCTTTACTGCCTGGTGGACCACCTGATAAATGTTCACCGTGATCATAAAATATTTCTGAGCATGGTCCACATGGTCCTAGATCTCCCATTGACCAAAAATTATCGCTTGTTGATATTTTGTAAATTTTATTTTCTGACAATCCTGAAATTTTTTTCCATAGGTCGAATGCTTGGTGATCTTCGGAATAGACAGTGACACAAATCTTATCTTTCGGTATTTCAAATTCTTTAGTAATTAAATTCCACGCTAACTCGATTGCGGTATCTTTAAAATAATCACCAAATGAAAAGTTGCCTAACATTTCAAAGAAAGTGTGATGTCTAGGTGTATATCCAACATTTTCTAAATCATTGTGCTTACCTCCTGCTCTTACACATTTTTGGGACGTAACTGCCTTTTTATAATTTCTTTTTTCAAGACCTGTAAAAACATTTTTAAATTGGACCATTCCTGAATTTGTAAACATCAATGTTGGATCGTTTGCAGGAACTAAATTGCTAGAATCTATTATTTTATGGTTTTTTTTTTCAAAATAGTTCAAAAAAGAACTTCTTACATTTTTTAATGTATTATTAGGCATTTATCTAATAAATACAGTTTTTTAGTATGATGTCTAGTAGGCGTCAAGAAAGGCACTTGTTAAAAAGTGCCTTTCTAAGAGAGCAATGATTTTGTTATTTTTTGTCTATTTCTGGTTTTTCAGTAGATGGAGTATTCTTTTCAACTGCAGGGTTACTTTCTATTTTTTTAGAAATTAAACCCGCCTTAGTTCTGATTGCAAGTTCTATTTCTGCTGCAATTTTAGGGTTTTGTTCTAAATATATTTTAGCATTTTCCCTACCTTGTCCTATTTTTTCACCTTTATAGGCATACCATGCACCTGCTTTTTCAACCACATCTGCCTTGGCACCCAAGTCAATTAATTCTCCAACTTTACTAATACCTTTGCCGTACATTAAGTCAAATTCAACAACTTTAAACGGAGGAGAAACTTTATTTTTGACAACTTTAACTCGTGTTGAGTTTCCAACTATTTGTTCTTTATCTTTTATAGCTCCTATTCTTCTTATATCCATTCTTACTGAAGAATAAAATTTTAAAGCATTTCCACCAGATGTTGTTTCTGGATTTCCAAACATAACACCAATTTTCATTCTGATTTGGTTTATGAATATCATCATAGTGTTAGTGTTTGCTATTGAACCAGTTAGTTTTCTAAGAGCTTGGCTCATTAATCTTGACTGCAGACCAACGTGATGATCTCCCATTTCCCCTTCTAGCTCTGCTCTGGGTGTTAGAGCGGCAACGGAATCAACTACTATAACTGAAATAGATCCCGATTTAATAAGAGTGTCCGCGATCTCTAAAGCTTGTTCTCCTGTATCTGGCTGAGATATTAAAAGCTCTTCAGTTTTTACACCTAATTTTTTTGCATAAACAGGATCTAAAGCATGCTCCGCATCGACAAATGCACAAATTCCACCAGTTTTTTGTGATTCAGCAACCACTTGTAATGCTAAAGTAGTCTTTCCAGAAGATTCTGGCCCATAAATTTCAACAACCCTTCCTTTTGGAAGGCCTCCAATTCCCAGGGCTAAATCTAAGCTTAATGATCCAGTTGATATAGCCTCTATATTCATAGCTGCTTTTTGACCAAGCTTCATTACTGAACCTTTTCCAAAGTTTTCATTTATTTGACTGATTGATGCTTCTAAAGCTTTATTTTTTTCTTTGTTTTCTGCTTCTTGATTTTTTCCTGTTTTAACAATTTTTAAGTTATTTTTAGTCATAATTTACCTTTTTTTTACATTTGTTAACGAATCATATTTACAAATGTACACATTTTGTTCTTTTTATCAATACTTAATTAATCAGTTAAAAATTAAACACTTTCTACAATAAATTAGAAGTTTAGAATTTTAAATTCAATTGTTTTGCTGTGAGTCGTCCAATAGCAGATAAAAGATTAAACTGAGATATAAGAAGATTTCTTTCAGAACTTGCTAAATTTATTCTAGAATTTAACAAAATTGATCGTGATTGGATCACTTCTAGAGTGCTCCTATTTCTACCAGATTCATATTCTAAAGTTATACCTTCATTTGCAATTTCAGCAGCTTTAACTTGAGATTTAATAGAATCCAATACGCTTTTAGAAGATTGATAGTTTGACCAGGCGTTAGCTACATCTGTTTCATTTTGTTTTCCACTATCTTCAAACAAAAGCTTTTTTTCATTTTTTAACTCTTGTGCTTTTCTTAAATTAAATAAATTACTACCACCTGCAAATAATGGCCATTTTGCTGTTGCTGTAAGGGTTTTTTGAGTCCTTTCTTGCATTGTTGCGCTAAAATCATCTTGTTCAGCAATTTTATATGATAAAGTTGCGGACGGTGAGAGGTTTGAGTACGCAATATTTACATCTAACTTTGATTGCTCATATTCTATTAAAGAAATCTGTAAATCAGGATTTTCTAAATTAGATATTTTATAAGCTGACGCCAAACTTTTTGGTAAATTTAAATTAATTATTTTTACTTCTTTTACATTATCAGTATTTTTTTTTCCTACTATTTTTATATAATTTGTTTTACTGGTTACTAAATCATTTTGAACAGCAATTAATTGGGCTTTGGCTCCAGCCAACGATGATTCTGATTGGGCTAAATCAGTTAAATTTATTTCACCTTTTTCTAATCTATTTTGATCAGTTTCAACTTGCCTCTCTAATAAATCAATATTAATTAGATTGATATTAACTTTTTTTCTATTTAGCAATAATTTTGTATGTGCTTGTGCAGCTTCTAATAAAGTTTCTTGTACAATTTTTTTTAGCTTAAATTCTGCTAAAGTTTGTCCAAATTTTTTCTTTTTAAAATTTGCTACTCCACTTCCTCCTTGAAAAATTGTTTGTTCAATTGTCATTGATTGCTCTGAAGGGCTAAAACTACTATCGGCCCCAGGATTTGTATTGTCTTGTTCACTGGAATAGCCAGATATAGTTACACTCGGCAAAAATTCACTAATTGTTTCTCTTTTTTCTTCTTTGGTGGCACGCATACTTGCTCTTTCGGCATTTAATTTAAGATTGTTTAAATATGCTGACTGCAAAGACTCGATTAAAGTATTTGCCTTAGCTGCATTAAATCCAAATATGCACATTCCTACTAAAATAATTTTAAGTAGAAATTTAATTTTATTAAAACCTAAATATAATTTTTTTAATCTCATGATTTTTTTCTAACAACATGACTATCGAAGCAGATTTACTTAAATCTTTAATCATTTGCAAAGTAATTCTTTGATAAAACATAATAAAACGCTTAACATTGTTATAAGACATTATTTTATTTTTTATATGTATTTTTTTTATTAGTTTGTTTTCCTGTAAAAGTCTCCATTTAAAGACCATTTTGAAATTAGGAACTTTCATAAAAATATAATAATCGATCATAGAAAAAACTTTTTTGTACTCTTTTTTTAATTTTTCGTTTACAAAAGTTCTCCATACTAAATTTTTATCCTCATCTCTTTCAAGAGCATTTACAGGCTTCTTCAAAGAGTGGTTCTTTTGGGCTTTAGCTCCTACGCACCAACCTTCAACTAAAACTATTTCAGGTTTTTTATTTATCTTATACCAATGTGAAACTTTAAAACGGTCATCTAATGATTTGTTAAATCTTGGTAATTTAATTTTTTTAAAATTTTTTTTTTTTATAGCGGTAAAAAAATTTTGCATTAAGCTTATATCATGTGTTCCTGGAACTCCTCTTGTTTTAAATAGTAGATGTTTTTTTTTAGCCATCCTGTTTCTCTCTTTTGATGTTTTGTAAAAGTCATCAATTGATATAACACAAACATTTCTTTTAAAAAATATTTTCAAAATAATGCT
>Ga0209709_10000027_pt1 | contig 123376 bp, 125 predicted proteins | sample ArcticOcean_MG_C_2_FD_187435 | JGI IMG/M metagenome (GOLD analysis project Ga0209709, IMG submission 187435) | Marine microbial communities from western Arctic Ocean - ArcticOcean_MG_CB4_136 (SPAdes) (version 2) | ecosystem: Environmental > Aquatic > Marine > Oceanic | place: Arctic Ocean...
GCTAAGAAGAAAGTAGCTAAGAAGAAAGTAGCTAAGAAGAAAGTAGCTAAGAAGAAAGTAGCTAAGAAGAAGGTAGCTAAGAAGAAAGTCACAGAAAAATAAATATTTTTATTATTTTATAAAAAACTATTTAAGGTAAATAATATGTCTATAACAGCATCTTTGGTGAAAGAACTTCGTGATAGAACTGGCGCCGGAATGATGGAGTGCAAGAAATCTTTGGTTGAGGTTGATGGTGATATCGACGCAGCTATAGATTTGCTTAGAACTTCCGGACAAGCTAAGGCGGAAAAGAAAGCATCTCGAGTTGCTGCAGATGGAAGAATTGTTATTGAAAGCAATGCATTCATGGCGGTAATAATTGAAATTAACTCTGAGACTGATTTCGTAGCTAAAGATGAAAATTTCATCAATTTTTCTGACTCAATAGCAAATCTGTTATTAGATACAGACATTAAAGATATTGAGCAATTGAGTGACAGTATGTTGTCAAATAATCAAACAGTTGAAGAGGCTCGCACTGAACTAGTTACTAAGGTTGGTGAGAAAATTTCTTTACGTCGTTTTAGTAAAATTAGTGACGCAGAAAACCTTGGGTGTTATTCGCATGGTTCCAGAATAGGAACTATCGTAAGTTTATCAGGCGGTGATGGAGAGTTGGCGAAGGATGTAGCTATGCATATCGCTGCATCAAACCCAATATGTATTGATGAAAATGGTATACCAAATGAATTGATAGAGAGAGAGAAGAAGATCTACAATGAGCAAGCGCAGTCCTCTGGTAAGCCTCCTGAAATAATAGAAAAAATGATTCAAGGCAAAATGTCTAAATTTATTAAAGAAATAACGTTATTAGGCCAATCATTTATTAAGGATCCTGATATCTCTATTGGGGAATTATTAAAAAATTCCAACGCTGATGTAACTAAGTTTATTCGTTATGAGGTTGGCGAAGGTATTGAGAAAAAAGAAGAAAATTTTGCTGATGAGGTCATGAAGCAAATAAAAGATAGCGCTTCTTAATCTAACTTACTCATTTATATGGGTACGCCTTAATTGAATTCTTTTTAATTTTATTAATAGGCTAATATCTAACTATTAAGGTATTCTAGTGTAAAAAAGAAGGATTTTTTCAATGAAAACATCATCTCCTCTCTATAAGCGCATACTAGTTAAATTAAGCGGTGAAGCTCTAATGGGCGATCTTGATTATGGGATTGACCCAACGGTAATTAAACGTATTGCGAAAGAATTAATTCAAGTAAAGAATCTTGGCATCGAAATTGCTGTAGTAATAGGCGGTGGAAATATTTTTCGTGGTGCTGGTCTTGCTGGCGCAGGAATGGATCGAGTGACTGGCGATTATATGGGGATGCTAGCAACTGTGATGAATGCATTAGCAATACAAGATGCTCTTGAATCAATGCAGGTAAACGCAAGAGTGATGTCTGCTATCAAAATTCATGAAGTTTGCGAAGATTATATTCGAAGAAGAGCTGAAAGGCATTTAGAAAAAAACCGAATAGTTATTCTCGCAGCAGGTACAGGTAACCCATTTTTTACAACAGATTCAGCTGCAAGTCTTAGAGCTATTGAGATAGGTGCAGAAGTATTGCTGAAAGCGACAATGGTCGATGGTGTTTATGATTCTGATCCGAAAAATAATAATAAGGCAAAACTTTACAAGCACATATCTTTTGATAAAATTTTATCAAATAAGCTTAATGTTATGGATGCTACGGCAATTGTGATGTGTAGAGATAATGATTTATCACTCAGAGTGTTTAATTTGCTAAAACCAAATACCTTAGTTGCAGCGATGACAGATGCATCAGTTGGAACTTCAGTAGGGACTTAGGAGTAAATCGGAGAATATAAAGTGATTAATGAGATCAAAAAAGATGCTGCAGATAGAATGAAGAAAAGCGCAATGGCATTGCAGCAAAATTTAACAAAAATAAGAACTGGACGAGCAAATACTAGTCTATTGGATCAGATATTTGTTGATTATTACGGAAGCCAATCGGCCTTAAATCAAGTAGCAAATGTCAGTATAGAGGATTCTCGTACTCTCAAAATCACACCTTGGGAAAAAGACATGATACAGCCGATTGAAAAAGCAATAATGAATTCAAATTTAGGGCTCAATCCAGTCACGGCTGGAATAATTATTAGAATTCCATTACCTCCTCTAACTGAAGATCGAAGAAAGGATATGATTCGTGTTGTAAGGCAAGAAGGTGAACAATCAAAGGTTGCTGTAAGAAATGTAAGAAGAGATTCACTGGGTGATATCAAAGAGTTACTCAAAGAAAAAATGATTGGTGAGGATGAAGAAAGGAAGGGACAAGAAGAGATTCAAGAATTAACCAATCAGCATGTAGAGGAAATAGATCAAATAGTCGCGGTTAAAGAAAAAGAACTAATGGTTGTTTAATTGATTATCAAGGTCTAGAAACATGAAACCTAATCACATAGCAATAATCATGGATGGTAATGGCAGATGGGCCAAAAATCATAACGAGAGTAGAAAATTTGGTCACAAAAGAGGCGCCATAACCGCTCGAGATATTGTTCGTTTTACTGGTTCGTTAGGGATAGAATTTCTTACATTGTATGCATTTAGTACTGAGAATTGGGGTCGCCCACTTAAAGAAGTTAACTTATTGATGGCGCTTTTCATAGAGACTCTCGACGCTGAAATAAAAGATCTTAATAATAATAATGTAAAAATTAGATTTATAGGGGATAGGTCTAATTTAAAAAAATCATTAATTAATAAGATTGATAAAGCCGAATTATTAACGAAAAATAATCAAGGTCTAAATTTAACCGTTGCAATGGCTTATGGAGGGAGATGGGATATAGTTAATGCAGCAAAATTAATTCAAGATAAAATTGAAAGCAATGAATTAAATCAAGTTGATATTGATGAGGAGCAATTCTCATCATACATGCAATTGGGTTTAAACCCTGATCCTGATTTGTTAATTCGAACAGGTGGGGAACGGAGAATATCAAATTTTCTATTATGGAATATTGCATATACAGAGCTATATTTTTGTGACACTTTGTGGCCTGACTTTGTTAGCGATGATTTAGAGCTAGCATTAGATTTTTACGCCCAAAGAAAAAGGCGATATGGAAAAAATGTATAGTTATAGGATTCATTTATGCTAAAGGAAAGAGCGATAACTGGTATTGTTGGGCTGATAGTTCTATTAAGTATTCTATATTTAATGCCTCATGAGATAGCTAGGGCATTATTTTTTATAATTTTTATTATTGCTGGATGGGAATGGGCAAACCTTATAGACCAAGATAGTTTAAATCGCAGGGTCGTTTTTCTAGTAACCTTAACTTCGATGATATTTGGCATTCATTTCATAGGTTTAGGTATCATAGATTTTAAAATATTATTTATTTTTTCAGTGATTTTCTGGATGCTACTTCTGTTAAGTTTATTTTATTACCCTATACATATCCCCAGCTCGATTGGCTGGACAATAGGATTAATTATTCTGACCTCAGGGTATTTTTCGGTGGACTGGATATTTATAAATTGGGGAAGAGATTATTTCTTAGCTTTCTTATGTTTTATCTGGTTAATGGATTGTGGTGCGTATTTTGCTGGAAAAAATTTCGGTCAATTAAAACTTGCCATTCATATCAGTCCGAATAAAACTTGGGAGGGCCTCATTGGCGGGTTGTTTTTAGTTACTATTTTTGCTGTATTTTTATCGGTATATTTTGATCTTGATAATCTAGTTTTGATACCTTTTGTACTCTCATTGAGCTTATTATCTGTTATAGGTGATCTTGCAATTAGTATGTTCAAAAGAAGTTCAGGAACTAAAGATACTGGTAATTTTTTCCCTGGACATGGTGGTATGCTGGATAGATTGGACAGTATTGTCTCATCAGCACCATTATTTGCTCTTGGCTTGATTCTCATTTCAAGCTGAATGTTTTTTTAAAAAGGTATATAAATTATGATACTTACTAGTATTCTAGCTTTTATTTTTGCCGTAGGTCTTTTGGTTACAATTCATGAATTTGGTCATTATATTATTGGTCGTTACTGCGGCATGAAAGTTTTAAAATTTTCAGTTGGTTTCGGTAAATCGATTTATTCTAAAAAAGTAGGAAAAGATCAAACTGAGTATCGCTTATCAATGATTCCCTTGGGTGGATATGTTCAATTTCTCGATGGTCGCAATGGTTCTATTGATCCTAAAGATGAAGGTCGAGCTTTCGATCAGAGACCAATAAGATCAAGAGTAGCGGTTTTATTAGCTGGACCCATATTTAACTTTCTATTTGCGATTTTTGCCTATTTTGTTATTTTTTCGAATGGAATTATGACTATAAAACCAGTCATTGGTGAGGTTGAGAATAATTCTTATGCTGCTGAGGCAGGGTTGAATTATGGTGATCGTATTTTGAAGATTGAAGGTCAAATTATTAATGATTGGGAGGATGCAATCTCAGAAATTTTAATGACAGTAACTAAAAAGCAAGAAATTAATTTTCAAATCGAAACTCAAGAAAAATCCAATAAAATTATTAATATGATTATTCAAGGAGATAGTTCATCTCTAACCGTGCCTGGTGAGTTATTTAAAGGATTGGGTTTCTATCCTTGGCAACCACCAGCTTTAATAGGCGAAGTTTTACTAGGGGGCGCTGCAGATAAAGGCGGGTTATTAAAGGGTGATCGAATAATCTCTATCGACGACCAAAAAGTAAAATCATTTTTGGAGCTGAGAGCTATCATTGAAAGTAAGCCCAGGCAGTTAGTTTCTATGAGATATATGAGAGATAATTTTGACTATGTTGTGGATATTCGACTGGGTCAAACAGATGAGACTGATCCAAAGGGTATTTTAGGGGTTGCGGCGGGTGGTAATTATGAGGATTTTTGGTATCTTAATAGATTAGATCCGATTGATGCTTTTGCAGAATCAATAAAAGAGACATGGGCATCTGCTAGTTTTACCGTCATTATGTTTACCAATATGTTAACTGGAAATGTTTCATCTAAAAATATAAGTGGTCCTTTTAGTATCGCAAAGTATGCAGGAATATCTGCAGATGCGGGTTTGAATCAATTTTTAAAATTTTTAGCTTTGATTAGCATTAGTCTCGGTGTTATAAATTTAATGCCTATCCCGATGCTCGACGGTGGGCAAATTGTTTATCAAACTTTAGAGTGGATAAAAGGAAGTCCTTTATCAATAAGATTTCAGTTACTTGGACAGCAATTTGGTATCATGATTTTGTTTTTACTAATGGGAATCGCTTTTTACAATGATTTGTTTAATTAAATAGTTTGTTTGTAAATATAAAAAAATGAAATTAATGAATAATAATTTAATATTTAAATCGATTATCTTGGTTTGTTTGTCTTTTGTTTTTATGGCGGATCAATCTCGTGCTGAAACTTTCAAGATCAGTGATATGAGAGTTGAGGGTCTAAGGCGAATCTCTGAGGGGACTGTGTTTAATTATTTGCCAATTAATGTTGGTGATACTGTTGATGAAGTAAGAATTCAAGAAGCAATAAGATCTCTTTACAGTGAAGCATTATTCGATGACATCTCAATGAAAAGGGAAGGGACGATATTAATAATCGAGGTAAAAGAGAGGCCTTCTATAGAAGCGTTTACTATAGAAGGTAATAAAGATATTAAAACCGAAGACTTAATGACTTCATTACGAAATGTTGGTATGTCTCGAGGAAGGACATTTGATCGTTCCGTACTCGATAATGTCACGGGCTTTTTAAGAGAGCAATATTATGATCGAGGTAAATATGGAGTCAGAATTAAGGCTGATGTCGAAGATCGACCAAATAATACGGTCCGAATTAGTATAGATGTTAAAGAAGGGGATCGGGCAAAAATACGTCAAGTGAATATCATTGGTAATGATTCTTTTGGTGAAGCTGATATTCGTGAAGATTTTGAATTAGATACGGCCAATTGGTTATCCTGGATAAGATCGGATGATAGGTACTCAAAAGAGGCAATTACTGGCGATCTTGAGAAGCTACGATCTTTTTATATGGATCGAGGTTATGCCGATTTTAGAGTGGAATCAACCCAGGTAGCCATATCTCCAAATAAAAAAGATATGTTCGTTACTATAGTGGTTCACGAGGGTGAACGTTACAATATTTCAAATATAAAGCTAATAGGAAATAATGTCATTCCTGATGAAGATCTGGAAAGATATGTTATTTCAGAATCTGGCGACATGTTTAATTTACAAACATTAACTAGTACGGCTGAATTAATGTCATTTAGGCTAGGTGAAGACGGTTATGCTAATGCAAAAATTGAGCCTGTTCCTGAATTAGATTATGAGGCAAAAGAAGTTGCTGTCACATTTTATATTGACCCTGGAAGTCGAGTCTATGTCAGGCGTATAAACTTCAATGGAATCAAAGAGGTGGATGATGAAGTTTTTCGAAGAGAGGTTCGTCAAATTGAAGGAGCTTTTGTATCTAATATTCTGATTGATCGCTCTAAGATTAGATTGCAAAGATTGCCTTTTATTGAAGAAGTCGAATTTGAAAGCAACCCCGTAATTGGGAGTCCCGATATGGTTGATGTGGACTTTGATCTTAAATATCGAATGCCAGGTCAGTTTAGTGGTGGGATAGGTTATTCTGAATTTTTTAAACTTAATATCAACGGTAGTATCACTCATACAAATTTCTTAGGAACGGGTGAAAGAGTCGCATTAAATGCCAATTCGAGTAAATACTCCAAGCAAATTAGTGCTTCGCATACAGATTATTTCACAACCATGAATGGCATAAGAAGAACCGCATCTCTTAATTATAGGGATTATAAGCAATTTACATCTGCGGCCTCTGCTTTATCTACTACTAGTGGGGGCGCCACAATTGATTATGGTTATCCTTTAGGTGAATATCAATCAGTTAGTCTAGGATTAAATCTACAGCAAGTGGAGATGTTGTCTTCTAGATATAGTACACAACAAGCAATAGATTGGGTAACCGGCAACGGTAAGTCGTATGATGCCGGAAATGGATTTACAGGTACTAAATTTGGAAATCTAGAAATAATGGCTGGCTGGAATTATGACAGCAGAAATAGAACAATCTTCCCAGATAAAGGAACCAAACATCAACTCTTTGCAACTCTTACGACGCCGGGAAGTAATGTTGAGTATTGGACTACAAGATATAACTTTACAACTTATCAGCCCGTCTATGGACGTTGGATATTTTTGTGGAATGCGCAATTAGGTTACGGTAAAGCTCTAGGCGACACGACAGCACTTCCACCTTTTAAGCAGTTTCATAGTGGTGGCCCTAAATCTACTCGTGGATTCAAGGAGTCATATCTTGGGCCAAAGGACACAAATGGAAGGCCGTATGGCGGAAACGTACTAGTTGCGAGTCAGCTAGAGCTTATAATCCCTATGCCTGAAAAGTTTTCAAGCCAAGCTAGAGCGAGTATATTTTATGATATTGGAAACGTATTCAATACAGGCGAGGTGGTTTTCTTTGACAAGAAAGGAGATCCAGTAGAATATACAACATCATTTGGTGAGCTAAAAAGATCTGTTGGTATTGCGGTACAATGGATGGCACCAATGGGGTTATTTAGATTTAGCTATGCTTATCCTCTTAATCGATATGAGGGTACAGATAGATTTTATAAGGATGAGATTGAAAGATTTCAATTCTCAATTGGGCAGTCTTTTTAATAATTGGAAGGGTATATGAATTTTTTGAATATTTTAATTAAACACATTTGTATTTCAATAATAGCTAGTTTGTTTTTTGTGGTTTCGTTATCAGCGCAAGAGCAAAAAATTGGTGTCGTCAATTTCCAAGCATTGGTTGAAAGTTCTCCACAATTTAGGTTAGTGATGGAGTCATTAGCTGGAGAATTTCAACCTAGACAGAGAGAAGCGATAGCTAAATCAAAAGAACTAGAAGAGTTAGCGGCAAAATTACAAAAAGATGCTGCCGTGATGGGCGCATCAGAAAGGGCAAATGCTGAGAAAGAATTTAGAGAGCTTCAGCGTGAAGTAAATCGCCTAGGTACAGAGCTTGAAGAGGACGTAAATCTTAGAAGAAATGAAGAGCTAGGAAAACTCCAAAGATCAATTCTAGATGCTGTAAATGTTTTTGCACAATCAAATGAATATGACATGATATTTGCCGATGGGGTTATTTACGCAAGTGAAAATGTAAATATTACTGGTTTGATATTAGAGTCATTGCAAAATGATCCTCAGGATGTTGCAAACTAGATTTTAATACTTAAAATCGTTTTATACATGCTTTATCTTTCAAGGGGAATGTATTGGATTTTAGTTTAGGGGAATTAGCGGTAAAATTTGGTTGTGATCTTGTTGGTGATCCAAAAACAAGAATTTCATTTTCTTCTACATTAATCTCAGCCAAGCAGGGCGATTTATCCTTCTATTCGAATGTATTTTATCTTAAGCAGTTAGAGTCAACAGCAGCATCAGCAGTTGTCATAAAACCATCTGATCTAAAGCATTGTCCAGTCGATGCTTTATTAACTGATGATCCACATATAATTTTTTCTAAAATAGTAGCTTTACTTAATCCGCTCCCAACTTTTGAGCCGAGCATCGATGCTAGTGCTTCAATCTCAAAAAAAGCAATAATATCAAATTCAGCATTTGTTGGTGCGCTTTGTTTTATTGGTGATGGAGTAAAAATCGGTGAAAATGTATATATAGGGCCGGGATGTATTATTGATGGGCATATAAAGATTGGAAGTAATTCCAGATTGATAGCTAATGTCACGGTAGTAAATAAAGTAGCAATTGGAAAAGAAACTATGATTCATCCTGGGTCAGTCATTGGTTCTGATGGTTTTGGTAATATGAAGACGGAAAAAGGATGGTTAAAAATCCATCAGATAGGTGGTGTTAAGATTGGAAATGATGTTGAGATTGGCTCTAACACAACAATTGATCGGGGCTCACTTGATGATACTGAGATTCATGATGGGGTTCGACTAGATAACCAAATTCAAATTGGACATAATGTATGTATAGGCGAGCACACTGCAGTTGCGGCTTCTGCAGCCATTGCCGGCAGTGCAATTATTGGTAAACGATGTATGATTGCTGGTCAAGTAGGATTAGTTGGACATATTGAAATTTGTGACGATGTGAGAATAAATGGCGGTTCTGTTGTTACAAAAAGTATTAAGAAACCAGGTGTTTATTCTGGGTCTTTTGCGGCTGATGAAGATAAGGTCTGGAAAAAATTAGTTGCTAAAATACGTCGTTTATAAGGTTGCATAATAATTATAATATACAACGAGTAATTGGATGAATAAAAAAAATAAGATCTTAGATGCCACTCAGATAATGGAGCTTCTTCCACATCGTTATCCATTTTTATATATAGATAGAGTTATTGACTATGAGCTTGGTAAATCAATTACAGCAGTAAAAAATGTATCAATCAATGAACCATTTTTTCAAGGTCATTTTCCAGAAAAACCAATTATGCCGGGTGTAATTATTATTGAGGCAATGGCTCAAGCGGGAGGAATACTTGGGCATTTGACGGTCGGTGATATCAAACCTAAGCCAATTTATTATCTTGTTTCAGTTGAGCAAGCGCGTTTTCGTTTTCCTGTAGTAGCGGGAGATCAATTGACTATAACAGTCGAAGTAGACCGCATTATTCGTGGAATGTGGCGATATTCTTGTAATGCTTATGTCAATGATGAGATTTCCGTGAATGCCAAAATCATGTGCGCTCCAAATATTTAGTTCTGATGATTCATAAAACTGCAATTATTTCTGAATCTGCCGTAATAGCCGCAGATGTAAAAATTGGTCCTTATACCGTAATCAATGATGATGTTGTGATCGGAGAAGGGACTGTAATTGATAGTCATGTGGTTATAAGTGGCTCAACAACAATTGGCAAAAGAAATCATATTTACTCTTTTGCCTCAATTGGCGGTGACCCTCAAGATAAAAAATATAATAATGAGAAAACTTCATTGATTATCGGTGATGGAAATACCATTAGAGAATATTGCACAATAAATAGAGGAACATCTCAAGATAAAGGAAAAACAGTCATAGGTGATAATAACTGGATTATGGCTTATGTGCATATTGCGCATGATTGTATTGTTGGAAGTAATGCTGTTTTTGCTAATAATGCGACTTTAGCCGGCCATGTAAATGTTGGTGATTGGGCGATATTTGCTGGTTTTACTGGTGCGCATCAATTTACTCGAATTGGCGCGCATAGCTTTATTGGGATGAATACACTAACCACAAAAGATATACCGGCATACGTGATGGCTGAAGGGCAACCAATTAGACCAAGAGGTGTTAATACGGAAGGACTCAAAAGAAGGGGTTATAAGGCTGAACAAATCACAAATATTAAAAATGCATATCGTATTCTTTATCGTAAGGACTTGAAACTATCTGAATCATTGCAAGAGATTGAAAAATTAACCCAAGATCAAAAAGAATTAGAGTTATTCCTTGAATCAATAAGATTAGCCTCTGATCGAGGAATTATTAGATAATTTATGCGTATTGGATTAGTGGCTGGTGAGGCTTCGGGAGATTCTTTAGGGTCAGGCCTCATGCGAGAAATACTAAAAATTCATCCTGATGCTAGCTTTGAGGGTATTTTCGGGCCAAAAATGGAAAAAATTGGCGGTAAATCTTGGGCAACATCGAGCGAATTATCGGTAATGGGAATCATAGAACCCATCAAAAGATTGCCCCATTTAATATGGCTTCGTAAACGGATTTTAAAAAAATGGTTACAGCGTCCACCGGATGTATTTATCGGTATTGATTCGCCGGATTTTAATCTTACACTAGAAGAAAAATTACGATCAAATGGTATTACTACAGTTCATTATGTTAGCCCATCTATTTGGGCTTGGCGACCAAATCGAATAAAAAAAATTCGCAGATGTGCTGATAAAGTACTATGTCTGCTCCCATTTGAACCTGATTTATATAAAAAGCATGAAATATCGGCTGTATTTGTTGGTCATCCGGCAGCTAATACATTGCCTTATGATCTGGAAAGTAGTGCTGTAAGGGATAAATTTGAACTCCCATCAGGCACTATTATAGCGATATTACCTGGTAGCCGTTCTAGTGAAATAGAAAATCTTGGCCCGATCTTTGCTGATGTAGCTAAATTATTAATTGATCGATACGAGGGTATTTCTTTTGTATCTCCTATGTCATCTCCTGGAATTTACAATCAATTTGAAAAATTTCTTATTGATAATAATATACGAGATCATTTTTTATTGGTAAAGGGTTATTCGCATGAAATGATAGTAGCTTCGAATATAGTACTATTAGCCTCAGGTACGGCGGCACTCGAATCTGCGTTATTATGTAGACCGACTATAGCTGCTTATAAAGTATCTAAGTTAAGTTATTTTATTTTAAATAAATTGATTAAAATAGATTCTTTTACGCTTCCAAATATTCTTTTAGATAAAAAAATTATCCCTGAATTTATTCAAAATGAAGCATCTGTCGAAAATCTAAATAAAGCTATTTGTGAACACCTAGATAATCCAAGTTATAAAGAGATGATTACAGATGATTTTATGCTGTTAAGGTCAAAATTGAATCTTGACACAGATAAATTAGCAGCATTAGAGGTATTAGAATTACTATAAATATTCATCAATACGAATTTGTCGCAGGAGTTGATGAGGTTGGGCGAGGTACTTTAGCTGGCCCTGTTGTGGCAGCGGCAGTTATTCTTCCCAGTCATTATTCATTCGATGGATTGAATGATTCCAAAAAAATTAGTGAAAAAAAAAGAAATCATTTATCTAAGCAAATTCTCACTCAAGCTCTATCTTGGTCGATAGCTTATTCTGATGTTAATGAGATTGATAACCTTAATATCTTAAGAGCAACGATGTTAGCTATGCGCCGTTCAATTTTGGGCTTAGCTTATTTACCGAATTTCCTCAGAATAGATGGTAATATTTTACCTAATTTGAATTTTTATAATAAAGTCATACCTGGTGAAGCTATTATTGGAGGGGATGGTAAAGTTGAGGTGATTAGTGCGGCATCTATTATCGCAAAAGTATATAGAGATGCCTTAATGTCTAATCTAGACTCAATTTATCCTGGCTATAACTTTTCAAAACACAAAGGTTATGGCACAAAAGAACATCTAGAGCGTATTAAAAATAATGGGCCATCCTCACAACATCGAATGAGTTTTAAACCTTTATGTGAAAACATGACTTTAGAAAAGAATTAACTGGTTTAGTTTATAAAAGCTAATTAATATTAAATTCAACTCTTGCCACCAATTTTTTGACTTAATTTACTCATCATAATGACAAATAATTTTATACATTTAAATCTTCATAGTCAGTATTCAATTGTAGATAGTACGATTCGTATACCCAAGCTAATGGAAGAGTGCATTTCAAATAATATGCCGGCAATAACATTAACTGATCAGAATAATGTATTTGGTATGGTTAAATTTTATCGTAAGGCTCTTGAGTTTGGTATAAAACCAATAATTGGATCAGACATATTTCTTGCGGATGAAGATGATGAGTCTAAGTACGATCGTATTACATTACTCTGTGCTGATAATGATGGTTATAAAAATCTTACTCAACTAATTACACGTGCTTGGCTCGATGGACAAACAAGATTCGGTCCTCGTCTGCATAAATCATGGCTTTCTAAGGATAATTGTAAAGGTTTGATCGCACTTTCAGCTGGACTTAAAGGTGATATTGGTCGAAGTTTGGTGAATGAGCATCATGATCTTGCTTCTAGGCAATTAGATTCTTGGCTTGGTTTATTTGAAGATCGTTTTTATATAGAACTTATTCGAACTAACCGTCAATTTGAGGAGAATTATATTCAACAAGCTCTCCTTTTGGCACATGATCATTCGGTTCCAATCGTTGCGACAAATGACGTAAGATTCCTGAATTCTGACGATTACTCATCGCATGAAGCCAGAGTGTGTATAAACGAAGGGTTAATTCTATCTGACTCAAATAGACCAAAATTGTACAGTGATCAACAATACTTAAAAAATGCCAAAGAAATGCATGATTTATTCAGAGATATTCCAGAGTCATTGAAAAATACTACCGAGATTGCCAAAAGATGTAACTTACATCTTAGATTGGGCGAATCTTTTTTACCGATTTTTCCTGTACCGAAAGAACAGACAACAGACTCCTACTTACTTAAAGAATCTGAAAAAGGCTTAAGTCTTAAACTAAAAGACTCTCAAATTGATAATCAGATTGATCCATTAATTTATCAATCACGTTTGAAAGAAGAGTTGGACGTAATAAATAATATGGGATTCTCCAGTTACTTTTTAATAGTTTCTGATTTCATTGATTGGGCAAAGAAAAATAACATACCAGTAGGACCGGGCAGAGGTTCGGGAGCAGGCTCTTTAGTTGCCTATGTATTAGGTATTACAAATGTTGATCCATTGGAGCATGATTTGTTATTCGAAAGATTTCTAAATCCAGAGCGAGTATCAATGCCTGATTTTGATATAGATTTTTGTATGGATGGTCGTGATCGAGTAATTGATTATGTTTCAGATAAATATGGTCGAGAAAGAGTTTCGCAAATCATTACCTATGGAACAATGGCTGCAAGAGCTGTGATAAGAGATGTTGGCAGAGTTTTGGATCAACCTTATGGTTTTGTGGATAGAATTGCAAAACAAGTTCCATTTGAAGTTGGCATGACGCTCAATAAAGCATTAGAGCAAGATGATGAATTACGAAGAATGTATAGTGAAGATGAGGAAGTTGAAGCTATTATAAATCTTGCAAAGTCGCTTGAGGGGTTGGTAAGAAATGCAGGAAAGCATGCTGGCGGCGTGGTTATTGCTCCTGATAAATTAACTGACTTTACGCCTTTATATTGTGAGGAAGGCAAAGTAAATGTAGTTACACAGTTTGACAAAGACGATGTGGAAGCGGCTGGACTAGTAAAATTTGATTTCCTAGGATTAAGAACACTCACTATTATTGATTTAACGATTCGTATCGCTAGTAAATCTAATGTTAGCCAGATAGATATAGATAAAATACCAATGAAAGACTCAAAAACATTTGAACTTTTGAGGACTTGCAATACTACTGCTATATTTCAACTTGAATCACCAGGTATGAGGGATTTAATTAAAAGAATGCGACCAGATCATTTTGATGATTTGGTCGCTCTAGTGGCTTTATTCAGACCAGGACCACTTCAATCAGGCATGGTCGATGATTTTATTAATCGCAAGCATGATTTGGATAAAATGAATATTGACTATTTGCACTCTGATATTGAAGGGATACTTAAACCTACTTATGGGGTTATTTTGTATCAAGAGCAAGTAATGCAAATTGCCCAAGTTTTAGCGGGATACTCACTCGGTAGTGCGGATCTTTTGAGACGAGCGATGGGTAAAAAGAAAGCAGAAGAAATGGCAGTTCAACGTGAAAGTTTCCTTAAAGGCTCCATTGAAAGGGGGGTATCTCAGCGAATAGCTGAAAGAATATTTGATTTAATGGAGAAATTTGCAGGATACGGTTTTAACAAGTCGCATTCAGCGGCGTATGCACTGATTTCGTATCAAACCGCTTATTTAAAGACTCATTATACAGCTCCATTTTTGGCTGCTGTAATGACCACGGAAATGGACAATACTGATCGCTTGATAATGATTAAAGATGATTGTTTTAATTATGATATTAATTTATTACCCCCATCAATCAATCATTCTCTTTATGAGTTTAAGGTTTTAAGTAAGCAACAGATTCTTTATGGCCTTGGTGCAATTAAAGGAGTAGGAAAATCGACGGTGGAGTCAATAATTACTGAGAGAGATAATCACGGAAATTATGAAAATCTTGATGAATTTTGCAAAAGACTGGGCACGGAAAAAATTAGCCGACGTGTACTTGAGTCATTAATAAAATGTGGAGCATTAGATGAATTCAATGAGTCACGAAAAAATTTGGATAATCAACTTTCAGCCGCAATAAAAGGCGCGGATCAAGAAGCAAGGAATTCTGCCGCAGGTCAAAATGATATGTTTGGTTTAGCGCCAGCTATTCAAATCAGCGATAATAATGAAAATAACCCCCTAGAATGGAAGGAAGAAAAGTTACTTAAGAAAGAAAAAGAAGCTTTAGGACTGTATCTATCTGGCCACCCATTTCATGCAGTTAAAAATGATGCGCTTTGCTTTACTGACGGAACATTAAAGAGCATTCAATCTATGGATCGTCCAGAAAAAATGACGGGAGAAAAAAAGTATAGGCAACCTAGAAAGAATATAACCATCGCTGGTTTGATTGCTGATATAAAGAAACGAGGTAATCGAATTTCTATTATAATTGATGATGATACCGCAAGAATGGAGGCAACTATATTCAATGATAAGTTTCAAGAATTTAGAGATTTATTGAAAAAAGATACCATTATAGTTGTCGATGGCAATTTGAGATTTGATGAATTTTCTTCATCATGGCAGGTTAATGTTGAAAAAATCGTTAATATACAGACGATGATAGAGAGCCTAGCAAAAAATCTAATCATAGAATTACCATCATCTCAGAAAGGTAATAATACTCTTATTCAATTACAAAAATTACTAAAAACAGGAAGAGCTGGTCATTGTGAAATTTCCATAAAATTTAACAACGATGCTGCCTCGGGAAGGCTAGATTTGGGTGGAAAATGGTTAGTTACTCCTACAAAAGATTTTCGTGATGAGCTGATTATGTTGTTAGGTAAAAATAGTGTGAAATTAAGTTATTAAAATATTGAAATTTGCTATCAATCAATATGTATAATTAAAATAGAATTTTATCGGGGATTAATAAGTGGACTCAACATTTTTAGAATTTGAAAAACCGATTGCAGAAATTGAGGCAAAACTAGAAGAGCTTCAATATATAACTGATGAGTCAGGTGAAGGTTTATCATTAGAGATAGCTCGATTAAAATCTAAGAGCCAAGCAATCACTAAAAATATATATAATAGTCTTTCTGATTGGCAGATAGCTCAAATTGCTCGACATCCAATGCGACCATACTCTTTAGATTATATCGAATTACTCTTTACTGATTTTAGCGAGCTGCATGGCGATCGAATGTATGCTGATGATTTTGCAATAATAGGCGGTGTTGGTAGGTTTGAGGGAAGGTCTATTATGTTTATTGGACATCAAAAAGGTCGTGATACCAAGGAACGTGTGAGAAGAAATTATGGGATGCCGAAACCGGAGGGGTATCGTAAAGCTCAACGTTTGATGCGATTAGCTGAAAAATTTAATCTTCCAGTTATAACTTTTATTGATACACCAGGTGCTTATCCTGGGCTTGGCGCAGAAGAGCGCGGTCAAAGTGAAGCAATTGCCAGTAGTTTGTTCAAAATGTCCAAATTAACTGTCCCAATTATCTCAATTGTTATAGGTGAGGGTGGTTCTGGAGGTGCATTAGCTATAGGAGTTGCCGATAAATTACTAATGTTACAATATAGTATTTACTCAGTAATTTCCCCAGAAGGATGTGCTTCAATTTTATGGAAAAATGCAGAATTAGCTGAAAAAGCAGCAGAAGCTATGCAAATTACCGCTAAAAGCTTGAAAGAATATGGATTGATTGATGCAGTCCTGCAAGAACCTTTGGGCGGGGCGCATAGATCTTTGGAAGAAATGGCTGACAGTATCAGGAGCTCAATGGTTAAATCTTTAGATGAGTTATTAGCCGTAGATAAAAATACCCTGGTCTCTAATCGACAAGCGCGCATTGCTGATTATGGAGAATATAAAAAAAATTAATTATAAAATAATATAAAGTAGTTTAAAAACTCATATTTATTATTAATTTTCATTATAATTTTTCTATGTTTGATAAATATCATCTTGAGCATTCACTCTCAAAATTAGCAATTGAATATCAAAAACCCTCTAGATATATTGTTGCTTATAGCGGAGGTATGGATTCAACCGTATTACTTCATGCACTTAAATCAATTGACGATGACACCCCCATTATTGCTCTTTATGTTAATCATCAAGTAAATGACCAATCCAATGAATGGAGTGAATTCTGTAATACCAATGCTGACAGCTTAGGTATTAATTTTTCTGCCTTTAAGGTAGATGTTGATTTTAAATCCGGGAAAGGTACTGAAGCCTCAATGAGGGATGCTAGATACGCAATTTTTCGAGATTTTATTAAAGATGGCGACTGGCTCTTAACGGCCCATCATTTAAATGATCAAACTGAAACATTATTGCTCAACTTATTTCGCGGGAGTGGTCCTGACGGCCTCTCTGGTATCAATAATTTTAGAAATTTTTCTAATGGTAAGTTAGTGAGACCTTTATTATCTGTCGATCAGAAGTATTTAAGGAGTTACGCTGAAAAAGAGAATCTCAATTGGATTGATGACCCTTCAAATAAAGATAATAATCTAGACAGAAATTTCCTGCGTAATAATATTATCCCTAAATTAGAAGATAGATGGATATCTTTAAATAAGCGTTTAAGTAAGGTAACTCAATTAGCGAATGAATCTAAGTTACATTTGATAGATTTAGCAAAGATTGATTTAGATAAAGTTGGCTTAATTAATTGTTACGATTTAGATCCATATAGAGAGTTATCCGAGTCTCGGCAACGAAATTTATTGAGATATTCGGTTAATAAGATGAGCTTACCATCGCCGCCTTATAAACAATTATTAGAGATAACAAAAACTATCGTTAATTCTGGAATAAATTCTAACCCAGTTGTGTCATGGCCAGGCGTTGATGTAAGACGATATCAAAATCATCTGTATTTGTTACCGCAAATAGCAGCAGATAATACTTTAAAGAAAATCAAGATTTACCCCAATGATGAATACATAAGTTTGGGTTCAGGGATGGGAACTTTATCATTAGAGCCGTCGACTAATTTCGGCATTGATAGCGAAATAGCCAATCAAGGCTTATTAATCGTTTTTAGGGAAGGCGGTGAAAATTTACGTCCGGTTAATAGTGATCATAATCGAAAATTAAAAAAATTATTGCAAGACAAGCAGATTTTTCCATGGATGAGAGATAAAATTCCGATACTAATGCTTGGTGATGAAATAGTGTGTGTTGCAGATTTTTGGGTTGCGGAAAAATTTTCTAAACTTCCCGGTTATATTTTTAAGTGGCATCAGAAACCTAAGCTAGGGCTACCTTAATTTTTTTATTTTAAAATTAGATTGTTTTGATAAAGATCCTCTGGTAATTTTTAAAACCGTCTTTAATCAAACGACGGATCTAAGAAAATTGATAAAATTACAACAAATAACACTGCAATTAACCAAGCTCTTTATCATGGAATTATTATATGATTATCTTTGATATTGAACTCATTAATTGTTTAGTCACTCTGAGCAATAAATGACAGCTTATGTATTTATTACTGGAGGAGTGGTTTCCTCTCTAGGTAAGGGTATTACTTCAGCTTGCCTTGGGGCGATACTTGAGTCTCGTGGTCTATCAATCAGTATGATTAAGTTAGATCCTTATATAAATGTCGATCCTGGGACAATGAGCCCTTTTCAGCATGGTGAGGTTTTTGTTACTGCTGATGGAACGGAGACTGATTTAGATTTAGGCCATTATGAACGTTTCGTGAGAACCGAAACTGGACGTAATAGTAATTTTACTACAGGTAGAATCTATGAATCAGTTATTGCAAAAGAACGTCGAGGAGGTTATTTAGGCGCTACTGTACAAGTAATCCCACATATTACGGACGCTATTAAAGAAGGTGTTATTAGTGGGTCTGGAGATGCGGATGTTTGTTTGGTTGAGATAGGAGGAACGGTAGGTGATATAGAATCATTGCCTTTTATGGAAGCAATTCGACAGATGGGGGTTGAATTAGGATCCGACCAAGTAGTTTATATCCATTTAACTTTGGTGCCTTATATCGCAACCTCTTCAGAGATTAAGACAAAACCAACTCAGCACTCGGTCAAGGAATTACGTTCCATTGGTATTCAGCCAGATATATTGGTATGTCGTTCCGAAAGAATTCTTCCTGAGGATTCTAGACAAAAAATTGCACTATTCACAAGTGTAAATGAAAAAGCAGTTATTTCTGCTATTGATGTAGATGATTTGTATAAATTGCCTGAAATGATGCATTTACAAGGTTTAGATAACATTGTTGTGGAGAAATTGAAGTTAGATGTGCCGGCAGCAAATCTATCGGAGTGGAATTCAATTGTTGAAGCAAAAAAGAATCCAAATAATGAAATTAATGTAGCAATGGTTGGAAAGTATATAGATTTAAGAGATGCGTATATTTCGCTCACAGAGGCGCTTCTACACGGTGGAATTAAAACATTAACTAAGGTTAATATTCACTATATTGAATCTCAAAATATTGAAAATAAAGGGATTGAGTTATTAGAAAATATGGATGGTATTGTGGTACCGGGCGGGTTTGGTGATAGAGGCATTGAAGGAAAAATATCCACTGTAAAGTATGCTAGGGAAAATAATATTCCCTACCTGGGGATTTGCCTTGGAATGCAAGTTGCTATTATTGAGGCTGCCAGAAATTTAGCGAATCTTGAAAATGCCCAAAGTACAGAATTTAACAAGGAAACACCTCATCCAGTTATTGCATTAATTACAGAATGGCAAGAAAGTTCGGGCGACATAGAAGAGCGTGATGAATTGTCTGATATGGGTGGAACAATGAGACTGGGCGCCCAGCAAATTAATTTAACTGATGAATCTTTGATTAAATCTGTTTATGGCGAACAAGCTATTCATGAGCGTCATCGCCATCGCTATGAATTTAATAATAATTATCGTGATATAATGGAGAAAGCCGGCGTGGTTTTTTCAGGAACATCTGTAGATAATTTAGTTGAAGTAATCGAATTACCAGATCATCCATGGTTCGTTGCAAGTCAATTTCATCCTGAATTTACATCCAATCCTCGTGATGGACATCCCTTATTTAAGAGTTTCATAATAGCATGCTCCAAATCACAGGATAAGGTTCTTTAGAAATGAAGCTTCTTGATTTCGAGATCGGCAATCATGCTCCTTTTTTTCTAATTGCTGGTAACTGTGTTATTGAAAGTCGAGAGTCAGCAATTGAAACTGCAGGAAAGTTAAAAGAAATCACAAAAAATTTGGGAATTTCACTCGTTTATAAGTCTTCCTTCGACAAAGCGAATCGCAGCTCAAAAGATGGATTTCGTGGACCTGGTTTAGAAGAGGGATTAAAAATTTTATCGGAAATTAAATCTCAAATAGGAATTCCAGTTATAACTGATGTGCATGATGATTCACCACTAGATGAAATCGCTGATGTTGTGGATGTGCTTCAAACTCCATCTTTCCTGTGTAGGCAAACTAACTTTATTTTGAATGTGGCGAAACAAGGCAAACCTGTTAATATAAAAAAAGGTCAATTTTTATCGCCCAATGAGATGCAAAATGTTGTAAATAAAGCCCTTTCTACTGGAAATAAGGACATCATGGTTTGTGAAAGAGGCTTCTCGTTTGGCTACAACAATTTGGTGTCAGATATGAGATCTTTGCCCATTTTAAGGAATACTCACTGCCCAGTAATTTATGATGCTACTCATTCAGTTCAATTGCCTGGAGGCAAAGGAAATAGCTCGGATGGCTGTAGGGAATTTGTGCCAGTTTTAGCACGAGCTGCAATTGCTGTGGGTGTTGCGGGATTATTTGTTGAAACTCATGAAAATCCAGATTTAGCGTTAAGTGATGGACCTAATTCTTGGCCATTAGACAGAATGAATGAGTTATTAGAAACTTTAATTTCTATAGATCATGCGGTAAAGAAAAGAGCTTACATTGAAGATCAGATTGAATGGTCTTCTAAATAAGGAATTAAACTTAAATTATTGGAGACCTTGATTGTGACGGCAATATCTAATATTCATGGAAGGGAAATTATTGATTCACGAGGAAACCCGACTGTAGAAGCGGAGATTAGATTTTATGACGGTAGTTTTGGTCGTGCTGCTGTTCCCTCGGGCGCATCGACTGGTAGTCGGGAAGCAATTGAGTTACGGGATGGCGATTCATCTAGATACCTTGGAAGAGGAGTAATGAAAGCTGTTCAAAATATTAACAAAGTAATTAATGATAAATTTTCTGATATGGAAGTGGTCAGCCAAAAAGATTTTGATGATATATTAAAACAATTAGATGGTACGGAAAATAAAGCTAATTTAGGCGCAAATGCATTACTTGCAGTCTCTATGGCTTACGCAAAGACAGTTGCAATATCTAAAAAAATTCCTTTATTTAGATATTTTGGCGAAAAAAGTACCATGCCAGTGCCGATGATGAACATCATCAATGGAGGGGCACATGCGGATAATAGTGTCGATATACAAGAATTCATGATTATCCCTGTAGGTGCAGATTCATTTAAAGAAGCATTAAGGCATGGAGTGGAAGTATTTCACTCGCTTAGATCAGTCTTGCAAAAAAAGGGACTAAATACAGCAGTTGGTGATGAAGGTGGATTTGCTCCTGATCTGAAATCAAATCGCGCTGCTCTTGATGTGATTTGTGAGGCAATAGAGAAAACCGGCTTAAAGCATGGTAAAGATATATTCTTAGGTCTGGATGTCGCAAGTAGTGAATTTTTTTCTAATGATATCTATCATCTGAGATCTGAGGGACGGGAATTTGATGCATTAGGTTTTTCGGATTTTCTTGCTGAATTGACTGATGCCTATCCCATTATTACTATCGAGGATGGAATGGATGAATCGGATTGGGAAGGATGGTCGATTCTGAGTAAAAAATTGAATGATCGTATTCAACTCGTGGGCGATGATCTTTTTGTAACAAATACTTCTATACTTAGAGCGGGAATAGAAAAAAGAATTGCAAATTCTATACTTATAAAACCCAATCAGATAGGTACTTTATCCGAGACATTTGATGCCATAAATATGGCAATTTCTGCTAATTATTCAGCAATTATCTCGCATCGATCTGGAGAAACTTCAGATCATACAATTTCAGATATAGCTGTTGGTTCTAGTGCAACACAAATTAAAACTGGATCCTTATCAAGATCTGATCGTATGGCAAAATATAATCAACTCTTAAGAATAGAAGAAATGCTAGGTAGTGACGCTTTATATGACCCGGAGAATGCATTTTCTGTTCCTCTTTTAAAAACATGAATAGGTGAGAGTTATGGAGAACGTTCGTTGGATTCTATTATTACTCATAATAGTGATTTTATTCATGCAAATTAAAATATGGGTTTCTGAAGACGGCTATCAACAGATGAATGTTCTACAAAACAGTGTCGATACTCAAAATAAAAATAATGCTTTTCTCAAAGATAGAAATAAAGCATTAGAGGTTGAGATTAGAGACTTAAAAATAGGTACTGAAGCTATTGAAGAAAGAGCAAGAAAGGACTTAGGTCTAATCGGTAAAGATGAGATTATGTATATAATTGTTGACCAAAATAAATAATAAACAGCATGTTTGCTATTGGCTCTTTTTTAATAAAACATAAACTGCCCCGGTCCCGCCATCGACTTGACGGGCAGATATAAAAGCCAACACTTGGTCCCATCTTCTAAGTAATCTATTTACTTGTTGTTTTATGACAGGACCTCTTGGTCCTGAACCCAATCCTTTGCCATGAATTACTCTAACGCATGTCAAACCATCTTGAACTGATTCGCTGATAAATAATTTTAAAACCAAACTTGCTTCATTTGACGTCATTCCATGGAGGTCAAGTTCAGATTGCACGCTAAAAGTGCCTCGTGATAATTTTTTCATAATCTTCGGAGTGATATTAGAGCGATGAAATCTTAAAATATCACTATTGTTTTCTTCCTGAAGATCAATATCGACATTCAAGCTTTCTGTGAGTACATTTTGATTATCTTTTTTTGTGAAAGAAGCTTTCGCAGTTAATTTTTTGCGAAAGGGTGGGTTTTTTTGGCTTTTTTGGCTTTTTATGGGTTTTGTATTATTGAGTGTATTTCGAAATAAATCGATTTCATCTCTTGTTATTTTGGGTGGACCATCACGGCAATCTTTTTTTTTACTCATTATTATTCAAGTGTATCAATAAAATTAGAGAAAAATTACTATTTTAAATCATATAAAAAACGATAAATATATAGCTGCTTGATATTGAAAAATGTAAAATTTGGCAATGATTATTTTATTAAGTAATGATGATGGATATTTAGCAGAAGGTATTAATGTTCTCGCTTCTCATTTAAGAGAAATTGCTGAGGTTATAATTTTTGCACCAAAGGTAAATCACTCAGGCTCCAGTAGTGCATTATCCCTTCGTTCAAAATTACAAATTGAAAAAATTGCTAAGAATATTTACTGTGTCAATGGCACTCCAGCAGATACGGTATATCTTGGCTTATCCGGTTTCCTTGATAAAGAGCCTGATATGGTTATTTCTGGAATTAATCATGGTGCAAATCTAGGTGAAGATGTTTTATATTCAGGGACAGTTGCTGCTGCAATCGAAGGTCGAGTTCTGGGGTTACCCTCAATAGCAGTTTCTTCTATCGCAAAAAATTCAGATAACTATGAGGTAGCGGCAAAGATAACTTCGCAATTAGTTGAGAAATTTGACGATCACCCATTTCCATCTGATACGATATTAAATATTAATGTTCCAGATAAGAATTATCGAGAATTGAATGGAATGGTTGCGACTAGGTTGGGAACACGCCACCGCTCAATACCTTTTGTAATGAAATCAGATATAAAAAATACTTTTGATTATAAAATAGGCCCTCCAGGTGAGGGTAATGACGCCGGACCTGGAACCGATTTTTATGCTATAGAAAATAATTCAGTATCAATTACCCCTATTCATATAGACATGACTAACCATAAAATCTTATCTGGCATGACTGAATGGCTCACCGAGTGAGTAAACTGATACCTGAAAATAAAGGCATCGGAATGACGTCTGATCGAACTCGTGACAGATTAATCGAAAGATTAAAAGAGCAAGGTATAGAGTCTAATTTAGTATTAGAGCGAATCAGAAATGTCCCCCGTCATTTGTTTGTTGATGAGGCGCTTGCATCTAGATCATATGAGGACACTGCCCTTCCAATTGGATTGGGCCAAACAATAAGTCAGCCTTACATTGTAGCAAAAATGACAGAAGCTCTTATTGACTCAGTTAAAGGTGATTGTGTTCTGGAAATTGGCACTGGATGTGGTTATCAAACTGCCATCCTTGCCTCGTTTTTCAAGAAAATATATACGGTAGAGTTAATTCGCAGTCTATTACTAAAGACAAAGCAACGTTTGAGAGATATGAATATATATAATGTCCAGTTTCGCCATGGCGATGGCTGGAAGGGGTGGCCAAAATATGGGCCTTACGATGGCATAATTGTTGCCGCTGCAGCACCTGAGTTACCAGATGATCTTCTGGGGCAATTAAACATTGGTGGAGTTTTGATTATTCCGATTGGCCCACCAAGAGAGCAGGAGTTAGTGCTTGTTAAGCGAAATCATGATCATTTTGAAACTAAAAATTTAGGCTCTGTCAGCTTTGTTCCATTAGTTAAAAGCGAATAGAATGATTACAGAAACTTATTTAAAAAAAATTAAATCTATTAAAATCATATATCTATGAATATTTTTAATTACTTATATAAAAAAGTAATATCATGGTCAGCTGACTTAAGAGCGCGTCGATATTTGTTTTTCTTGAGTTTTGCAGAATCTTCATTTTTTCCGATCCCGCCAGATGTAATGTTGATACCTATGTGCTTAGCTGATAAAAAGAAAGCTTGGTATTATGCTTTGATAACAACTTTAGCCTCAGTTCTTGGGGGGGTATTTGGTTATTTTATTGGGTATTTTATCTTTGATTTATTAGAATTATGGTTAAGAGATTCAAATTATTGGGATTCCTTTCAAATCTCGAAAGTTTGGTTTAAAGAGTGGGGTCTATGGGCAGTTCTTTTGGCAGGAATTTCCCCTATACCATATAAAATCTTTACGATTGCGGCTGGTATCACAGGAATTAATTTAATTGGATTTATTTTATTTTCTTTATTAGGTAGAGGCGCAAGATTTTTTTTAATTGCAGCTATGATATCTTTTTTCGGTGAACGTATTTCTCTATTTTTGGAAAGTTATATAGAGCGAATAGGCTGGTCTATAGTATTACTCATAGTCGCATTTTTAATGTATTGATAATTTTATAGCCTGAATTCAATTATAGTAAATGCGTAATAATTTTTTAGAATCTATTGTTATAAGGAAAAATTAAAATGTGTATGGATTATAAAAAGATTATCACTTTTATCTCTCTATCTTTATTTCTTTTATCTTGCAGCTCTATTCAGTTAGAAGAATCATCGGAAAAACGTCATTTCGTGCGTTCTGGCGAAACTCTTTATGTTATTGCTTGGCGTTATGGCCTAGATTATCAAAGTTTGATCGCTTGGAATCAAATTTCATCGAAAGCCTTGATATATCCAGGTCAAATAATAAAGCTAACTGCTCCCACTGATTTTGCAAATGCAAAAGAAATTGTTGCTAAATCAAACAAACAAAAGATAGTAAGGAAAAATAAACGGACAAGCATCACCAGCAATAACAGGAATTTAAAATGGGCCAGCCCCACCAATGGTAAAGTTATTAGGCAATTTTCAAAAAGTTCTAAATTATTTAGTGGAATTTTATTGAGTGGTAAACTAGGACAAGCTATCAATGCTGCCTCTGATGGTCGAGTTGTCTATGCAGGCAATGGTTTGGTGGGTTATGGCCAATTAATTATTATAGAGCATGACAATACGTATCTTAGCGCTTACGGGTACAACGAAGGGTTGATTGTAAAAGAAGGTGATTGGATTGTTAAAGGTCAAAAGATAGCCACCATGGGAATGGGTCCAGAAAAATTACCAAGATTATATTTTGAGATACGGCGCAACACTGATCCGGTAGATCCGTTAAGTTTTATTGGAAAGTCTTAATAACTGATTTATAAAATCAATATTGCAATTGGACTTCTGTCTTCAGAAATTAAAATATTAAATGTTCTGCAAGCTGCTGCAGTGGTCATAACTTCTAGCCCTATATTTTTTTTTGCCAGATCAAATACTAGGTTACGATTAGGAAGGACTGCCTTTTTACCAGTACCAAAAATTAAGATATCCGGTTTTTTTTCTAGAATAAATTCAAGATCATTGTAAGTGGTAACATCTGCATTTTTTTTATCCCATTTACCAAGTATTTCTTCTGAGGTAACTATACAGGAGTGATTGATGTAGTTATTACCTATCTTGATTCGATTATTCTCAATTTGTCTAATTGTAATCTCAGAACCCTGATCTTTTGTGAATTTCATTTAATATTTACTTTTCTAGTGTGTTGTGAAAATAATTAATTTTTTTGTGCGATAATATTTGATAATAATATGTTTGGTCTCATGATGCCATCAGTCAAAAATCCTTTCTCCATAATAGTATTACCTGCATTAGGGGATTGCTTTGATATAGATCTTAATTTACAAAATTGGCTTGCAAGATCAAATCTTACATACAATAAACCTTCTCAGAATATAATTAATCGTATCTTATATTACCTTGATGTTCCTGAAGAGATATATAGTTTTGGTGCGCTAAGATATTATGGAGAAACTAAAAAAAAACCAATGAACTGGATTGCTTCAGCTGACCCAGTTTTTATCCAAGCGCATTTAGATCGAATGCTTGTTAAACCAATAAGCCAAAACTTGATAGATAAAAATAATATGGTGTTTGTTTATAACGAAATAAATAAAATTTTAGCAAAAGAGTATTCAGTTGATCTTATGACCAATGGTATTACGGGTTATATACAATCAAAACATTCGATTCCAACGAGTAGTTATTCACCTACTGAAATATTAAATCTAAGTATTAATCAAGTTTTTCCAAGTGGAGGTCAGTCTAAGATATATGGTCAATTAATTAACGAAATTCAAATGTTAATTTATGATAGTAAATCTATTGATAGTAATTTATTTAATTCTTTGTGGTTGTGGGGCGGTGGCTACCTCGATTCTTTCGTAACAAAAAAATTGCCTGTTCTGTATTCAAATAATCATATCCTCAAAGGTTATTGGTATGCCTCTGAGTCAGAAACTAAGCCATTTCACTCAGATTTAGAAAACTTATTGAACCTAGATCGAGACTGTTTTATTGCGGTTACAGCCGATGATAATGATCCTCATATTTCAAGCGAAAAACATTTAAGAAGCTTTTTAAGTTCCATTCATCAGTATCAGAATAAATACAAGCCTGAGCGTTTAATTTTGATTTTTAGAGATGGATGGACAGCTGATATAAGCGCTTACCATAAATATAGAATATGGCGTAAACCAGATTTTGTAAAAAAAATTGGACATTATTAATGAACCAAAAAAGACCAAATATATATGAACGAAAATATAAAGATATAAATTTATTGGGAGAGATTGATCCTATAATAGCTAAAGTTTTATCATCAAGAGGCGTTAAAAATAAAGCAGAGTACAATTATAAACTGAGTGCTTTGGCACCGATTAGTTCACTTGAGAATTTAGATGAAGCAATAAAGTTGCTCCTAAAGCACAAGGATAAAAATATCCTTATCGTGGGAGATTACGATGTAGATGGTGCGACAAGTATAGCTCTTTTGATGCGGTGTCTGAGTGATTATGGATATAAAAAAATCAGCTATATTGTACCCAATAGATTTTATTATGGTTATGGATTGACGCAAAAGATTGTGGAGGATGCAAAGAAATCTGACCCACAACTTTTAATTACTGTTGATAATGGTATCTCAAGTATAGATGGGGTGAATAAAGCTCGTCAATTAGGAATTGATGTGGTGGTGACTGATCATCATTTGCCTGGCCCTGATTTGCCCAATGCTAATGTAATAGTTAATCCAAACTTAAAAGACAGTAAATTTATTAGTAGAAATCTAGCAGGGGTTGGAGTGGCTTTTTACCTTATGGCCGGTCTTGGAAGAGAATTACAATTGAAGGGACAAGCTGATGCAGCAAAGATTTCTGCTCGCTATCTCGATTTAGTGGCGTTAGGTACAGTTGCGGATGTAGTAAAACTTGATTTTAATAATAGAATTTTAGTCAATGAGGGCTTGAAGAGAATCCAAAATAAACAGTGTGTACCAGGTATCTTAAGCCTCATTAAACAATCTGGAAAAGACTATAATAAATTGACAAGCATGGACTTAGGGTTTTCTTTGGGTCCAAAAATTAATGCTGCAGGAAGGTTGGAGGACATATCAATCGGAATTGAGTGTCTAATAACCGAAGATGATTCAGTTGCCATGCAATGCGCTGCATCTCTCATTGAAAAAAATAAAAAACGCCAAAATATCGAGCAACAAATGCAACGTGAAGCTCATGCGTATATTGAAAAATTCAATGAAAAAAATTTACCATCATGCCTGTGTATTTATGATAAAAATTGGCATCAAGGCCTGGTCGGTTTGGTTGCTTCAAGGCTAAAAGATCATTGCAATAGACCAGTTATCGCTTTTGCTGAAGAGGATCAAGGTGCCTTCAAAGGATCAGCAAGATCTATTCCAGGGATACATATTAGAGATTTACTTGAATCAATTGCTACTGAAAATCCTCATCTAATTGAAAAATATGGCGGCCACTCAATGGCAGCTGGCCTAACGATAAAAGAAGAGAATTTTGAGGAATTTAAAATTCACGCATCGACTCATATAAAAAAACTTTACCCGATGGCAGATTTCACTGGTGCAATATATATAGATGGTCAAATACCTCATCAAAAGCTCACGATTGAATTTGCCCAAATGATCAAAGATTATGGTCCATGGGGAGCTGGATTTGATGAGCCTTTATTCTATGGGAAATTTTATTTAATAGATCAGCGGGTAGTCGGTGAGAATCACCTTAAGATGAGAGTTAAGTCCATAAAAAGTGAGACATTTATCGATGCTATTGCTTTTAATCAGAGCAGTATTGTAGCAAGAGATGCGATAGAATTAGTTTACAAATTGCAAATAAATGAATTTAGAGGAAAAACTTCCGTTCAATTATTAGTAGAGAAGATTTATATAGCCTAACGTTATGATTGAGATCAATAGCTTAAAACAGAAAATAAATAATATTCTTGAGCGTATAGATTCGCTGAGGGGGTATCTTTGACTATGAGGTTAAGTCTGAGAGGCTTACTGAAGTTCGAAGAGAGCTTGAAGATCCTGATGTCTGGAATAAGCCAGATAGAGCTCAATCTTTAGGTAGGGAACGCGCGAACTTAGAATCGATTGTAGATGGACTGGATGTTATGCAGTCATCATGCAGTGACTCTAAAGAGTTGATGGTTTTAGCGGTTGCAGAGGAAGATCAGTCTACTATTCATGATATTTTGACTGAAATTGATAATTTAGAAAAGCAAGTCGCTTTATTAGAATTTCGCAGAATGTTTAATGGCGAAATGGATGATTCTAATGCATTTATTGATATTCAATCTGGAGCTGGAGGTACAGAAGCTCAAGATTGGGCTGAGATGTTACTAAGAATGTACTTAAGGTGGGCGGAAGGTCATGAATATAAAGTTGAGATTATTGAGGTTTCAGCTGGAGAAGTAGCTGGAATTAAAAGTGCAACTATTCAGGTTTCTGGCGAATATGTCTATGGCTGGCTTAGAACTGAAACAGGCGTGCATAGGCTTGTTAGGAAATCACCGTTTGATTCTGGTAATAAAAGACATACCTCTTTCGCTTCTGTTTTTGTCATGCCTGAAGTGAATGATAATATTGAGATTGAGATAGATCCATCTGAGCTTAGAATCGATGTCTATCGTGCAAGTGGTGCAGGCGGGCAACATGTAAATCGAACAGAATCTGCGGTAAGAATTACACACTTACCGACCAATGTAGTAGTACAATGTCAAAATGACAGGTCTCAGCATAAGAATAAAGCCACAGCGATGAAACAATTAAAGGCAAAGCTTTATGAGTTGGAGTTACAAAAAAAGAATTCAGAAGCATCTTTGCTTGAGGATTCGAAAGCAGATGTTGGCTGGGGAAGTCAAATAAGATCTTATGTGCTAGACCAAAGTCGTATAAAAGATCTAAGAACGGGTATAGAGACCGGTAATACGCAGGCTGTATTGGACGGTGATCTAGATAAATTTATTGAGGCTAGTTTAAAGCAGGGATTGTAAGTGGATAATAAAAATAATAACGAAAATGAGTTAATCAAAGAAAGAAGAAGGAAGTTATCCCTTATGCGAGAGCGTGGTAATGCTTTTCCAAATCATTTTCGTCGAAAAAATTTCGCTCATGAGCTGCATTTAAAGCATGATACATCTGATAAAGAGAGTCTTGAAAGTGCTCAAATCGAAGTGACAGTCTCGGGACGTATGATGGTGAAGCGAGTTATGGGAAAAGCGAGTTTTATTAAGATACAAGATGTCAGCGGTCAAATTCAAATTAGGATGGAGCGCGATCGATTGCCGGAAGGGCATTATCAAGATTTTAAAAAATGGGATGTGGGTGATATTTTAAATATTACTGGAATTTTGTTTAAAACGAATACTGATGAATTGACCGTTCTCGCAGATCAAGCCAATGTATTAACAAAATCACTCAGGCCTCTTCCAGAGAAATTTCATGGCTTAGCTGATCAAGAAACTCGATATAGACAGCGTTATGTTGATCTAATCATGAATAAAGATAGCCGGGATGTCTTTTTGGTTCGAACGAAAATTATATCATTCATTAGGTCTTTCTTGGATTCTCAGGATTTTATGGAAGTTGAAACACCAATGATGCACAGCGTTCCGGGTGGAGCAGTTGCAAAACCATTTGAAACACATCATAACGCACTTGATATGAAACTCTACTTAAGGATAGCGCCAGAACTATTTTTAAAGAGATTGGTGGTAGGTGGATTTGAGCGAGTCTATGAAATTAACCGAAATTTCAGAAATGAAGGCGTATCCACTCAGCATAATCCAGAGTTTACTATGCTGGAGCTTTATCGTGCATATGCTGATTATGAGGATTTCATGCAATTAGTGGAAGATTTAATGCGTGGGATTAGTGAGGTAATTCATAATTCTTTAGTAATTAACTACCAAGAACAATCTATAGATTTTTCAAAATCATTTCAACGCTTCACGATGGAAGAAGTGATTTGTAAATATAATAAAGATATTAAAAGTGAGAATATTCGAGATCTAGATTATATGAAAGCTTATGCCGAAAGAATGGGTATTAAAATTCAAGCTAATTATGGCCCTGGAAAAATTCAAGCTGAAATTTTTGATAAAACATGCGAACACCATTTAATCTCCCCAACTTTTATATATGCGTATCCAACTGAAATCTCACCCTTATCCAGAAAGAACGATGATGACCCATTTATTACAGATCGATTTGAATTCTTTGTCTCAGGTAGGGAATTGGCAAATGGCTTTTCTGAATTAAATGATTCGGAAGATCAGTCACAAAGATTTTTAGAGCAGGTTTCGAATGCAGCAGCGGGCGATGAAGAAGCCATGTCTTTTGACTATGATTATATTAGGGCACTTGAATATGGGTTACCACCGACAGCTGGTTTAGGCATTGGAGTAGATAGGCTGATCATGCTGTTTACTGATTCACCCTCTATTAGAGATGTTTTGCTGTTCCCGTATATGCGACATGAAAATTTTTGATTAAAGTATATTTTTTTCAACTTATAGGAGATGCTACTCCGCCTTCGTAAGTTAAATTCTCGTTAGCAATTGATGTATTAACTAAAGCAATCATTATATTTCCAGAGAAGGAAAGAATATCAATGGCGACCGATTTTTCTCCGAGAAATAATTTCTCATCGCGTGAGGTTATTTTTGTAGATAATGAATAAGAAATAGCACGTCTTTTTACTTTTCCTATGTATTCTGTCCTGGCGACAATCTCCTGTCCTATATAACAACCCTTGTTAAAACTTACTCCTTTCAGCATGTCGAGATTTAGCATATGAGGAGTATATTTTTCTGAAATTTCAGGAACAATATCAACAATTCCGTTTGCAATTCTTGCTGCTCGCCATTGTTCGTTATTCAGACGAGTATCGAAATTCTTTATTATAGGTTTATGGTTTTCTCCATAGATAATAATTTCCATATGATTGGTTTTTTTAAGATGATGATAGATAAAAAAATTATCCAAATATTTATTATTCTGAATAGTTGATTCATCATCTTGATTTTGAATACAATAAGATTGAGTATTGTTAGTTCTTTCGAGAAAAACATTAGCCCTGAGTTTGTAAAGATTAAGTCTTTGTATGACAAGGTCTGTCATTTGCGACGGTAAAATGATGTGAATATTTTGTTTTGTTGCAAATAATTGGCACGTAGCAAATACTCGTCCTTTAGGACTGCATAAAGCACCAAAAAGAACCTTTGACGAGGATAATAGCTCAATATTCTGAGTAAACTGTCCTTGAAGAAAGGCAATACGATCGTCGCCAGATACGTTGATTATTTCAAATAAATTTTTCATATATTCTTGTATGCATTTGTAACATTAGATGGCTTAATAGTCTACATCGGTCTAATTATTCTGGCATAATCAGCACATGGAAAACATACTAGAAATTGATACTGAAAAAGAAGCAAAAAAAAATAAAATAAATCAACGTAATAATAAGAACATGCCCCTATCAGACACATTAAATAAAAAAGAAATCGGTGGGAGAGGTGGTTTAGACCCGTCTAGATATGGTGACTGGGAAAAGAATGGACGTTGTATCGATTTTTAATTAAACGATTATTTTCATTGAGAAAATTATAAATATGGCCACCCGCCCAAGACCACTATCACCTCATTTAACGATTTATCGTTGGCCGATAACTATGATCTTATCGATCATGCATCGAGCTACAGGAGTGGTATTATCAATTGGTATGTTAGTTTTTATTGCATGGATAGCAACTGTTGCGTTTAATGAAAGCGGGTATGACTTTCTTCTTTTGATTCTAAAGTCATGGCTAGGCCAAGTGACCCTTTTTCTTTGGAGCTTCGCTTTTTTCCTTCATTTTTGTAACGGTATTCGTCATCTTTATTGGGATACAGGGCGAGGATTTAACAAGGATAAAGTTGAGCTTTCCGCTCGATTAGTACTTCTAGGCACCACTCTCTTAACATCAATTTTTTGGCTAATTAAGTGAACTATAAATCTTTTATAAAAATTATATTCAATAACTCCTTAGTAAAAGGTGCTTCAGCGCATTGGTGGTCGCAAAGATTAACCGCACTTTGCTTGATTTTTTTTGGTTCCTGGTTTTTAGTTTCTTTGATAATGTTTGAAAGTTATCAATATATTGAGATGAGAGACTGGATCGGACATCCACTCAATTCCATTATGTTAATAATGTTTGGTCTATCACTAACTTACCATTCCAGCCTTGGTTTAGACGTGATAATAGAGGATTATGTACATCAACCTTCTCTGAGAAAATTTTGTTTGAGTTTGAATAAAAAAACTCACTTAATTTTAACTTTTATTCTAATCGTTGCTTTGATTGTTATTGATTTGGAGTTATTTAATGGGTGAGTATGAATTCATAGATCATGATTATGATGTTGTGGTAGTTGGTGCTGGTGGCGCCGGATTAAGAGCAACATTTGGTCTTGCTGAAGTGGGTCTAAAGACTGCATGTATTACGAAAGTATTCCCAACTCGAAGTCATACTGTGGCCGCACAAGGTGGAATCAGTGCAGCTTTGGGTAATATGGGTGAAGATGATTGGCGCTGGCATATGTATGATACCGTTAAGGGCGGAGACTGGTTAGGCGATCAAGATGCTATCGAATATATGTGCAAAGAGGCGCCTGATGCAGTTATTGAACTTGAACACTACGGTGTGCCTTTTTCTAGAACTGAAGATGGCTTGATCTATCAAAGACCATTTGGTGGAATGACCACTCATTATGGCGAAGGAATCGCTCAGAGGACTTGTGCGGCTGCTGATCGAACTGGGCACGCAATGTTACATACTCTTTACCAACAATCATTAAAAAACTCAGCAGAATTTTTTATTGAATTCTTTGCTATTGATTTGATTATGGAGAATCAAGAGTGTCACGGCATCGTAGCTCTTGAGATGTCAACTGGAAAATTACATCGATTTAGATCGCATCAAGTTATTTTGGCTACAGGCGGTTACGGCAGGTCTTATTTTTCATGTACCTCTGCCCATACTTGCACTGGTGATGGCAATGCTATGGTTTTGAGAGCTGGATTACCATTACAGGATATGGAATTCGTTCAATTTCATCCTACAGGGATCTATGGGGCGGGAATGTTGATTACCGAAGGAGCGAGAGGTGAAGGTGGTTACCTCACCAACTCTGAAGGAGAGAGGTTTATGGAGCGATATGCACCTAATGCGAAAGATTTAGCCTCCAGAGATGTTGTTAGCCGTTCAATGACAATTGAAATTCAAGAAGGGAGGGGTGTTGGTCCAGAAAAAGACCATATTAATTTACATCTTGAACATCTTGGGCCAGAAGTTATTGACGAGAGATTACCAGGAATTGCCGAGTCCGCCAGAGTATTCGCGGCCGTAGACGTAACCAAAGAGCCCATACCGGTCTTGCCTACGGTGCACTATAATATGGGAGGAATACCGACTAATTACAAAGGTGAAGTAGTAACAAAATGTAATGATGATCCTGAATCAGTTGTTAATGGTTTGATGGCTGTGGGTGAAGCAGGTTGCGTATCGGTTCATGGAGCAAATCGTTTAGGCTCGAATTCATTGTTAGATTTGGTTGTATTTGGTCGTTCCGCGGCTAAATATTGTGCTGAAATATTAAAAGACAAGAAGAAATTTAAAACATTACCTCAAAATGCAGGTCAAAATAGTATATCCAGAATAGATAAGCTCAGAAATTCGAATGGATCAAGATTAACGTCAGAAGTTCGACTGGAAATGCAAAAAATCATGCAAAATCATGCTGCAGTATTTCGTACTGGCAAATCTCTTGATGAGGGCGTTAATTTGCTCCGAGAGTCTTGCAAAACACTCGCAGATATCTCGGTAACGGATCGTTCGTTGATATGGAATACGGATTTAATAGAAACAATGGAACTTGAAAATTTACTTGTTAATGCCACTGCAACTATTGAATCTGCCGCAAATAGAGAAGAAAGTCGAGGTGCACATGCGCGCGAAGATTTTCCTGAGCGTGATGATAAATTGTGGATGACGCATACTTTATGTTGGGTTGGTGAGCCAGGTGAAGTAAGTTTTGATTATCGACCAGTCCATCAAGAGACTTTAACAGATGACGTTGAAGCTATCCCTCCAAAGGCAAGAGTGTATTAGATGAAAAATATATGTGGTGTTTACTGTGGCTGAATTTAGATTGCCTCTGAAATCAAGGGTAAAAAAAGGCAAGCACTTTGCAGCATCTGATGGTGTAAAAAATATCAAGCGGTTTGTCGTTTATCGTTATGATCCTGATTTTAGTGACAACCCAAGAATGGATACATTCGATATTGATATGGATAATTGTGGTCCAATGGTGCTGGATGTTTTAATTAAAATAAAAAATGAAATCGATCCTACTTTAACTTTTCGAAGATCTTGCAGAGAGGGTATCTGTGGGTCATGCGCGATGAACATAAACGGTGGGAATACATTAGCCTGCACAATTTCTAATGACTCTCTGGCTGGTGATATAAAAATATATCCATTACCTCATATGCCGGTTATTAAAGATCTGGTTGCTGACCTAACAAATTTCTATGCGCAATATGCTTCTATCAAGCCTTGGCTTCAGAATAAAACCAGCCCACCTAAAGATAGTGAACGAATCCAATCAAAAGAAGATCAAGAAAAAATTGACGAACCAGCTGCTTGTATATTGTGCGCATGCTGCTCCACTAGTTGTCCAAGTTACTGGTGGAATAGTGATCGATATTTGGGTCCAGCTGCACTATTGGCATCTTATCGTTGGCTGGTAGACAGTCGAGATGATGCTCAAGAAGAAAGATTGGATGATTTGGAAGATTCTTTCCGTCTTTATCGTTGCCATACAATTATGAATTGTACAAATACATGCCCAAAGGGCTTGAATCCAGCTGAAGCTATAGCCAAAACAAAGAAAATGTTAATTGAAAGACAGACTTAAAACTCATTTAAATAATAAAACTTATGCCTAATTCTAAACTTCGTTGGCAGTGTCGCCGTGGTATGAGAGAGCTGGATGAGCTACTGGTGAGCTATTTAAATGAATATTATGATGAATCATCTGAGAATGAAAAGAGCGCCTTTCATGAGTTGCTGAAATTAAGTGACCCAGAGTTAATTAAATTATTATTAACTCCTTACAAATCCGAATTCGAGTCAATTAATTTAATCATTGAGAAAATTTTGATTACTCGTTAATTTTTAGAAGTGAATTTATAGTGAAACCAATTATCGAAGTCTATAGTAAAAAGGGTTGCCATCTTTGCGAAATATTAATTGAACAGTTATATCAATTGGTAAGTGATCGGGCAGAAATTAAAATTAATGATATTGAAGAATCAAATTATTTATTAGAGAAATATAAAACTAGAATTCCAGTTGTGAGATATCAAGGCCGAACTTTGTTTCAGTACCATCTTGATAGTTTTATTATAGAAGAAATATTAAATCAGCAATAATTCTATAGCTGAACCATATAACGTATATAATTTAAATAATTTTTGATATTTGGATCACATGAAACACATAAGAAATTTTTCAATTATTGCCCATATTGATCATGGTAAATCTACCTTAGCGGATAGATTTATCCAGATATGCGGCGGTCTTCAAGCAAGAGAAATGTCAGAACAAGTTCTCGATTCAATGGATATAGAAAGAGAGCGAGGCATTACCATTAAGGCACAAAGTGTTTCGTTAGAATACACAGGAATTAATGGCCAGATTTATCAACTAAATTTGATTGATACTCCAGGCCATGTTGATTTCTCTTATGAGGTATCTAGATCCTTGGCAGCATGTGAAGGTGCCTTGCTCGTTGTAGATGCCGCACAAGGTGTTGAAGCACAAAGTGTGGCGAATTGTATTACTGCTATTGACCAAGATTTGGAAGTTCTTCCTGTGTTAAATAAGATAGATTTACCTGCAGCTGAACCTGAACTCGTAATAAATGAAATTGAGGACGTAATTGGTATTAATGCGAAAGATGCTGCCTTAGTTAGTGCCAAGACGGGTGAAGGAGTTAATGAATTATTAGAGCAACTTGTTGCGTTTATCCCCCCTCCAGAAGGTAACGTAAATGCTCCCTTACAGGCATTAATAATAGATTCATGGTTCGATAACTATGTGGGTGTTGTTTCTCTGGTAAGAATAGTTAATGGTGAGTTAAAAAAAGGTAGTAAAATGACTGTAATGTCCTCACAACGATCCCATATTGCTGATCGTGTTGGTTGCTTCACCCCAAAAATGATTGATCGGGATATTCTTAAAACGGGCGAAGTAGGTTTTGTGATAGCTGGAATTAAAGATATTGATGGCGCGCCCGTTGGCGATACCCTAACGTTAACCGCAAATCCATGCAATGAGGCATTACCAGATTTTAAACAAGTTCAACCGAGGGTATTTGCAGGTTTATTCCCAATAAGTTCAGATGATTTTGAAAGTTTTCGTGAAGCCTTAAAAAAACTCCGCCTTAATGATGCTTCTTTGTATTTTGAGCCAGAAAGCTCAACTGCACTTGGTCTTGGTTTTCGTTGCGGCTTTCTTGGGATGTTGCATCTAGAGATTATCCAAGAGCGCTTAGAAAGAGAATACAATCTTGAGTTAATAACAACAGCCCCGACTGTAATCTTTGAAATTTTAAATAATAAAAATGAGGTTATTTTTGTTGATAATCCAGCAAAATTGCCACCTCCAAATGAAATTACTGAATTGAGAGAGCCTATAATTTTAGCTAGTATTCTAGTACCTCAAGAGCATGTAGGCTCAGTTATCAAATTGTGTATCGAGAAAAGAGGGCGACAAAGACAAATTAGATATCTTGGTAAGCAAGTATCGTTAGAATATGAAATGCCTCTGGCAGAGGTTGTAATGGATTTTTTTGATCGTCTTAAATCGGTAAGCCGAGGATATGCTTCATACGATTATCAATTCTTAAGATTTCAAGCCGCTCCTCTTATTCGCCTTGATATCCTTATTAATGGAGAGCGAGTAGATGCTTTAGCAGTAATCATTCATCGTGATAATTCTATATTTCGAGGTAGAGAGATAGTCGAAAAAATGAGAAAGTTAATTCCAAGGCAGATGTTTGATGTCGCTATTCAGGCGGGCGTTGGCAATCAAATATTGGCACGAAGTACTGTTAAAGCTTTACGCAAAAATGTTACTGCTAAATGTTATGGTGGTGATATTAGTAGAAAAAGAAAATTACTTGAAAAGCAAAAGGCCGGTAAGAAAAGAATGAAGCAAATTGGGTCTGTTGAAATCCCTCAGGAAGCATTTTTGACAATATTAAGTGTTGATGGAAAAAAAGGAAAAAATTGATGAATTTAGCTTTAATACTCGTTTCTTTAACGTTATTCAGTGGTTTTTTTATTATAATAGATATTTTATTTTGGAGAAAAAAATCAGATCAAAGTCATACCGAAAAAAACCTTAAGAACACAATCCTCGAATACTCATATGCTTTTTTCCCGGTATTATTTTTCGTCCTTATTATACGTTCCTTTATTTTTGAACCATTCAGGATTCCATCAGGGTCTATGAAGCCTACTTTATTAGTTGGAGATTTTATTTTTGTAAAAAAATACTCTTATGGTTTGAGATTGCCTGTGCTTGAAACCAAGATCTGGGAAGTTGATAACCCGAAAAGAGGCGATGTAGCGGTATTTCGTCTTCCTTCTGATCCAAGTATTAATTATATAAAACGCGTAATCGGACTGCCTGGCGATAAAATTATTTATCAAGACCATAGATTAACGATTAATGGTCAGGTAATTGAAATGGAACGTGATCCAATTAATCCATTTCATGAAATGAAACCACAATTTATAGAATCAATTGATCAAAGTCTTCATACAATTCTTATAGCTAATAATATGAATACTATGGGAGAAGGTTATTACGTTGTGCCAGATGGTAGTTATTTTATGATGGGCGATAACCGTGATAATAGTCGCGATAGCCGCTTCATTGAAGCCATTCCTGAAACCTTTTTAGTTGGAAAAGCAGCTATGATATGGATGCACATGGATGGCTTTGAGTGGCCGGATTATAAGCGTATTGGGCAACAAATTAATTAATCTGGAAAAAGATATTTATGAGTCAAGTTCCAAATGAAGCGGATAAATGGTTTAGACATAATCTAAAGTATGAGTTCCAAGATCAGTCTCTGCTTATTTTGGCTTTAACTCACCGGAGTGCTTCATCGGTAAATAATGAAAGATTGGAATTTTTGGGTGATTCCATTTTAGGTTTTGTGATTGCTGATCTTGTGTTTCAGTTAAAACCAGAGATGAATGAAGGTGATTTGACGAGATTACGCGCTTATTTGGTGCAAGAGTCGACTTTACATAAAATCGCCGTAAATATCGATTTGAGTGATTATATTTTATTAGGTTCAGGTGAAAAAAAAAGCGGAGTTAAATTTCGAGCCTCAGTCTTGTCAGATACTATAGAAGCTCTTATTGGTGCAGTTTATCTCGATCGTGGCTACCAACAAGCAAGAAAAATTATTAAACGATTATTTGCTTCATTATTCGCTAGCTTACCTGATTTAAATCAATTGAAAGATTCAAAAACTCAGTTACAAGAGTTGTTGCAACATGGTGGTAATTTATTGCCTACATACACTTTAGAAAAAATTATAGGTGCAGATCATGATCAAGTATTTTATGTTGACTGTAATATTGAAAAAAATGACCTAAAGACTACTGGCAAAGGATCATCAAGAAGAAATGCAGAGCAACAAGCAGCTAAAGATATGCTAAATAAATTAAATGAGAAAGGTTGTTAATTCGATGTCAGGGAATTATAAAAGTGGTTTTATATCGGTAATTGGTCGACCAAATGTTGGTAAATCGACTCTAATAAATACAATACTCAAAAACAAAGTGAGTATTGTAACTAGGAAGCCTCAAACGACTCGACATCGAATTCTTGGCATTTATACGCAATTAAATTTTCAAGCGATATTCGTAGATACCCCAGGATTACATCGCAAAGCTGATAAAATGATGAATAAAATGATGAATAAAACTGCTATCAATGCTCTCATGGAAGCTGATTTGAATTTATTTCTTTGCGAAGCTAGATCTTGGACTGAGGAAGATCAAGATGTTCTTGATCGAATTAAAAAAAGTACAGTACCAACTATCATGTTATTAAATAAAATTGATCAGGTACATCCAAAGGAAATGTTATTAGAAAAACTGGCAAAATTATCCGCTCGTCATAACTTTCGAGAAGTAATACCTGTCAGTGCAAGGAGGCGAGATTCATTGAAAGTACTAATAGATCTCCTCCCAGAGTATCTTCCTCTATCTCCACAATTATATTCAGGTAAAATAATTACTGATCGGAGTCCTGCTTTTACCGCATCAGAAACTATTAGAGAAAAATTAATTTTAGAATTAAGACAAGAAATTCCTTATGGTTTGACTGTTGAAATTGAGAATTACGAAGATACCAAAAAAAACATTCTTATACAGGCCATCATCTGGGTTGAAAGAGAAACTCAGAAAGGTATTGTGGTAGGAAAGAATGGTTCACTTTTAAAAAGAGTAGGTACTGCAGCAAGAATAGATCTAAAAGATCGTTTGCGTAAATCCATTCATCTTAATTTATGGGTTAAGGTCAAAGCTAATTGGGCTGATAGTGAAAAAGATCTTCAAAGTTTAGGTTACGATCTTTAGGAATTATTTATGTCCACCAAGAAGCGTATTCAAAATCAATCAGCATGGATTTTACATCATCGACCATTTAGTAATTCAAGTATGATTCTTGAGATTATGACTTGTGAATATGGTCGAATCTCACTAATTGCGAAGGGTAGTCGATCGGCAAAATCAAAATTTAGAGGGATATTAAGACCTTTTATGCCTTTAAGTATATCCTGGTTTTCACGAACAAATTTAGGTACTTTGACGGAGGCGGAAATTCAAGGAGCGCCAATTTCTCTAGCTGGTGATGCGTTAATATCTGGCTATTATATTAACGAATTATTGCTAAAATTATTATATAAAGATGATCCTCATTATGAGGTTTTTTCGCTATACTCTGAGACAATAAAGAAACTCAGTTTAACGAGTCAGATTGCACCATTGTTGCGTCAATTCGAGATCAAGTTACTTGAGCTAATCGGATATGCATTGAATTTGAGAGAAGTAGTTAACTCACAAATACCAATTGATTCATTGTCATATTATGAGTATAAACCTGAGGTGGGTCTTGTTGTGGTCCAAAATAATGAAGGTGCAATGACTTTTCTTGGGAGCCAGATTCGCTCAATCCAGCAGCAAAATTTTGAATGCGAGGATACACTAAGATGTGCTAACCGCTTATTAAAAAAAATTATATCTTATCAATTAGGGGGTAAGAAATTAATGACTAGAAAGGTCATAGAGGAGATGAAGAGGAATGAAAAATAAGCGTTCAGGTAAAATTGATCTCGGAGTTAATGTTGATCATATTGCGACGTTACGTCAGGCAAGAAGAGGTTTGTATCCAAATCCCGTAGAAGCAGCACTGAGAGCAGAAAAAGCAGGTGCTGATAGTATTACAATGCACTTAAGGGAGGATCGACGACATATCCAGAAAGAAGATATTTATAATTTTTCAACATTAATGCAAACACATTTAAATTTAGAGATGGCAGTAACAAATGAAATGTTGGACATCGCCTGTGATTTAAGCCCTCAAGATTGCTGTCTTGTCCCTGAGAGTCGGCAAGAATTAACCACAGAAGGCGGTCTGGATGTGTTTAAAAATATAGATTCTATAGCTGATGCTTCGCAGAGACTTGGTGATCAAAATATAAGAGTATCTTTATTTATTGATCCTGATTTTCATCAAATTGATGCAACACTGAAGATAAAAGTGCCGGTAATTGAGCTACATACTGGAACTTATGCTGATGCCACGGGAGCAACAAAAGAAAAGGAGCTTCAAAGATTGGCAGAAGCCGCGTATTATGCTCATGAACAAGGTTTAATTGTGAATGCAGGTCATGGCTTAGATTATCAAAATGTTGCGCCTATAGCGCAAATTAATGTGATTAAAGAATTAAATATTGGGCACTCTATAATTGCTTTCGCTGCTTTTGAGGGCCTGGACCAAGCTATCAAGAAAATGATGATGTTAATGAGTGAGGCACAAGTTTGATTTCAAAAATATTATGATTTTTGGTATTGGTACCGATATTGTTGAGTTTTCACGAATAAAAAAAACTCATTTACGTTTTGGCGATCACTTTGTAAATAGATTATTAATGAAAGAGGAACGAGTTTTATTTGATAAATCTCATCATCCGACTCGCTTTCTAGCAATGCGTTTTGCAGCGAAAGAAGCTATTGTAAAAGCTATGGGAACGGGCTTTTCGAATGGAATTTGGATTAGAGATGTTGGTGTTACAAATAATAAACTCGGAAAACCTTTGGTAGTTTTTTCGGATAGAGGAAAGTTGATTTGTAAGAAGCTTGGTATTGGCGAGAGTCATATTAGCTTAAGTGATGAAGCCGGTTTGATTTTAGCATTTTCAGTGATGATGAAGGATATATAAAATATTATGAATTGTTTTGCGTTTGATATTGAAACCATTCCAGATGTTGAGTTTGGAAGAAAAATGTGGGATCTAGAAGGTCTTTCTGATGAAGACATAGGCAATACTATGATGTTCAAGCAAAAGCAGAAAACTAATTCTGATTTCTTGCCCCTTCATCAGCATCAAATTGTCGCTATTTCTGTAGCGCTTAGAACTAAAAATACATTTAAAGTATGGAGTCTTGGCGAAAAAGATGCTCCCGAGAGTGAGATAGTTCAACGATTTTTTGATGGTATAGAGAGGTACACACCGGATCTCTTATCATGGAATGGTGTAGGTTTTGACCTACCGGTACTTCATTATCGAGCATTAAAACATAAAATTCAGGCACCAAAATATTGGGATTCAGGCAAAATTGACAATAATTTTCGGTATAATAATTACCTGAGTCGTTTCCATGCCAGGCATATTGATTTAATGGATGTACTATCGGGCTACCAAATGAAAGCAAGGGCAAGCCTAGATCAAATTGCTATTATGCTGGGATACCCAGGTAAGCTTGGAATGAGTGGAGATAAGGTATGGCCTTGTTGGCTGAAAGGTGAAATTACTGCAATTCGAAATTACTGTGAAACTGACGTTATAAATACGTATTTAGTCTATCTAAGTTTTGAGTTCATGCGTGGCAATTTATCTGAGAGTGAGTTAAAGAAAGAATTCGACCTGGTAAAAGCTTCTCTAATTTCTGAAAACCAAGATCATCTCAATGAATTTTTATCGGCTTGGGCAAAAAATTAAGTCTACTAATTCTAATGAGAAAAAACATATCTGAGGTCGCTTATATAGTTTCATCTACTCATGATGGTCGAGGTATTGCTGATATAGATGGAAAAAAGGTCTTTGTTGCAGGGGCTTTACAAGGTGAAAAAGTCATGTTTCAGCGTCGTAAACGGCGGCGGAAATATGATGAAGCCGAGTTACTTGAAGTTTTGGAGCCTAGCTCATCAAGAATAAAACCACGTTGTGATGTATTTGGTCGTTGCGGGGGCTGTTCATTGCAACACCTATCGTCCGATGCTCAACGCGACTTAAAATTTCAGACCTTGAAAGATAATCTCTCACGTATAGGTAAGGTTTCTCCTGCTATTTGGTTTAAATCTATTTATTCAGCCGATGAAAATGGCAGCTGGAACTACCGTCGACGTGCACGATTGGGAGTTAAGTATGTAACAAAGAAAGACAGGGTACTGGTTGGCTTTAGAGAGCGTTATGCGCCGTTTATTACAGATATGCATCGATGCGAAGTATTGCAACAACCTGTTAATGAATTAATTGATCCGCTTAGTGATTTAATTGGCTCTTTGAGTATTAAAAGTCATGTACCTCAGATAGAAGTTGCTGTAGCTGATCATTGTGTAGAGCTCGTAATCAGGGTGCTTGAACCCCCCACTATAAAGGATAACGAACTACTCGGTATATTTGCTGAGAAAAATAAAATTAGAATCGCATTGCAAACCGGTGGCCCTCATACAATTAAAATGCTTGATAACGAATCCTCATACCAACCTATGAGTTATTCCCATGAAGCACATAATATTATCAGTGAGTTTATATCTACAGACTTTATCCAAATTAATGATCAAGTTAATAAACTAATGGTTTCAAGAGCGATTGAATTGCTTGAACCAAAGAAAACAGATCGTGTAATTGATTTATTTTGCGGTATTGGAAACTTTAGTTTGCCGTTGGCAAGATATGCAAACGAAGTCATAGGGTTTGAGTTATTAGAAGAGTTGGTTCAGAGAGCTGAACATAATGCGAAGTTAAATAACATTAAAAATATCAAATTTCTTACGAGTGATTTATTTAAATTAGAGAATAATAAATCTAATTTGAAGTGCGATAAACTACTTTTAGACCCAGCTAGAAGCGGAGCTCTTGAAGTGGTTAAAAATATAAAATTATTTAATGCTCAAAAAATTGTCTATGTTTCATGTCACCCTGGAACATTAGCTAGAGATGCAGATATTTTAGTTAATCAGGGAAATTATAAGCTAGATGGTGCGGGGATTATTGATATGTTTCCTCATACAACGCATGTGGAATCAATTGCTGTTTTTAGTAAATAGTATATTTATCAGTATCTTATAAATACTAACTAGAATAACTTTAATTTATTTATCCATCAACTTGATCCTTTAATTTTTCACGCATAATCTTTGTATTATGTCACGTGGTTTTATTATGTTGGATGTTGAGGGGCTTGAATTAACTTCGGCTGACCGATCCCTATTGCTTTCGCAGAATGTAGGTGGGGTGATTTTATTCAGTCGAAATTATGAATCGCCAGAACAAATATTCAATTTGATAAACGAAATACGATTACTAAAATCACCATCATTATTAATCGCCGTAGATCATGAGGGTGGTCGAGTGCAGAGATTTAGAGATGGATTTACACAAATCCCTTCAATGCGATATATAGGTCATTTGTATGACCAGAATCAAATTGCCGCTTTTGAGCTTGCTTTTTTTACTGGCTGGATAATTGGTGCTGAACTACGAGCAGTTGGTGTTGATTTGTGCTTTGGTCCATGTGTCGATCTTGATTGGGGGTCAAGTGCTATTATTGGTGATAGATCGTTTCACAGGGATAAAAAAGTTGTCGAACAGTTAAGTTATAAATTTACTCGTGGCTTAAAGAAAGCCGGTATGCAGGCAGTGGCAAAACACTTTCCCGGGCATGGTTTTGTCGTTAATGACTCACATGAGCAGTTACCCATTGATCGGAGGGATTTCAGTGATTTATTAGATGATATCTATCCTTATGAAGGCTTAATCAGGAAAGGAGCTATATCAGCGGTTATGATGTCCCATATTGTTTATGAGCAAACTGATTTGATGCCAGCAAGTATCTCTGAATATTGGATTAACGATCATCTTCGACAGCAATTAAAATTTGATGGGACTGTCTTTTGCGATGATCTCAGCATGAAAGCCTTAAGTGCATATGGCAATCTTTCTAAGCGAGCCAGATTAGCTCTAAAGGCCGGTTGTGATATGGTAATTATGTGCAATGATCGAGAAGGTACCCAAGAAGCAGTTAAGTTACTTCAGAATAATCATAATTATCCATCGATGCTGCGTTTAGCAAGATTAAGAGGTAAAAAAAGTATTTCCAGAGAGCAGTTGTTAGTCAGTGAGGATTGGATTGCAGCTACGAATCATTTAAACGATTATCTGCAACAGTCTAATTTTGAATTAAGTGGATAATATTTATATATTCTTTTGACCCAAGATTCGAATTTTCAGTTCTATTACTATCAGAATTTCTAGGTGCTGGGATTTGAAATATAATCTTATAATCTTTTGCGCTGTCTCTGACCCCATCATTAACTTTGAAAGAAAAAAATACGGCTGAGTTTTCTTCATTTTCTGATTCAACCAAATTTTGATCATAGTCCATCAGTGATTTGTATTTTAAATAGGGGATCTCAGTCGCTGAAATATGCATTCCACTGTCTATACCCCATATACCAAAGGGATATTCAAGATATAATTCTCCGATTTTCGGTAATTGTTTAATCACAATATGATTTAGCTTGCTTTCTTCGGCATCTTCATAGAAAAAGTCATTTAAGTTGAAGTTATATGGAGAATAATTATTTAATTCAATTAATTTATCCTGAGAGAGTGGCGGATCATTAATTCCATTAATTTCAATAATTAACTCTTTTTGCTGCGTGTTTTTTCCATCACTAACGGTATAAATAAAAGTATCACTTGCTGATTCATTCGAGTTTAATTTATCAATTGCAAGCTGGTCTGCGATATTAGTAACAAAACTCCCATTTTTATTAAGAGTCAGTGATATAAATTTACCTGTTTTACCGAGACCGACAATTCCTCTCTCAATGGACGAGATATAATTTTTCTTTGATAATTTCCGATTAATAACATTACCGGAGATAGGTTTTATTTCAATTTCTTCCCTTAATTGATTGATATCTGATGTCTGTATTTGCGAAATTTTAGCTAATATTCCGTATTTAGGATGATCAAAATAACGAATTTCATCTAATTTCATTTCTTTGTCGTCAGAAAGTGGATATTTTAATATTGTTATTGACTCATCTATTCGGTTTATAGGGTTATTTGGATAATTTTGGGTAATGAGTGCGGGTTGGATTAATTGCTTTTCTTTCATGTACACATCAACCGCTAGCCTTAATTTACCTCCACTACTCTTGTAAAGTTTTAAATAACCTCCGTATTCACCTAATGTATTCTTTAATCGTCTCAGCTCAATTTCAGGTGTTAATTCGTTGGCAATTACTATTTGCTGCCAGCCATTCCATATGATTGGTTCATAGACCCTAATTTGCTTTAATCGATCATTGTCTATCTTAAGAGATAGTCGATTATTGGGTGTGATACTAAATAATATTTGATGATCAGAAGGGATGATATCAATAATATTGGTATCTATATTTTTGGATATAGCATTTTTAATACTCTCTTCAATAGATGAAGAGGAGTAATTAATGGTCGTTTCCTCGGTATTATTAACCTCCTTATGAATATCGATTGGTGCTGTAATAATGTTAAATAACTCAGTACCCCCAGATGCTTGATCGAGATACTTGAATATAATTATTTCTACTGAATAATTCGCGTAAGTTTCTTGTTCTTCGCTAGCAGTTACTTTGTTGAAAAAAAATGAAATAAAAAGACATATAAAAATTGAATTTATTTTTAAATTGAATCTTTTTATGTTGAAATTATTTTTTATCATTACTGAAGTTATTATTCGTTATGTTTTAATGAATTTAATATAAACAATAACAATACTCAGTTTGTGAGTCTATCAAGAAGCATTTCTAAAAATTTAAAACGCTCATCTGAGGTTGTTAGATTAGTTTTGAAGGTTAATCTTTGTGGTCCACGCATTCGATAAATATTTTTATCGATAATGATTTCAATTAATTTTTCAGGTTTAATTACCGAGCATTCAGAAAATTGAATATATCCCCCTTCAGTGTCTAAATTTACTTTTTGGATGCCTATGGCATTACAATTTTGTTTGATACTATTCATTCGGAGCAAGGAAATAGCTTCTTTAGGCAGTAAACCGAACCGATCGATAAGTTCAATTTTAATTTTTATTAAATCTTCGTTGTTTGCACTAGCAATACGTTTATAAAGAATCAAGCGAAGATGGACATCTGGAACATAATCATCTGGAAGCAAACACGGCACTCTTAGATTTATATCTACCCCTGAATTGAAAGGTTCATCAAGATTAACTTTATCGCCTTTCTTCATTGATTCAACTGCACGCGCTAACATATCGGTGTACAGTGAAAAACCAATTTCTTGAATTTGTCCACTTTGGACGTCACCCAGTAACTCCCCAGCACCTCTAATTTCAAGATCATGAGTCGCCAAAGTAAAGCCTGAGCCTAAATCTTTTAGTGAACTTATAGCTTCAAGACGTTTATTGGCATCAGCTGTAATGGTATTTTTGGGTGGTGATAGAAGATAGGCGAAGGCACGATGATGCGATCGACCAACACGTCCTCTCAGTTGATGTAATTGAGCTAAGCCAAATTTATCAGCGCGGTTTATTATTATTGTATTCGCTGTTGGAATATCGAGGCCACTTTCGACGATAGTGGTACAAAGTAACATATTAAAACGACGCTGATAGAAATCATGCATTACTTCTTCTAACTGTCTTTCAGGCATTTGTCCGTGACCTATTTTAATACTCACTTCTGGCATTAATTTTTCTAATCGTTGTTTTATATTTTCAATATCCTCAACTCGATTATGAATAAAATAAATCTGTCCACCGCGTTTTACTTCTCTCATACAAGCTTCACGTATATTCAAATCACGCCACTCTGTTATGAAAGTTTTTACGGCTAAGCGGTTATCAGGTGGGGTTGTTATCAAAGAGAGTTCACGGATTCCACCAAGCGTCATATTTAACGTTCTAGGTATGGGTGTCGCTGTAAGAGTGAGAATATCAATATCACTCCTCAAATTCTTTATAGCCTCTTTATGCCGAACACCAAATCGATGCTCCTCATCTATTATTACTAAACCTAATTGATAAAAATCTTTTGTATGTTGTAGTATTTTATGAGTTCCAATGACTATATCTATTTTACCAGATTGTATTTCTGCAATTGAATTTTGGATTTCTTTTTTTGATTGAAATCTTGATAAAACTGCAATTTTAATTGGCCAATCAGCAAATCGATTTTGAAATGTTTGTGCATGTTGTTGCGCCAGAAGCGTTGTTGGGACCATTACAGCGACTTGTTTTCCACCAAGAGCAACAGCAAATGCTGCCCTAAGAGCTACTTCTGTCTTGCCAAAGCCTACGTCACCACATATGACTCTATCCATGGGTTTATCTGAGGATAAATCTTTCAAAACATCCGTTATAGCATTTTCTTGATCTACGGTTGTTTCATATGGAAATCCCGACTCAAAGGCACGATATTCATTTTCTGACCATCTAAATGCATGTCCTTTTTTTGCAGCCCTTCTTGCATAAACATCTAAAAGCTCGGCGGCAACGTCATGTATTTTATTGATGGCACGTTTCTTTGCTTTGCTCCATTGATCACTACCAAGTCTATGCAATGGGGCGTGTTCGGGTGATGAGCCCGTATAACGGGATATTAAGTCAAGGGCGTGAACTGGCACATAAAGCTTATCTCCTTCTGCATATTCGAGATGAAGGAATTCCTCAATGTCATCACTGTATTTAAGTTTAATTAAACCCTGAAATCTTCCGATACCATAAACTATGTGAACCACAGGTGCGCCCACACTGAGATCAGTCAGTTGTTTTATAATTGTTTCAGGATCTCTATTATTGTATTTATGATGGCGTTGTTTGGGTTTATCACCAAAGATTTGGTGTTCGGTAATAATTGCAATATTAGCATTTTCAATCAAAACGCTTTCATGAAAAGGAGCAACGGTAACTGCGTAATTAAAACTTAGGTTGCAGAATTCAGACCAATTTTCAACACGCTTGATACTGAGTTGTAAGTTATTCAAATAATCATAAATTAATTCTCTATGGCCGGCTGAGTCGGCTGTAAAAAGTATCTTACCTTTATAGTTGTTTAAGAATTTCGTTAATTCCGCTGACGGTTCTTTGTGATGTGTTTTTATTTTTATGGGTGGTGGTAGCTTAGTTTGAAGATTGATTGAATGTTTATTATCTTCAACAGATACTTGACTGTATGTTGTAACATTTTTATTCTTTAGTATTTCTTTAATGGTTTCGATATCAATGAATGCCTCTGTAGGTTTGAGGAGAGGTTTCTCGATATTATGACTGTATAATTTATAACGATTTTGAATATCTTCCCAGAAAGTATTTAATATTTCTTCTGTATTGCTGGGAGCAAATACAGTGATATTTTCATTGAAATAATCAAAGAAATTTGCCGTTTTTTTATAAAATAAAGGCAAATAGTATTCAATACCGGCATGGGCGATAGCATTAGTAATGTCGTTATAAACCTGAGATTGGGTCGGCGCACCGTCAAATCTTTCTCTATAACAATGTCTAAAATATTTAATAGAAGCCTCATCTAAAGGAATTTCTTTTGCTGGGAGAATAGTTACAGATTGAATTTCCCCTTCCGATAACTGCGAATCTACATTGAAGTAGCGCAATGATTCTATTTCACAATCATATACTTCAACTCTAATGGGCTTGATTGTTCCCATTGGAAATACATCAAGTAGCGAGCCTCTGCTTGCATATTCACCATGATCTTCGACTTGCGAGACTTTTCTGTAACCATTATGAGCGAGTTTATCAATTAGATCTTGATGCTCAAGATTATTTCCAACATCTAAGAATAAGGAGTGAGAGTTAATGTATTTGCAGGGTGGTAATCTATTAAGTAAAGAGCTGACAGTTAAAATAATAATTCTTTGTTTCGATCTTGTTTGATTGCTTAAAATGGTCAATCGATTTGAAATAATATCTTGATGAGGAGAGAAACTATCGTATGGTAGTGTTTCCCATTCCGGAAATAGCTCTATTGAACAATCGTCTTTATTAAAAAAGATTAATTCATCTTTCAATTGTTCTGCATGCTGTGAATTTTCCGCTAAAATAATTACAGGATTGGCTTTCGAAGTCGCAATTTGATAAAGATTTAGCGTGTTGCTTGGACCGATAGCTCGCCCAATAGAATTGAGATCTTTTACCTTATTGGCTGAAATAATAGGAAAATTTATCATTATCATTCTTAATGATTGATTGTTTAAAGAGGGATTTATTCTAATTACGGCTTATTATTGTTACTAATATATCATTTCGAAGTAACTGACGTTTCTATTTAGTTGTTATTTTTTGCAGTTTATCGATTTGACTTTCCAGATCTTTAATTAAAAGTTTATTTTCTGTCATACGTTTATTTTCATTGCTTACTACCTCGGGAGGTGCATTTTTTAAAAAGTTTTCATTATTTAATTTTACTTCATTTTTAATAATTTCATTACGCGCATGAATTATTTTTTTTGTTAATCTTGCAATTTCATCATCAATATCAATAAGATCAGCAAGAGGTATTAATAGCTTCATTTTGCCGTGCATTGCCGTTGAAGATGTAGGCGCTTTTTCATCTCCCATTAGGAAGTGAATAGTTTCTATCCTGCCTATACGTTTCAGCAAGTCCAAGTGATCATTAACTAATGTTTTATCCGACCTTGATGAATTTTGCAGTAAAATTGGAAGTTTTTTCCCAGGTGAAATATCCATTTCACCGCGAATTTGCCTTACACCTGCAATAAATTGTTTAATCCACGTTATTTCTTTTTCTGCGTTTATATTATATTTTCTAGGGCAATACTTAGGATAAGATCGCAGCATGATGGTTTCTTCTGTTAATGCCAATTTAGATTTAATATTAATCCATATTTCTTCAGTGATAAACGGCATTATTGGGTGAAGGAGTCTTAATATACTCTCAAGACTTTTAGTCAATGTAGTTTTTGTGCCAAGCTTTAAATTGCAATCATTATGCTCATTTTGAAGTGTTGCTTTAGCTAGCTCAAGGTACCAATCACAAAATTCATGCCAGACAAATTCATGCAGGCATTGTGCGGCTAAATCAAATCGATAATTAGAAAAATGTTCGTGTACGGTCTTTGTGGTTTGATTTAACAGTGATATTATCCATTTATCTGCGATACTATATCGAATAGTTTTTTCATCTTTAATATCTAGATCATTTGTATTCAATAAAACAAAATGCGCCGCATTCCAAAGTTTATTGCAGAAATTTTTATATCCTTCAATTCTGCCGATATCAAATCTTATATCCCTTCCAGTTGTTGCTAAAGAGGCAAATGTGAATCTCAGGGCGTCTGCACCGTAACTTTCAATACCATTAGGAAATTGTTTTTTTGTACTTTTTTCGATTTCTGGCCTCATGTGATCTTGCATTAAGCCCGCAGTACGTTTTTTCAGTAAATCTTCAAGATTTGTTCCATCAATAAGATCAATTGGATCTAAAACATTGCCCTTTGATTTAGACATTTTTTGACCATCTTGATCTCGGATTAAACCATGTATATAAACTTCATGAAATGGGACTTTTCCGGTAAATTTGATTCCCATCATTATCATTCTAGCTACCCAAAAAAAGATAATATCAAAACCAGTTACCAGAACTTGGCTAGGATAAAATGTATCCAATGATTGTGTTTTACTGGGCCATCCTTGAGTGCTAAAAGGCCATAATGCAGATGAAAACCAAGTATCCAAAACGTCATTATCTTGAGTTAATTTTGTACTCTTATCGAGTTGATACTTTTTTCTTACTTCTGCTTCGTTTTTACCTACAAAAATATTTTTTTCTTCATCATACCAAGCAGGTATTCTGTGACCCCACCATAATTGACGGCTGATACACCAATCTTGTATGTTATCCATCCAATCAAAATAAGTTTTCGACCAATTTTCAGGAATAAATCGTATTTCTTTTTCTTTTACCGCCCTTATCGCGGGCTCGGCTAATGGTTTTATATCAACATACCACTGATCTGTTAAGTAAGGCTCGATAATAGAGCCACTTCTATCACCTCTTGGAATATTGCTGTGGTGATCCTCTATTTTCTCTATGAGGCCTAATGCTTTAAATTTTTCTATAATTTTTTGCCTGGCTTTTTCTCTGTTTAAGCCGTGAAATTCTTTTGGAGTCGTCTCATTTAGTTCAGCATTATCGTTGAAAATATTAATTAATGGGAGGTTATGCCTTACACCAACTTCATAATCATTGAAGTCATGAGCAGGGGTAATTTTAACGCAGCCAGAGCCAAATTCTGGATCAACATAATCATCAGCAATAATAGGAATTTTACGATTAGTGATTGGTACAATAGCATCCTCACCAATTAGCTTTTGGTAGCGCTCATCCTCTGGATGAACTGCAATAGCGCTATCCCCCAGAGAAGTTTCAGGACGAGTGGTGGCCACAATTAAATGCCCACTATTATTTGCTAATGGATATTTTAAATGCCATAGGTGTCCAGCTTCCTCAGTTACAAGAACTTCTAAATCTGATAATGCGGTATGCAATAATGGATCCCAATTAACTAAGCGTTTCCCACGATAAATCAGCCCTTCTTCGTAGAGGGAAATAAAAACTTCAGTTACAGCTTCATTGAGCTTTGGGTCCATCGTAAAGCAGTCTCTCTTCCAGTCTAATGAAGCGCCCATCCTTCTCAGTTGTTTTGCGATTGCTCCACCAGATTGATGTTTCCATTTCCAGACACGCTCAATAAACTCATCTCTTTCCATATCAAGACGAGATAAGCCTTCTGCATTTAATAATCTCTCTACAACCATTTGAGTCGCTATTCCCGCATGATCCATTCCTGGTTGCCATAATGTGTTATCACCCATCATCCTATGATAACGAGTTAATGCATCCATTATGGTATCTTGAAAAGCGTGTCCCATGTGTAACGTTCCAGTTACATTGGGAGGAGGGATTACAATACAAAATGGATTGCCCTTACCTTGAGGTTCAAAGTAATTGCTTTCTTCCCAGCGTTTATAATGACGCTGCTCTATATCACATGGTTGGTAACGTTTTTCCATAATATGTTTAATTTATTTATTGTATTTATAATTTTAATACTATGAATCAAATAGTATGCGACTTTATTTCATAACCCAATTTACGATAGGCTGTAAATCGTTTTCTTGCATTTTCCTTATCTTTGCTTTCGTTAATAACTATTTCGATTATTCGTTCATAATTTTGATGATCTTCGCTTAATGTGCTCGATAAATTCACAAGAATATCATTCATATTAACTTGTTTTTTGATACTAGGAACCGCAATGGATCGTTTTGTGGCATCACTCTCATCACCGATAGTGTGATGGGGGATAAAACTATCATCTCGAAAATTCCACAGTAATTCATCAATATCTTTCATGCCTTTTTCATTTTCTGCCTGTATGATAATGCTATGCTGCATTTTATATGCTTTTTCAGTTATTCGGCAGACGAATAACTGCTTAGATTCTTCACTCTGACTTGATAAAATATAGAAATCGATTCGAGGCATAATTAAGAGCTTTTTTCATTACTCTGATTGATTATGAATTCTGTAAGCATAGGAACAGGCCTTCCTGTGCTTCCTTTTTTATCACCTGATATCCATGCAGTCCCGGCAATATCAAGATGAGCCCATTTCATGTTTTTCGTAAATTTGCCAAGAAAACATGCGGCAGTAATGGATCCACCACCACCACCACCAATATTTGCAAAATCGGCAAAATTACTTTTAAGTTGTGCCTCGTATTCATCACCCATAGGTAAGGCCCAAGCTCGGTCAACGGAGCTCTCTCCAGCATTAATAATTAGCTTACTTAATTCATCACAATTACTCATAACAGCAGTCCGATGATGCCCGAGTGCAACTACGCAAGCGCCGGTTAAGGTAGCCACATCAATAATATATTTTGGCTTAAATTTTTCAGAATAAGTAAGCGCATCACAAAGAATCAATCGTCCTTCAGCATCTGTATTTAATATTTCTATAGTTTGTCCAGACATACTTTTTATGACATCACCAGGAAGGGTGGCTGAACTACTGGGACGATTCTCACAAGCAGGAACTACAATTGTCAGATTAACTGGTAATTGTAATTTTGCAACGGCAGCAATTGTTCCAATAACCGTAGCGGCACCGCACATATCATATTTCATTTCATCCATTGCTGGACTGGGTTTTAATGATATACCTCCCGTATCAAAAGTCACTCCTTTACCAACTAAAACTATGGGCTGTTTGGATCCAGCACCTTTGTAATGCATTTCAATAAGTTTTGCGGGTTCTTTTGAGCCTTCTGTTACGGATAAAAATGAACGCATCCCTAGTTTTTTAATAGCAGCTTCATCATGAACTTTAACTGAAAGATTTCGATAAGATTTCGCAATTTCTTGAGATTTTTTCGCTAAGAAGGTCGGTGTACAAATATTTGCAGGGAAATTTCCTAAATCTCTAGCTATATTCATGCCTGCAGAAATTGCATCTGCTTGTTCACAAGCTAATTTAGTTTTATTTGCATTTTCTTTTTTGCTTATCGCGATAATTATTTTTTTAGGCGAGCAAGAGTAATCAGTAGCTTTAGATTTCATCTCATTGAATTGATATAAATTATTCAAAATTACTTCAATGCTTTGTCTAGCACTTATATAGGTATTAGGTTTATCTTTAATTTCTAGCGTCAAATAATTAGCGAAATTATTTAGCTTATTATTTCGAATAGCAATGGCCGCAGATTCATTGACTTTTTTAAATTCATTAATACTAAATTTACTTCTATCGCCAAGTCCTAATATTAAGAGTCTTTTTGCATTTATGTTATTTACAAAATGTAGCATTTGATGCTCACCAAGCATTGGAGATACATCACCGTTTTTAATTAGCTTTGTAATCAATCCATCACAGGTTTTATCAATATCTTTTGCGGCAATACTAAGATTATTATCTTTGTAAATACCTATAATTAGGCAATCGGTTGAAATTTTAGAAGGAGATTCGGTTGAGGTCATATAATTCATGTTTTTTCCTATCAATGTAAATAATATTATTCTAATTCATCAGGGCATATTTTTGTGTTTGACACGAGTACAAAAAACGTTAGTCTAACTTATCAATGCAGTATAAGTTAACTTGAATATTTTTATAATATAAAGAAGTGTGTAATTTATGTTTCGAATTATAGATCGATATATTTTTCGAGAAGTCTTTAGGACTTGGCTTACTGTAACCGTAGCTTTGTTATGTATTTTACTTACCAACCAATTTGCAAGAATTTTGGGCGATGTAGCAAAAGATAAGTTACCGAAAGAAGCGATTATTGATTTAATAACGCTTACTGGAATGCAATATTTAACTATCTTGATACCTATCGGGTTATTTTTATCTATATTAATGGCACTAGGCCGTCTTTATGCAAATAGTGAAATGTCAGCGCTTTTAGCATGCAAGGTAGGGGTATCTGGTATTTATCGGCCTGTATTATTTCTAACATTACCACTCGTTTTATTTGCCGCATGGGTAACCATTGATTTTGGTCCAAAAGCTTTAATGATGATAGACGAAATTAATACAGAGGCTCGTCGTAATATCGACCTAGATAGTATTGAGCCTGGAAGATTCATTGTCGATGATGGTCTTGGGACGGTCATATATGCGGAAGAGATTAATGAAAATGGTGAGTTAAAGAATGTATTTTTTCAGTTTTCAGCAGGCACTGAGGGTCTGGAAGTTGTAGTTGCTGAGCGAGGCCTCCAAAGAGATTCGGGTAATGATCAACGATATTTTGTTCTTTATAATGGAAAGCGTTATATAGGTGAGCCTGGAACAACTGATTATACTGTCATGGAATTTAAGGAGCATGGCATACCCTATATTTTACCTGAAATTACCGAACCGAAAATTAACGTAAAAACAATGATTTTTAGTGAGCTTTTTGATTTTAAAGATAAGAAAAAAAATGCCGAATTTCATTGGCGAATAAGCATTCCCATTTCCACATTAATTCTTGTAATGCTGGCTATACCGATGAGTAAGAGTGAGCCACGACAAGGTCAATATAATAAAATTTTTATTGGAATAGTGACGTTTATTATATATTTTAATTTACTTTCAGCTGGAAGATCTTGGCTTGAGAACGATTTAATAGATTATCGATTCGGCCTCTGGTGGGTCCACTTAATAATGCTAAGTGCCATGACATTTATTATTGTAAAAGATAAAAATCTTCATCGTCGATTTTTTAGTAAATTTAGGATTAAAGAATGAGTATTCTTGCTAAATATTTAGTTGGGTCAATCCTGAGAAATACTTTTTTAGTTTTAATGCTGTTGTTATCAATTACAGCCCTATATGAATTCATTAGTCAGCTGGGAAATCTCGAAGGTGAATTTGGAGTAGCTCAAGCGCTTTTATTTGCTTTATTGCGATTACCTCAGCTCTCATTTGAAATGCTTCCAATTGCTACACTTATTGGCTCTCTATTAGGTCTCGGTATGTTAGCGACAAATAGCGAATTAATCGTAATGCAAACTGCTGGAGTATCAACCGCACAAATATCAAAGCTTGTTAGTACGAGCGGATTATTTATTGTGTTGTTTTCTATTTTAATGGGCGAGTTTGTCGGCCCATCATTGGATCATTATGCTAGAAATATGCGAGATGAAGCCCGTTATGGCAGTCAAGGCGCAGACTTTGGGAACGCAGTATGGGTAAAAGATAACCAGAGTATATTGCATCTTGAGAGAGTAAACACAGATTATGATTTTGGCAGTCTGTACTTATTTCGCTTCAATGATGATAACTCTCTAAAATCAATAGCCATAGCTGAAAATTCAGGAATTGATAGGAATGAAAAATGGGTATTAAATGATTTTAGAGAGACACGATTTGAGAAGAATCGGGTAATTACCAGCTCCTCACAAACAATTAATGAGTCTTTTGAGCTCAACAGTGAGTTGCTTGGAGTCACACTCGTTAAGCCAATTAGTTTGTCAATCAGGGAGCTGCTAGGCTATGTTCGCTATTTGAAGAAAAATGATCTATTTTCCAGTCGTTATGAAATTGAACTCTGGTCAAGATTATCCTCGGTATTAACCATTATTTTGATGCCTATTCTTGCCTTAGCTTTCGTATTTGGCTCACTTCGAGAGGTAGGGGCAGGAGCAAGATTAACTATAGGTTTGGTGATTGGCTTGGTCTATTTCTTGTTGAGTGAGCTTATTTTCAATTACGGTCAGGTATATAATATAAACCCAATATTAACAGCGTGGATACCGCCATTATTATTGGGATTTTACACCTTATTTAAATTGAACAACGTGCGGCAATCCTAATTTTTATTATCTTGGGTAATGAGATAATTTCGTTCCTGAAATTCGATCATGCCAACTGAGGTTATTTTTATCTAATAGTTGCCACCAAAAACCCAAACCAAAGGGCAGTAGTGAAAATATTCCTGCAAAAAAACGGATAGTACATTGTATAATATTGGGTTTATTACCCTCCAGAGTTTCAAGTCGCAAGCCCCATGACTGCATACCTAAGGTCCTGCCTGAGATACTCCAAAAGCCAACCAAAAAAAAGTAAATTATAATGAATAAAGTTAATTGATAGTAATTTGAGTTTGTCTCGACAGCATCACCATAACGTATTGCAATGAACGGAAGCGTGCCAATAATCATAACTGATAAAATTAATAAGCTATCATAAATTATTGATGCTAAACGTCTTTTTAATGTTACATTTGACATTAAACTATCCTAAGTAATGGTTATTAATGTAAACGCCATGGTTGCGTTTCTGGTTTGATTTTTATGTATTAAAAATTTTTGGGTTGTATAAGATATTTCTATCTATGTCTGTAGTAGAATACCAATTGTAGATTATTTTTAAAAGGATAAGGTAATGGAATTAATAGCAATGATTACTGTGATGATATTAATACAAGTATTATTTTTTGGTTTTCAAGTAGGTAAAGCAAGAGGTAAATACAATATAAAAGCTCCAGCAGTAGCTGGAAATGAAATTTTTGAGCGGCATTATCGTATCCATCAAAATACGATTGAACAAATAGTCATTTTTATTCCGTCATTATGGATGTTTGGGTATTTTGTTAGTGAGAACATTGGAGCTGCTCTGGGGCTTCTTTTTTTTGTAGGAAGATTTGTTTTCCGTTCTGCATATTTAAATGATCCCGGGAGTCGAGCTGTTGGTTTTATTATGGGCTTCATACCCATCCTTGGCTGTCTTTTGGGTGCACTCTTCACTATCATTCAAGTTTTAATTTAACTTTAAAATTTATTATTCTTAGTTATGCATCAAGATAATAGGTATAAAAAACAGGGTCTAGCAAGATTTATTCAAGCTTTTGTTAATTCTGGTAAAGGTTTTGCTTCTGTTTGGCTTAACGAATCAGCATTCAGGCAAGAGGTCTGTTTATTAATTTTCTTGAGTATGATCGCTCTTTTTTTACCAATAAGCATAAATGATAAGTTTGTTTTAATTCTATGTATTTTTCCTGTACTAATTGTGGAGTTAATCAATTCCGCAATTGAATCAACTGTCGATAGGATTAGTATGGAAGAGCATGATTTATCCGGTAGAGCAAAAGATATGGCCTCTGCTGCTGTTTTGATATCACTATTAATTGTTCTATGTGTTTGGTGTTTTATTTTTTGGAAAAACTTTAATGTTTTTTTTCAATAATTTAATTTGCAATATATAGCTATGCAAAACTTTGTAAAAAAATATCTAACCAATTTATACCCCTTTTTTTACCTATTTTTATTTGGACTTAGTTTTCTTTCTTTATCCAGATTTTTATTGGGTATTTGGCATTTTGATAGAGTTTCAAATGTTCAAGGCTGGAGTGAAATAATATTAAGTGGTTTACGCATAGATATTGCTTCTTTGTCTTATTTATATCTCTTACCTGCATTAATTTCATGCATGATGATAAATAATAAAAATATTCAAAGGATATGGGGTTATATTCTGAGGCTATGGATCACTTTCACCGTCTGGTTATTGGTTTTCATGGAGATAGTAACACCATCATTTATCCTTGAATATGATGTGCGCCCAAATAGATTATTCGTGGAGTATCTAATTTACCCAGATGAGCTCATTAGCATGCTCTTAAGTGGTTATAAATTAGAGTTACTTATTGTAACGATTTTGAGTATATTTACATTATATTTCTCATGGAAGTACTCAGAAATAATTTTAGTTGAGTCGGAAATGCCGAAATGGTACTGGCGACCTTTGATAATGATATTGGTTTTATTGTTGGGAGTGATGGCTGCTAGATCATCTTTAGGTCATCGACCATTAAATCCAGCCATGGTTGCCTTTTCCGTTGATCCATTGGTGAATGACCTCACTCTCAATTCCACTTATTCAATATTATTCGCCGTTAAGCAACTACAGAATGAGGATGATGCATTTAAATATTATGGGGCAATGGATGAAAAAGAGATTATAAAATTAGTAAGAAACTCCACCAATCTCGATCAAGATGAATATGCTATAAACAAATCGCCAACAACAGCATTTCATCAATCCTCGTATAGGGGTCCTAAGAAAAATTTAGTAATACTTCTTCAAGAAAGTTTAGGTGCTAGATATGTAGGAAAGCTTGGCGGGTTACCTCTAACACCAAATATAGATAAATTAATGGAAGAGGGGTGGAATTTCACTAATGCTTATGCAACAGGAACGCGTTCAGTTAGAGGTATAGAGGCAATTGTTACTGGGTTTTCTCCTACTCCAGCCAGATCAGTAGTTAAATTAGGTAAAAGCCAAAATGGTTTTTTCTCTATTGCTGATCTTTTGAAGAAAAATGGCTATCACACTCAGTTTATATATGGCGGAGAAAGTCATTTTGATAATATGAAGAGTTTTTTCCTTGGCAATGGATTTGATGATATGCAGGATTTTGGTACTTTTAAGAAACCTATCTTTGTTGGTTCATGGGGCGCCTCAGATGAGGATCTTTATATTAAGGCTCACAATCAGTTCTCTTATTTAAATGATCAGGAAAAACCGTTTTTTAGTTTAGTATTTACAACATCAAACCATACCCCTTTTGATTACCCTGATGGAAGAATTGAGCTTTATAATGAGCCAAAAGAAACTAGAGAGAATGCCGCTAAATATTCGGATTATGCGCTTGGTGAATTCTTTAAAAAAGCGAAAAAATCAAGTTATTGGTCAGATACAATCTTCCTGGTTGTGGCGGATCATGATTCTCGCGCTTATGGAGATCAATTAGTCCCCATTAAGCATTTTCATATTCCTGCAGTAATTGTTGGGAGTGGTATCAATCATCGCGAAGACTCAAGATTGGTGAGTCAAATTGATTTACCTCAAACTTTATTATCATTGATTGGTATAGATAGTGAAAATCCAATGATTGGGCATGATTTAACCCGGGAAATTAAGAAAGAAAAGCTCAGAGCTATGATGCAATTTTATAAAAATTTTGCTTGGATGGATGTAGAAAATAATGTCGTTATTCTTCAACCAGAAAAATCGCCATTAACATTTCATTATGATAGGCAAACTGAATCATTAAGCCCTATTAAGATCAACGATCAAGGTCTTATTGAAACAGCTAAAGCGAATGCTTTATGGGGTAGTTTGGCTTATAAAAAAGACTACTATCAAGCGGTGGATTAATAAGTTTTATTTATTCTCACAGAATAATTCATGATCTAGCTTTCTTTTTTGATAAGCTACTTGCTCGTTTCTTGACATTGTGCAGTTAATTGACCAGCGGCATTGTTCGTCATTCTTTATTTCTTCATTTAAGAGTGAGCAATTAGTACTAATTTTCTTAATTGGAAGAAGGATATTATTATCAATAGAGCTACTTACAGAAGGTGGAAGGCTATCCATAATTAGGTCTCCAGTTAACCAGCCCATCACAATTATAGCGACTAACGTTAGAAGTATTTTACGCGTCAAAATAGAAAGCTTATTAAGCATGATATTATTCCTTGGTTCCTTGATGTAGGATTAGTAAAAAAATATTATAACTCAATAACATATTTTTCTGCTAACGAAAGCTATTTGTTGGTATCTTGAGGCGTCTCATAAGAGTACTTTTATTTTAAGAAAGATTAAGAAAAAACCTCTTCTTGATTTAGATAATTATCTAAGAATGAATAAACATCAATAAGGATTAATTTTTTGACGAAACAGTTAATAAAAATAAATAAAATAGATGCTGTATCTCTTGGTATAGATAAAAAATTAATCTCCATAAATGCATTAAAAGTACTCCAAAGATTAACTAAGTCTGGTTACCAGGCTTTTTTGGTTGGCGGATGTATCAGGGATCTTTTGTTGGATATAAGACCAAAAGATTTCGATGTCGCTACCGATGCAGAACCAGAAGAAATAAAGAGTCTATTTAGAAACTGCCGACTAATTGGGAGACGATTTCGATTGGCTCATATTCGATTTGGTCGAGAATTGATCGAAGTTGCGACCTATCGTTCTTCTGCGGAATCGGATAATGAAAGATCTAAGCATGATAATAAGGGGCGTATTTTAAGAGATAATGTTTATGGAAGTATTGAAGAAGATGTCTTTAGAAGGGATTTTAAATGCAATGCCCTTTATTATGACAGCGATAAAGATAAGGTTTGGGATTTTGTTAATGGCTTGAATGATATAGAAGCATGCCAGTTAAATTTTATAGGTGATCCGGTCAAGAGGATACAAGAGGACCCAGTCAGAATGCTTAGAGCTGTAAGATTTAAAGCTAAGCTTAACTTTAAGATTGACTCGGAATTATCAAATAAAATTAAAATGAATGCCCACTTGTTAAACGGTATACCTGCTGCAAGAATATTTGATGAGTTTATAAAATTATTTCAATCAGGGTATGCCGAAAAAACCTTTGATTCATTACTGACATTTAATTTGTTCAAAGAGTTATTTCCTGAAACAGATAAACAAATTAAAACTGATGTTAATTTAAAATATTTCATTGAAAATGCGTTAAAAAATACCGATACAAGAATTAAAAATAGACAATCAATAACACCAATGTTTTTGCTAGGTGTTTTTTTATGGGGGCCAATCTCCAAAAAAGCCAATAAAATAAGACAGAAATCTAAATCTTCCAAAGCCCAATCTTTAATATTGGCTTCTTATGATGTAATTGGTACTCATCAGGATAGATTAGCAATACCCAAAAGATTTTCGAGCATCATGAGAGAGATGTTTGTTGCACAAGCAAAATTTGAGGTAACTACAGAAGCACAAGCTAAAAAAATGAGTGATTCAAGAATATTTAGAGCTGCCTATGATTTTTTATTATTGCGATCAACGACAAATGACTGCCCTAAAGAAGTGATTGATTTTTGGACTAAAGTTGAGCAAAAAACCAATAATACAAGCCTAAGATTCAAGAAAAATAAGAAGTATAGATCTAAGCGATGAGATCAAAAAGAAAAATTTGGAAACCTGCTTATATTGGGCTTGGTAGCAATCTCAATGAACCATTACAACAAATAACCATGGCTATAGAGAATATCAAAAAGATACCAAATTCTTGTTATATTTTATCTTCGAAACTATACGATTCTTCACCGATGGGCCCACCAGACCAACCGAATTTTATTAATGCAGTTGTAGCTATAGTTACCCAACTTAAGCCTCATGGGTTACTTTTAGAGCTACAGAAAATAGAGCATAAACAAAAACGAATTCGTAATGAATTGAAATGGGGCCCACGAACCATTGATCTCGATCTTTTATGTCAAGGGCAAGAAATAATTGAAGACGATATATTGACTCTGCCTCATCCAGGAATTTGTAAAAGAAATTTTGTTTTATTACCGTTAATGGATATTTCTCCAGATATTATGATTCCAAGGTTGTCGAATATGGTAGATTTATTAAAAAAGATAGAGAATAATCCAATAAGGCTAAAATGCTTGGAATGAAGAAAGTATGACTGTAGAAAATATTAATAATAATTTTAATGCTTCTCGTTTTATTGTAGTTGAGGGCCCTATAGGGGTTGGAAAAACAAGTTTGGCCAAAAGACTAGCAGATAGTTTTTCTGGTTCGCTTATATTGGAAGATATTGAAAATAATCCCTTTTTAGATCGATTTTATGAGGGAGGTCGTGATGGCGGATTACCTGCACAATTATTTTTTCTATTTCAAAGAGCAAAACAACTAGAAAAACTGCACCAATCCGATTTGTTTTCGAATACAAGTATTGCAGATTTTCATATTGAGAAAGATAAATTATTTGCTTCGGTTAATTTGGATCCAAGTGAAATGGCCCTATATGAACAGATATATGAAAAAATGGATATTATGACATCAGTGCCCGATTTAGTGATCTACCTTCAAGCAGATCCTGATATTCTGCTCGAAAGAATTGCTCATCGGGGCGTTCCAAGTGAAAAATTTATAGATAGAGATTACTTAGAGAAATTAACAGAGACTTTTGCAAGTCATTACCATAACTATAATGATGGGCCCTTGTTAATAGTTAATACAGCTTCAATTGACCTCATAAACAACCATGAAGATTATGAACAATTATTGGATCAAATAAAATGTACCACAGGCGGTCGTCATTTTTTCAACCCACAGACGGCTATTGGATTTTCATAAATTAAATTAATCAAGAAATAAGTATATGTATACACAATTAGAACAACGTAGCATGGCTGTGCCACCGGTCAATGTTGCTTCATTAATGAAAATGAAGAATGATGGCGAAGCTATTGCCTGTATAACTGCCTATGACGCAAGTTTTGCTTTAGCTGTTGATCAGGCCGGTATTGATATGGTTTTAGTTGGCGATTCTTTGGGTATGGTAATTCAAGGTCATGATACGACTGTACCAGTTACAGTTGAGGACGTTATTTATCATACGCGAAACGTTTCTCGTGGTCTGCAAAGAGCTTTTTTAGTTGCTGATATGCCATTCATGAGTTATTCAGATCCAAATCAAGCACTTGAGAATGCCGTTCGATTAATGCAAGAGGGCGGTGCTATGATGGTAAAATTAGAGGGCGGAGAAGATCAGATCGCAATTGTAAAGCATCTTGCAAGGCATGATATTGCGGTTTGTGCGCACTTAGGACTTAAACCTCAGTCAGTTCATAAATTAGGTGGTTTTAAAGTCCAAGGTCGAGATCCTAAGGAGGCTAATAAAATATTAAATAACGCAAAAGCTCTCCAAGATGCAGGTGCTGATATTGTTTTGCTGGAATGCGTACCTAATGAGTTAGGTAAATCTATAAAAGAAAACTTAGATGTCCCTGTGATTGGAATAGGAGCGGGTCCTTTTGTTGATGGGCAAATATTGGTTCTATACGATATATTGGATATCACTCAAGGGTCTACCCCAAAATTTGTTAGAAATTTTATGCTAGATCAGACGTCACCAATTAATGCTATAAAATCTTATGTTCGGGCCGTTAAAAATAAGGATTATCCTGCACCAGAGCATTGTTTTTCATAGATATTATACTTTATTGAGTATTTCCTTGGATGTAATTTATAAAAAAAAAGAAGTACAGGTACTACTGGATGGGCAGCGCAGGAAACTGTCTAAAATAGCCTTAATCCCAACGATGGGTAATTTCCATGACGGCCATTTAAGCTTAATTGAATTAGCAAGAGACTATGCAGACTATGTCGTGGTTTCAATATTTGTAAATCCAACTCAATTTAATGACGAAAAAGACTTTGAAAATTACCCTAGAACACTTGAGAGTGATATAGAAAAATTAACTAAAACAGGCGTTAATCTTTTATTTTTGCCCGACCTTTGCTCTTTATATCCAAATGGCACTGATGACGCTATTAAAGTAATTATTCCTGAAAGGGCTAATGATTTATGCGGTAAAGTTAGGCCGGGTCATTTTGAGGGAGTTCTCTCAGTTGTATTAAGATTATTCAATATCATTAAACCTGACCTCTCTGTCTTTGGACAAAAAGATTTTCAGCAAAAATTATTGATAGAGCAGATGGTTATGGATTTATCATTAGGTATAAAGATTATTGGCGCCCCTATTATTAGAGAGCGTGATGGCCTTGCTATGAGTTCTCGTAATCAGCATCTATCATTCGCCGCAAAACTAACTGCCATAAAATTACACAAAACTCTCCTTGAGGTAAGTTATTTAATAAACCCTAAAAAAGGAGAATTTACATCTATACTAAAAGAAGCTGAAGATAAGTTGATTGGTTACGGATTTGACGTTGATTATATTTCAATCAGGTCATCGATAGATTTAAGTATTCCCAATAAAGATTCCAAGAAACTGGTGATTCTTGCCAGTGTTGTTATTGAAGGCGTTAGGTTAATTGATAATATTTTAATTGGTTGATGAGGGGTTTATTTATTAAGAGGAGTGCTGATTAAGCGCCCACTGAACATGTTCTTTTACCAGTAATGAGTCATAATCTTTTCTTCTTTTAAGAGCGGCAATAAGCACCTTGCTTTTTTTTGCGTTGCCTAATGCGACAGCAACATTTCTCAACCATTGTTCAAATCCAATCCTTCTTATTGCACTTCCCTCAGTTTTTTTCAGCCATTCTTCTTCGCTCCAAAGAAATGCGTCTATTAGATCCAGCGAATCTAGATCATGTCTTGGATCAAAATCTTTAACCGATGATTGAGCTGCGAATTTATTCCATGGGCAAAATATTTGACAATCATCGCAACCGTAAATTCGATTACCAATTAATTTCCTATATTCTAAGGGAATCGAACCTTTTAGCTCAATAGTTAGATAGGAGATACAACGTCTTGCATCCAATACATACGGTGCAATGATAGCTTGAGTAGGGCAGACATCAATACATTCGCGACAAGTACCACAATGTCCTGTGCTTGATGATGAGATAGGTAGATCTAGATCGGTATAAAGCTCCCCAAGAAAAAACCATGAGCCAGTTTTTTTATCAATAAGATTTGTATTTTTACCAATCCAGCCAAGACCGGCTTTCTCAGCTAATGGTTTTTCAAGCACAGGAGCACTATCTACAAATACTCGAAAACCGAATTCATTTATTGAAGCTTCAATTTTTTTTCCCAAGCGTTTAAGCCTTTGTCTTAAAACTTTATGGTAATCTCTCCCAAGTGCATAACGAGAAATATACGCTTTTTCAGGGTGATCAAGAAGGGATTCAGTCGATTCTTTATCGACCGTAAGATAGTTCATTCTCGCGGATATTACACTGATTGTATTGGGTACCAGGAGATCTGGCCTGCTTCTTTTTAAGCCATGTTTTTCCATGTAATTCATTTCGCCATGGAATTTTAAGTCGAGCCATTTTTTTAGATTTTTTTCGGCCCTTGAAAGATCTATATTGGTAAATCCTATTTCTTGGAAACCCAGATCCTTTCCCCAGCGTATTATATCATTTGCAAGATTATTTTTATTTATAATGCTATTTTTTATCATATTTATTAACCACTCTTAGGTTCTAGTATAATAGCTTTATGATAAAAAAATTAGATTCAATTTTGGTAAATAGGGTATCTGCATCTCTAGGAATAAGAAGGGTTAGTTAATAAAGAGTGAACGTTATGTGTTTTGTTATTATACCAAAAAAAAGTTCGGATGATTTTTCAACTGGCATCTGCAATATATTGATAGTTATAATAGCTGAGCATAAAAATCGAATCTGTAATATATATTAAATTTGTCCTCTATAAATAACTTTTAACATTAACCATTGGCTTTAATTATTAATACTAGGAATGAGACTTAATCTATGGATTTTACTATAGATCTAAAAAATGAAAAAGCTACAAAACAATTAGGGCAGTGTTTATCTGAGGCCCTCCCTCAATCGCTTTCTGGAATAAAGATAACACTCAGCGGAGAGATGGGTGCGGGTAAATCTACACTGGTTCGTGCAGCATTAAGAAGCATGGGGTACAAAGATATCGTACCCAGCCCAACATATACCTTAGTAGAGCCTTATAAGTTTGATTTTGGAAAAATATATCATATTGATTTGTATAGAATTAATGATCATGATGAGCTCAATTTTCTTGGATGGGATGATTTAAGCGATGGCTTGATGTTTATTGAATGGCCACAAAGGGTCCCAATTTTATTAGAGCAAGCGGACATCACTTTCACTATAAATTTTAAAGAGATGGGACGTAAGGTTAGAATTAAATCATTGACATTAATGGGTGATGATATACTTTCTAAGATTCTAAGATCCTATTAAACCACGACGTATACAGGTAAATAAAAAAATTAATCAATGCTTATAAAAAGATTAGGATTGTTTTTTATTTTATATTGCATGACCACTCATAGCTGGTCTGCTGCATTGCTTAAAGATATTCGTATGGCGACGCAAAATAATCAAGTTAGAATGGTGTTAGATTTAGATTCAAACGTGAATAACCGTATATTTACTCTAGAAAAACCTTATCGGATGGTGATTGATTTACAAAATACGAAATTATCGCCATCTATCGAAACAAAAGACTTACAAAATAATTTGATCCGAAATGTTCGTTTTGGTAAGGGAGGTAAAGGAGCTTTAAGAGTAGTTATAGATTTAGAAGAGGCAGTTAAATTTGAGCATTTTTCTATTCCTGGTAATCGTACCAAGAATTCCAGAATCGTTTTAGACATAACACGTATTAATGGCGCTAGCATAGCTTCAAAAAATCCAATATCCCAGAAAATGTCTCGCGATATTAAAATAGTCATAGATCCTGGCCATGGTGGAAAAGATCCGGGTGCTATTGGCCCAAATGGTACCTGGGAGAGTGTAGTTGTATTAGCGGTTAGTAAAAGGCTGGTTGAGCGAATTAATAAGACTCAAGATATGCGTGCATATTTAACTCGAAGTGGAGATAGTTTTGTTCCATTGAGGGATCGAATGGAGATTGCTAGAGAACGAAAAGCTGACTTGTTTGTCTCAATACATGCCGATGCTTTGGATAATAATCCTCGTGTTAGAGGCGCTTCAATTTATACGCTATCTGATAAAGGGGCGGTTGATGAAGCTTCTAAGCGTTTAGCCAAACGCGAAAATGAAAATTTTTCAATTGGTGATGTGTCTTTATCCGGTAAAAATGATTCATTTGCTTCACTCATGATGGATCTGTCACAGGGTGCAACAAATGAGGCAAGTATGGAGGTAGGTGAATTTGTGCTGAAAGAATTAGCTAGTATTGGCGCTGTTCGCAAAAAGAAAGTCCAGCAATCGGGATTACTTGTATTAAAATCACCCGATGTACCCTCTATCCTCATTGAAACAACCTATATATCAAATCCTGATGAAGAAAAGAAATTAAAGGATAAAGGGTTTCAAGATAAACTGGCCGTTGCTATTTTGAGAGGCATTCGTAACTATTTTCTGGTAAACCCACCCCAAGGAACCAAATTTGCAAAAAATCTGCTAAATAAATCAAAAACCATAAATTATACAGTAAGACGTGGCGATACCTTGAGTGAGATTGCCGATCTCTATAACATTAACTTATCTATGCTACAAAGTTTCAATCAAATCAAAGGAAGCACTATTAGGATAGGGCAAACCCTCAGGATTCCATTGTATCAATAACATGAATTTACTTTTATTTTTATGAGCACCGTTGGAATTATGGAGCTGCCTGTTATCTGTCTTTTTGGCTCGACTGCCTCTGGTAAAACTGATCTAGCTATAAAACTTTTTAAAGAATTTCCCCTAGATATAATTAATGTTGATTCAGCTCAAATTTATCGAGGTATGAACATAGGGACCGCTAAACCAAAAAAGGAAATTTTAAACCAATTCCCACATCGATTGATTGATATTTTGGACCCTGAAGCGTCATATTCTGTAGGTCATTTCGTTAAAGATGCTAATATAGAAATTAAACGCTCTCACGATAAGGGTAGAATTCCATTGTTAGTTGGTGGAACGATGCTATATTTTCATGCTTTGATAGAAGGTCTTTCTGATCTCCCTGAGGGAAATTCTAATATTAGAAACACCATCAATCATGAAGCTAAAGAGATAGGTTGGCCCGCAATGCACAAGAAATTAGCTGATATTGATTCTCTAGCAGCAAAGAGAATTAATCCACATGATGGCCAACGGATTCAAAGAGCAATTGAGGTGTTTGAGCTAAGTGGTCGCAATATTTCTGACTGGCAGGAAAAAAAAATTAAGAATAATAATTATCGATTTATAAAATTAGCTATTACACATCACACTCGCTTAGAAATTCATCAAAGAATCAATGATCGTTTTATTAAAATGTTAGATGAGGGTTTCATTCAAGAAGTGAAAGTTTTAATGGAAAGAGAGTCCCTAACCTCAAGTCATTCCTCGATGAGGGCAGTTGGATATCGACAAATATGGGCGTATCTTGAAGGCCAAATGAGTATAGATGAAGCTGTGAAAAAGGCACAAGCATCAACCAGACAATTTGCAAAAAGACAAATTACATGGCTTCGAAGTACCACAAATGTAATTTCTGTTGATTCTAATAGTGAGAGTATTTTTGAAATTATTGCACCGGAAATACAGAAGTGAGGTTTTAATTTGTTTGAAAGACCAAAAATTGGAGAAAAAGCAACCCTAGTTCATTCATCGAAAATAGATCACAGTCAATCTCTTGAATTTACTGAATTGGCTCGTTCTGCTGGTGGAATTATTGCAGGTAGTATTTTCGCTTCTGGAAAGAGGCCAAATGCTCGTTATTATTTGGGAAAAGGGAAGCTAGATGAGTTGCGCTTGTGTATCGAAAAAAATAATTCCGAATTAGTTATTATCGATGCAGCACTTAGTCCCAGCCAGGAAAAAAATATAGAGCAGTATTTAAAATGCAGAGTATTAGATCGTAGTGGTTTGATACTGGATATCTTTGCACAAAGAGCGAGAAGTTTTGAGGGTAAATTACAAGTAGAACTTGCTCAGTTAAGACATATATCTACTCGATTAATAAGAGGCTGGACTCATCTTGAGCGACAAAAAGGAGGGATAGGTTTAAGAGGGCCGGGTGAAACACAATTAGAAACCGATAGACGTCTAATTGATAAACGTATTCGTCAATTAATGCTTCGACTTAAGCAAGTGGATAAGCGGCGATCAATGAGTCGTCAAAATAGATTAAAATCTGAAATTCCCACAGTTGCCATCGTTGGTTATACCAATGCCGGTAAATCTACTTTATTTAAGCAATTAACTGGTGCGGATGTTTTAGTGAAAGATCAGCTTTTTGCTACACTTGATCCAACCATGAGAAGACTTGATTTACCTGAAGGAGCACCCATTATATTAGTCGACACAGTCGGATTCATTAAAGAATTACCGCATGAGTTGGTAGCAGCATTCAGGGCGACACTCCAAGAAGCTAAAGAAGCTGATTTAATTTTACATATTATTGATGGGAGTGATCCCAATAGGTGGCAAAGAATAAAACAAGTTAATAATGTGTTAAAACAGCTTGAAGCTGATAAAGTACCCCAGTTGAGAGTTTATAATAAAATTGATAAATTAAATTATAAGCCTAAACTAACAAAAAGAATTAACGGCAGTGGTAGAGCGGCCTGGGTATCAGCATTAAAGGGAGAAGGGCTCAATTTATTAATGACTGGTATAAGTAGTTTTTTTGCTAGGAATCTTCTCATAGGGAGTATTAAGCTCAACAATAGTCAAGGTAAACAAAGAGCAAAATTATTCCAAATGGGCGCAGTTAAAGAAGAAAAAATACTTGATGATGGCAGTTTTAGATTGGCGCTAGAAATTACCAAGCAAGACATTTATCGATTTTTAAAAAAAGAAGGCATGAGTACGAATGCTTTTGTTAAGATGTAAACAGTAATAATAATTAAACAAAAATAGAGAAATAAACTATGAGTTGGAATGATTCAGGAAATGGCCAAGATCCATGGAAAGGCAATAATAATCAACCAGATGATTTGGATAAAATTATCCAAGGATGGCAGAAAAAAATAAATGCAATAATTGGTGGTGGTAAAAGCACTAAAAAAGGATCTGGGAGGTCTACAGGTATACCTATTTTCAGCGTATTTTTATTGGTTGCTTGGCTATTTACTGGCTTATACAGTGTTGATCAGGCGGAAAGAGGAGTTGTTCAAAGATTTGGTGCCTATACTGAAACTACATTTCCAGGCTTGCATTGGCATATACCTTTCCCAATAGAATCAGTGGATGTTGTAAATACCGGCGTGGTTGAGAACTATGGTTATAGTACAGAAATCTTAACTGCCGATGAACAATATGTGTTTGTTCAAATGGTGGTGCAATATTTCCGTAATGATCCAGTTAAATACAGTTTTGAAGTTGTTAATCCTGAGGGAACACTTCAGGACTTGACTGAAAGTGCTTTAAGAGAGGTGGTAGGTACCAGTTCATTAGAGGTGCTTGTTAATGAAAAACGAGATGAGATTGGTCCAAAAACTCAATTAGTCCTGCAAGGCACATTAGACGCTTACCAGGCTGGTATAACGGTAACATCTATAAACCTTGAAAAATTAGACTACCCTAAGGCCGTTCAAGATGCCGTTGATGATACGCAAAGAGCAAGAAATGACAGCGATCGATTTATTCTGGAGGCCGAGAAGTATGCTCAAGAGTTAATTCCAGGGGCAAGAGGAGCGGCCCAAAGAATTCTTCAAGATGCTGAGGCTTATCGTGATCGAGTTATTGCTGATGCAGATGGACAAGCGGATAGATTCTTATCGCTATTAACGGAGTATCAAAAAGCTCCAAGAGTTACTCGAGATAGACTTTATATAGATGCAATTGAAGAGGTCTATAGAAATTCAAATAAGGTAATTCTTGATTCCCAGGGAAGCGGTAATCTTATGTATTTACCACTCGATAAATTAATTGGGGAGAGCAGTAAGCGGATGAACAATCAAAATACTTTATCGACATCAGGCGCTCAAAATGAATCATCTGATGCCAATTCGAATCGTGATAGGAGACAGCGCTAATGAATATAGGAAAACCTTTAATTTTTACAGTCATCGGTTTAGCTTTAGTAGCTATTAATCTAACAGCGTTTACTGTAAATGAAAGAGAGTTGGCAATTAAACTCCAAGTGGGTGAGGTTGTTCAGTCGAACTATGAGCCAGGATTACACTTTAAGCTTCCATTTGTGCAAAAAATTAGAAAGTTTCCTAAACGAATACAAACCATTGATGAGCGACCAGAGCGAATTTTCACCGGTGAGCGTTTAGCGATGGATGTTGATTTTTTTGTTAAATGGCGAATAATTAATACTGTTAATTATTACGTAGCTACCGGAGGCTCCAGTAGAGTTGCTAATGATCGAATCTCAGAAATAATAAAAAATGCAATAGTTACTGAGTTTGGAAAAAGAACTGTACAAGAAGCGATATCCGTCGAACGTGCTGAATTGATGAGGGATATGCTAGCAACGGCAACCACCACTGCTGAGGGTTTGGGCGTAGAGTTGGTCGATGTTCGAGTGAAGCAAGTTGAATTTCCTGATGATGTTCGTAATTCAGTGTATCAACAAATGCGACAAGAGAGGGGGAGAATAGCGGCAGAGCGTCGTGCTGAAGGTATGGAAGTTTCAGAGCAGTTGAAATCTACAGCTGATAAAGAAAGAACCATTATTCTTGCAAATGCGAATAGAGACTCTCAAAAATTACGAGGTGTTGGGGATGCACGGTCAGCAGAAATCTACGCTGAAGCGTATAACCAAGATCCTGAATTTTATGCGTTTTACCGAAGCATTGATGCTTATAGGAATTCAATAGGAAATTCGAATGATATCTTGGTAATTGATCCAGATAATGAGTTTTTTCGTTACCTGAATAATTCAAAAGGTAAGTAATTTAATTTATCTATTGACCTGCTAATAAGGTATGAAAAGTATTTAATCAAGTTATGTGGCAAGAACTATTAACAGCTTTATCTTTGTTTTTGGTCATAGAAGGTATGATTCCTTTTATTAGCCCATCTAAATATAGAAATTTTGTGGAAAGAATGTCGCAACTTGAAGATACTAACCTCCGTTTCATAGGACTAATATCAATGCTAATTGGTTTGTTATTATTATTTTTTATTAAGGCCTAAATAATGATATGTGAGAATTAATAATGAGTAAGAATGTAGTAATAATTGGTACACAATGGGGTGATGAGGGGAAAGGCAAGATTGTAGACTTGCTAACGGAGGATGTGGCTGCTGTTGCTCGTTTTCAAGGAGGCCATAATGCTGGGCATACCCTAGTAATAGACGGAAAAAAAACGGTCTTACATTTAATTCCTTCTGGGATATTACACGATAAAGTTAATTGCCTCATTGGGAATGGGGTGGTAATTTCCCTCAGTGCACTGATAACCGAAGCAACTAAGCTAATTGAGAGTGGTATTCCAGTATACGAGCGCTTAAGAATTAGTCCAGGATGCCCAATTATTCTCCCTTCTCATGAAGCGCTTGATGCTGCCAAGGAAATAAAATTAGGAGGTTCAGCGATTGGAACAACTGGCCGAGGAATCGGTCCAGTATATGAGGATAAAGTTGCTCGAAGAGCTTTGCGAATATCAGATTTATTTGATGCAAAAATTTTATCAAACAAACTGAAAACAATCCTTGATTATCATAACTTCATGCTTAAACACTATTATGAAATTGATGAGTTAGATTTCGATACAATTTATAATGATTTATTGGTACAAAGAGAGACGGTATTACCAATGATCGAGGACATCTCCGTAACTCTAGAAGATCTTCAAAAGCAGGGAAAAAATATTCTATTTGAAGGTGCGCAAGGTGTTTTCTTGGATATTGATCATGGCACTTATCCATATGTTACCTCTTCGAATACTGTAGCAGCAGCCGCAAGTATTGGGACAGGCTTAGGACCAAGAGATTTAACGCATATACTTGGAATTGTAAAAGCTTACACAACTAGAGTGGGAGCGGGTCCTTTCCCAACAGAATTATTTGATGAGTCTGGTGAGCACTTAGGAAAAATCGGTGTTGAATTTGGTGCAACGACAGGTAGGCCGAGACGCTGCGGTTGGTTTGATGCGGTTGCGTTAAAAAGATCGATTAGAAATAGTAGTATATCGAGCTTGTGCGTCACTAAGCTTGATGTCCTCGATGGTCTAGAGACAATTAAGATATGCATTGGCTATGAATTAGATGAGGAAAAAATAGAGGATTTTCCTTTAGATGTGGCACTTTTGAATAAATGCACGCCAATCTACGAGGATTTCTTAGGCTGGCAAACTTCAACAATAGGCGTTACTAATTATTCAGATTTGCCTGAAAATGCCCGCGCCTATCTTGAATGGATTGAAAATAAACTTAATATACCAATAGATATAGTTTCAACAGGTCCAGATCGAGAGCAAACCATAATCAAGAAAAACCCTTTTTCATAATTACTTATAAGCTTTAAATGAGCAAAGTTAGCATTTCTTGAAAAAGCTAGACTCTTTAAAGATTAGGGTCGGGCAGAGTGCTTATCGGGATATTCGAAAGCAAGGCTTTGACCTCACAAAAATAAAAGCAATTCTTGGTGCTTCTGGTGGACCAAAATGGTTAGTTCTTAGTCACTTCGACCGATTAATCTTAGAAAAAATTATTCCTCAAATTAAAAACCCAATCCACTTAATTGCATCTTCCATTGGAGTTTGGAGGTTTATCTGTTACACGCAAAATGATCCAATTGCTGCAATCAATGAGTTTGAGCGTGGATATATAGAGCAGCATTTACCTCAAAAATTAGGAAAAAAACAGATTAATCATCATTTGAGAGCTATGCTGGATATGATGTGCAACACATCAAGTATTCAAGCGAGTCTTCAGCACCCTCAATTAAGAACTAGTATTTTGACGACAAAAAATCTTCATATTTTGAAATCTGAGCAAGATTTTATTCTTGCTATAGGTCTATTAACTTCGATGCTAGCAAATTTCGCTAATAGGAAAGCGTTGAGGTATTTTTTTTCAAGGGGTTTATTTTTTGACTCAAGAGAAGCGCCATTTTTTATTAATAACGATGACTTTCAAATAGACGCCATACCTTTGACTGAGAAAAATCTAAAAGATGCAATAATTGCTTCTAGTTCTATTCCAATATTTATGGAAGGGGTTAGAGATATAAAAGGTGCACCCGAGGGGGTTTATAGAGATGGAGGGATTCTTGACTATCATTTAGATATTTTACCCGTTGATAAGGAGCACTATGCTCTCTACCCACATTTTTTTGATATCTTGAAGCCTGGTTGGTTCGATCAGCCATTATTTTGGCGTAATGTAAAGGTAGATAATTTAGATAGAACGATATTTATTTGCCCCTCAGAGAAATTTATAAAGAAATTACCAGGCGCTAAGATACCTGATAGATCTGATTTTAAAAATTTCTCAAATTCTGAAAGAATAAAAAGATGGAGAATTGTAACCGATATGAGCAAAGTTCTAGCTGAAGATTTCAACGAAATCCTTGAGCTAGATCAGTTAGCTGATTACATGGTATCTTTTTGATTATTTTTTAGGCGGTCTTCCCAGAAATGTGCATTTTTAATACCTAAGAGAATAGGGTTAAATGAGTATTTTTTAACCTTTCTATTTTTTTGAGATTCATAATCCTGTAATGCTTTTATGGCCGGCTTAGCCATAAAGAAAATAATTAGTATACTGAAAATATTTAACCAAGCCATGACTCCAACACCAATATCCCCAAGACCCCAAGCAATACTAGCTGTTTTTATGGAGCCATAAAATACTGCAGCTAACATGACTATTTTTAATAAAAACATATCACCGGGCATTTTGAATGAGCGTCTAATAAATGCGATATTTGTTTCGGCAATATAGTAGTAAGCAAGAATCGTAGTAAATGCGAAAAAGAATAGTGCAATGGCAATAAACGGCGAGCCCATACCTGGAAGAGTTGTTTCTAAGGCGTATTGAGTAAATGCAGGGCTATTTGCGTCTGCTGAACTACTTAAGTTTTGGATGATAAAGCCAGGTGAGGTGCCTTCATTCTTGTGAACATTATATGCACCAGTTATTAATATCATGAAAGCAGTGGCCGAGCATACAAATAAAGTATCTATGTAAACAGAAAAAGCTTGTACCAGTCCTTGCTGTGCTGGATGCTCAACTTCTGCAGCTGCAGCAGCATGAGGCCCAGTTCCTTGTCCCGCCTCGTTTGAATATATCCCTCTTTTTACACCCCAGCCAACAGCGGCACCGACGCCAGCCATAGGTGTAAAGGCATCTGTTAAGATCAGGTTAATAATCTCAGGTAGACGAGATATATTAAGACCTATAACTGCCAATGCCGTAATAATATATGCAAATGCCATGAACGGGACAACGACTTGTGTGAATTTCGCAATTCTTTTTACACCACCAAAAATAATAAAACCAAGCAGTATAACAACGCCTATAGACGTTGCTAATTTAGTTGTACTTAGGGGTCCAACAACAGTTTGAATTATTTCACCGCCACCTAGCGCCAGCTCCACCGCATTGCCGATGCTATTAGCCTGAACACCTGGTAGTAAAATGCCTGTCGCTATAATTGTGGCAAATGCAAAAATCCATGCATACCATTTCTGCCCCATCGCTTTTTCTATGTAATATGCTGGTCCACCTCGATACTGACCATCGCTATCTTCTTTGTATATTTGACCAAGGGTAGATTCTACATAAGCGGTAGAAGCACCTAGAAAGGCTACTACCCACATCCAAAAAACAGCACCTGGTCCACCGAAACCTATTGCAGCCGCGACACCCGCTATATTGCCTGTCCCAACACGTCCAGACAAAGAGACGGATAAGGCTTGAAATGTTGAGATGCCTTTTTTGGAGCTCTTTCCAGATACGAGCAATCTTGTCATTTCACGAAATAAGCGTATTTGGACAAATCTTGTTTTAAAAGAGAAGAATAAACCTGCGCCTAACGCAAAATATATAAGCGAATCGCTCCAGATATATGAATTAATATTGTTAACAAGTTCTTGCATGATTATCCTATCTTTGATGTTGAATTTTTTCTAAGAAATAAATGATTACATAACTAAATAAATTTTATCATTACTATTATGATTCTCTTTAAGGCATAGTGCCTGTTGATTGACGTTTTTAACTGAGTTTTATGATCAAAAAATAAACAATCATGGTGCCGAGAAGAGGACTTGAACCTCCACGGGGTTTCCCCCACTAGCACCTGAAGCTAGCGCGTCTACCAATTCCGCCACCTCGGCATGTCGGTCTAAGAAGTTAATCGTATCGATAAGGGACTTTACTGAAAGTAATGATTTAATGCTATTAATATATAAATATAAATATACACTTTAGAGAAACAAATAAATCAAAATATTATGAAAAAAAAGCTTTATCAACACATAGTACCGAGCACTAATCAATTACTTGCTTTCATTAAACAAGCGGATAATGCAGTGTCTTTTAAGCAATTATGTGTTCAGTTTGATGTTAAGAATATGAAATCCATGACTGCTCTGCAAAAAATACTTTATAACCTGACAAAAGAAAAACTCGTCAAGAAAGATAAAAATGGTTCTTTTTATCTCTCTATTCAAAAAGATTTGATAGAGGGTATCGTTTCAGCTCATCGAGATGGATATGGATTTGTGATAGCGAAAGATCGGCCAAAAGATGTTTATTTATCTTCTCATGAGATGCAGTCTTTATTGGACGGAGATTTTGTCTCTGTAAAGTTATTGGGACATAATACCGAGCGTCAATCAGGCCAACTGGTAGAGGTTTTGAAAAGAGGAACAAATAAGGTTGTGGGTCAGTTAGCCTTTGAGCGCGGTAGTTATTTCGTGGAAGCACATAAAAAAAATAATACAACGAAAGTGAAAATAAAAAAACAATATTTAGCAGGGGCAAATATTGGAGAGATTGTAGAGGTAGATATTACCGAGTACCCGTCAAGAAAATTAGCAATGTATGGCGTGATTAAAAAAATTCTGGGTAATGCAGATAAAAAAGGAATTGATACCGATATTGCAATTAAAACTTTCGAACTTCCTAATACTTGGCCTGACGAAGTTAAACTAGAAGTTAAAAAATTTACTTCAGATGAGGCGTTAGATATAAAAGAAATTGAACGGCGAATTGATCTCAGGAATCATAATTTAATTACTATAGACGGTCTTGATGCTCGAGATTTTGATGATGCCGTATACTGTAATAAGACTGATGATGGATGGCGATTAATAGTAGCTATTGCGGATGTTGATTTTTACGTGAAACCAAGTTCACCACTAGATAAAGAAGGGCATTTAAGGGGAACGTCAGTTTATTTTCCTGATCGAGTTATTCCGATGCTGCCCGAGATTCTCTCGAATGGTTTGTGTTCCCTGATGCCGAATGTAGACCGCTTTACTTTAGTCTGCGATATGCAAATAGGTAATAATGGAACTGTTGTCGATTCAAGTTTCTATGAAGCAGTAATTAAATCACAGGCAAGGTTAACTTATTCTCAAGTCAATGATTTTTATGAAGAAAAAGATAATACGTCAATTCCTACAAAAATTAAACCCGTTCTTCATGATCTTTTTGCTATGTATGGAGTTATGTCTTTAGCAAGAGATAGAAGAGGAGCAATTGATCTTGATATCCCTCAATCTAAAATCGAATTTAATAAAAATGGCGATATTAAAAATATCGATATTGTAAAAAGAAATGATGCGCATCGATTAATCGAGGAATGTATGATTGCTGCAAATGTTGAGGCGGCCAGATTTATTAATGAAAGCAAGGTCCCTGCATTATATCGTAATCACGAAAAACCAGAGCCTGAAGATTTCGAACAATTACGTTCATACGTATTATCATTAGGTATGAAGGCACCTCATCCCCAGCACTTAACTCCTGGAGATTATAATTCAATCATCAAGCAAACAAAAAATAGCAATTATAGTTCATCATTATCTATGACAATGCTACGATCTTTTAAACAAGCTCAATATCAAGCAGATAATATTGGCCATTTTGGTTTGGCGTTAAAAACATATACGCACTTCACTTCACCTATTAGGCGTTATCCGGATTTACTGGTGCATCGTGCTATCAGGTATATTGCAACACAAAAGAAATCAGGACAATATCATTACACCAATAACGACATGCATAATTTTGGTGATACATGTTCCGAGAAAGAACGTCGTGCTGAAAAAGCAACTCGTGAAGTGGATGCGATACTGAAATGTCGATATATGGAGGATAAGGTTGGATTAATCTTCAAAGGAACAGTAACCAGTATCACGAATTTTGGTTTATTCGTGCAGCTTGACGATACTTTAATTGAGGGGCTCGTGCATATATCAACTCTGAAAAATGATTATTATCTCTACGATGAACGGTCGCTGAGCCTGGTAGGTGAGAGAAATAAAATTACTTATAATATTGGTGATCGACTTGAAGTTAAGGTGAATGAAGTCGATTTAAGCATGCGAAGAATAAATTTCTCGTTAATGAGAAAGGTAAGTAAGGATAATAAATAAGATGAGCAAAAGTAATTATGTCATCGGACTTCGAGCGATTGAGCAGCTAATAACTAATAAAAATAGTGAAATTAAAATAATTTTTGCAGAGTATCAGAGTGAAAACAAAAGACTCCAATCAATTATAAAATCTGCAAATACAATGGGTATAGTTGTTAAACCCGCCAATCGATCTAGGTTGGGTCAAATTTGTGGGGATTCCTTGCATCAAGGAATCGTTGCCGAAGTAAGGAGAAAATTAATTAATAATGAGTCTGATTTAAGAACAATGATTGAAGAAAGATTATCTCGCGAGGGAGGTAAAACTCTTTTTTTATTAATGCTTGAGAGAATTCAAGATCCTCATAATCTTGGGGCATGTATCCGAACTGCTGATGCAGCGGGTGTGGATGCCATTATAATCGGGCAAGATAACTCAGCCTCATTAGGGCCTACAACAAGTAAAGTGGCGGCAGGGGCCGCTGAGCATGTCCCCGTTATTACAGTTAAAAATCTAGGAAAAGTACTTACCTGGATGGGTGATTATGGTATTGAACGAATTGGTACTGCTGATGCTGCTGCTGAGAGCCTTTACGAGATAGATCAGAAAGGTCCAGTTATATTGATAATGGGCCATGAGCATTCAGGCATTAGTAAGATGATTACGAGTCGATGTGACAAGCTTGCTCGTATACCAATGTATGGTTCAATTTCCAGTCTAAATGTTTCAGTTGCGACGGGAATTTGCCTTTTCGAGTTAATTCGAAAGAGGGGTGATACAAAATAAAAATATTAAATAGAAGAAAATTTACTATATGACTTGCACCAATCATCATCCTTGGGTACGATTCGCATCCACCTATATGGTGATAAGTAATTATTTTTAACCCTTGCCTTACTACTTAATAAAATAGAAGGCTACAATCCGTAAGGGGATACAATGAGACATTATGAAATTGTCTTTCTAGTTCATCCAGATCAGAGTGAACAAGTTCCAGCAATGGTCGAGAAATATCAGTCAATGATTACTGGTACAGGCGGCAAAATTCACAGAAGTGAAGATTGGGGTCGACGTCAACTTGCTCATCCAATCAAAAAAGCGCATAAAGCACATTATTTACTCATGAATGTTGAGTGTGATCATGAGGTAATTACAGAGATTACTACTGCATTCAGCTTTAATGATGCTGTCTTAAGGCACCTTGTGCTTAATCAAAAAGATGCGGTTAAATCTCAATCTCCTATGTCAAAATCTGTAGAAGAAGAGAAGGTTAGAGAGGAGGAATCACAGCGACGAAGAGATGCAAAGGCTGCATCAAATGCAATTTCCTCAGCAGAAGCACCTGTCGCTGAAGAAGCACCAGCAGAAGCACCTGTCGCTGAAGAAGCACCAGCAGAAGCACCTGTCGCTGAAGAAGCACCAGCAGAAGCACCTGTCGCTGAAGAAGCACCAGCAGCCTCTTCTGATGCAGATAAGTCCAAGTAAGGGAGAAAAAAACTATGATGACTCGTTATCCACGAAGAAAAAAATATTGTCGTTTTACAGCCGAAAAAATAACTGAAATAGATTACAAAGATCTAGCTCTATTAAAGGCATACATTACGGAGACTGGAAAAATTGTTCCTAGTCGTATCACTGGAACAAAAGCACGTTACCAAAGACAACTAACTACCGCAGTAAAACGAGCTCGCTTTCTTGCATTGCTTCCATATACAGATAGGCACTAAGAATAAAATTAATTAAATCATATTCTAACTGGATATATCAGCGCCCTTACCATGGGGCAATTGGCCTAGCAATAACTCTGATTCTGCCTTTCTCGATTATATTTGGTGGAGCAACATTTATTTCTTTGTCTTTAAATTATAGAAATATTAATGTCTTAAAACAATGTATTATTGCTATTTCTGGTTTATTTTTATTAGGCTTAGTTATAAATATAACTGCTGATGAAATTTTTATTACCGCCTTAATGACCTGGTTGCCTGCACTAATATTGGTGAAAATTCTCCAATATACACGCTCATTTGTTTTAACGGTTCAGATAACGGCCATTATATCAATATTTCTGCTGGTATTATTTTATGTCGTGGTGGATGACCCCAGTTTTTTCTGGGGTGAGGTAATAGTTAGTTTGTCTGAAAGTTTAGTACAGAATGGATTAACTGATCAGGCTAATCTAATCAGTAATCAGAGTGTAAGCATATCTAAACAAATGACAATCTTGATGATTGTGATGACCTGGTCTTTGTATGCAATTGTTCTAATTTTGGGTTGCGCAATTTATAATGCCTCTAGTTTAGAAGTATTTGATTATGGACGATTCAGTAATTTAAATTTTGGGCGATTCTTTGCCATTATTACTGCAATCAGCTCTTTGCTGCTGTTTGTTTTTGACGTAGAATGGCTGATGAATCTTGCGTATTTATGTTTTTTATTCTTTTGGCTTCAGGGATTGTCACTCATTCATTGGTTTCATGAAGAAGGGACATTACCAACCTTAGGATTGATTCTTACCTACGTAATGTTACCATTCTTAAATGTGTTGATGATTATGATACTCGCAGTCGCTGGTTATACCGATGCGTGGTTTAATTACCGATTGCGAATGAAGAACTAATTAAGATTAATGCTATTAATTTGCTTAGCTTAGGATAAAGAGATGAATGTAATTTTATTGGATAAAGTAGAGAATTTAGGGGCGATAGGTGACCTGGTATCAGTAAAGTCGGGATACGGTCGTAATTATTTGATCCCATCTGGAAAAGCTGCATTAGCAACAGCAGCTAATATCAAAGACTTGGAAGCTAAACGCTCTGAGCTTGAGAAGAAGGCATCGGAAGATCTAGCAGCGGCTAAAACTAGAGGTAAGTTGATTGAGGGTATGCAATTAATTATTCCTGCTAATGTTGGAAGCGAAGGAAAGTTATTCGGATCAGTTGGCCCTGTTGATATTGCTGAAGCTTTCGATAAGGTCGGAGTCAGCATTGAGAGAAGTGAAATTAGGATGGCAGATGGCCCTATACATGAAATTGGTGAATCTGAAATAAAATTACATCTTCATACGGATTTAGATATTTCGGTGAAAGTCAATGTAGTTCCAGAGGAATAAAGAAAGGTAAGGTTAAATAATGGCTCAGTCTTCTGACGATGAGATTGGTAAGGTGTCAGAAATGTCACTTAAAATCCCGCCCAATTCCATTGAGGCTGAGCAATCTTTATTAGGTGGAATAATGCTGGATAACACAGCCTGGGATAAAATCGCAGATATAGTTATTGATTCTGATTTTTATCGTAAAGATCACCAAATAATTTTCTCTGGAGTAAAGGCACTTATTGAAAATTCTGAGCCTTGTGATGTAGTAACTCTGTCTGAATATCTTGATAATCAAGGTCAACTAGATGCAGCAGGTGGGTTGGAATATATTGCCACCTTAGCAAATGAAACCCCAAGTGCAGCAAATGCATTTTCCTATGCAAAAATCCTTAGAGAGCGTTCAGTGCTTAGGTCACTTATCAGTGCTGGTAATCAAATTAGTGGAAATGCTTACTTAAACGATGGACGAACCACATCAGAACTGGTTGATGATGCGGAAAGGCTTGTTTTTGAAATAGCTGAAAAGGGAAATAGAGGAAAATCAGGCTTCCAATCAATAAAAAATGTTCTACCTGCTACGATTGATCGAATTGAGTATTTGCATAATTCGGATGGCGATCTTTCGGGGATTTCCACTGGCTTCAAAGAGTTTGATAAATTAACAACGGGCTTGCAAGCGGGAGACTTGGTTATAATTGCTGGACGACCATCAATGGGAAAAACAACTTTAGCCGTAAACATCGCTGAGAATGCAGCTATAGGATCAAAAAAATCCACCGCAATATTTTCTATGGAAATGCCGAAAGAGCAGTTAGCTTTTCGAATGATCTCATCCTTAGGAAGAGTAGACCAAACGCACCTTAGAACAGGAAAGTTCCCCGACGAGGATTGGTCTAGAATTAACACCGCGGTTCAATTAATGTCAGAAGCACCAATTTTTATTGACGACACGCCGGCCTTATCGCCAACGGAAATTAGAGCAAGAGCAAGGCGCTTAAAGCGAGAAAAAGATGGATTAGATTTGATTGTTCTGGATTATTTGCAGTTAATGCAAATCCATGGGAGGACTGAAAATCGTGCTACTGAGATATCGGAGATCACTCGATCATTAAAAGCCTTGGCAAAGGAGCTTGAGGTGCCAATAATTGCACTTTCGCAATTAAATAGAAGTGTAGAGTCACGAACTGATAAACGACCAATAATGTCTGACTTAAGAGAATCAGGCGCTATTGAACAAGATGCAGATATTATTGTCTTTATTTATCGTGACGAAGTATACAATCCTGATACCCCAAGAAAAGGGGTGGCAGATATACAAATTGCTAAGCAACGAAATGGACCTATTGGAGATTTCCCACTAACGTTTGTTGGCAGATATACTAAATTTGAAAATTGGGTTGCTGATGCCTACGCCAATGAGACTTATCAGTGACCTCATGTCCATATGCTTACATCAGTAAGCACGCACTAAAACATAATTTCGATCAACTTAAAATTAATTCAGGCGCTAAGTCAAAAGTTATGTGTGCTGTAAAGGGTAATGCTTATGGTCATGGGATTGTTGAGACAATAAAAATTTTGAGGGAAGCCGATGGTTATGCGGTTGCACGGCTTTCTGAAGCGAAAATGTTAAGAGATCTTGGAATTACACAACCAATTACTCTCTTAGGCGGTTTTACATCTATCAATGAATTAAATGAGGCAATTTACTTAAACTGCGATATTGTCATTCACAATATGAATCAAGTTGAGCAATTAGAGAGCCGGGCTATTGATCGCAATTCCTTTGCTTGTTGGTTGAAAATTGATACCGGTATGAATCGTTTGGGGATTAAAGTTGCTGATTTTTTCGATACCATATCAAGACTTGAATCTATAAGCTCTGTATCAAAAATTAGTTTAATGACTCATTTGTCTGATGCTGAAGATCAGAGCAGTAAAAAAAACTCAATACAGCTTAAACTTTTCAGAGATCTAACTGATAATTTTTCTGGCGACATTAGCTTTGCCAATTCAGCTGTGATTTTTAACTATGAAAAATTAATTAAGAATTATAAATGGAATAACAAAGGTGATATATGGATTAGGCCTGGTATAGCTCTTTATGGAGTATCTCCACTTATGGAAACTAGTGCAAAACAATTAAATTTGAAACCAGTGATGCAATTTGTATCAAAATTAATAGCTATTAGACCAATCAGTAAAGGGGAAAGTGTTGGTTATAATAGTGCCTGGAGAGCAAAAAATGATACTAATATTGGTGTGGTTTCTGTTGGTTATGGGGACGGGTACTCAAAATCATTAATTTCTGGAACATGGGTTGTTATTAATGGTAGGAGGGTTCCATTGGTAGGCTTGGTTTCAATGGATTTAATCACAATTGATTTAGGTCCAACCAGCGACGATTCAATTGGGGATGAGGTTGTTCTTTGGGGCGAGCTATTACCTGTAGAAAAAGTGGCAGGTTATTCAAATTTAACTACTTATGCTTTGGTAACAGGCGTTTCAGAAAGGGTACAGCGCCAGATTCGTTAATATTTATTTTATTGGAAATATGGATTATATGAAAAATGAAAAAAAAGCATATTTATGTTCTGAATGTGGAGCTTATAGCGGCAAATGGCAAGGCCAATGCCCAGATTGTGATGCTTGGAATAGTTTAGGACAAACTATTGTTTCCAAAAAAGCAATTACTTCTTCACGAAATACAATAGAAGCAAAAAAACTTAACGAAATTAATGAGGAGTTAATTATTCGTTATGATACCGGTTTTAGCGAGTTTAATAGAGTACTGGGAGGCGGCTTAGTTCCCGGCTCCGTGGTCCTTTTAGGTGGGGATCCAGGTATTGGTAAATCAACCCTTCTACAGCAAATAGCTACAAAATTACCCAATGAATTAACCCCTTGCTATGTAACTGGAGAGGAATCTATCAATCAAGTTGCACAAAGGTCGAGTCGAATAGGGACCAGTCAATCCGATATGCTTATTTTGTCTACGACATCCTTGGAGCAGGTATTTCAAGTTACAAAGAAATCACAAGCAAGAGTTATTATTATTGACTCAATTCAAACCATGATAAGTAGTGAGGTTAGTTCATCTCCCGGTTCTGTTTCTCAATTAAGAGAGTGTGTTGGCGAATTAGTGCAGTTTGCTAAAAAAAATGATATCTCTATATTACTGATTGGTCATGTCACAAAAGAGGGGGTAATCGCTGGACCTAGGATTGTTGAGCATATGGTCGATACAGTACTTTATTTCGAAAATGATTTGGCGAGTAGATATACCATTATTCGAGCCGTAAAAAATAGATTCGGGGCTAGCAGTGAAATGGGTGTTTTTGCGATGACTGAAATTGGCTTTCGTGAAGTTAAAAATCCTTCTGCTATTTTTCTTTCTGGTGATTATATTGATAGACCGGGAAGTTTGGTTTCTGTTGCTTGGGAAGGTAGTAGGCCGCTTTTATTTGAGATTCAAGCATTAGTTTCAGAAACACATGCTAATCATACAAAAAGATTGGCACAAGGAATTGATCAAAATAGGTTACCGTTATTAACAGCCGTGCTGCAAAAATATGCTGACCTTTCACTGGCACAATTTGACATATTTATAAATGTGGTAGGAGGGTTACGAATAGATGGAATTGCTGCCGATCTTCCAGCAATACTTGCGATCGTATCTAGTTATAAAGAGATTGCTAGTAAAAAGCGACTTATTAGCTTTGGTGAGATTGGCTTAGCCGGCGAAGTGAGGCCTGTAAAATATGGAACAGAGAGGCTTGTTGAGGCTGCAAAGCAGGGTTTTACAATTGCTGTTATTCCTAAAGCAAATCTTCCTAAGAAGAAAATAAATAATATGGAGGTAGTCCCAGTCGAAAATTTAACAGATGCAATTAATATACTATTTTAAAAAAAATTATATTAATTATTTTGCTTTTTTATACGAACACTGTGAATGAAGTTCTCATTGCCACCTATAACTTCAAGAGAATAATCGCTAATATTAATTTGCGTTTTTGGCTTCGGAATATCCCCAAGATGCTCTAGAATCAGTCCATTTATTGTTTTTGCTTTTTTTGAGGGAATTTTCCAGTTAAGCACTTTATTTAAATCGCGAATATTAGCATTACCATTAACTAAGAAGCAGTTAGCGCTCTCTTTTTTAAATTCTTCATTTTTATTTGTTGGGTCGGTAGTAAATTCTCCTACAATTTCCTCAAGAATATCCGCCATTGTTACAATTCCTTGAATATCCCCATATTCATCTACAACCAAAGCAAAGCGTTTTTTTCTTTTTCTAAATTCTACAAGTTGAGTGTTAAGAGATGTGCCTTCTTGAATAAAATAAGGTTCAAAGGATAATGTTTCAATATCTTTCTTGCGAAAAAGGCTTTTAGCTGAAAGATTCGCTAATTTTCGTAGATGAATAATACCAAAAACTTGATTAATATTTTCTCTAAATACTGGTAATAAGGTATGTTCGCTATTAATGATGGTATTTCTTATTTCACTTATGTCTTCTTGGATATCTATACCGAGAACTTCTGTATGAGGAACCATCACATCATCCACAGTGACTTTTTCTAAATCAAGAATGTTTAAGAGCATACTTTGATAATTTCTTGTAATGAGCTTGCCCGCTTCATAAACTATAGTTCTTAGTTCATCATTACTGAGCGATGCTTCCTTTTCATCGTTCGTCCTTACTCCAATCAACCATAATAATCCATTAGATAAGGCACTAATAAGCCTGACAACTGGATACGAGATTATCATTAGCGGGTAATATATAAAGGCAGAAGGAAAAGCTAACCGTTCTGGGTGTAAGGCTGCTAGGGTCTTTGGCGCAGCATCGCAAAAAATTAATACGAAAACTGTTAAGATCAATGTGGCAATGGCAACTGATGATTCCCCGCCCATTTTTAAAGCAATCATTGTTACCAAGGCAACAGCGGTGAAATTGACTAAATTATTACCAAGTAATATTAAGCCAATTAGCATATCTGGTTTTTTTAACAGGTTATCAATTATTTTTGCAGCTCGGTTGCCGGCTCTTACTTCATGTTTTAGCTTATAGCGATTTAATCGCATAAGCGCAGTCTCAGTTCCCGCGAAGAAAGCCGAAAAGATAAGTAGTACGATTAATATGCTTACTAATGAAGCAACTGAAAAGTCATCGCTCAATGAATGAGCACCTTTTGAAATTGATGGTGACATACTTCATCAGGATAGGGGTGTTCTGTCAAGATAACTTTCAATTAACCCCAACTCTGACCTAGAATATATTCCAGCATAAATCGTGTGCCAAAATAAGATATAGCTAGCATTAAAAATGCGGATAGATAGAGGTAAATTGCTAAGCGTCCACGCCAGCCGTAAAATTTTCTACCGTAAATTAATACGCCAAACATTACCAAAGCAGTAAAAGAGAATATTGTAATAGGTATTTGTTGGGTTGAAATATCATCTATTAATATAACTCCAGAGAAAAGCGCAAGAAATAAAATTGAAAATCCAAATGAGGCTATACCAAATAAAAGGTTTTCAGTTGTTTCTAGTGGGGCAAATAATGAATTAATGGATGATATTTTTCCACGACGCAAGCGTTTATCCTGAATTAATGCGAATACTGCAATTATTGCTCCAGCACAAAGTAATCCGTAAGCAAACAATGAGCTCAAAACATGTCCTTTCATCTGCCAGCTTAGGTCTTTTATTTCATTTGGAGTCTCACCCCACTGATTAAGACCCCATATGGGAACTAAGGCTGAGCATATGGCGATAAATAAAATACCACCTGCAAAACCTCTTAATGATTTATTGAATGACGCAATAATCGCTATTAATGCTAACTGAAACCCTATCAGTGAAATAGTATTGGTTAATGATAATGAAAGGCCATCAAGTCGAGTAATATCAGTAATCAGGGCATTCAAATGAACAGAGAGTCCGATGATTCCAGAAGTTGAAGCTACACCAAATAATAAATTTTTATATTTTTCTGATGTTGGCCATTGACATGAGATATATGTAATAGACGAAATTAGATATGTTGATAAAATTACCATATAGCTGTTTAAACCATTCATTTGTTAATAATGCCAGATATTTTAAATTTGGTAATCATATTTTTAATTAAGAATATCCTAAATGAGAATCATTCTCAATAAATAAAACAATAAATATATTTTTAATGTAAAATTTGTACTCTATCGTTTTTATTATTTCTGGAAAACCATCTATGTTTGCTAATCTTACAGAACGCTTGAGCTCCATAACGCGAAACCTTCAGGGTAAGGGCCGTTTAAGTAATAATAATATAAAAGATACCCTGCGTGAAATACGCTTAGTTCTTTTAGAAGCTGATGTAGCGCTACCGGTAGTTAAAAATTTCATAGAAGGGATTCGAGAGGAGGTAGTTGGAAGTAAAATTGAAAAAAGCTTAACTCCAGGACAAGCGCTAATCAAGATAATCCATCACAAATTGATTGATTTATTTGGTAATAAGACCATTGAGTTAAATTTAAAAAGGCCATCACCCCTTGTAATTATGATGATAGGACTTCAAGGTTCAGGCAAGACAACTACTGCTGCTAAGTTAGCAAAACGACTAATAGACATCGAAAAGAAGCGAGTAATGCTTGTTAGTGTCGATGTTCATCGGCCGGCAGCAATCTTGCAGTTAAATAGGTTGGCTAACGAAATTGGTGCTGATTTTTTTAATAGTGAAGATACGCAAAATCCAAAAACAATCGTATCGAGTGCTTTAAAACAAAGTCAGCGTTCTCAGTCGGATATAATTATTATTGACACAGCTGGAAGAATGCATGTCGATGACTCAATGATGGCAGAGATATCTGAGGTATACAAAGAAGCTAGTCCGAGCGAGACATTCTTTGTAATTGATAGTATGGCGGGTCAAGACGCAATTAATTCAGCACAAGCATTTTCAGAAAGACTCGATATTACAGGAATTATCTTAACTAAAACTGACGGAGACGCTCGCGGTGGCGCAGCGCTTTCTGTTTCTCAAGTTACGGGGAAATCAATATTTTACTTAGGAGTGGGGGAGAAGATAGATGATATAGAGTTGTTTCACCCCGAAAGAATGGCTTCACGTATATTGGGTATGGGTGATGTTCTTTCATTAGTTGAAGAAATAGAAGCTAAAGTTGATCGAAAACAATCCGAACGCTTGGCCAATAAATTAAAAAAAGGTAAGAAGTTTGATCTCTATGATTTAAAAGATCAATTGGAGCAAATGATCGGAATGGGAGGTATGAGTGCAATACTTGATAAATTACCTAATGCTGGCCAACTTAATAATGCTGCAGTCAGTAAACAATTTGATGAAAAACAATTAAAACGCCAAATTGGAATAATCAATTCGATGACTCCAAATGAAAGACATTTCCCTAAAACTATTAATGGCTCAAGAAAAAGACGTATTGCGGCAGGTTCTGGTTTGCAAATACAAGATATAAATAAGTTAATGAAACAACATGTGCAAATGGAAAGAATGATGAAGAAGATGTCTGGCGGAAAAATGAAAAAAATGATGCGTGGTCTATCGGGAATGAATTTACCTTCTGGCTTAAGATAAAAAGCTCATTAATCGAAGTCTTACTCGATTAAAAAACCTTCACTTTCATTTTTAAATAGGTACAATGCGCACTCTACAAATTAAATATGAAGTATAAAAAATTTACTTGCATTAAAAAAACGGAAAAACAATGGTAACAATAAGACTTTCACGTTCAGGCGCAAAAAAACGACCTTTTTATCATCTGGTTGTCACAGACAGCAGAAATAAGCGTGACGGTAAGTATATCGAGCGTCTAGGTTTTTTTAATCCGGTAGGTAAAGAGTCAACTGAAAATCTAAGAATCGACTTAGAGCGGGTAGATTATTGGCTAAGTAAAGGTGCTCAAACTTCAGACACTGTATCCTCACTCTTGAAAGTCCAGCGTAAGGCGCTTGCCTCCAATAGTTAAATATTTCCAAGGGCATTTTTTAATGCTTGATTATATTTAAGATGGACCTGCAATCAGATAAAAACCAAGAAACCATCATCCTTGGAAGGGTCTCCGGTCATTACGGTGTTAAGGGGTGGGTCAAAATATTCTCCTACACTAAGCCAATTGAAGGTATTTTAAGTTACTCTGAATGCTATATTGAGGGACTAAATACTCTTAAAAGCGGAAGAATACTCGAGGGTCGAAAACAAGGCAAATTGATTATTGTTAAACTCTCCGGAGTTAATGATCGTGATACTGCCGAAGACTACATAGGGTTAAACTTACTTTTACCAACTGACTGTTTGCCAAAATTAGATGATGGTCATTATTATTGGCGAGAATTAGAGGGTCTGCGTGTTGTTGATATACAGTCAAAGGAATTAGGTGTTGTCGGTAAATTATTAGAGACTGGAGCAAATGATGTGATGGTCATTCAAGGCGATAATCAAATTCTAATTCCCTTTGTCATGCATGAGGTAGTAAAGGAAGTTGACCTTAACAAGGGAAAGATCATCGTAGATTGGGAATGGGTTGACTAAATTGAATATAGGTATTGTCAGTTTATTTCCTGAAATGATTCATTTGATTGCTCAATATGGAGTAGTTGGTCGTTCTGCCGATGAGGAGTTATTAACTCTGTCCATGTATAACCCCAGAGATTTTACTACTGATGCTTACCATAAAGTAGATGATAAGCCATACGGGGGTGGCCCTGGAATGGTGATGAAATTCAAACCATTGGAGTCAGCCATAAAATCTGCCAAGAAATCTATGCCTAAAGATTGTCCTGTAATACTTATGTCTCCGCAAGGTAGGCGTTTTGACCAAAAAGTAGCCAGGCGATTTTCAAAATTACCAGCCATGATATTAGTGGCAGGTAGGTATGAAGGAGTTGATGAGCGTTTTATTGAAAATCATGTTGATGAAGAAATTTCGATGGGTGATTTTATTTTAAGTGGGGGCGAGATAGCTGCAATGGCAATTATTGATTCCGTAGTGAGACTTCTTCCGGGTGCGCTTGGGGATGACGCATCATCAGTTGATGAGTCATTTGAGAATAATTTACTGGAGTATCCTCATTATACTCGGCCAGAAGAGGTAGAAGGGCACTCCGTACCAGAAGTTTTATTGTCCGGTAATCATGAGGCGATAAAATTATGGCGTTCTGAGCAATCCTTGATTAGAACATATAAAAAAAGACCAGATTTATTAGATGAACTAACCGAGCAGCAAGAAATAATTTTAAATAAATACAAGCAACTAATTAAAGATTAAGGGTATAATTGCACCATTAGTTTTAATTGACACAGCATTAGGTATAGGTAAATGAGTAATATAATAGAAGAATTAGAAAAAGAACAAATGACAAAAGAGATACCAGCATTTTCACCTGGTGATTCAGTTGTGGTTCAGGTGAAAGTAAAAGAAGGAACTCGTGAGAGGCTTCAGGCATATGAAGGACTTGTCATAGCAAAAAGAAACCGAGGCTTAAATTCTTCTTTTACGGTTCGTAAAATCTCCCATGGTGAAGGCGTAGAAAGAGTATTTCAAACATACAGCCCGGTTGTCAGTGAGATTAAAGTAAAACGACGTGGTGATGTAAGGCAAGCTAAATTATATTATTTACGTGGATTGACCGGTAAAGCTGCAAGAATAAAAGAGAAAATTTAGTATCGTTGATTATTTTTTATCTTAAAGGTATTAGCTATGCCGGTATGATAGTTAAATAGGCATGGTTATTTAAATTAAATTGAAGTGCTCAATATATAAATTAATTGGCTTTATTGTAGTCGTAATCACGATGTCCTCGTGTACCTCAATCATATCAAATGTTTCAGAAGGACTTGCTAATAACTTAGCTATTTCGATTTTAAATCAAGATGATCCTGAATTAGTTCGTGATGGTGCGCCTGCTTATTTATTATTATTGGACAGTTTAATTGAAGGAGATCCTGAGAATCCAATAATTTTGTCAGCAGCAGCTAATTTATATGCCTCGTATGGCGGTGTATTTGTCGATGATAATGAACGTGCAAAGCGCCTGACGAGAAAAGCACTAACATACAGCAATAAATCGCTATGCTTATCCCTTGTATTGACCTGTTCTTGGGATGAATATAATTATGAAAAATTTGTAAATACTCTTGAGAGAATTGATAAGGAATATTCAAAACTATTGCTAAATCATGCAGTCGCGTCTCTTGCGTATACACGCGCTCATAGCGCTGATTGGAATGCAATTGCTCGTTTACCTCATATTCAAGCTTTATTAGAGCGATATATTATAATCTCAGTTGACGACGCAATGTTCGATTCTGTTTATACTTATTTGGGCATTATGGTCACGCTGAGACCTCCAGCATTAGGTGGAGATTACGATAAAGGGAAACAATATTTCGAACTAGCGATTAAGCTAAGTGAAGGAAAAAATCTTAACGCAAAGGTCGAGTATGCCGCTGGATATGCAAAACCATTGTATAATAGAGATATGCATGATCAATTATTAACAGAAGTTCTTGCTGCTAACCCCATAGCATCAGGATATACCTTGACCAATATGATGGCCCAGGAAAGAGCAAAATTATTACTTAAGAGCGCTGATGACTATTTTTGATAAAAGAATCTGGAGGAATGAGGAGATAATAAATAAAATCATAGTATTATTTTTTTGCATCTCATTAGCATCAGTTGCTCACAGTCAAACACAAATAAAAATTGCTACTTTAGCACCACAAAATTCAGACTGGGCGAATAGATTCAATGATGGGTCAAAAGAAATTTTTGAGCTAACTGAGGGCCGCGTAAAGCTAAAATTTTACTGGGGTGGAGCTCAAGGTGGAGCAAAAAAGAACAAACAAAAAATAAAAATAGGTCAATTACAAGGAGGTACTTTCTCTCCTAATGATTTTCAGGCTAACTTTCCTGATCTGAATATCTATGGTCTACCGTTTTTATTCAAAAATTTGGATGAAGTGGACCATGTTAGAAACCTGGTGGATGATGAGTTAACAGCTGGTTTTAAAAAGCTAGGTTTTAACACTTATGGATTCGCTAGCGGTGGTTTTGCTTATATAATGTCTAACGAACCAATTAAAGGTTATGACGATCTAAAAGATAAGAAAATATGGTTACCTCAAGGCGATCTTATTAGTTATAGAGCAATGAAAGCCCTTGATTTGTTACCTATATCGCTCCCCATAACAGATGTTTTGACTGGTTTACAAACAGGATTAATAGATATCGTTGCTATTCCACCGGTCGTTGCATTAGCACTTCAATGGCATACTAAAGTTAAATATGTGACAAAAATTCCAGTTTTGTATGTAATGGGGTTTCTTGCTATCGATTCCAGAGTGATAAAACGCCTTCGCCCCGATGATGAGGCGTTGCTGTCAGAAGTATTAACAGGTATTTATGATGATGTTGATCAAATGAGTGAAAAGGATACTGAAAATGCGATGCAGGCTTTATTAAATATTGGTTTGATTGAGGTTGCTTTTGATGAAAATGAGTATAACAAATTGACCGATCTCCTGATTGAGCCAAATCGAGAAATGGCTGATAATGGTATGTTTTCAACAGAACTATACGATAAAATTTTTATGTATATTAATAACTATAGAAAGAGCGCATCAATTACTAATTAATTATGATAGACAAGGCGATCTTAAGGAAAATTGAGCACACAGCGATCATTGCAGAGGATGGCTTGATTGTTGGATTGATTGGTGGTGTTGTATTATTTTCAGTTATTCAAATTGTGATGCGGTTATTTTTTAATTCGGGTTTTATTTGGGCCGATGAATTAATTAAGATGTTCGTGCTTTGGGCAACTTTGGTAGCTTCAATATCAGCCAGCCGAGAAAATAAACATCTAAAAATTGATTTAATTTCTAATTTAATTGCTCCTCAGTACTCCATGTTACTGCAGGCGTTTAATGCATTAATTACTTCTGGGATATGCATAATTATAGCTTGGCATGCATTTCGTTTTGTTGGTCTTACCTTTGATTTTGATGAAAAAGTTTTAATTGATATCCCAGCTTGGATTGCTTACAGCATAATTCCTATCGCATTTTTGCTAATGAGTTTTCGTTATTTGATTGCATGTATTAAGCATCTCTCAAGATACAATAAACCCTTAAGATAATGATGATTTTACTGGCTTTATTATGTTTGGTTGGTACGCCATTGTTTGCGATAATAGCTGCAAGCGCCATGATTGGTTATCAATCTGAAGGCATAGATCTTATGGCTTTGGTTATTGAGATTTTGGGCCTTGCAAATATGCCATTTCTTTCGGCGATTCCACTTTTTACTGTTTCTGGATACCTATTAAGTGAGAGTGGAGCACCTAAGAGATTGGTTCGTTTAACTAATGCCATGCTGGGCTGGATGCCATGCGGGTTAGCAATTGTATCGTTATTTGCTTGCGCCTTCTTTACGGCTTTTACTGGCGCCTCTGGCGTAACCATTATAGCTATTGGTGCTATTTTATATCCTGCACTTAAAACTGATGGATACTCAGAAAAGTTTAGTCTTGGATTGATAACCACATCAGGAAGCTTAGGGCTTTTATTTGCACCTTCATTGCCTTTGATACTTTATGGCGTAATTGCTGAAGTATCTATTGATGACTTGTTTAAAGCCGGATTACTGCCGGGTATTTTGATGTTGCTCATGCTTTCTTTTTATTGTTTGTGGGTGGGTCGACATTCAAGTAGAGAGATAAAACCATTTAATTTTGATGAACTAATAAATGCATTTCGTGAATCAGCATGGGAGCTTCCATTGCCGATTATTGTTTTAGGAGGGATATATTCGGGATTTTTTGCTGTCTCTGAGGCGGCTGCAATTACTGCTTTGTATGTAATATGTATTGAAGTGCTGTTATTGAAAGAAATAAAAATAGCTGATTTACCTCGTTTGATGCGTGAGTCCATGCTTTTGGTGGGAGGTATTCTAATAGTATTGGCTGTATCTTTGGCGTCTACAAATTATATGATTGATTCAGGTGTTCCGCAGCAGTTATTTTTTACCATTTCTAGTGTCATCAGTGATCAATTTACTTTTCTAGCATTACTATTATTATTCTTGTTAATTTTAGGGGCTATTTTGGATATTTTTGCAGCTATAGTGCTGGTCGTCCCCCTCTTACTTCCAGTAGCTAACCAATATGGAATTGACGAGATACATCTAGGGATAATTTTTCTTTCAGCGATGCAATTAGGCTATTTAACTCCACCAGTGGGGTTAAATTTATTTATAGCTAGCTATCGATTCGATAAATCCATTGCCGCGGTTTATGCAGCAACATTACCGTTTTTTGCTATACTCTTTATATCAGTTATTCTGATAACTTACTGGCCAACATTAACATTATTTTTACTATAAACCATTGAGTATTATTGGTTTACCGACTGAAAAAGAGCAAAAGCTTAATCATGTCTTCAATCCTTAAATTATTAAAGAAATTTATAAAATTACTCTGGGGCGGTTTAGTAATCCTCAGAAAAATGATTGGCATGGCATGGTTTTTCTTGATATTGATATTTGTATTAAGTTTATTTTCATCCTATTTGCCATCAATTAAAGATAATAACGTATTGGTAATTAACCCACGAGGTCAACTTGTAGATCAATTACAAGGTGACGCATACGAAAGAGCGGTAAATGAAATCTTTGGTGAAATTTCAAATGAAGTATTGGTGGACGATATTGTTGATGCGTTGAATTATGCTGAAAATGACGAAAGAATCTCTGTGATCGCCTTAAGGCTAGATGAAATGAAAGGGGGCGGGTTAAGCAAATTAGAAACAATCGGAATAGCCTTGGATAAAGTTCGAGAATCAGGAAAGCAAGTTATTGCTTATTCAGATTTTTATAGCCAGGAATCCTATTATTTAGCTGCTAGAGCAGATCAAATCTATCTCCACCCAGATGGAATTTTTTTCCCTGATGGTTACTCATATTATTCAAATTATTACAAAGATTTAATCGATAAAATTAAAGTTGATTGGAATATCTTTAGAGCTGGGGATTATAAAACTGCTGTTGAGCCATTTATGCGAAATGACATGTCAACAGAATCCAAAGATTCACGCTCTAGAATAGCAAATAAACTCTGGAGCAAATATGAAAATGATGTTGTTACTGCTAGAAATTTACCTGAAAAATCAGTGACAATTTTTGCTCGTGATTTACTTGACAGTATAAATAAAGAACAAACCAATATTGCTTCAATTGCGTATAAAAATAATTTATTTGATGGTCTATTAACTAAGGACCAGATTGAATTACAGATTAGCAAGAAAATGAATATTGCTGAAACAGAGTTCGGTGAAAGTGTGATTACTTTTGATGATTACCTAAAGGTGATGCGACTTAATGAGCGCTCAGAAAACTACGAGGACAATATTGCCGTCATTGTGGCTTCTGGTGAGATTCTTAATGGTAACCATGCGCCAGGTGTTATTGGTGGAGAGTCAACTTCTAAATTACTCAGAAAGGCATTACATGATGATTCAGTTCGTGGTGTGTTACTTAAAATTGATTCTCCAGGTGGAAGCGCCTTTGCGTCAGAGCAGATATTGAAGCAAATTATTGCTTTGCAGGCAGCAAGTAAACCGGTGGTGGTTCTAATGGGCAGTGTTGCGGCATCAGGGGGTTATTGGATCGCAATGTCTGCCGATAAAATATATGCATCACCGGCTACTATTACCGGATCAATAGGTGTGTTTGCCATGTTTCCAACATTGCAAAATTCATTGGCTGAGTTAGGAATATATACGGATGGTTCGGGAACGAATCAATGGTCTGGTAGTTTTCGTCTAGATAAAGAAATGTCCCCAAGTGTTAAGCAATTAGTCCAATCTCAAGTCGATTATGGCTATAGCGAGTTTGTTAGAAAAGTTTCAACTCATCGAGATATTCCTGAGGAAAAGATAAGAGAGATTGCTAAGGGTCAAATTTGGACTGGGATAGAAGCTCTAGATAATGGCTTGATTGACGCATTAGGTGGCTTTAATGAAGCACTAAATGAAATTGAGATATTAACCAATTTGAGTGATTCCCAATACGGTTTAATTTATCTTCAGCAAGATATTAGTACATCAGAATTATTTGCTGTTTCTTTTTTAGATACATTGAGTGCACTGAATGTATCAATCCCAAAATCTAATTCTAATCTTCCAATTTTTGACTATCTTAATTCTGAAATTGAAAAATTTATGCTGCCTTTATTGCGTTTTAATGATCCAAAAAATATGTATGCGTATTGTTTTTGTGAATTAAATTAAACGAATTGATCGGGGCAGTCATATTTATAGCTTTCAATCTGAGGATATATATCAAGGCCTGTGACGTTTTCTTTGAACTTGATTGATAGGCAAGAGCAAGTTGGCATAAAAGCCACGAAAGAAGGGATCAAACGATTTGCAAGTTCACTTAATCCGGGATTATGATTAATCAAAAGTAAGTGCTTTGTTGCCTCAGATACTTCGTTGATCTTTTTTATTAATATTTCCAATGAAGCCAGATAAAGCTCTGCGTGATTTTCTGTTGGTATGGATTGCCAAATATTTTCTTCTATTATTATTTTAGCAGTGCTCATGGTTCTTATGGCGTTACTAGTGATTATTGCATCTGGCTTAGATGACAGTTTAGCTATTGGACTGGCCATTAATTTAGCCTCTATTTCACCGACTGAGCTTAATGGGCGATGTAAATCTAATATTTCATTAGAATCATAGGATGCGGCACCATGTCTAAGCAGAGTTAAAAATTGCATTTATAGTTGTTACATCATGCCCGTTTGAAGTCTTGCTTCGTCAGACATCATTTCTTGACTCCAAGGTGGATCAAACACTAATTCAACCTCAACATCATCAATTGTTGGAATGATTGCTACTTTGTCTCTAGCATCTTCAACTAAGATTTCACCCATACCACAACCTATTGCTGTTAGTGTCATATCAATAGAGACACTTCTTTTGCTATTCTCTAGAGTTGTTATATCGCAACGATATATCAAACCTAGATCTACTATATTTATTGGTATTTCAGGGTCATAACATGTCCTGAGTTGGCTCCAAACAATATCTTCAATATCTTTATCAGTCGCATTCTTTGGGATTTCTGGGGGCGGTTCAATTTCCTTACCCAAAGCATCGGCATCTGATCCTGAAATTCTAAATAAGTTACCTTCAATATAGATGGTGAAGCTACCACCAAGAGACTGCGTGATAAAACCAGAAGTTCCTTCTCTTAACTGTAGTACTTCTCCGGCAGGTATGATGACTGCTTTTACATCTCTTGTTACAACAAATGGTTCGTTAGTATGTCCAAACATAGTGATTTATTTTTCCGTAGTGGTTATTTTGTTATTATTCAGAGCCGATATAAATGTTTGCCAACTCAATGTGGCACACTTTATTCTTGATGGAAAATCTTTTACGCCTTCTAGGGCGTGAATTTCTTGAGAGTCCATCATCGGTTGTTGACCTTCCTGAGATTTGGACTCATTAAGATTAGAGATTAGATCAAGTGCATATTGATTTGCTTGGTATTTTTTCATGTTTAGTAATGTTGAGGTCATCAACGACGCCGAGGCTATTGAGATAGCACAACCCGTTCCTTCAAAGGTCAGGTTCTCAATTGTATCTGCTTCATTAATTTTGAGATAAATACGAATTTTATCACCGCACAATGGGTTAATCCCCTCAGAGAGTAAAGAGTTATTTGATAACTTACCGAAATTTAGAGGATTTTTTGCGTGATGAATTATCAACTGTCGATAAAGTTCTTTGAGCGATTTATTCTCTGAATTATTTTTTTTCATTATGCAAAAATTTCAATTACTTTATCAAGTCCTTTGATAAAGCGATCGATATCTTCCTCATTATTATATATCGATAATGATGCTCGTGCTGTTCCTGGCAGGCCAAAAAACTCCATTACAGGCATGGCGCAATGATGCCCTGTACGAATCGCAATTCCTTGGTGATCTAAAATTGTACCAATATCATGAGAATGAATATCTTTTATGGTAAACGATTGAACCGCCACTTGGTTTTCTGCTTTGCCTATTAATTCAACACCATCAACTTTCTGCAAATCCGCGATCATTTTATTGAGCAATATATTTTCATGTGCTTCAATATTATGCATTCCAGCCTGATTCAGATAGTCAATTGCAGCGCCAAGTCCTGCAGCACCAGATATATTTGGTGTACCAGCTTCAAATTTATAAGGCAAATCATTGTATACGGTGCCTGTGAATTTAACTTCCAGTATCATATCCCCACCACCTTGGTATGGAGGCATATCTTCTAATAAGCGTTCTTTTCCATATAATATCCCAATACCAGTAGGTCCTAACATTTTATGACCTGAAAAAGCATAAAAATCTGCATTAAGAGCTTGGATATCTATTTTCATATGTGAAATTGCTTGGGCACCATCCACTAATACGGGAACTTCATGCTGGTGAGCAGCATCTATAATTTTATTCAATGAGGTCACAGAGCCAAGCGCATTTGATATATGAGAGATAGCTACCAAAACTACATTTGAATCGATCATATCTATTAATTGCTCGGTTATTATTTCACCATTATTGTCAATTGGAGCAACGATAAGACTGGCTCCAGTTTGCTCGCAAATTAGCTGCCAAGGCACTATATTTGAATGATGTTCTAAATGACTGATAAGAATTTTTTTGCTTGGATCAAGCTTGGGCTTACAGTAACTATTTGCCACAAGATTAATGGAGTCTGTAGTACCGCTGGTAAATATTATCTCATTAGTATTTTTCGCGTTAATGAACTCACAAATATTTTGTCTAGATGTTTCATAAACCTCCGTTGCTCTATGGCTCAAGGTATGGATACCACGGTGAACATTTGAGTGATCTTGACTTTGGTAACGAGAGATTTCATCGATGACTTGTTGCGGCATTTGACTTGAAGCCGCGCTATCCAAATAGACGAGAGGGTACTTATTAATTTCCTGATTGATGGTTGGGAAATCTTTTCGTAAAAGTTCAAGCTGGCTATTATCAGCTATTTGATTTTTCTCATTAAAAGAGAGATTCATTGTGTTAATACTCGTAATTTATCTGTAATTAAATTTTCTATAAAATCTTTTGTGGAGGGAATATTTACCTCATTTAAAATTCTAGTAATAAATGTTTTTGTTAGCAATTGCTGAGCTACAACTTCATCAATACCTCTTGATTGCATATAAAATAGAGCGTTTTCATCGAGTTGACCAACGGTCGTACCATGACTGCATGCGACATCGTCTGTGTATATTTCAAGTTCGGGCTTGGTATTGATTTCAGCATTTTCACTGATCAACAGATTATGGTTAAATTGATTTGCATTTGAGTTAATGGCTGCCTCACATATAAGAGCTTTACCGTTAAATACGCACCGGCCATTTCCTCCAATTACACCGTAGAAATTTTGACTGCTTTTTGATGAGCCAATAAAATGGTTTGCTAGGATATGATTATCAATATGTTGATTATTTCCTGCAATATAAACTCCATTTATATTTGCATTTGCATGTTTTTCATTAAAGTTAACAACTATATCTGCTCGCATTAATTGAGCACCTATATCAACACTAGTGTAGTTAAGGTTTGCATTGATACCGAGATTAGCAACTGATTTTTCTATCAAAGTCTGATGGACCGAGAAATCTTGTAATCTCAAATATTCTATATGACTATTTTCCCCTATATCCATCTGTACCACAGAGTTTGTGAAATGAGGAGCTTGAATTTTTGCTGTGTGAGCATGAATTATACTCACGGTGGCATTATCTTTTACTTCAATAATGCATCGAAAATTACTGACATAATTATTTAGGTTTATATCATTCTCGAAGAGTATACCAATAGGTTTATCGCTCTCAACACCACTAGAAACTGTAATTTTTATGGCATCATGCATCAATGCAGCGTTCAAACTGCAAAGTGAATCATCAATAAGTACTTCAGTGTCATCAAGATTTTTTGAGAGCAAAGATACATGAATCCCGATTTTTTGTAATCTTTTTGTTTCCATGATATCGATGGTGCCATTTTTAATAATTATCCAATAAGCGTCGATTTCATTAGCAATGGTATTTTCTTTGTTAGTTAAAGATTTAATTTCTTTTGATGGTTCATGGAATGATTTTTCACATAATGCATAAATATTACTTATATCAGTATATTGCCATTCCTCGTTTTTTGTAGAAGGCATCTCTGAAACCTTAAAATTGGAAAGTGCATTGACTCTAGTGTCAGATAGCTCACCTTGAATTAGTTTTTTGGCAGCTGAAGACAATAGCTCAAAGTTGATTTGAGCACTCATTTTTCGTTATCCTTTTCTTTAGCATATCCAGTTTTTTCTAATTCTATCGCCAAAGACTTATCTCCCGAACGAACAATCTTTCCTTCTGATAAAACGTGCACCTTATCTGGTTCGATATATTCTAAGAGACGCTGGTAATGAGTAACAAGAATAACCGCATTATCGGGATTGCGAAATTCATTAACACCTTTTGCTACCACTTTGAGTGCATCTATATCAAGACCAGAATCTGTTTCGTCTAGAATTGCAATACTTGGTTCCAAGATAGTCATTTGAAGGATTTCATTTCGTTTTTTCTCACCACCTGAAAATCCCTCATTAACTCCTCTATTTAAGAAACTTGGATCTATTTCAAGTTTCTTAATAGCATCACGTGCTATCTTTAGGAATTCAAACGCATCCATTTCTTCCATACCGAGATGCTTTCTTTTGGCATTTAAGGCAGCTTTGAGAAATTGAGTGTTGTTTAATCCAGGAATTTCAACTGGATACTGAAAGCCAAGAAATATCCCTTCCCGTGAACGTTCTTCTGGAGGTAGGTCCATGAGATTTTTGTTGTTGTATGAGATTTCCCCCTCAGTTACATCATAACCATCATAACCGGCTATGATTCTAGCAAGCGTGCTTTTACCAGATCCATTGGGCCCCATAATGGCATGAACTTCACCTTTTTTTACGGTGAGAGACAATCCATTTAATATATTAGTTTGTGCTACCTTAGCGTGTAAATTTTTTATTTCTAACATTTCCCCACTCTTTGTAATTGTTAATTAACCTACCGCGCCTTCAAGACTAACGTTAAGAAGCGCTTGTGCTTCTACCGCAAATTCCATTGGCAGTTTTTTGAAAACATCCTTGCAGAAGCCATTTACAATCATATTCACGGCATCTTCTTCTTCAATCCCACGTTGTTTGCAATAAAAGAGCTGATCTTCCGAAATCTTCGAGGTAGTGGCCTCATGCTCTATAATTGCAGATGGATTTTTTCCTTCTATGTAAGGGAAGGTATGAGCACCGCAAGTTCCACCAATAAGTAAAGAATCACACTGGGTATGGTTTCTTGCGTTATTTGCTTGAGGCATTACTCTAACTAAGCCTCTGTATGCATTTTGAGCATGACCGGCGGAAATACCTTTTGAAACTATAGTGCTTTTTGTGTTGTTGCCGATGTGAATCATTTTTGTTCCAGTGTCGGCTTGTTGTCGATTATTCGCGACGGCTACAGAGTAAAATTCACCGACGGAATTATCACCCCTCAGGATACAACTCGGGTACTTCCAAGTTATTGCTGAACCGGTTTCAACCTGTGTCCATGATATCTTTGAATTAGCCTCACGACAGTCACCTCTTTTTGTTACAAAGTTATATATCCCGCCTACGCCATTCTCATCACCCGGGTACCAGTTTTGTACAGTTGAATATTTGATTTCAGCATCTTTTAGGGCAACGAGCTCAACAACCGCTGCATGGAGTTGATTTTCATCACGCATTGGTGCTGTACAGCCTTCCAGGTAGCTTACATGACTGCCTTCGTCCGCGATGATAAGCGTGCGTTCAAATTGACCGGTATTGGCAGCATTAATACGAAAATAAGTTGATAACTCCATTGGGCATCTAACACCTTTAGGTATATAGACGAATGAACCATCACTAAATACGGCCGAATTAAGTGCAGTAAAAAAGTTATCTCTATAAGGCACTACACTTCCTAGATACTTTTTTATCAATTCTGGGTGATTGATGACGGCTTCTGAAAAAGGGCAGAAAATGACACCTGCTTCAGAGAGTTTATCTTTAAAAGTGGTGGCCACAGACACACTATCAAAAACTGCATCTACTGCCACTCCTGCAAGTCTTGCTCGCTCGTGCAATGGAATACCTAATTTTTCATAAGTTTCAAGTAATTTTGGATCAACTTCATCTAAGCTTTTTGGGCGATCAGCATCAGATTTTGGCGCTGAGAAATATGAAATTTCTTGATAATTTATTGGCGTATAGTCTACATGAGCCCAGGTAGGTTCTTTTAGTGTTAACCAGTGCTTGTAAGATTTCAGGCGCCAGTCCAGCATAAATTTTGGTTCATTTTTCTTGGCTGAAATAGCCCTGATAACATCTTCGTTTATTCCAGGTGGAAGAGATTCGGATTCAATATCAGTGATAAAACCGTGCTTATAGCGACTTTCTACGAGACTGTTTATTTCATCTTTATTTGCAGACATCATTGCACCTTGGTTTCTATGTTAATTGGCATACCCGCAAATTTCGTTATTGAAGTATGCTGGTAATTATTATTTTGCAGATCAAGAATTGTTATGCCTTCTAATAATGTCCTGATTGATGCATTGATATTTTGCCAAGCCGGCCCCACTGAGCATTGGGGTTCATGCTTGCAATTTTGTTTTGATGAGCTGCAATCAGTTATAGACAACGGACCTTCAAATGCATCAATGACATCAGCGGCAGATATTTCATTAGCTTTGCGGAGTAATTTATACCCTCCATTTGCCCCTCTAACGGAATCTATTAGATTGGCTTTATTGAGTATTTTTAATATTTTACTTACGGTGGGTGAGTTGATACCGGTTAAGCTTGCCAATTCTGAGGCACTCGCAAGTGCATGCTGATGACTAGCCAATTCAGCCAAAACTACTGTCCCGTAATCCGTTAATTTACTGATCTTTATCATAAGATATTTCTTGGTTTGTTTAATTAGGACTATTTTAGTCCTAATTAAACGGATAGACCAGTTAAAATAAGAATTTTGAAACACGCAGATACAAACTAATTTTTTGTAAAACGAGCTGCACTATTTAATATATAATCAAAAACCTAATTCAATATAACAATATGGAGTGGATTTAATGAACCTAGAAGTATTAAAGGCAACTGCGAATGCAATGGTTGCAAGCGGCAAAGGTATCTTAGCTGCAGATGAGAGTACACCAACGATAAAAAAACGATTCGATACAATCAATACTGAATCTACTGAAGAATCTAGGCGGCGATATCGTGAAATGTTATTTATTACTGAGGGTGCAGCTGATTTTATAGGTGGAGTTATCTTGTTCGATGAAACTATTCGACAATCAAGAACTGACGGAACTCCGTTTCCAGCATATTTGAATAATCTGGGCATGCTCGCAGGAATTAAAGTCGATGCAGGAGCAAAAGCATTAGCTGGATTTGAGGATGAAACAGTTACAGAAGGCCTTGATGGACTTCGAGATCGATTGGCGGAATACGCTTCTCTTGGCGCTAAATTTGCTAAATGGCGGGCCGTAATCAACGTGAGTGGCACAATACCTTCAGCGTATTGTTTAAAAGCTAATGCACATGCACTTGCTCGTTACGCTGCATTATGCCAAGAACATAATATCGTGCCTATTGTTGAGCCTGAAGTGCTCATGGATGGAACTCACAGCATTGAAAGATGTGAGGAAGTTACAAGTGCCGCTCTTGATATTGTTTTCCAAGAACTTGAAGAACACGGTGTTGCCTTGGAAGGTATTATTCTAAAGCCCAATATGGTTATTTCTGGAAGTGATGCGCAAAATCGTGCGACTCCTTCTGAGGTTGCTGAAGCCACGGTGAGGTGTTTGAAAAAACATGTACCCGAAAATGTTGCAGGAATTGCTTTTTTATCGGGAGGTCAAACTTCAGAAGAAGCAACAGAGCATCTGGATTTAATGAATAAAATAGGTAATCTGCCTTGGGAACTCTCATTCTCATATGGAAGAGCGCTTCAAGCTGCACCTTTAAATGCATGGCAAGGTAAAGAAGAAAATTTCTCAGCAGGACAAGAAGCTTTCTTAAAGCGAGCGAAATTAAATAGCCTTGCTCATTTGGGTCAATATCATACTGATATGGAAGTTTAGTATTTGCGAAATAACTAGGAGCGGTTGCGACGAGATTGTTGTAACTGCTCCTCAGTCATAAACTCTCTAACAAAATCAATGCGTGCCTCAAAACGTATTCTTTGGATTTCATGTAGATCGGGAATGTTAAGCGCACGCTCTAAAAATGTCACACCGCCCACTAAATCACCAATCATAAAGCGATACTCAGCCATATAATAATTTGCTTCAGCAGGGTTATTAGATTCAATCGCAGATTTTGCTATTAGTCTGACTTGCTCAGGTGTAGGTGGGACATTATTAAGAAGGTCTAACAATATCTCATGTGCTAATTTTGCTTCATTTAAATTTAAAAGCGTATTCGCATAATAAATTACCAAAGAGATATTTCTAGGAAATAGATTGATTGCTTTTGCATAAATATCTTTAGCTTCTTCTTTATCATCGAGTAAAAATAATATCTCCGCTAACCCAATGTGGTAAGCGATTACTTCTTTATTGGCATTTAGTAGAGCAGCAAATATTTGTTGTGCTTCTTTTAATTGTCCATTCATTTGATAAGCTAATGCTAAACCGTATTTTTCTTCGTCAGATAAATACCCGTATTCTTTTTGGGTGTAGAATTTGACTGCATTTTCGGACGACTTTTGTCCGGAAACTATCAGTCTGGCTTTTGATATTCCGTAATTACGCGTATCTTCAGTATTTGCAGCGTCAAAAAATCTAGCACGATTTCTCGCTTCAGCAATTCTGCTGCTGGTTACTGGATGGGTTTTTAGGAACTCGGGAACACGCATTGATCCGATGGTATTTGTTCCAGACATTACTTCGAAGAATGAGGCCATGCCAGATGGGTCAAAGCCAGCACTTGCAAGGGCTCTAATTCCTATACGGTCAGCCTCATATTCATTGTCACGAGTGAAGTTTATCTGTTGTTGAGCTTGCGTACCTTGAGCTACAGCTATTGCTCCTTGGATCGCATCAGAACCAGCACCGGCAGCGCCAGCGATTACCGCGCCTAGCATTATTGCAGTACTTAGAATACTTTGTTTTTGGCTTGCATCTATTGCACGCGCGAGATGTCTTTGTGTGACATGAGCCACTTCATGAGCAAGCACACCAGCTAATTCATCTTCACTGCGTGTTGCTTCTATCAAACCCGTGTGGACCCCGATATAACCCCCAGGTAAAGCAAATGCATTAATACTTGAGTCATCTATAACAAAGAACGTAAATTTACGTTCACTTTCGTTTGCATGAGCTGCAACACGATATCCAATTTCATTGATGTACTCATTTATTTGGGGGTCATCAATAATAGTTCCACTTGCACGTATTTGCTGCATTATGGATCTACCAATTTGCGCTTCATCTGTTTTAGATAATACCGCGTCAGCAGGACTACCCATATCCGGTAAATTTATGTCTTGAGCAAGCACGATATTTGTGCTCAATACCAATAATAGTACCGAAAGTTGAGTGCGGATATTTAAGCTTTTATATGAATACATTTAGTTAAGATTATGATGATAATAATTTTATATCAATAGTTTAGAGGTCAGAAAGATAATCGAGGATAATATGAGCATGACCTTTAGCTTTAACTTTACGCCATTCAGCTATTAGTTGTCCGCTTTCATCAATTAGAAAAGTGCTTCTTTCTATGCCCATGTATTTCTTTCCGTACATATTTTTCTCTTTGATGACATCGAATATTTTGCATATTTCTTCATTTTCATCCGAGATGAGCTCAAAAGGGAATTGATATTTTTCTTTAAATTTTTCATGTGAGGCAACACTATCACGAGAAACTCCAAAAATAAGCGTATTTTGCTCACTAAATTGATCGGCTAATTCTTTGAATTCAATACTTTCGGTAGTGCATCCTGGTGTATTATCTTTTGGATAGAAGTAGAGGAGAATTCTCTTTCCTTTATGATCACTAAGCTCAAAAAGTTGATTGCTAGTTGCCGAGGATTTGAAATTTGGTATCACTTTATTTATGGTAGGATCATTCATTGGGGATTCCTTATTGTATTTTTATTTACTTATGAAGCAGATGGATTTATATGCTTCAAACTTATCTTGCTAGCATCTATAATGATCAGTAATATAGCGATTATATTCTATTTTAAAATCATTTTTTAATATCATAATACATATTTACGAGCATTAAAGAGTGAGGCAGAGGTTAGATATTGAATTATAAAAATTTTTATATGATTATTTTAATGACTTTTTTTGGCGGTGGCTGTGCAGCTGATTTAACCTGTGACGAACCTCAAAAATATCAAGCGGCCACCGAGTCTAACAAGATATCCTCTCCAGAAGGTCTTGATCAGCTCAGGCAGGATAGAGAAATGACCATTGGAAGAGCATCACCTCGGGATCCAAGACCCGTCAATTCACCATGCCTTGATGCTCCACCGAAAATTTTAAGTCAATCATCTAGCTTATAAATTTATATTATTTGTTAATGGAGAGTGATCTGGGCTGGGTTCAGGTGCGCTTGGAAAGCGTTACGCACCGCAAGGTGTATGGTTCGATTCCATCTCTCTCCGCCATCTTAAAAATATCCTTAGTAAATCAAAAATATCTCTTGCATTGGTGCTTGTGTAATACCAAAATCTTGCATCATAAGTATTTAAGGCATGCGGTATTATCTTTTCTGATAACAATGTCAGGGATTTCAATAACGTTAGGCATTTTTTTTAACTAATAGTTTACTTAAAGCCTTAGACGAGAATGTTATCTCCCAAAAACACAAATTAGATGGATTAATTATTGGTACATCAGTTATACAACAGAACTCTTTTTTCTGATTACTGGTTTCAAAGTCATTATTTGCTATTAATTGACTCGTACTAGACGATTTATTCGGGCTATATGACATTATTATCTCCATTTAGTTGCTTGAATAGCCGTATCGTTTTTTCCACCTTGCAAGAAGTTAGCAGGTTGGCGAGAGACTTAACTCTCCTCTTGATACTTGTGCTTATTATAAAGGATTTTTTACTAAATGGTAAAGCTTTAGAAGTTTTAGAGTTATTGGTGATCATCTTTTATCACCCACCTACTTTGCTACCTCCATCAGATGGAGGTAGACTGAAGCGAACCAAGTGGAGAACATAATGGATGATAAAGAACAAATTAAAAATGTAGTTCAACTTTACGTTGATAGCATGGATGAATCTAACCCCGATAAAGTAAGACAAACATTTCATGGCAATGCAAAAGTAGTTGGCTATCTGCATGGCGATTTTATGGAAATGTCAGTGGGTGATTTTGCTGGTTTTGTAGCATCTCAACAACCTTCACCCAAAGAAAAAGGCGAAAATGTGGTTTTTGAAATCCTTACATGTGAAGTAGAAGGTACAACAGCATTGGTAAAAATCAGAGACAAATATTTAGGTATAACCTTTTTGGATATTTTGTCTTTTATAAATGTTGAAGGCGAGTGGAAAATTTATAATAAATTATTCAATGTTGAGAGCGAATAGAATCATTGTTTTGAAACGCTCTGTTATTATCAATCAGTTCATCAATTTTCCATTTTGGGTAACTCAGCATTTCACCAAATTTTCTAGCAATATCTTTTTGAGCTTTATCCGTATATTGATTTAATTTAATAAGCTGCTCTTTTTGTGACTTTAGGTCCAAATATTCCTCTTTAGTTTCGCCCTGATATATTAGTAATACATGTTTACCATCTGTAGCAGATGCAGGAAATAAATCTGTCACTAAAAAATCATTTTCTCTGTATATTTCGACGTTATTCCGTTTTGCAACATTCTTCGCTTCATCGATGATATTGTCCATATCTTCTGGCGATGACGCAGCACTTAATGCTAACTTTTTAATACCTATATTTACCAATTCACCGAAAGCCCCGATACCACCGAGCTTGTATGACCGCTCATCAACAATGAGTTCGGATTTTACTGAGTTACCACTAATTGATGCGATAGAAGTGCAAGCACTAAGTAGTAAGGTCAAAAATGCCACAAATATTAGTTTCTTGAAGTACAACCTTACTTCTCTTCTGTAATTACTTTTCTGGTACTCACTCTAACGTAATGATGGCCGTGAGCATAGGTGCTAGAGTGCTGACCAAAAAAATCACCATCTTCAAATCGTCCTTCATATTTGTTGCTATCTGATAATGTATAGATACCTTGTCCATGAAACTTGTCATCCTTCCACTCACCGACGTATTTGTTACCATTTGCGTATGTATAGGCGCCTTTTCCATTCTTATCACCATTTTTCCATTCACCCACGTACTCATCGCCACCTATATAGGTATAAGTGCCTCGACCATGTTTAAGGCCTTTCTTGTATTCACCAACATATTTGTCACCATTATCAAAGGCATATGAGCTTAATCCATTTATACAATTACCTGTGACGCATTCTTGACCCCAACTTACGCTAAAGAATAGACCTAATAGAATTAATGTTGTTAGTTCCTTAAAATACATCACAATACCTTACACCATATTACAAAACCTGTTAAGGCTAGGTGTTGGTTTTGATGCATTCAACACTTGGAGTTAGACCGTGGTTATGAAAAAACTATTTATCATTCTCTTCCCCGTATGGTCTCATTAAGGAATTTGGGTTGGTGATACCAGATGGTTCAATTATTGAATTTATCGAGTGAATTTAATATTCTGATAAAGCTTTGTGAAGCTAATTATTAGTTAATTCATTATTAAGTTTTTCAGCAGCAGCCCAATCTTTTGGCAGCATCTTGGCGACAACTAAAAAACTAACAATCGATGGAATTAGAATAAAAAAAGCTACCGTCATTGCATAACGTATCGATTCAAGATCATTATTGCTTTCTTTGAATAAATCAATAAGCCACCCAGCAAAAGTTGGTCCACCCCCTAAGGCGATCATGTTAAGAATAAAGAAAAATAATGCCGTTGACATGGCACGCATATTGATAGGCGCTAAAGTTTGTGCAATAGCAAAACTTGGTCCTAAATAAATCCCGATAAAAATCAAAAATATGGTGGTTAAGATTAGATTCATTTCTACTGATGCTACCCAATAACTAGATATACCTATTGGTAGGCACAAAGAAATCGCTATCGCCGGCAACCAACCATATGCTCGAATATCTCTTTTACCCCAGTAGTCAGCAATTCTAGCTCCAAAGAAGGTTCCTCCCGCATAAGCCACACCATTCATGATTCCTAAAATTATTACTAGTGTCTGAAAATTAAAAGTAGGATCGAGGGTAACTAAAAACTTTGTTTGAAAAGCCATGGACGCATAGGAAGCGAAAGAACCGAAAGCTATGCCAAAGCACATAGCCCACCAAGCTGGAATTTTAAGCAAAATTTTCAACGATTCCATAAACGCCGGTTTTTTTATTTTTACCTCATCACCAAACTCTATCGCACCTCGGATAGGTTCACGAAGAACTAACTTGACTAAGATAGCGAGCGCAATACCAGCAAGGCCAAGAAAAATAAAGATTCGCCTCCAATTAACATCTTCACTCGAAGCTCCCATTAGTGATGCGGTCACAAAATAAGCGGCCATAATACCCAAAGGAATACCCATTGAATAAATACCTAGGGCACTTGCTCTTTCTTCTTTGGGATACATATCAGAAATAATTGAATGCGACGGTGGGCTACCACCAGCCTCACCAACACCAACACCCATTCGGGCAATGCCTATTTGAATAAAGTTATTAGCAAGGCCTGTTAAAGCAGTAAAGCCACTCCAAGTAGCCAGGGCAATACTAAGTATATTAACTCTATTGTAACGATCCGCTAACCATGCAATTGGGATCGCAACCAAGGTATAAAAAATAGCAAAAGCCAGGCCTATGAGCAGTCCTAATTCGGTATTGCTAAGCCCTAAATCTTTTTGGATAAAAGGTGCCAAAATACCTAATATTTGGCGGTCAATAAAATTAAATCCATATACGACAGTAAGAAGGACCAATGCTGATGTTCGATAGCTTTTACTGTATATTTTTTGATTGACCATAAGATTTGATTGTTTTATAAATAATTACACTTCAAAAGCATAACATCATCACGATTTGAAAAACCATCCAATCTGTTTCATTATGAATTCAAGGAAGACGCAGTAAGCTCGAAGTGCTAATAGATAAAAACTATAAAAATTTAAATGATTGAATAGTGTAAAGTATATTTTTAATAATAGGAGTTTTGAAAATGGCAAAAGGAAGAGATAAACAAAAAAAAGATACCAAAAAAGTAGGTAAAACTCTCAAAGAGAAGAGGGCGTTAAAACGGCAGAAATAAAATTTAGAATTTATGCTATTTTATATCCATGAAAATAATACTACTAATTTTGAGTATTTCTATTCTTAGCGCTTGTGCTAACCAAGAACTGAAATCAAAAACATTACCAACTTTTGAGCATTATAGAGCCTGTGATCTCATGTCACTTGATTTTATATCTTCAATGCAATGTGGAAAAGCAACAAGAAACTCTTATTGTTTACCTGATAACAAGTGCAGTAAAAAAGGAAATAAACTTGTTGCCTATTATGATGATTTAGTTAAATCAGTCCAAACGAAAAAGCTAACCGAAGTAGAGGCAAGGAAGCTGTTTTTAAAAAGAAATAAAGAGGCAGAAATTGAATATACTAAAGTTATGCTTGAGATTGCTAAGCAATGAGAAAAAACCCCTGTAAACTGGTAACTTCAGTCTTATATTCTCCTTTATTTTTTTTAATTATCTTTTTATTTAATAGTCCTACTCATGCAGCATCTGAGCAAAAAAAGAAGCCAAATATAGTTTTGGTTTTAATGGATAATTTTGGCTATGGTGAGATTGGTGTTTATGGTGGTGGAATGATGCGCGGAGCTCCAACACCGAACATAGACAGTATTGCATATGAAGGTTTTCAATTAACAAATTATAATGTTGAGGCAGAATGCACGCCATCGCGCTCAGCTTTAATGACTGGCCGTTACGGTATTCGAACACGACAGCAACCTGATGGACCTCCAAGAGGTGTTTGGTACGGGATTACCAAATGGGAAATTACTTTAGCAGAAATGTTATCCGACCAAGGTTACGCAACAGGGATCTTTGGAAAATGGCATTTAGGAGATACCGAGGGCCGCTACCCAACAGATCAAGGTTTTGATGAATGGAATGGGATCCCAAGATCCTCTGACCGAGCATTCTGGCCAGACAGCAATAGTTTTTCACCAGGCAGCCATCCAGATGCTGTTTTTACTCATGTTATGTCATCATTTAAAGGGCAGAAGCCAAAAGAGCTCGAAGTTTTTGATCGAGCAAAAAGAGCCACTATTGACAGAGATATTACTGATAATGCTATTGATTTTATAAAACGTAAGGCGGCTGATGAGCAACCATTCTTTGCGTATCTACCTTATACTCAAACGCATGAACCTGTTGACCCTCATCCTGATTATTATGGTAAAACTGGGAATGGGAGTTTTGCAGATGTTTTGGCGCAAACCGACGACTATATTGGTGAGCTCTTAGGAACCATAGACGATTTAGGCTTAAAAGAAGATACTATATTTATCTTCACTTCTGATAATGGTCGCGAAGGTGTGCCACGATCATTTGGCTTCACAGGACCCTGGAGGTCAGGCATGTTTTCACCCTATGAAGGCTCTTTAAGAGTCCCTTTTTTGATTCGTTGGCCCGGTCAGATACCTTCAAAAAAAGTATCCAATGAAATATTTCACCAGATAGATCTTTTTCCAACTATTGCAAGTTTTATTGGAGCTGATATCCCCACAGATAGAATAATTGATGGCGTGGATCAATCCAATTTCTTGAAAGGTAAGTCAGATAAATCTGCTAGAGAATCAATGGTCATTTATATAGGAAATGAGTTATTTGGCGTGAAGTGGCGTAACTGGAAGTTGCTTCTAAAGGAGATGGATAGTGATGGCTATGGGATTAAGAAAATGGCCTATCCAACGGTCTATAATTTACTTGTAGATCCAAAAGAAGAAGTGCCTGAACTTAATTATTTGAATGATACTTGGGTTGATTTTCCTTTGTATCAGGTGATGGAAGATCACGAAGCGTCTATTGCAAATGATTCTGGAGCACCCGGTCCTTAGAGCTTATTCGGAATAACTAATAAAAATTCGGAAGATAAAGAACATTGAATAAAAGAGATCGAATACTTGGAATGAATCATGATATTACACGTCGTGATTTTATTAATGGTACTAGTTTAGCGATTGGTAGCTCGTTGATTTCTCCTGCCCTAAAAGCATCTACAGCAGCTAAACCCCTTTCATCTGCTCAAAATATGCCTGGATATTACCCGCCAACCCTAGAAGGAATGCGTGGAAGTCATCCAGGTTCTTTTGAGCTAGGGCATCTGATAAGAGATGGAAAAAGATGGGATAAGCCGTCAGATTCGCTAGATACTGGTGAAATGTTTGATTTAGTAGTTGTTGGAGGTGGCATCAGTGGTCTTGCTGCGGCATATTTTTTCCAAAAAGAGCATGGGACGGATACTAGGATCCTTATTATCGAAAATCATGACGACTTTGGTGGTCACGCTAAACGAAATGAGTTTCAATATAAAGATCGTACTCTGATAGATCTGGGCGGCGCTGAATTTATTGAAAACCCAAGTAGTTACCCGAAAGAGGCACGCGCGCTCATTGATGATTTGGGTATTGATATTGCTCAATCTCGAGAAGTTTTTGATCATGAATTGTATCCTTCGCTAGGCCTGCGGGGCGGTATTTTCTTCGAATCAAATACTTTCGGCAAAGATAAGTTGGTCGCAGGTAAGGAAGGTATTCGCAACAGTAAACGTCAAAGCGGTTATGTGACACTCCCTGCTGAACTGGAAAATAGTATTGGTTCACAAGAAGACGTAAGTGCTTTTCTTGACCAATCACCATTATCCACAATTGCACGTGAAGAAATAATTGGATTATTTTCAGGGAGTATTGATTATCTTTCCGAATTGTCTCTTGATGAGAAAGTAATCAAACTTAGCTCCTTGTCTTACAGTGATTTTTTGAAAGAGATTGTGGGCACTACTCAGGAAACATTGGATTTTTTCCATATGTGGCGTACTAGCTATATGGGGCATGCTTTAGATTTGACACCTACTTTTAATGGTATGCGTTATGGACTGCCTGGCGCCAAAGGGCTTGGTTTGATCGATTATCTGAAAAGTGGCAGACAGCCACACCACGATAACCAAAATGATTTTCATTTTCCAGATGGGAATGCATCAGTTGCTCGTTTAATTGTTAGACGATTGATCCCTAATATCGCATCAGGTAACTCAATGCATGATATTGTCTCAGCGAAGTTTGATTACAGTGAACTAGATCAAACTGAGAGTCCCGTAAAAATTCGCCTTAATTCTACAGCAGTAAATGTTCAGCACATCAATGCGAAGACAGTGGAGATTACTTATGTCGAAGGACAATCAGCCAATCGCGTCCGAGCAAAGAACTGCATCATGGCCTGTTACCATTCAGTTATTCCATATATTTGCCCAGAATTACCGACAAAACAAAAAGAATCTCTTCGTAAAACAATTCGGACGCCATTAGTTTCGATTTCTGTGTTATTGGATAATTGGAATGCCTTTGAAAAACTCGGGATTAAATCAGCTTATTGCCCATCTAGTTTCGCTAGTGATATCAGACTTGCCTACCCATTAAAATTCGATGACTATCAATCAGCCACTAAACCAGATGAGCCAATAATGCTCCATATGTATCGTATCCCTGTGTCTGGTAATACTCTGTTTGCTAGAGAGCAATTTCGTCTAGGGCGGCACGAACTTTTGGGTATGTCTTTTGAGACATTTGAGAGAAATATTCGTGATCAGTTAAATAAGATGCTCAAAGATGGCGGTTTTGATTCAGCGCGAGATATCAAAGGTATTATAGTTAATCGTTGGCCACATGGTTATGCTGTTGGTTATAACTATGAGTCAGAAATGATGGGGTGGGATTTTTCAAATCAGCAAGAATGGCCAGAAGAAAAAAAGCTCTGGCTGTCAGGACGAGTTAGGTATGGGCGTATTGCGTTTGCTAATTCTGATGCTGATGCTAGCGCTATGAGCGAAGCAGCAATTGAGCAAGGTTATCGTGCAACTCAGGAGTTAATGGATTCATTATGAATAATTATCTAAAGCAACCAATTTTAATTCTCTGCATCCCATTAATTCTATCATCAATCATTCTACTTAGTGGTTCTAGCCAAGCCGCAACCGCAAACAAAAAAACACCCAATATAGTTCTGATTTTAATGGATAATTTTGGTTATGGTGAGATCGGTGTTTATGGCGGCGGTGCCATTCGAGGTGCTCTGACACCTAATGTCGATAGCATCGCTCATGAGGGTTTTCAACTAACAAATTATAATGTTGAGGCAGAATGTACTCCTTCACGCGCATCATTAATGACTGGCCGTCAATCGATACGTACAAGATTAAGGAAAGATGCTCCACCACGAAATCCATGGTATGGCATAACTAAGTGGGAGCATACATTGGCAGAACTTTTATCTGATGCTGGTTATGCGACAGGGCTATTTGGAAAATGGCATCTTGGAGATACTGAAGGTCGTTTTCCCACGGATCAAGGTTTTGATGAGTGGTGGGGACTCCCTAGATCATCAGACAGAGCATACTGGCCAGATAGTAGTTCTTTTCAGACAGATCTCGATATTAATTTAATGCATGTTATGTCAGCCAAGCGAGGCGAGAAACCTAAAGAACTAGAAGTATATGACCGTCAAAAACGAGCAACAATTGATCGTGAAATCACCGATCATGCAATCAATTTTATCGAGCGTAAAGCTATAAAAGAAGAGCCGTTTTTTGTTTATATCCCATATACACAAACGCATACACCGCATGACCCTCATCCCAATGCTAGGGGTAAGACTGGTAACGGTGATTTCGCAGATATTCTCGCTCAAACGGATGAATATATAGGGGATCTTTTGGGTACGATTGAGGATTTAGGGATTAAGGACGATACTATTGTTATCTTTACCTCTGATAACGGAGGTTATGGTGGTGTTGGTAGAGAGGGTTTTAATGGCCCATGGCGGGGCAGTCTTTTTACGAGCTACGAAGGATCTCATCGTGTTCCTTTTTTGATACGCTGGCCTAATAAGATACCTGCAAGACAAATCTCTAATGAAATTGTTCATGCTATGGATGTATATGGGACATTAGCTGCTATGCTTGATCTTGAAGTTCCTAATGACCGAATTATGGACAGCGCAGATCACTCAGAGTTTCTAATGGGTAGATCGAAAAAATCAGCCCGAGAATCAATCGTTTATTATATTAGTAATGAAATTGTTGGGGTAAAATGGCGTAACTGGAAAATGCTTTTTAAGGAGCTTGAGAGAATAGGCGAGCCTGTCATATCTGGTATTGATCCAGCAATTTATAATTTATTAAAAGACCCTCAAGAGCAAGAACGTCTTCGTCATTATATCCAGGATACTTGGGTTGAGATTCCCTTATATAAGGCCCTAGAAGAGCATCAAGAATCTATTGCAAGCGATCCGGGCGCTCCTGGCTTATAAAATGATTCTCTGAAGATTACATATATGATATTCAAGATGAGTGGAATTTAGCCTTCTATTTAGATTAGTTTACAAACGGACTTAAAATCCGTTGCACCTATCTGAAGTTAATAGAATCATTATCACTTAAAGATAAGTCATTAAGCTCTTATAAAGCCCAGAACGATAAACTAAACTATTATTAATACTTCAACGCCATGCCCATCAATTTATGAAGGGCATTTAGTCCTTGGAGAGGGCGAATAAATACTTTAAATTCAGTAATTTTTTGATCTTTATTCCAAGTGATTAAATCGAGTCCATTAATATGAATACCTTCGAGTTCTAGTTCGAATTCTAAGCTCGCCATATTGCCATCAATAACTTCATGAGTATAAGAAAAAGAGTCAACATTAAAAACCATAGCTACTGAGGATAAATACATTAAAGTTATTTCTTTACCTTTTTGAGGGGTAAATACCACAGGCGAATAAAAGACAACCGAATCATCGAGAATACTCTCAAGCAACTCGAAATTTTTCTCCTGGACTACTTGATGCCATTTTTTTATAGGATTTGAGCTCATCAATAGAGTTTATCCAATATTGTTTGTTTCAAGCAAGATTCAAATTAAATTAAAATACCATTTAAGCTAATTATTTCTAACACATTCCTTTGTTAATCTAGCGAATAATTTTTAGTTTAAATTTGAATAAAAGATCTTAAATCATTGAATCATTCAATAATGATACTCATTATCTTTGAATTATATTATTATCTTATTAAATCTTTTAACAACCACAATAAGAGAAAAAGTATGATCAAAATAAAAAGTGTTGATGCCCACTGTGATATTCCTTGTGCTATTTATGATACCTCCGCTGCGCAATATGCGAGTCTGTCAGTAATTAGATTTTTAGATTTAATCGCTGAAACTGAAGGTAAAACTAGTAATAGTGCAGATATGGCAAAATTTGTTCGTCTTATTGGAGATAAAGATAAGCATGCTCAAATAGTGAAAAATGAGATTGTAGTTATCTGGGGCGACTTTTTTAAAGCACCTCAATTTGAGCAATTCCCAGAATCCCATGAATTGGTGCACTCTATTATGATGGATGCATCCAAGTGTAAGCAAAATTTAGACAGGCAAAATGGGCTTGATTTACTTGATAAGGTGAATAGATTTAGTGAAATATTCTGGTCTACAAAAGGCGTAGAAGTGGAAACTAAAATTGCACCATATGCCCCTAATCTACCAATAGTATGCCCAGTACTTAAAACGAATTCCTGATATTTAAGGTTGTTTGCCTTATATAAAGTAAGGGGCGTCAGCATGGCGCCTAATTACCTTCCCGAAGACATTGTTTTTTGTAGAAGATCAAAAAAAATTAAAATCAATGATGTAGTTGTGATGGATGTAAAATCACATGGTAGGATCTTGAAGAGAATTTGCTCAATTACTGATGAAGGCGTCTATGTTAATGGAGACAACAAGTCATATCCTTCTCCGATTTATGAAGCATTGCATCAAAAGATATCCATCATTGGAATAGTTGTATTCAAGCTCCCTTCAATATTTACATTTTCTTGATTACCTCGCACTAAAATTAATATGAAAATAGCTATAATTGGCGCTGGAATATCTGGACTAACAGCAGCTATGCATTTGAATGATGTTGCAGATATAACCTTGTTTGAGAAATCTAGAGGGGCGGGTGGCAGAATCTGTTCAAGATATACGGATGCATATAGTTTTGATCATGGTGCTCAATTTTTTACTGCAAGAACCCCACAATTCAAGAAATTTCTTGAACCTCTTATTGAGTCAGGTGTAATTGCTAATTGGAATGCAAGATTCATTGAATTTAGAAAGAGTATCATTATGAATCGTAGGGTTTGGGGTGAGGAACATCCTCATTATATTGGAACCCCTACCATGAGTTCTATCGGTCAATACCTAGCTAAAGATTTAAATATTAATCTAAATACCGAAGTATCTATAAAAAAATGTAATCAGGGTTGGAATATACTTGATTCCAAGGATAGAGATTTGGGTAAATATGACTGGGTAATTTCAACCATACCCGCCGAGCAATCGTTGCAATTACTACCAGAATACTTTTCGCATACTAAGGCAATAGAGCAGAAAAAGATGCTTGGTTGTTACTCTTTAATGCTTGGGTTTGAACAAGCATTAAATATTGATTGGGATGCTGCTCTGATAAGTGAGGCCGATATCAGCTGGATTTCGGTTAATAGCTCTAAATCAGGACGACCAAAGAATTACAGTTTGTTAGTTCATTCCACTAATGATTGGGCTGAGAATCATCTTGATGATGCTTCAGAAGCAGTTATTAAGCATTTATGCTCCGAGGTTCAGATGATTACTGGGCAAGATGTAAGTATGGCTCAGCATATTGATCTGCATCGTTGGCGTTATGCGAATATTTCAAGGCAAGCCAAAAGCAAACCCTTTATTGATAATGCTATAAAGATAGCTGCATGCGGTGATTGGTGTGCAAAAGGCCGTATAGAGGCTGCTTTTAGGAGTGGTTTTGACTTAGCGAAGGAAATGCGTATGCTGCTTAAATGATCAATTAACCTTATAGTAAGAAAAATAATTATGCCTATTACTTGTGATATAAAAGATGGAATTGGTTTATTCATAATTGATAGCGGTAAAATTGGTTAATCATAAAAAAATTGGCAACTAATTTAAGAAAAGCAAATATAAGAAAATGGCTTGTTATGGCAGTGCTATCTGTATCAGCCGCCTCAATTTACCTTTTACCATTCCTGCAGGAGGTTTATTACAAGCCATTAGCTGATGCGTTAAACTTAAATAATACACAAGTAGGCTCTCTAATGAGCATTTATGGTGTTTTTGCCATGATCTCTTATTTTCCTGGAGGGTGGTTAGCGGACAAGATAGCACCAAGAATACTGATATCCTCTTCTCTAGTTTTTACTGGTTTATTAGGTTTATTTTTTGCAACGCTTCCCAGCTTTAAAGTAAGTCTTATGATTCATGCTGTTTGGGGAATCACTACAACTTTCTTATTTTGGAGCGCTATTGTCAGGGTGACTCGTAATTGGGCCCCAAGTGATCAGCAGGGAAGGGCATTTGGATTCCTTCAAATGGGGCGTGGCATCAGCGATATAATTGTATCGATGCCAATACTCATGGTTTTTGGGCTACTTGGTGGCAGTTATTTTGCGTTATCAGTTGTAATTATTCAGATTTCTTTGATCACGATTATTTCGGGTGTTGTAGCCTGGTACGTTCTAAATGATGATGATGGTGGTGAGAATAGCACTATAGGGACTTTCAAATCGGGATTTGAAGAAGTAATTTCGGTTTTGAGGATGCCTGTAGTATGGCTTATATCAATTGTTGTTTTAGCTGCATACTCCGCTTATTGGGGCACTTATAGATTTACCTCATATTCAACGGATATTTTTTCCTTGAGCGTAGTAGTGGCGGGTGCGATCAGTATAGGAAAGATGGCTATGAGTCCTCCATCTGCGTTAGTGGCTGGTTTCGTATCAGATAAAATTGGAATCGCAAAATCTGTCGCTATTTTATTTGTTGTGCTTATCCTTTCATTTTTAATATTTGCGTTCATGCCTGGTTTACCATCACTACTCCCCCTGATGCTTGTAAATATAGCGATAGCATCACTTGCCGTATTTGCACTTAGAGGTATTTACTTTGCTTTGCTTGAGGAAGGCGGAATACCTATGAAGGTTACAGGTATTGCAACAGGGTTGATCTCCATGATTGGTTTCACGCCAGATATATTTATGCCTCTAGTTGGAGGGCTATTACTTGATCGATTGCCAACTATTGAAGGTTATCGTGTATTCTTTTTGGTTGTGGCAGGGATCTGCACATTGGGCTTGGCTGCGGCACTGAAGATATGTCATATAGTGAGTAGCTCAAGAAAAGATAACTAAATATATGATAAATTTTTACATTTGAATACAAGGAATAGAGAAAATATGAATCACAAAATAATAAATTACTTATATATTTTGATTCTGGTATCAATGGGGGCCTGCACTAGCGAGAAAATTAATTATGTTGAAGACAGTTCGTTCGCTGAAATATGTAAAAATCTACACACCAACAAGGCTTTCCCACTATCAGATACGTCTGATGATTGGTTTCAGGTTTATGAATCGTATGAGGGTGTTTATTCAATAGTAGAGCCTTATCAATTTCAAATGAGTATCTCCCATTTAATCATCGGTACTGATAAAGCTTTACTCTTCGATACGGGTATGGGAATTCTGCCAATTAAGCCTATAGTTGAAAGAATAACAAATTTACCCGTCACAGTTCTTAATTCTCATACGCATTTTGATCATGTTGGGGGGAATGCTGAATTTTCTGAAATATTAGCTATCGATTCTCTGTATACAAAAAGCAATATGCAAGGATTCAAGCATGAAGAAGTCGCTGGAGATGTGGCGTTAGAGGCGTTTTGTGGTGAAGCACCAATCGGTCTTAATACAGATACCTATCATACAAGATCATGGTCTGCTAATGAATACGTTTCAGATGGGCAGAAAATTGATTTAGGGGGAAGGATTTTAGAGGTTATGCATGTACCAGGACATACACCTGATGCAGTTGCACTCTTAGATGCAAAGAATGGCTTATTGTTTACTGGTGATACATTTTATGATGATAATTTATGGCTTTTTTCCCCAGAAACAAATCTCGACGATTACTCAAACACCATTGATAGGTTAGTTGAAGTTGAGAATAAAATACAATATTTATTTGGCGCTCATACCACAGCCAGGGTTGATGCAGGAAGATTAGCATTGGTAAAGACGAGTCTGCAGAAATTAAGATCAGGAAGTACAAAACCCGTTAAAGAGATTGGTGAAAGACAAATATATCAGATTGATGGTATTAATTTTGTCACTTCAAAAGCGGCTTTAGAAGGCAAGCAAATAGATATCACAAAAGGTGCAAGTGGTTTATAATTATTTCATATTAATCATATTTTTATAGG
>Ga0209709_10000028_pt1 | contig 122787 bp, 141 predicted proteins | sample ArcticOcean_MG_C_2_FD_187435 | JGI IMG/M metagenome (GOLD analysis project Ga0209709, IMG submission 187435) | Marine microbial communities from western Arctic Ocean - ArcticOcean_MG_CB4_136 (SPAdes) (version 2) | ecosystem: Environmental > Aquatic > Marine > Oceanic | place: Arctic Ocean...
AAGAGATTTGAATAAAGGTGATGATTTAATGGTTGATCAATCTTATAGCGAAAGACAACTATTTGAAAAAGCTTATGAAAGAATTCTTTCAGAATTTCAAATTGTTCTAGGTGTATCTATTGAAGATACTCAGAAAAAACTAGATAAAGCCTTAAAAAGAAATTTAGACAGTGGTCAACAACCACCAATAGCAGTTGCTCCTCCAAAAACTACTACAACTGATTTACCTACCGAAGAACCTGCGGCTGAAGCTGAAGAAGCAGATCCTATTAACGAGTAAAAAAAAACGCCTCTCATACATAACGTCATGAGAAGCGTTTTTTGTAAAGAATACTAAGTAACTATCTTCTTCTTTTTTTAGCTTTCTTAGCTTTCTTAGCTTTTTTCTTAGTTTTCTTCGCTGCTTTTTTTCTTTTCTTAGGCATCTTTAGCTCCCTTTTTTAGTTAAACGAATCAATTTGATTCGTTAATAACTTATTTTTATTTTTTTAAACAAGTTATGTCAATTCTTTAATTAATTACAAAAAATAGAAAAAATAGAAAAAATTAAATTAAAAAAAATTAATTTCTTTTATTTTTACAATAGTTAAAAAACTTAATGTTTATGCGTTAAATAACAAGTTTTTAAATTATTAATTGTAAAGTTTTTCTAATTCATTCTTATATTCTTGAATTATTTTGTACCTTTTAAGTTTTAATGTTGGTGTCATAAAACCATTTTCAATTGAGAATTGTTTATTAATAACAATAAAATTTTTTATTTTTTCTATTTTTGTTAACTTATTATTTATTTTTTCAATTTCATTATTGATAACATTATTATCAATATTTTTTTTATCTTTACTTAAAACTAATAATGCTACTAAAAATGGTTTATTGTCTCCATAAACTAACGCTTGCTCAATAAATTCTATTTTTGCTAAATCATTTTCTATTTTAACCGGAGAAATATTATCTCCCCCAGGTGTAATCAAAATATCTTTTTTTCTATCTGTAATTTTTAAAAAACCGTTATCAAAATGACCTACGTCACCTGTATATAGCCATCCATCTTTTATTGTTTTTTCTGTTTCAATTGGATTATTCCAATATCCTAGCATCACATTTTCACCCTTAATTAAAATCTCTCCATCATAAGCAATCTTAACCTCATTTCCTTTAAATGGAGGTCCAACTGTTTCAATTCTAATATCATTAATTGGATTACAGCTCACAACGGGAGATGTTTCGGTTAAGCCATATCCTTGAAGCGTGGGTAGTCCAATAGAGTTTAAAAAAACACCTACTTGATAATCTAAAGCCCCACCCCCAGATATGAATGCTTTTAGAGAACCACCAAATTGTGATTTAATTTTTTTTCTAACTAAATTTTCACAAATAAAATTGATAAATTTTTCATATAAAGAAAGTTTCTGTTTTAAAAATTTTTTCTTTCCTAGATTTAGTGTTGATTGTACTAAAATATTTTTTATACCTGTTGTTTTGTTAAAGGTAGATGATATTTTTAAATATAAGTTCTGATAAAATCTTGGAACAGCTGTCATTATATCTGGACTACAATCAATCATATTTTTCAATAACTTATCTATGCTCTCTGCATAATATACTTTTGCACCTACTGCTACTTGTACAAACTGAACTGTATGTTCGTATGAATGCGAAAGTGGTAACCATGTAAGAAATTTTGGTTTGTGATTAATTATTTCATTTAATAATTCTGTAGATCCCTCGCAATTATTTAATATACCTCCGTGACTTAACATTACACCTTTAGGATTACCTTGAGTACCTGAAGTATAAATTATACATGCTATATCTTTTCTATTTAAATTAATTTTATTTAAACTTTTTTCTGCATATGATGTTTCTAAAAAAATTTTTTTTATATTTGTAATCTCAATCTTATCCTCCTCTATGCTTTCAAAACTAATAACTGCTTTAATAAATTTATTTTTTAATATTAAATTCTTTATTTTTTTGAATTGTAATTTGTCAGAAACAATTATTACTGAGGGCTTACAATCATTAATGAGGTATTCATAATCCCTTTCTGTATAGGTTGTATATGCCGGTACTGTTATTCCTTCCGCAAGCATTATAGCTAAATCACTTATCAGCCACTCAGGTCTGTTTTCTGAAATTAGCAAACAACGGTCTTTAGATGAAATATATTTACTAATGTGATGAGATAACTTTTGAATACTATCATTTGTTTTTTTCCAACTAAATTTCAATTCTTTATCTTTTAAAGATTGTAAAAAAATTTCATTTTTATCCTTTATTTGATATTGAAAATGAAATAGTTCCAAAAGATTATTATATTTATTTAGTTTCATAAAAATTGGTGGGCGAAGAGAGAATCGAACTCTCACTTCTTACAAAACACGATTTTGAGTCGTGCGCGTCTACCAGTTCCGCCATTCGCCCTTAATTTAAAAAAATTATTTAAATAGTATAAGAACTTAAATTATATTAAAACCAAAAAAAAATGTTTACTCAACTTTATAATAAATGCTTAAAGTTAGCAGCTCATAAAAATTCTGATTATTTTTTAGCAATTGTCTCATTTTTGGAGAGTTCTGTTTTTCCAATTCCACCTGATGTCATGATTGCCCCAATGACGATTGCAAAAAAAAATAAATTTATAAAATTTTTTTTAATTGCAACAATTTTTTCAGTTTTAGGTGGTATGCTTGGATACGTCCTAGGTGCATATTTTTTAGATTTTGCAATGAATATTGTTGAATTTTATAACTATGAGAAAAAAGTATTAAATTTAAAAAATGCACTTACTCAAGATGAGGGCTTTTATGCCTGGCTTGTAATTTTATTTTTAGCTGGATTTACACCATTACCATATAAAGTGTTTACTATCGTAAGTGGTTTAATTGGTTTCAATTTTCCTATTTTTATTTTGATTAGTTTAATTTCGAGAGGCCTTCGTTTTTTTATAGTCTCTTATTTGTTCTTCAAATTTGGGGATACTTTTACCAATTTTATGAAACAACATGGTCACAAATGGTTTACAATAATAGGTATTATTATTGTATTCATTTCTGCTATTTTTTATTTATTATTTAAATTTTATGTTTAATTTAAAAAAAGAAATTTATTTAAAAATACTATTTCTACTTAGTTTTGTTGTTTTAATAACTGCCTATTTTGTTCAATATTTATTGGGTTATCAGCCTTGTAATTTGTGTATTTTAGAGCGTGTGCCTTACGCTCTTACATTAATTATTTTAATCTTAAATTTTAAATTCAAAAAAGATCAAGTTTTTTATAGTGTATTATTGGTTTTAATTTTTACATTTTCGATTTTAATTTCACTGTATCATCTTGGTATTGAGCAAGGGATATTTGATGAGTCAAGTGTTTGTAAATCTAAAAATATAGGATTAATTACAAAAGAGGAGCTTTTAAGGTCTCTTCAAGAGGTAAGGTTAAGTTGTAAAGATGTAGCATTTAAAATTTTCGGTTTTTCCCTTACAACTTATAATATAATTGTTAGTGCATTAATGTTTTTTATATCAACAAAAATTTACTTAATTAATAATGGCCTTAAAAAATAAAATCGAAGAATTTATACGTGTGGATCATGCTGGAGAACGGGGAGCTGTTAAAATATATGAGGGTCAATTATTAGCTTTAAACACTCTTGTAAAAGATGACGATTTAAAAAAAAAAATTCAAGAAATGAAAGTTCATGAAGTAGAGCATTGTCAATTTTTTGAGGATGAAATTAAGAAAAGAAATATTAAACCAACAAAATTTTTACCTTTATGGGATTTATTGGGTGTGGGTCTTGGATTTGGCTCAACTCTTCTTGGAAAAAAAGCTGCAATGTTATGTACTGCCTCAGTTGAGGAGGTAATAGATAAACATTATCAAAGCCAGATTAATCAATTAGGTCCTGAGGAAAAAGAATTAAAAAAAAAAATTACCAAGTTTAGAGAAGATGAATTAGATCACAAAGATATTGCTTATAAAGAAGGAGCAACAAAAAAAGGTTTTTATTCAATTATGGATAAAATTATTAAAACAGGGTCAAAAATTGCAATCAATATATCTGAAAAAATCTGATAAATACTATGACTCTAGCTCTACATCCCAATATAAATAATCCATCCAGCTTTTGTGTAAATAATTAGGTGGAAAGTGCTTACCATTTCTATGAAGGTCTTCTGAAGATGGCTGATAGGGATTTTGGTTTAATTTCATCCCCGAAAACTTGAGAAGTTTTCCACCTTTCACAACATTGCATGCTGAACAAGCTGTAACAACATTATCCCAATTTGTTTCACCACCTTTGGATCTTGGCAGCAAATGGTCAAAAGTTAACTCCTCTCCACTTCCACAATACTGACATGAAAATCTATCTCTTAAAAAAACATTAAATCTTGTAAAACTTGGTTTTGATTGTGGAACAATATAACTTTTTAAAGCAATAACACTTGGGAGTTTCATTTCAAAAGATGGGCTTCGGATTTGTCTATCGTAATTACTAACTATAACAACTCTATCTAAAAAAACTGACTTAATTGCATCTTGCCAAGACCAAAGGGAAAGTGGATAATAACTTAATGGTCTGTAATCTGCATTTAAAACTAGGGCTGGGCATTTTTCTAAAGAAACATCTTGTTTAACTAATCCATTCATCAATAAACTTTATATCAATTAAATAATGATATCAATATTATCAAATTAATAAATTTTTTTTAAAATATAATTTAAAGCTATACTTGATGCTTCTATAGGAATATGGTGTCCACAATTTTTTATTAGATGTGTTTCCACATTTAAACTTTCTCTTAAAAAAAAATCTTTTGCCTCTAACAAGTGAGTTGGCAAAACAATATCATCTTGATCACCGTGAATTAATAAAACGTCTGTGGTATTTTTTTTTCTAATTTTTAAATCATCTGGATTAATAATCTTTCCTGAAAAACCTACGATGCAATTAAAATTTCTTTTTGAAGTTAATCCAACATTAATTGACATCATGCAGCCTTGACTAAAACCAGATAAGGAAACTTTATCATTATCAAGTTTATATTCATTTTTAACTTCATCTAAAAATTTATTAAGTTTTTTTTCCGCCTTTAAAGACTCCTCTAAAATATAATCTGGATTATCTTTTGTGAGATCAAACCATTGATAGCCAGATGGATTAATTGCACATGGCTCATGACCATTTGGACATATAAAAATCGTATTTGGCATATGTCTTTTCCAGTTTAATGTTAACGTGCTTATATCTTTACCATCACCACCATATCCATGAAGCAATACGATCGCATTATAGATGTCAGTACTTTTTTCAGGCTTTATAATTGTGCTATCAAGACAAAATGTCATAATAAATTTAATTTGATTTTTTATTTTAAAAAACACTCTACAATATAAAAATGTTTACAGGAATATTTGTTAAAATCTTGTCTATAGTACTTTTACTTACTGTGGGTATTATTTTAATTCTTGGCATAGGAACTTTGTTAAAAGGGGGAAATACAAATAAAAAATACTCTAATAAATTAATGCAGCTTAGAGTTCTTTTTCAATTGATTGCAATTATAGTCTTAATAATTTTTGCTTATTTTTTTAAAAACTAATTATAACTTGATATCCAATCGAGAAATTCTTCTTCATTAAAATCAATGGATCCTATTATTCTTGCGAATTCTTTACCTTCTTTATTAATTAATATTGTTGTTGGCACACCCCTTAAAGCTAAATCTTTAGCTAGTGTTACAGGATTATCAAAATAAATTGATAAATTTTTTATATTTAAATCTTCAAAAAAAATATTTGATTTTTTTAGATTATCTTTACCAATATTAATTGGAAATATTTCTAAATTATTTAAATTCGGATTTACTTTTAAAGCATCAAGGGATGGCATTTCTTCCTTGCAGGGAGCACACCATGTTGCCCAAAAATTAAGCATCACTAAATTACCCTTATAATCACTTAATCTTATTACTTTTTCTTTTGAGTCTAAAAATTCAATATTTTCATATGTTTTTAATTCTTTATTAACAACTATATTTTTAATATTTGGTATTTCACTTGCTAGTGCATTGGAAATAAAAAATATAAATATTATTAAAAATCTCATATTAAATAGGTATAATTAATTATCATGGGTAAAAATAAAAACAACCAATCAATATGGAATTCTAGAATTAAAAAAGAAACATCTGCTCTTTATCAAAAGATAGGTAGTTCTATTGATGTTGATAAAAGGTTATACAAAGAAGACATAGCAGGTTCAATTGTGCATGTTGAAATGTTGTTTAAACAAAAAATTATTTCTTTTAAAATTAAGAACAACATTGTCTATGGATTACAAAAAATAGAGAGAGAGATATTAAATAATAAATTTGAATTTAATAAAAAGTATGAAGACATTCATATGAATATTGAAAAAAAGCTTTTTCAAGTCATTGGTGAAGATGCTGGATATCTTCATACTGCTCGATCAAGGAATGATCAGGTTATAACTGATTTTAAAATTTGGATTAAATCAGCCACTAAAGAGATTAACAATAATTTAGATAAAATAATTAAATCTACACTTAAGATTTCAGAAAAAAATATTGAAACAATTATGCCTGGTTTTACCCATTTAAAAAATGCTCAGGCTATTTCGCTAGCTCACTATTTGATGGCTTATGTTGAGATGTTTACAAGAGATAAAAGAAGATTTGTACATAGTTTAGAAAGTTTAAATGAAAGCCCACTGGGTGTTGCAGCGCTTACTGGAACATCATTTAATATTGATAGAAATTATACTGCAAAAAAACTAGGATTTAGTTTTCCAACCAACAATTCTATTGATACTGTATCAGACAGGGACTTTGTTCTAGATTTTCTTTACAACGTTTCTGTGTGCTCAATGCATATTTCTAGAATAGCTGAAGAACTTATAATTTGGAGCTCAGATGGATTTAATCTAATTAATCTTTCAGATAAAATAGTTACTGGTTCATCAATAATGCCTCAAAAAAAGAATCCTGATCTACTTGAATATTTAAGAGGTAAAACTGGATCTACATTTGGTAATTTATTTTCCATGTTAACAATATTAAAAGGCCTACCTTTGTCTTATTTTAAAGATATGCAAGATGACAAGGAAATAGTTTTTAAGTCTAATGATACTCTTGTTAACTGTTTAAAAATATTTGATGAAATTTTAAAAAATATTAGCCCAAATAAAAAGAAAATGTATGAATTGGCAGACTCAGGATTTATCACCGCAACGGACTTAGCAGACTATTTAGTTAAAAATCACTCAATGTCTTTTAGAAAAGCTTATCAAAAAACAGCTCAAATAGTAAATTTTGCTGAAAAGAAAAAAAAGAAGTTAAGGGAATTAAAAATTGAAGAACTTAAGAAAATTGAACCCAAACTAACTAATGATGTTTTAAAAGTTTTTGATTTAAAAAATTCAATAAACTCAAAAAAATCTTATGGAGGAACATCTTTTGAAAACATTAAAAGAATGATAATGAAATACAAAAAAAATAAATGATTAAAAAAGTTTCTATATTTCTGTTAATTGCAATTTTATTTTCCTCTTGTGGTAAAAAGGGAAATCCTATTTACAATGAAGAAAATCAAAATTCAGAAATATTTAGTACTCAAAAGAGTACACTTTCATGATTTATAAAAAGAATAAACTTACTATTGACGGCTTTAACGTTGAATTTTTAGCAAGAAAATTTAATACACCAATTTACTGCTATTCCCTAATAAAAATTAAAGAGAATATTTTAAATTTAAAACATCATTTTAAAAAAATTGATCCTTTAATATGTTACGCCGTTAAAGCTAATACTAATATCAGTATACTAAAAGAAATTAAAAATCATAATCTTGGTGCAGATGTTGTTTCTATTGGCGAGCTAATGAAGGCCCTTAAAGCTGGTATCAAACCTAAAAGAATTGTTTTTTCAGGTGTAGGGAAAACTTCTGCTGAAATTGAATATGCAGTAAATAAAAATATATTATTAATCAATGCAGAGTCAAAGAGTGAGATTTTAGAAATAGAAAAAATAGCAAAAAGAAAAAGAAGAGTTGTTAACATAGGTATAAGACTAAACCCAAATACCGATGCACAAACCATAAGTCAAATTTCAACTGGCAAAAAAGAAAATAAATTTGGTGTAGATCAAAAAATATTTTTACAATTAGTTAATTATTTAAAAAATTCTAAATATTTAAGTTTAAAATGTTTAAGTGTACATATAGGTAGTCAAATCCTTAATCATAAGCCCTATAAAAATATGCTAAATATTATTGATAAAGTTATAAAAAAATCAGATTACAATTTTGAATATATTGACCTAGGTGGAGGAATGGGTATTGATTATGCTCATAACAATTCTAAACTAGATTTAAATAGATATTCTCAAGACATTAACAAATTTTTAAAAAAGAATAATTCAAAAATTATTTTTGAACCAGGAAGGTCTATTGTTGGTAATGCAGCAATATTGATAACTAAAATTATATATATTAAAGAAGGGTATAAAAAAGATTTTGTTATTTTGGATGCTGCCATGAATGATTTAATGAGACCCGCTTTGTATGGTGCAAAACACAGAATCATTCCAACAAAAAAAACGAGAAAAACTTCAAAGAAAAACTATGAATTTGTAGGACCGATCTGTGAAAGTACTGATAAATTTTCTTCAGAAAAAAAATTTCAAAAATTAGATGAAAAAGATTTTATAGTTATATGTGATGTTGGGGCGTATGGAACTTCATTAGCTTCAAACTATAATGTTAGACCAAAGCCGATTGAAATATTAATTAAAGGATCAAAAATTCAGGTTATTAGTAAAAGACAAAAATTATCTGAATTAATGTAACATTAGAAAAAATGTTTAAAAATTTATTATTTTCTATAATTTTTTTCTTAGGAATAGCTTTTATTTCAATAATATTTTTGCCTGCACTATTTTTACCACAAAGCTTTCTTTTGGTTGGGGGAAGGCTGATGGGTTATTGGACAGGTTTTTGTCTAAGAATAATCTTATCTGTAAAAATTGAAATTATAGGTCAAGATAATATCATAACTGGTAATAAATTTTTTATTGCAGCTTCTCATCAATCAATTTTTGAAACTTTTTATCTTCAAACAATCTTTAATGCTCCTGTTTTTATTTTAAAAAAAGAGCTTATGTTGATACCAGTCTTTGGTTGGTATTTAAAAAAGATTGGCTCAATATCAATAAAAAGAAACAAGGTTACAAAAGATAATTTAGGTTTCTTTGATGATATTCATGAAATAGCTAATAACTCTATAAGACCTCTGATTATCTTTCCTCAGGGCACAAGAGTAAAACCAGAAGAAAGACCACCTTTTAAAAAAGGTGCTGTAAGAATGTACGAAGAGTTAAAAATTTCCTGTCAGCCTGTAGCAATTAATTCTGGATATGTCTGGCCAAAAAATGGCAAAATGAAATCCAATAAACAAATTACAATTTCAATTTTACCACCACTAGATTATGGCATGAATAAAAATGAATTTGCTTATAATTTAGAAAAAAAAATATATTCCGAATTAGACAGGATCAATTAACCCTTCATAGGCATTACTACATATATACTATCAAAATCGGCAGGATCTTTAATTAAAGCTGGAGACCCTGTGTCATTGAATAAAATTTCTATTTTTTCACCATCAAGCTGTGAAGCTACGTCTATTAAATATCTTGAATTAAAACTTATTTCTAAATCATGTTCAAATTTTACACTCAATGTTTCATTCCCATCGCCACTATTCGTATTATTTACACTTAGATTTAAAGCATCTTTTGTTAAACTAAACTTAACACCATCTTTTTTGTCTAGTGATACTGATGCAACACGATCAACTGAACCTAAAAAAAGCTTAAGATCTATTTCAAGTTTTTTTTGATTATTTTTAGGAATAACCTGAATATAATTAGGAAATTTACCATCAATTAATTTAGAAATTAAAACACTATTATTAAATTCAAATTTTATTTTAGATTTAACATTTGAAATTTTCACTTCTCCATCATAATTATCTAATAATGAAACAAGTTGAAAAATCGTTTTTTTTGGTAATATTATTGGTTCAAAACTAATTTTTTGATCAAGTCTAATTTTTGAAATAGACATTCTGTGACTATCAGTTGCAACTGCTGTAAGATAATTTTTGTTCTCAACTTCTGTCTGATGAAAATACACTCCACTTAGATAATGTCTTGTCTCATCGTTAGAAACTGAAAATTTACATTTATTGAGTAATTTTAAAAGACTTTTGGAGTTAATGGTAAATTCATTGTCATTAAAATTTTCATCTGTTAATGGAAATTCTGAAGGACTAAGGCAATTTAAATTAAAAATAGATTTTTCAGATTCTAAATGAAGTTTACTAGCATCAGATAATGACAAATTTATTTTTTTTCCTGAAGAAAATTTTCTTACTATATCATACATGGTTGATGAAGTTGTTGTGGTTTTTCCCTGTTCAATAACCTCAATATTATTTATTTGGTGTATGAATATTAAATCTAAATCAGTTGCAGTAATTGTTAATTTTGAGCTATTTGCATCTAATAAGACATTTGAAAGTATGGGAAGGGTGCTTCTTTTTTCGATAACACCTTGGCAATAACCAAGGGCTTGTTGTAGATCTTGTTGGTTTACATTAAATTTCATTATCTTTATTATTATATAGTATCTGATTTTTAAGCTTATTGATATTTTCAACCATTTCTGGATTATTTTCTTTTAATTTTTCAATAGTTTTAACTGAATGAATAATCGTTGTGTGATCTCTATTTGAAAATTCACGACCAATTTCTGGAAGTGATTTTGATGTTAGAATCTTTGTTAAATATATGGCGGTTTGTCTTGGTCTTACTAGATATCTTGATCTTCTTGAGGATAACATTTCATTTTTACTGATTTTGAAAAATTTACATACAAGAGTTTGAATTAGATCAATTGTTACTTTGTTTTCAGATAAGTTTAACAAATCTTTTAAAACAACTTTTGTCTCTGCTAAGTTAGGCGTCTTATTATAAATTCTTGAAAATGAAACTATTCTGTTAATAGCCCCAACTAACTCTCTAATACTAGCTGTGATTTCTGTACTTATATAATCTTGAATTTCTTTAGAAATCTTAATTTGATCTAAATAAAGCTTATTCAATTCTTCTGTTTTTTGTTCAACAATTTTTTTTCTTAACTCATGGTCAGGCTTTTGAACATCAACAACTAATCCACCTGAAAATCTAGATTTAATTCTTTCTTGTATTCTAGATAACTTATTTGGTGCTCTATCAGCTGACACTATAATTTGTGAACCTTTATCTAAAAGGGCATTAAATGTATGGAAAAATTCTTCTTGCATTGCTTCTTTTCCATTCATGAACTGAATGTCATCAATCAACAAAATATCAGTGTTTCTAAAGTACTCTTTAAATCTAACCATATCATTTGATTTTATAGATTTTACAAATTGATACATAAAACGTTCTGCTGAGATAAACATCACTTTATTATTTTTTTTTAGCTCTAAACCTATAGCATTTAATAAGTGTGTTTTACCCATACCAACACCACCATAAATATATAACGGATTGTAATGAGAAAGATTTTCAGAAACTTTTGTGGAGGCTTCGTAAGCAAGTTTGTTGCTAGATCCTGTTAAAAAATTATCAAATCTTTTATTTGGGTCAATTCTATTATATTGAAGATATGAGTCCTTTATAAACGATACGTTTTCTTTACTTTCGAAATTTTTAACGGTTTCATTTTTTTCATCATACTTAATAGTTTTTTGGTCAGCTATTTTAAATTCAATTCGAACTATATCTTTCTTATAATTTCTAACTATTTGCAGAATTTGATCTAAATATCTTGAGGTAATCCAGTCTCTAATAAATCTTGTCGGTACTGTTAGTAAAATATAATTATTAAATTCATCTAGGAAATTTATCTTTTTTAACCAACTTTCATAAATTTCCAGACCTATTATGTTTTTCATTTGTAATTGGATTGCACTCCAATTCAAATTTTGAGTCTTTGAATTATCTAAATTTTTATTGGTATAGCTATTATTCATAACTTATAGGAAAGCAATCACTTAGAAGTATCTACAAAATTTTGCAAGTGTTATATCTTTAAAAATAAAAATAAATAAAATCTATGATTGTGTAGTTATTTGTTTCAACAAAATTTTTTAGTTGACATGAATATTTAATTTCAATTATTAAAAATAAATCTTAGGTTGAATAAAAACAGACCACTCTGTAATAAATATTATTCAATTATTAAAAATAAATCTTGGGTTGAATAAAAACAGACCACCCTGTAATAAATATTATTCTATTATTTTTCTAAATCTAAATGTAGAGAGCTTAATAAAATTAAGGATATATAGTGTATGTACTCAAAGTTGAATCTACTGTAGGTATTATCAATTAAATTGAGGCTATCTTTTTTGTTATTCTTGAAACGTTTCTTGATGCATTTTGTTTTTTTATAATTCCAGTCTTTGCAATTTTCATTAGTTCAGAATTCAACTTAGGTAAGAACTTTTGAGCTTCATCCTTTTTTTTTCCCTCAATTAAGAGGTTCATCTTTTTAAGAGCATTTCTGTATCTGCTTTTTCTAGCTTTATTAACTGTTGTTTGCTTAGAAATTTTTCTTATTCTCTTAATTGCCGATTTTGTATTAGCCATATGCGCAGGGGTATAACTTGAGAATTTATATCGGTCAATTAAATAATTGATTAATTTTGACAGCAATTACAAAAGAAAGTTGATCTATTGGCAATTAATATTTTTATAACTGTACCCTTACAACTAGGTCTTTTACAATTGAGACCTTCTCTTTGATAAACTTTAAAATTATCTTGAAAACTTCCTTTTTGACCGTCAGTATTTTTAAAATCACGAATACTTGAGCCACCTTTTTTAATGGCCTTGTTAAGTACACTTTTTGAAAAAAAAATAATCTTTCTACAGTTTTCTTTTGATAATTTCATCGCATGCATTGTTGGGTTAATTTTGCATAAAAATAGAATTTCACTTGCGTAAATATTGCCAATTCCAGATACAAATTTTTGATCAATTAAAAAGCTTTTTATATCTTTTTTTTTTTTAAAAAAATATTTTAATAGATATTTTAAATTAAAATTTTTAAAAAATGGTTCTGGTCCTAAGTGGCTAAATCTATCTATAAGATCTTGTTTATTTTCTATAAATTTAAAAAAGCCAAATCTTCTAGGATCGTTATAAATAACCGTTAAATCTTGAAATTGTATCTCAATATGATTGTGTTTTTTTGGTAAGTTTGGAGAATTATAAAAACTAGCATTGGTAAATTTTTTTAAAATGTTTTTTTTAGTTACATGGATAGTGCCTGACATTCCTAAATGAATTAAGCAAAATGAATTATCAGAAAAATTTAAAATTAGGTATTTAGAAAACCTAGTAATCTTTTTAATAATTTTATTTTGTAATAATTCTTCAAATTTTAAGGGAATTTTAAACCTTAAATTTCTATTTTTAATTATTACTTTCTTAATTTTTTTTTGCTGTATCTTTTTAGCAAGAGATTGTTTGACTATTTCTACTTCTGGTAATTCTGGCATTTCATAGTATATTATCAATAATTAACAGATTTAACATGCAACAATATCTCCAAAATAAAAAAGGGCTTGTCCAAAGTGTCTTTGACACCGTCTATGATAAGTATGATTTAATGAATGACTTCATGTCCCTGGGTGTTCATAGAATTTGGAAAAGAAACTTAATGAACTGGATGAATCCATCAAAAGGTAAAACTTTAATTGATGTCGCTTGTGGAACTGGTGATCTGGGCAAACTTTTTTTAGATTTAACTAACAAAGATGGTAAAATTTTTTGTGTAGATCCAAATAAAGGAATGATTGGTAAGGGTAAAACAAAATTAACTTCTTATAAAAATATTAATTGGGTAATCGCCCCCGCAGAAAATTTGCCAATTGAAGATAATTCTTGCGACTATTATACTATAAGTTTTGGCTTACGTAATACCAAAGATCTTAATAAAGCTCTTTCTGAAGCGTATAGGGTTTTAAAACCTGGTGGTCGCTACCTTTGTTTAGAGTTTTCGAAAATCCAGAATTCTAATATAGATTTTATTTATAAAAAATATTCTAAACTTATTCCTTTAATTGGAAAAACTATTGCAGGCAAAAAAGAGCCTTACGAATATTTAATAAAAAGTATTGAGGAATTTATTAATCAAGAAGAGTTAATTGATCTAATGAAAATAAATAAATTTGAAAATTGTAGTTATAGGAATCTTTCTAGCGGAATTGTAGCAATTCATTCTGGTTGGAAAATATAATGATTAAAAAGTTATTTACATTATTAAAATTAGGAAGAAAATTAGCTAAATCTGATATTTTAAATATTGTTTCAAAATTTAAAAAACCACCTTTGGCTATTAAGATTTTATTTCAATTACTTTCCTTTTCTTTTTCAAATCAAAAAAGAGCTAATCTAAACAATACTGAGGGTGAAAGACTTTCAAAATCACTACAGTCAATGGGTACAACTTTCATTAAATTAGGACAATTTTTAGTTACAAGACCTGATATAATTGGAGATGAGTTAGCTAAACAGTTAGAAGGCTTGCAGGATAGACTTCCAGCTTTTTCCTCAATTGAAGCAAAGGCAATCATTAAAAAAGATTTGGGAGAAGAAACATTTAACTCAATAATAAATTTGAGCGAGCCAGTTGCTGCTGCTTCGATAGCTCAAGTTCATAAAGCTAAGATAAATGATAATGGCACAATAAAAGATGTAGCAATTAAAATCTTAAGACCAGATATAAAAAAAATATTTAATGAGGAAATAGATGCGCTAATGCTTTTTGCTTTTTTTGTTGAGTCATTTATAAAAAAAACAAAAAGATTAAAATTAATAGAAGTTGTTTTTTTGCTTAAAGAAATAACTAACCTTGAAATGGACCTAAGATTTGAAGCTGCTGCTGCAAATGAATATGCTGAAAATACAAAAAATGATGCTGGATTTAAAGTTCCCTCTATTTATTGGAATTTTACAAGCGAAAACGTGATGACACTTGATTGGGTTGATGGTGTTTCTATTCGTGAAACTGAAATTTTAGAAAAAAGAAATATTGATACTAAAAGAATTGCCTCCGATGTTATTCAGCATTTTCTAAGGCATGCTGTTAGAGATGGATTTTTTCATGCAGATATGCATCAAGGGAATATATTTATTGATAATGATGGACAAATTGTTCCAATAGATTTTGGTATTATGGGTAGATTAGACGACCTTAGTAAAAGATTTTTAGCTGAAATTTTATTTGGCTTTATTCAAAGAGATTATAAAAAAGTTGCTGAAGTTCACTTGGTTGCTGGTCTTGTTCCTAAAGATGTACCTGTCAACGATTTGGCTCAAGCGTTACGTTCTATTGGTGAACCAATTTTTGGTCAGTCTGTTAAGGATATTTCTGGAGGAAAATTATTAAAACAACTTTTTGAAGTTACTGAAAAATTTAATATGCAAACTCAACCTCAGTTATTAATGTTGCAAAAAACTATGGTTGTAGTTGAGGGCGTTGCTAGAAAACTCAATCCAAATACTAACATTTGGGAAACCTCAAAACCAGTTTTAGAGAGTTGGTTAAGAGAAACTAAAGATCCTATTAATACTTTGAATGAAGGTTTAAAAAGTACTACTGAGGTAATTAAGAAGTTGCCTGATTTTCCAGCAATCATGGATAAAGCTAATCAAGCACTTACATTTTTAGCAAGTGGACAAATACCTCTCAATTCAAATTCTTATACAGCGCTAAATGAAAAGAAGTCTGAAATGATTGCGTTTAGAAATCAATCTATTGTTGGATTTTTACTGCTTGTAATCTTTGGTCTATTAGTATTTTAATTTGCTGAATGAATAATTTATATCAGAAAAAAATACTCTTAATAATATGTGGTGGCATATCTGCATACAAAAGTCTGGAGCTAATTAGGCTGTTTAAAAAATATGGTGCCAAAGTTAAAACTATCCTTACTAAAAGTGCTAAAGAATTTGTAACTCCTTTATCGGTAGCTTCACTCTCAAAAGAAAAAGTTTATGATGATCTATTTAATCTAGAAAACGAAGCTGAAATGGATCATATATCGCTTTCTAGGTGGGCAGACGTAATTCTTGTTACTCCTGCTACTGCAAACACTATTTCAAAGTTAAGCACGGGATCCTCAGATGATCTAGCTTCAACTGTAATTCTTGCATCTGATAAGAATATTTTTTTGGCACCAGCTATGAATGTTAGAATGTGGGAGCACCCCTCTACTAAACAAAATCTCAATAAATTAAAATCTTTTGGTTATAAAATAATTGGCCCTGAAATTGGGGACATGGCATGTGGAGAATTTGGTGAGGGCAAAATGACTGAACCCGTAGATATTTTTCAAAGAATTGAAATGTACTTCCGTGAATTAAATAAAAATAAAAAGTTAAAAGCTTTAGTAACTGCTGGACCAACTAATGAATATATTGATCCTGTAAGATTTATCACAAATAAGTCTTCTGGGAAACAGGGGTATGCTTTAGCAAAATCTTTGGCCAAAAAAGGATTTCAAACAACTTTAATCTCTGGACCTACAAGCTTAAAAATTGATGATAATATAAATTTAATTAAAGTCGAAACAGCAGATGAAATGTTTAAAGCTACACAAGAAAATTTACCCGCTGATGTAGCAATTTTTTCTGCTGCTGTTGCTGACTTTAAGGTAAAAGCAAAAAAAAATGAAAAGATTAAAAAACAAGAATATTTAAATTTAGAACTTGAAAAAAATACTGATATTTTAAATTATGTATCAAAACATAATTCTCTTAGACCTAAATTAGTTATTGGTTTTGCTGCTGAAACAAATGATATTCAAGAGAATGCTCAAAAAAAGTTAATTGAAAAAAATTGTGACTGGATTATAGCGAATGACGTATCTGATAGTTCCATAGGATTTAATTCTGATTTTAATGAAGTTTCAATTTTATATAAGAATAAAAAAATTGAAAATGAAAAACTTACCATGAAAAGAAAATCAGAAATCTCAGAAGAGATAATAGAAAGAGTTATTAAACATTTAAACTAGAATTTAATGGTAAGAGTGTTAATCAAAAAATTGAACCCTAATGTAGAGTTGCCTGTTTATAAAACAAGTGGTGCATCCGGTATGGATTTGATGGCTTTTATCAAAGAACCAGTGACTCTAAAACCTCATAAATCATGTATGATTCCAACAGGTATTTCTGTTGCGTTTCCGCACGAATTTGAAATTCAAATAAGACCTAGATCTGGTTTGGCAGCCAAAAATAATATTAGTGTCTTAAATACACCAGGTACAATTGATAGTGACTATAGAGGTGAAATTAAAGTAATTCTTTATAACCATGGAGATAAAAATTTTTTAATAAATAATACAGATAGAATAGCTCAAGTAGTTTTAACTCCAGTTATTAAAATGAATCTAGTAGAAACAGACAATCTTCCAGAAACTGTTAGAGGAGAGGGGGGATTTGGTTCAACTGGAAAATGAGTTCAAGTCTAAATAAAGATCAAATTGAAAGATTTTCAAGACAAATAATTTTAAAAAATATTGGAACTCTAGGTCAAAAAAAAATTTTAAATTCTAAGGTACTAATAATTGGCATGGGGGGGTTGGGTTGCCCAGTTGCAGAGTTTTTAACACGATCAGGAGTTGGTATATTAGGAATTGTAGATCATGATTTAGTTAATCTTTCAAATATACACCGACAAAGTTTATATGATGCAAAAGATTTAAATAAATCAAAAGTTAAGATAGCTCAAAAAAAATTAAAAAATATCAATTCTAAAACAAAAGTTAATATTTTTAATCTTAAATTAGATAAAAATAACTTTGAAAAAATAATTAAGAAATACGATTTTATTGTTGATGGTACAGATAATTTTACAACTAAATTCTTAATTAATGATTTAAGCCTTAAGTATAAAAAATTTCTTGTAACCGGAGCCATAAGTAAATTTGATGGTCACATCTTCACTTTTAATTTTAAGAATAAAAAAGACCCTTGTTTAAGATGCTTTTATCAAGAGGAGATTATATCTGATAATATATTAAATTGTGAGTATGAAGGAATATTGGGAACTGTCGCAGGAATCGTGGGCACTATGCAGGCTAATGAAGTTTTAAAAAAAATTTTAAACATAGGTCAAAATTTAAATAGGTTTATTTTAATTTTGGATTTATTGAATTTAAATTTTAGAAAAGTAAAACTTAAAAAAAGAAAAAAGTGTAAATGTAGTTAATGAAAAAAATTTTTTATACATTTCTTTTTTTTATATTTTTAATCTCGTTTAGTTTTGCAGAAGAGATTTTTCTATCTTTAAAAAAGAATAAAGTGAATGTTAGATATGGCCCAGGTTTTAATTTTCCCGTAAAGTATATTTATAAAAAAAAAAATTTTCCAATAAAGCAAATAGATACAAAAGAAAATTTTAGAAGAATAATAGACATAAAAAAAAATAGTGGATGGATACATATTTCGCAATTAAAAAAAGTTAATTCAGTTATTACTTTAGAAGATAAAATATTATTCAAAAAATCTTCATTTTTTTCTAAACCGATTGCAAAAGTTAAAAAGGGAAGATTGCTGGTTATTCAAAAATGTGAAGGAGAATGGTGTAGAGTTAAAACAGATGATTTTAAAGGATGGGTTGATAAGGTTAATTTATGGGGTGGTGACTATTAAATAAAATCAGCTAATAATGATTTTATCGTACTCTCAGTAAGCTTAGTAGTATGAGAATATTCTTTATGATCTATACAAATTTCAATTTCTTTTGAACTTTTAAATTTTAAAACTTGTTTGTCGCTAAACTTAAAATGAATAAACTGAACTGAAGATGCTTTTCCTTCTGAAGAAGTTCTATCAACATCATTTTCTGGAACTGCTTTAATTATTTCTCCATCCAATCTCATAATTACGTTGTCTTCGATTCCACCAACTTTACCAAGGAATGCTGACCTTGAAACTGGGTTATCAATTTCAAACATTAATGTAGCTGTTAATTCTTTTCCGTTAGGTATTAAAGGGTTGTAAGCAATAAGCTCATCTTTAAGCTGTTCATTTCCACCTTTTTCAATGTACAGCATCTCCTGCACTTGAGCCAACATTGTTTCATAACTTTCAAAGTAAAAAGTTGCATATGGGCCTAATGCAATTCTTCTGTCTTTTTTGAAATCAACAATATTTTTTTTAAGTTCTTTTCTATTTTTTATATAAACATCTAAAGGCATGATGTCTTCTTTTTGAATTTCTCTTTTATCTTTTGGCATAACTATATCCTATAACTTTTTGCCATTAACTCGATAGGATGAAGTGCCTCATCGTTGGCAATATTTGTGTCAGTTTCTAATTGCTTTAAGTGTTTTCCAGCTAATGGACAATCTGAAGCCATATACTTGTTATTTTTATTTTTGATTTGTTTTGCTGTTGGTCTCCCAACTTTATTTGCTAAATCATGTGTCTCTTTCATAACACCAAAAGTTCCTCCATGACCGGCACATCTTTCAACAACATCTATTTTAATATTTGGTATTAATTTCAACATATCCCTTGCTTTAATACCCATGTTCTGAGCTCTTGCATGACAAGCATTATGAACTGTTACGCCACCATCTATTTCTTGTAACCCTTTCGCTAAACCTTCGTTATTTGCTATGTCCACAATATATTCATCAATATCCATTACATTTGAAGATAATTTTTTTATATTTTCATCTTTTGATAATAAAAGAGGCCATTCAAATTTTAACATTAAACCACAGCTAGCCGTTAAGGTTATTACTTTATAGCCTTTATTAACCCACTCTAACAACTCTTTTGATACTTTCTTTGCTTGCTCAACCACCTTTGGAAGGTCAGCTTGTTCCAAGTAAGGCATTCCACAACACCCTGGGTAAGCTTCTTGAACTTCTACTCCATTTTTTTTTAAAACTTTTAAGGCTGCAACTCCTGTATTTTTTTTATTAAAGTTAACAAAGCAAGTTGTATAAATGACAACCTTTCTACCGTTGTTAGAATCAACATAGTTAATTTTGTCTTTATTTTTTTTGAAGAAATTTGAAAATGTTTCAGAATTATATTTTGGTAATTGTACTCTCTTATCAATTCCTACAAATAGTTCTAAAATTTTTCTTAAAAATTTATTTTTAATGTCTGATGCCCAGTTAATAAGTTTTGAGAACATGACTCCAATTTTAGCATTCCTGTCTATTTGAGCTAATTGAGCTGGTACACTTGTTAGTTTACCTAGTTTTTTTTGGGCCGTTCTATATCTCAACATTAAATGGGGAAAATCTAAATCAAAATCGTGAGGAGGGACGTAAGGACATTTGGTCATAAAACACATATCGCATAGAGTGCATGCATCTACAACTGGTTCAAATTGTTCACTTTTTAAACTATCAACATCTTCATTTTCCGACTCATCTATCATATCAAATAATTTTGGAAACGAGTCACACAAATTAAAACATCTTCTGCAACCATGACAGATATCAAAGACTCTTCTCATTTCTGAATCCAATTTTTCAGGATTTAAAAAGTCAGGGTGCTCAAAATCTATTGGATGTCTAGTAGGCGCATCTGTACTGCCTTCTTTACTCATATATCATATTTTAGGAATTGATGGTGAGCATTACCCCACCATCAGTTAAATTTATTTATGCAATAGATTCTAATGTTTTTTGGAATTTACCTGCGTGCGATTTTTCAGCTTTTGCTAAAGTTTCAAACCATTCAGCAATTTCTGCAAAACCTTCTTCTCTAGCTGTCTTTGCCATACCTGGATACATGTCTGTATATTCATGTGTTTCACCTTGTACTGCTGAAGCTAGATTAGCTTTAGTTTCACCAATTGGTAAGCCAGTAGCAGGATCACCTACTTCTTCTAAATATTCTAGATGCCCATGAGCATGCCCTGTTTCACCTTCGGCTGTTGATCTAAATACAGATGCTACATCGTTATAACCCTCGATATCTGCTTTTTGAGCAAAATATAAGTAACGTCTGTTTGCTTGGCTTTCACCTGCAAACGCATCCTTTAAATTTTCTTCTGTTTTACTTCCTTTTAATGACATATTTTTACCCTTAATGTTTAATTATTTTTTTCTTAATTGAAGTTAGCTTTATAATTATTCTAAACTAGTGTCAAGTAGTTTAGAATAATTTTAATGTAAATATTAAACTATTGAAATTATTAAATTATTTTTGAGTTTGATTATCAGTTGCAACTTTAATTAATACTTCTACTGATTTTATTTTTTTTCCAGTAGTATTTTGTTTAATATTTACCGAATCAATATCATCACTGCTACAATCAATTAATTCATTGGTGTCTTCATCAAAGAAATGGTGGTGCTCTGTAACATTTGTATCAAAATAGCTTTTGTCACTATTGATTGAAATTTCTTTTAAGTAACCTTTTTTTTTAAAAGCATGAACAGTATTGTAAACTGTGGCTAAAGAAATTTTTTCACTTAATTTTTCTTCTATAATTTTAGTCAGATCATTTATTGTAAAATGGAAGGTTTTTTCAGGTGAAAAAAGTACTTCACAAATTTTTAACCTTTGTTTTGTAGGTCTTAATCCAGATTGTCTTAATTTTTCTGTATAAATGTTTAAATTAGTCATTATTGTTTATAATAATTCTAAACTATTTCTATATTATATTATCAATAAATCAAGTATTAAAGATTTTCAAAATTTATGAAAAAAAACTCATACACATATAATGATCTAATATCTTGTGGTAATGGTGAGCTTTTTGGCCCTGGAAATGCCAAATTACCCCTTCCTCCAATGCTTATGTTTGATAGAATAACTGAAATTAACGACAAAAATGGAACTCATAACAAAGGTTCATTAAAGGCTGAATTAGATATTAAAAAAGACCTTTGGTTTTTTGATTGTCACTTTAAAGGAGATCCCGTTATGCCTGGATGTTTAGGTCTTGACGCAATGTGGCAGTTAGTTGGGTTTTACTTGGGGTGGATTGGAAACCCTGGTAAAGGGCGGGCTCTCGGAGTTGGTACCGTAAAATTTACAGGAGAAGTTGTACAAAGTGTAAGAAGTGTAAGGTATGAAATTAATATTAAAAAGATTATGTCTCCTGGAGGAACAACAGTTGGTTTGGCTAATGGTATAGTTCTAGCAGATGATAAAAAAATATATTCAGCAGAAAGTTTAAAAGTGGGACTATTTAAATAATGAGAAGAGTAGTTGTTACAGGTTTGGGAGTTGTATCTTGCTTAGGTAATAATCAAGAAGAGGTTCATCAGTCGTTATTAAATTCAAAATCAGGAATTTCTTTTAGTAAAGAATATAAAGAGCATAATTTAAGAAGTCATATTCATGGCAAGCCAAACATAAACCTTGCAGATTATATAGATAGAAAAACAATTAGATTTATGGGATCAGGTTCTGCCTACAATTACATTGCAATGAAAGAGGCAATTGAGGACTCAGGTCTTGAGGAAAAAGATGTAAGTAATATTAAAACTGGAATTGTGATGGGTTCAGGTGGACCTTCAATCGAAAATGTAGTTTTATCAGTTGATAAAACTAGAGCTAAAACACCAAAATTAATGGGACCTTTTGTTGTTCCAAGAACAATGGCAAGTACAGCCTCAGCTACACTTGCTGTTCCATTTAAAATAAAAGGTGTAAACTACACAATGAGTTCTGCTTGTGCAACAAGTGGTCACTGTATAGGTCATGCTAGTGAGTTAATTCAAATGGGTAAGCAAGATGTTGTTTTTGCAGGTGGAAGTGAAGAATTGCATTGGGCAATGACAGCAATGTTTGATGCTATGACTGCATTGTCTTCTAAATACAATGATGCACCTGAAACTGCTTCAAGAGCTTATGACAAGACTAGAGATGGCTTTGTGATAGCGGGTGGTGGTGGAGTTTTGGTACTTGAAGAGTATGAACATGCAAAAGCGAGAAGTGCAAACATATATGCTGAATTAACAGGCTATGGCGCAACTTCTGACGGATATGATATGGTCGCCCCGTCAGGTGAAGGTGCTGTTAGATGTATGAAGATGGCTTTAGCAACTGCTAAAAACAAAATGGATTATTTAAACACTCACGGCACTTCAACTCCAGTAGGAGATATAACAGAACTTAGAAGTGTTGGAGAAGCATTTGGTGCTGAGGTGCCAAAAATTAGCTCAACTAAGTCTTTATCAGGTCACCCACTAGGCGCTGCTTCAGTTCATGAGGCAATTTATAGTTTGATTATGATGAAAAATAACTTCATTACAGCTTCGGCTAACATCAGTGACATGGATGATGAAGCTAAAAAATTTCCAATCGTAACTAAAACTGAAACAGATGTTAAATTAAATTCTGTAATGTCAAACAGCTTTGGTTTTGGTGGAACAAATGCAACTTTAATTTTTGAAAAGGTTTAAATGAGTTTAATGAAGGGAAAAAGAGGATTAATCATGGGTGTTGCCAATGAAAGATCAATTGCCTGGGGTATTTCACAAAAACTTGCTGAAGCTGGAGCAGAACTTGCATTCACTTACCTTGGAGATGCTTTAAAGAAAAGAGTTATTCCCTTAGCAGAAAAAGTAAATTCAAAAGCAACATTTAGTTGTGACGTTGAAAATAAAGAAGAAGTAATAAAATTATTTGAAGATATTAAATCTCATTGGGGTAAAATTGATTTTGTTGTTCATGCTGTTGCATTTTCAGACAAATCAGAATTGACTGGTGAATATTTAAATACTACTAGAAAAAACTTTTTAAGAAGTATGTTAATTTCATGCTTTTCATTTACTGAAGTTGCAAAAGAAGCGTCTAAGATAATGAATGAAGGTGGTAGCATGTTAACTTTAACTTATGAATCTAATAAAGCTATTCCAAATTATAATGTAATGGGTGTTTGTAAATCTGCTCTTGAAGCAAGTGTTAAGTACCTTGCAAGGGATTTGGGTGCTAAAGGCATGAGGGTGAATGCTATCAGTGCTGGACCTATTAAAACACTAGCAGCTTCTGCTATTGGTGATGCTAAATTCCTCTATAAATGGAATGCAGATCATTCTTTCCTAAAAAGAAACGTAGATATCCATGATGTCGGAAATTCAGCATTATATCTACTAAGTGATCTTGCAAACGGTGTTACGGGTGAAATTCACTATGTAGATGCTGGTTACAACAAGGTTGGGATGCCAGATCCTAAGAATATTACCTGAAATAAATTTATATTTAGTTAAAAATATTAGGGACATTCTGTTGCCCAGTGCCCCAGACCTTGCTTCTATAATCCTTACTTTGCAACAAAGTTGAAATACTAATAGGCAGAGAATTCCTTAAAATTCCACCACTAGTCCGCCAAAGATATTAGTGCTAGGATCAGGGCTCATGAAAAGAATACTTCTAATCTTAACTCTATTTATATCATTAAGTAATTTTTCTTACTCAGATAATCATTATCCGATCACAAGAGACACTGAATTGATGATTGCTAGAGGTAAAATTGCATATCAAAATAATTGTGTAGGCTGCCATCAAGTTAATCTAGCTGGAGCTGAAAACTGGAAAGGTCTTGATGAAGACGGTCATAGAAAAACACCACCTTTAAATGGCACTGGTCACACTTGGCATCATGATGATGCAACACTACATACAATTATTAAATATGGTTTAGCTGGAATAGTCAGCGATTACGAAGGTAAGATGGCTGGTTTTGGAGACAACCTTAGTGACAAAGATATAGATTCAGTTTTAACCTATATTAAAAGTTTTTGGCCAGATGATTATTATCAACATCAAATAAATTTAAGTAAATAAATTTAACATTTATGAAAAAGATTTTATCTAGATGTGCTCATTGTGCTGAGGATAGCCCTATGCTTACGCAAGTTAGCTCTGGACCTGAAATAACATTTCTTTGTAATGATTGTTATAATCTTAAATATTCAAAAGATGTAAAAAATGAGATCAAATATGTTAAAAAAGAAAAAAGCTAAAAAGAAAAAACCTAATTATTACAGACTAGGGAAATTTAACTATTTCATCTTTAAATTTCTTTGTTCTCGTTTTCGTCTTTAATAACTAAAAATTTATGAATGTATTTATACTTTTATCAATACTTGTGATTGTAATAGGAGTTATATTGTTATTAACCAATCCCTCTATATTATTTAAATTGAATTGGAGTGAAAAATCAGGAAAAGAAAAGATACTGATGTTTATATTTTACAGTATTTTAGTTTATATAATAAATATTATTTTTTGGATTATCAAATAAGTGGGAGGGGGTCTGTTATCCAGTACCCCATAAAAAAAACCCCAGAACTTTCATTCCAGGGTTTTAAAATTTTAATTTAAAATATTATTCAGCAGCTTGTTTCATTGAAAGTTTAACTTTACCTCTATCAAAACCAATCACCTTAACTTTTACTTCATCACCTTCTTTGACAACATCAGTAACTTTTTCTACTCTTTTAGCAGCAAGTTCTGAAATGTGAACAAGACCATCTTGTTTACCTAAAAAGTTAACAAATGCACCAAACTCCATAATCTTCATTACTTTGCCTGAGTAGATTTTGTTAAGCTCGGCTTTTGCAGTGATGTCTTTAATAATTTGCATAGCAATATTTCTAGACTCTTCGTCTGGAGCTGCAACAGTTACTACACCTTCATCATTCACATCAACTTTTGCACCAGACTTTTCAACAATCTCTCTGATCGTTGCACCACCTTTTCCAATAACAGCTGCAATATCTTTTTTATCAACAGTTATCTGTTCCATTTTTGGAGTATATTGTCCGACATCAGCTCTTGATTCACTTAAAGCTTTATTCATTTCACCTAAGATATGAACTCTTCCATCTTTGGCTTGTTTTAAAGCCTGTTCCATAATTTCAAAAGTAATACCTGTAATTTTGATATCCATTTGAAGTGAAGTAATTCCATCTTTAGTTCCAGCAACTTTAAAGTCCATATCTCCTAAATGATCTTCATCACCTAAAATATCTGATAGGACACTAAAATCATCACCTTCTTTAATTAAACCCATTGCAATACCTGCAACTGGTTCTTTAATTGGTACTCCTGCATCCATTAACGAAAGAGATGCACCACAAACACTTGCCATTGAAGAAGAGCCGTTAGATTCAGTAATATCTGAAACTATTCTAAAAGTGTAAGGAAACTCCTCTTTTGAAGGTAGTGAAGATTTAATTGCTCTCCATGCTAATTTTCCATGTCCAACTTCTCTTCTACCTGTTCCAATTCTTCCCGTTTCACCTACTGAAAAAGGAGGAAAATTATAGTGAAGCATAAATCTTTCTCGATGTTGTCCATCTAAACTCTCTAATCTTTGTTCATCGTCAGATGTCCCTAAAGTAGTTACAACAATCGCTTGTGTTTCTCCTCGAGTAAATAGTGCTGATCCATGAGTTCTTGGCAAAATGCCAACTTCACATTCAATGGCCCTTACATCAGATAAACCTCTGCCATCAATTCTTTTTTTATTTTTAAGAATATCAGTTCTCACAATAGATTTTTCGAGATTTTTTAATTCATCACTCACATCAAAATCAGAATAATTTTCATCTTCTGCAAAAAGCTTCTTGGCTTTATCAGTAACTTCTGAAATTTGATTTGATCTATCTTGCTTATCTATTGTTGCAAAAGCTTTTGTTAAGTCTTTTGTAAATTCACTTGCAAGTTTTTTCTTAACTTCAGATAAATCTTTCTTTTCAACGATCCACTCTGGTTTTCTACATTCCTTAGCAAGTTCCTCTATCATTTTAATTATTGGAACAAAACCTTCGTGACCAAATTTAACTGCGTCTAACATCACTTTTTCAGTTAAACCTTTAGTTTCTGACTCAACCATAAGTACAGCATCTTTTGTGCCTGCAACAACTAAATCTAAACTAGAGTTTTCTAATTCTGCTTTTGATGGATTAAGAATAAACTTACCATCAACATAACCTACCCTAGATGCTCCTACAGGTCCCATAAACGGCATTCCTGAAATAGCTAGCGCTGCCGAAGAAGCATTGATTGCTAAAACATCTGGTTGGTTGTCTTTGTCGTATGAAATTACTGTTGGTAACAACTGAACTTCATTTTTAAATTCACTGGGAAACAAAGGTCTGATTGGTCTATCAATCAATCTTGAGATTAATTGTTCACTTTCAGTTGGTCTTGCTTCTCTTTTAAAATACCCACCAGGAATTTTTCCACCTGCATAATATTTTTCCTGATAGTTAACTGATAATGGAAAATAATCCATATTTGGATTTACTTTCTTTGCTCCTACTACTGTTGCTAAAATAACTGTTTCACCACATGTAGCAATAATTGCTCCATCTGCTTGTCTTGCTACTTTACCTGTCTCTAAACTTATTTTCTTTCCTGCTACTTCGATTTCTTTTTTGTATACTTTAAACATTTTATTTCCGTTCTATTTCGTTTCGTTCCATTCTATCTATCTATCGCGATCTTTATTTTCTCAAATTCAATTTCGACAGTACATTTTTGTAAGAATCCATTTTAGTTTTTTTCAAGTATTCTAACAATTTTTTTCTTCTATTTACCGCTCTCAACAATCCAACAGATGAATGTTTATCTTTTTTAAATTGTTTAATATGTTTTGAGAGAGTTTCAATTTTCTCTGTTAGCAAAGCGATCTGAACTTCTGAAGATCCAGTATCTTTATCGTGAATTGCTAATTCTTGTGCGTTCTTGTTCATACCTCGTTTTTCCTATTTATTTGTTTGTTTTATTAAGTCTTCTATTTTTTCCGCATACTCAAAAGAGTCGTCTTTTCTAAAGAGCAATTTAGGTAAAAATTTCATAAATACTTTTTGTGATAAAACTTTTCTAATTAAAAATGAATATTCTTTAAGCTGTAAAATTACTTTATCTGCATCTTTTCCACCTAGTGGCATTACATATGCTTTTGCAATTTTTAAATCCTGGCTCATTTTTACCTCACTTACTGTAATCGTGTTAGTCTCTAAATTGGGTACCTTAGCCTCGTTTCTAATAAAAATCATACACAATGACTGTTTGATCATTTCACCAACTCTAAGCTGTCTTTGAGAAATGGGTTTTCCAGTTTTATCAACCATATTATATTGTTCTTTCTGTCGATGTTACATTAAACGCTTCTATTGTGTCATCTTTTTGAATGTCCATATAATCTTTTATCGTAATTCCACATTCCTGGCCATTACTTACAAGTTTCACTTGGTTTTTTTCTCTAAATAAAGTGCCAACTTTTCCAGTAAAAATTATAGCGCCATCTCTAATTAACCTTACATCTGATATACTCGTAATTTCTCCTTCTATAATTTTGCATCCAGCAACTTTTCCAGCACCAGAAACTTTAAAAATCTCTAAAATTTGTGCCGTTCCAATAGTGGTTTCCTGAACATCTGGTGTAAGTAACCCTGACATTCTTTGTTTAATATAATCTAAAACTTCATAAATAATATTATAAGAAGAAATTTTAATTTTTTCCTTTTCAGCAAGTTTTTTTGCTTCTTTGCTTGGTTTAACATTAAAAGCAATCAACGCTGCATTCGATGCTTTTGCCAAAGTTACATCTGTTTCTGTAACCATACCGATATCAGATAGAATAATTTTTGGTTTTACTTCGTCATGTTTAATTTGATTGATTGCATTTTTAATTGCCTCTGATGATCCATGTACATCTGATTTAATTATTAAATTTAATTCTTGAGTTGATTTGTCAGAAAATGCAGATTCTTGAGTTGCAAAAGATAATGGATTTTTTACCTCTTTTGATTCTTCAGCTCTATTTTCACTTAATGTCTTTGCCTCTTTTTCATTATCCAAAACAATAAAATCATCACCTGCTTTTGAAGCACCATTAACTCCTAAAATTTCAACAGGTGTTGAAGGAGAAGCCTCATTAATATTTTTACCTTTATCATTAATAATTGCTCTTACTTTTCCCCATTGTAATCCACTTACAAAGAAATCACCCTTTTTAAGAGTTCCTGTTGTTACTATAATGGTTGCAACTGGCCCTCTTCCAGTATCAATTTTAGATTCTAGAACAACCCCTGTTGCCTTTGATTCAAAGTCAGTTTTTAAATCTAAAATTTCAGCTTGAAGAACAATAGCCTCAACTAACTTTTCTAAGTTTAGTTTTGTTTTAGCCGAAATTTCAACCATTAAAGTATCTCCTGATAAATCTTCAGCAATTAATTCAAACTCTAATAATTGATTTTTAATTTTTTGTGGGTCTGCCTCTGGCAAATCACATTTATTGATTGCAACAACAATTGGAACATTTGCAGCTTTTGCATGTTTAATTGACTCAACTGTTTGAGGTTTAACACCATCATCAGCTGCAACCACTAACACTACAACATCTGTTAATTTTGATCCCCTTGCTCTCATCTCTGTAAAAGCAGCGTGACCAGGTGTATCAATAAACGTTAATTTATTTGACTGACTTTCAATTTGATAGGCACCAATATGTTGCGTAATACCGCCGAATTCTCCAGATACTACGTTAGCACTTCTTAAAACATCTAAGACCGAAGTTTTTCCATGATCAACATGCCCCATTACCGTCACTATAGGGGGTCTATTTTTTAAATTTTCTACTCTTGTCGCTTTAATCTTTTTAATTATTTCTTCTGTTTTTTCACCACGGATAGGGTTGTGTCCAAATTCTTTAACTAAAAATTCTGCAGTATCTGCTGCTAAAGTTTGATTTATAGTAACCGTTACACCCATTCCAAAAAGATATTTGATTACATTGCTAGATTGCTCTGCCATTCTATTCGCAAGCTCTCTGACGGTTATAGCTTCTGGAATATTAATATCTCTTTTAATAGGTTTTAAGTTTTCTCTATTTTCATCTTTACTTAAATTTTTTTGTTCTTTTTCTCTAGCTCTTTTTACAGATGCTAAGCTTCTCTCTCTTGCTTCAATCTCATCACTTAGTGCTCTAGAGACTGTCAATTTTAATTCTCTTTTATTTGTTCCTAATTTTTGTTTTTTACCTTCACTATCTCCTTTAAGCCTTTTTGTAGCTCTTTGTTCAGCGAGCTTTCTTCTTTCAAAATCATTGGTAATTGGTGGAGTTTTTGCGCCGAATGAAGGTTTTGAAGGTGCTCCACGATTAAATGATGGTGTTGATTTTGGTCTTATGCCACTTCCTGAAGGTCTAAAAGAACCTACTTTTTTAACATAATTACTTTTTGGCTTTTCAATTACAACTGAATTTTTACCTTGGGTTTTAGCTATCTCAATATTTTTGATCGATTTGCTGGCTGTGCCAGTAATTGTTAATTTTTTTTTTTTGTTTTCCATAACTCATTACTCAATCTTTATAAACAATGCTTCTTGCAGACATGATTAGTTCGTCTGATTCTTCTTTTGATAAAGCAAAATCTTCCAAATAGCCTTGAATTTTTACTCTTTCACCTTTAACAACATCGTATCCGCCTGTGATTTCATCTGAAGCTAAATCAGCAAAATCTTCTAACGTTAAAATTTTTTTTTCCCCCAAAGTAACTAACATTCCTGGTGTTAATCCTTTTAAAGTAATTAATGCCTCTTCAAGTCCAAGATCTTTAATTCTTTGAGATATATCTTCTTGATCTTTTTCATGAAATTCTTTTGCTCTTTCAATTAATGCTTTTGCTGTGTCTTCTTCTATACCTTCAATTTTCATTAAATCTTCTGCATTACTGTCTTTAATATCATCAATATTAGAAAATCCTTCAGCAACTAACAATTGTCCTAAGGTTTCATCTAGCTCTAAATTTTTAACAAAATTTTCTGTTTTTTCTTTAAATTCTAATTGTCTTCTTTCAGAGTCTTCGGCATCAGTCATTATGTTAATTTCAAAATTTAATAACTTGGTTGCTAGTCTAACATTTTGACCTCTTCTTCCAATTGCTTTACTTAAATTTTCTTCAGTTAAAATTACATCTAATTTTTTTCTTTCCAAATCTACATTAACTCTTTGAACTTCTGCAGGAGATAGTGCGTTTGACACCAAAATAGCTGGATCTTCAGACCAATTAACAATATCAATTTTTTCTCCTTGAAGTTCATTTACAACTGCTTGTACTCTTGACCCCCTCATACCCACACAAGCTCCTACGGGATCTAAAGATGTATCTACCGCTTTAACACAAATTTTTGCTCTACTACCGGGGTCTCTTGAGGAAGATTTAATTTCAATTAAACCATCATAAATTTCTGGTACCTCTTGAACAAATAATTTTTCCATAAACTTAGGGTGTGCTCTAGATAGGAAGATTTGTTGTCCTCTAAGTTCTCTCCTAACATCAATACAATAAGCTTTAACTCTGTCCCCAGCCTTAATATTTTCTCTTGGTATCATTTCATTTTTTTGAATGATTGCTTCAGTTCTACCAAGGTCTACAATTACATTTCCAAATTCTAATCTTTTTACTATACCACTTAAAATAGTATCTTTTTTGTCAACAAAATCATTAAATTGTCTTTCTCTCTCAGCTTCTCTTACGTTAGTGCTGATTACTTGTTTTGCTGTTTGAGCAGCTATTCTTCCAAAATCAAATGAGGGTAGTGGTTGCAAAATCTCATCACCAACCTCTTTATTCTTATTAATTTCACTTAGCAGTATTGCATCTTCTAATTTGATTTCTGTATTGGCATTTTCTGGATTTTCCGAAATTATTAATTGTCTAAAAAGTTCTATGTCACCATTTTCACGATTAATTATTACTTTAATTTCATTATCCTGACCAAACTTTAATTTTGCCGCTTTTGCAATTCCTGTTTCCATAGAACTAATAATTAATTCCATATCAATAGATTTTTCTAGAGCCACAGCCTCAGCAATTCTTAATAATTCTAATTTATCAGATCTTTTATTTAACATATTTTTGTTTGCTCCAAAAAAAAATGGGCTAGGGCCCATTTCGTAAATTCAATAATGTAAGGGCAATATAGTAAGGTTTTTTTTTAATTCAATAGAAACTATTTTGAAAAAACATTAATTTTATCAGTCTTTTCCCAAGAAAATGAACCATCACTTTCAGGCATTCTTCCAAAATGACCGTATGCTGCTGTTTTTTCGTATATAGGTTTATTAAGATCTAACATTTCTCTAATTCCTCTAGGACTTAAATCAAAATTTTCTTTAATTTTTTCTTCAATAAATTTATTTTTTTCTAAATCATCATCAAATAGATCTACATAAATTGATAGTGGTTTTGAAACACCAATTGCATAAGCAAGTTGGATTAAACATTTATCAGCAATTTTTGATGCAACAATATTCTTTGCTATATATCTAGATGCATAAGCAGCAGACCTATCAACTTTAGTTGGGTCTTTTCCAGAAAATGCACCACCACCATGAGGGGCAGCTCCACCATAGGTATCCACTATAATTTTTCTACCAGTTAATCCACAATCACCATCAGGTCCACCAATTACAAAGTTTCCAGTCGGGTTTATATAAAGCTCATCTTCATTAAATCCTTCTAGAAAATTCTTTGGAATAGAATTTAACATATATGGTCTAAGCAAATCTCTTACTTTGGTTTGGTCTACATCAGCTGAATGTTGTGAAGAAATGACAACAGATTTTATTTTTTTTGGTTTTCCGTTCTCATATTCAAATGTGACCTGGCTTTTAGAATCAGGTTCAATGCTCTTTAATTTACCTGACTTACGATCTTGAGCCATTAGTCTTAAAATTTTATGTGAATAATAAATTGGAGCTGGCATCAATTCTTCTGTTTCATTGCAAGCATAACCAAACATAATTCCTTGGTCTCCAGCACCCTCGTCTTTATCTCCTGAAGAGTCTACACCCATTGCTATATCGGCTGACTGAGAGTGTAAATGGCTTTCAATTTTAGTTGCCTCTTTCCAGGTAAAACCATCCTGGTCATATCCAATATCTTTAATGCAATCTCTAACCTTTTGAATTAAATCATCTTTTTTTATTTCAGGTCCTCTCACTTCGCCAGCAAGCACAACTTTATTTGTAGTCGTTAAAGTCTCACAAGCAACTCGAGAAAATGGGTCCTTAGATAAATAGCTATCTACAACCATATCTGAAATTCTATCAGAAACTTTATCTGGGTGTCCTTCAGAAACAGACTCGCTCGTAAAAAGATAATTTTTTAAATTACTCATTATGAAATCCTATTAAATGAAAATATCAAAAAAATATACAACAAAATTATTATTAAAAACATTTTATTACCATGCTGTGAAAACAAGGTTGTATTAACAATTCTTTTCTCAGAAAAATCTATATAACCTGAATTTCCAATGGGAATTTCTTTTTCAATAATTCCCATTGGATTAATTATTGCTGCAATTCCATTATTAGCAGATCTTATCAGATACTTTCCACTTTCTATTGCTCGAAAAACACTATGTGTAAAATGTTGATGTGGACCGACAGAATCACCAAACCAACCATCTTCAGAAATATTAATGATATAATCAAATTCAGGGTTATTAAAAATTTTCCCTGAATAAATTATTTCGTAACAAATTAATGGTAATAATTTTATATCAAAATTATTTTGAGTAATGCTAATTATCTCTCGATTTTTACCTCTGCTATAAGATTGATAATTATTAGTTAAAGATTTTAAACCAATCCTTCCTAGTATTTTTTCAAAAGGTAAAAATTCTCCAAACGGAACAAGATTAACCTTATTGTAAATATTGATTAAATTGATCTCATGGTCATAAAATGAAAAGGAATTATAAAATAGATCTTTGTCTATATCAGTTTGATAGCTATTAATTCCTATTCCCAATAAATGATTTTTATTAAATTTATTTTTAAATAAAAAATCATAATTTTTAAGTTCTGATTGGTTAATATTTGGAATTATTCCTTCGGGCCAAATAAATAGTGTTCGAATATCTAAATTAGGTTCACTAAGTTCTATTAATTCATCAATTACAGATACGGTATGTGTATTTCCATAAAATCTACCTAAATCTATGTTTGATCCTATTGCTCTTATTACATAATCATTTTGGATTAATTCTGATGATTGAAATGTTTTAATTTTTGAAGATCCAACAACATATAAAATGATTGGTGATAATAAGAAAAAAATACATACAGCTATTTCTTTTCTATTCTTCCTTAAAATGAAAATAGCTGGGCTTGCAAAAAAAGTTATACACAACATGTTAAAAGCATATGTTCCAATAAAAGATGTAATTTGAATTATTTCAAGATTGTTAGAAAAACTATAAGCTATTAAATTCCAAGGAAATCCTGTTAATATTATTCCTCTTAAAAACTCAACTATTCCCATTAAAAGTGAAAATAAAAATAAATTACTAATTAGCTTCCTTATATTAAATAGAAATAAAAAATATATTACCAGACCATAAAAAATTGCAAGAAATGCAGGTATTAGAATTAAAGCGATAGGAATTAAAAATTTAAAATTTTCATCAAACATTAATGAAATTGTTATCCAATATAAATTTGATAAAAAATATCCAAACCCAAAAAACCAGCCATAAAAAAAGGCTTGGATTTTGCTAGCTGATTTTTTTTTTTGAAAAATATAAATAAAAAATAAACTAAAAGTTATGAAATTAATAAATAAAAAATTATATGGCGGCAAACTTAAAGATGTTAAGCAACCCAAAATAATTAATAACAAGAATTCAATATAAATTTTATTTTTCAACTTAGTAAATTTTTTTAATCACTGACTGATAAATTTTTTGTTCTACTTTAAGCATCTTTTTATAGTCTTTAAATTTAATATGATCAAAGCCTAATAAATGTAAAAAACCATGAATAAAGGTTTTGATGACTTTATCTTTAAATAATTTTATTTCTTGGTTTTTTGGTTTGTCCATAAAATTATAACTAATAATGATATCACCTAAATACGATTTATTTTTTAGTTTGATTTTTTTTTGCAGAGGGAATGATAAAATATCAGTCGCTTTATTCTTGTTTCTAAAATTTTTATTTAAAATCTTGGTACCTTTACTGTTTGATAACAATAGTGTTAAAAATATTTTTTTATTTATGAACTGATATTTTTTTGGAAACGATTTGCAAATTAATTGAAAAAAAAATTTGTTTTGTTTAATTTTTTTGGACCAACTTTTCTCTTCTGATACAACATCTAAACTAATCATTATGATTGCTATAAGCCTTAACAATCTTAGATACTAGTGGATGTCTGACAACATCTGAATGGTCAAAATCAATAACGGATATTTCTTCTAAATGAGATAAAAGTTTTTTGGAACTATCTAAACCTGACATATTTTTATTTGGAAGGTCTATTTGAGATGGATCACCATTAATCACAATCTTAGAATTTTCACCAATTCTTGTAAGAAACATTTTTATTTGCGTATCAGTTGCATTTTGTGCTTCATCTAAAATAGCAAACGAATTTTTTAATGTTCTTCCTCGCATAAATGCTAATGGAGCAATTTCAATGTCTCCAATTTCAATCATTTTTTGAATTTTTTCATAGTCAAATAGATCATATAAAGAATCGTATAGAGGTCTTAAATAAGGATCCACTTTCTCTTTCATATCACCTGGTAGAAATCCCAATCTTTCTCCCGCCTCTACTGCAGGTCTAGATAAAATTATTCTTTCAATCTTTTTTTCAAGCAACATAGTTAAGCCTACAGCTACAGCTAAAAATGTTTTTCCAGTGCCCGCAGGCCCTGCAGATATAACAATATCACTTTGTCTTAACGCTCTTACATACTCTTTTTGTTTTTCTGATCTTGGAATTATTGATTTTTTTGGAGTCTTAATTATGTCTGTAACATTTTGATTTTTAACTTTTTCATTAATCATAAATTTATCAATAGATGACCGTATGTCTTTGTTTTCAATATTTCCATTGTTAATGAATTGATTTACCAAAAATTGTATAGCATTTTTAACTAATTCATTTTTATTAGGTGAGGATTTAATCAAAATAGAGTTGCCTCTTGAATATAATTCAGACTTAGTAATTTTTTCTAATTCTTTAAGATTTTTATTAAATTCTCCAACCACTCCCATCATCAAATCATTATCGTGAAAAATTACGCTTAATATGTTGTTATCTGAGTATACAAATTTTAAATTTATGTCGAAATTTTTTTTTGCGTTAATACTCAAATTTTAAGCCACTTTTTGTTTTGATTGATCTGAAGTTTCTCCAAATAAAGTATTTCGATTGCTGCTAAGAATTTTAACTTTCACAACTTTTCCTATTAAATCATCAGTACCATTAAATAAGACTGATGTCATGTACTCAGATCTTCCAAAAAGTTTAGTTTTATCATCCGTTCGATTCTCTACCAATACATTTTGGATTGTATTTTCTAGTGATTTGTTCATTTTTATTTGATTGTTTGATAGCATTTCTTGAATTATCTCTAATCTTTTAAGTGAGTCTTTTTTATCCATTGTAGATAAATCTGCTGCTACTGTTCCTGGTCTTGGGCTAAAAATAAATGAAAAAGAATTTATAAATTTTACTTCTTCAATCAGTTTTAATGTAAGCTTAAAGTCATTTTCATTTTCACCCGGATAAGCAATAATAAAATCACTTGAAAACTGCACGTCAGGATTGATTTTATTTAATTTATTAAAAATCTCTAAATATTTTTTTATTGTGTGTTTTCTATTCATGAGTTCTAAAACTTTGTCTGAACCACTTTGCACTGGCAGATGAACTAGTGGCATTAATTTTTTTGAGTCTTTATAAGTATCAATTAAATCATCTGTCATATCCTTGGGGTGTGATGTCATATAACGTATACGTTTTAAACTTGAAAATTTTTCTAATTCTAAAATTAAATGTGATAAACGTAATCCTTCAAAATCATATGCATTAACATTTTGACCCAAAAGTATAATTTCTTTTGAACCACTATCGACTAACTGCTTGGCCTCCTCTAAAATTTGATCAAATGGTCTGGAATATTCTGGTCCTCTCGTATATGGAACCACACAAAAATGACAAAACTTATCACACCCCTCCTGTATTGTTAAAAAAGATGAAATTTTTTTTGTTTGATTTTTAATTTTACTTAAATACTCAAATTTAGTAATTGCATCAAATTCTGTCTCCTCTTTTTTTTTTTTTGGTTTTGATAATTTAATATCGTATCGTTAATTTTATGGTAAGCCTGCGGACCTAATACTAAATCTATATAAGGTTCTCTTTTTATCATCTCTTCATGTTCTGCTTGAGCCACACAACCAGCAACAATTACCAATGGCTTGTTTTTTAATCTAAATATTTTTTTTACTCTTCCAATTTCATGATAAACTTTTTCTTTAGCTTTATCTCGTATGTGGCAGGTATTTAAAAAATAACAATTTGCATCTTCGTAATTATCTGTTTTTTCATAACCAATTTTTTTTACCGTGTCATATATTCGATTAGAGTCATACTCATTCATCTGACAACCAAAGGTTTTTATAAAAATTTTTTGGATCATTAATTTTTATTTAGATTTTTTTTTGATCCCATAAAGTTCTAGTTTGTGATCAACGAGTGTGTATCCATATTTTTCTGCAACTTTTTTTTGTAGCATTTCTATTTCTTCATCAACAAATTCAATTATTTCTCCTGACTTAACGTCGATCAAGTGATCATGATGACCTTCATTTAATTCTTCGTACCTTGCTTTACTACCCTTAAATTCATGTTTTGCTAAAATGCCTGACTCCTCAAATAATTTTACTGTTCTATAAACAGTTGCTATGCTTATCTTTGAATCAATTTTCGAAACACGGTTATAAAGCTCATCTACATCAGGATGATCAGAAGATTCTGACATTACTTTTGCAATAATCTTTCTTTGGTCAGTTAATTTTACTCCCTTTGATAAACATTTTGCTTCTATTGTTTCTGTCATAATGAATCTTAACTTATATAAATGGGATTAATCAAATTTTTTTTTATCTTCAATTTATCACACAAATTGGGAATATTTTCATATTTATTATTATTTGATTTATCGAAATCATTAAAACTAAAGCAATAATAATCAATCTTTTTTGCTACATAAATTGCTTTAACAATTGCAAGTGAATTTCTAATACCAGCAAAACTTCCAGGTCCATGGTTTACATATATTTTTGAAATTTCACTAATTTTTAAATCATTATTTTCAAGAAACTCATTAATTAGGATGATTAATTTCTCATAATTAGTTTTACTATTTTCATGACTAACACTATAAATATTTTTACTTTTAATGAGCATTAAAAATATTTTTTCATTGGTGGCATCTATAATTAAATTATTCATAGTATTTTTTTTATTATCAGCAAATTCTAAAGCAGAAGAAAGTAATATCAAACAATATTCAGAAGATGAGGGTGTTTTATCAATTATGTATCATAGATTTGATGAATCAAAGTATCCTTCAACTAATATTCAGATGGAAGTTTTCTTAGAACAAATACGATTAATAAAAAATTTAAATTATGAATTCATTCACCCCGATGAATTTCAAAAGGACTTTGACATTCCAAAAAAACGAAAAAAAATTCTCCTTACAATTGATGATGCTTTTCAGTCGTTTTATGATGTTGCATGGCCGTATCTGAAAGAAAATAAGATTCCATTCATTCTTTTCGTTTCAACTGAGCCGGTTGGCAACAAGGGCTATATGACATGGGAGCAAGTAAAAGAAGTTGAGAGAAAAAATTTTACCACAATCGGTCATCACTCTCACTCTCATGGATACCTAATAGAAAGTAGTAATCAAGATTTTATTAAAGATATAGAAAAAGCAAATTTAATTTTTAAAGAAAAAATAGGATATCTACCAAAATTATTTTCTTATCCATTTGGAGAGTATTCTGAATTTATGAGAAATTACGTTTCTAATAATTTTACATATGCTTTTGGTCAACATTCCGGTGTTATTGACCTTAACAAAGAAAAATTTCAACTACCAAGGTTTCCTATCAATGAAGATTATGGAAAAATTAAAAGATTTAAATCAATTATAAAAACTTATCCGCTTGAATATAAAAGTTTAATTCCATTAAAAAAAAAACTTAACAAACAAAACAATCCTCCAATTTTTTCTGTAGAATTTTTTGATAATCAAAAAAATATTGAAAATATAAGCTGTTATTCTAACGAAGGTAACAAATGGGAAAAGTCTGATACAAAGTTTGCCAATAATACTTTAAGTATAAAATTTAGAGAAGCCTTTCTACCCAGAAGAGGAAGGGTTAACTGCTCATTAAATGATGATGGTAAATGGAGGTGGTTTGGTACTCAGTTTATAATTACTAAAAATTAAATTAAACTTTCTAATTCAAAACTTGAAGGTAAAAGTTTTGCATTATCAAAATCTTTTAAATCGTTTTGCTTAATAATTTTTTGTAAAACTTTAACGTACTCTTTTCCTGTTTCAGCATATTTGTTCAAATATTCTGCAAGAATAATGCTATCTAAGGGTTTTCCAGCATCTCTTAGTTGAGCTCTTGCCAACCTAAAATTTTTATAGGTTTGATGGGTATTTAGATTTCTTTGATAGGCTCTTACAGACGCTTGCAAAACATTAAATTTCATAACTTTATGCCCTTCATTTTCGTCTGATTCCTTAGGCTTTAGGCCTTCCCCTGACCAAGTCCATTGACCAAAAAGTGCATTTCCTTCTTGTGCAAACCTTGAAGTTCCCCAGCCTGTTTCTTTTGCTGCTTGTGCCAATGCTAACGATACTGGAACTTCATCCATTCTTATTTTAAGAGTTGATAAATCTTTCAAAGGGACTCCATACTGCTTATATTTTTTACCTAACCATTTCTTTTCTAAATCAGTGTTATTGCTTTTATTAATAATGCTGAAAAGTCTTTTTCTATCTAATCGTATATTGTTATTTTCCTGCAGTATTAAAGGTAATACAATTTGGATGAAAAACTCTTTTCTTTTTTTTGTATTCTCTATCATTTTAATTTCACGCGGGAACGAATCTAGAGCGATTGGTTTTACTAATTTATTTTTTCTAATATCATCCAATTTATAGTCAGTGTCCTCATAAAGTTGTTTGATTGTTGAGGCATCTAATCTTACCGCATCAGTTTCTTTTTCGTTTAAACTATAAATATCTACCAATAAATCTCTCTCATCATATTGTTCATTTTCATCTAAATTTCTATTATTTTTTTTATCTAAAGTGTAAGCTAAAATTGTTTTCGAATTATTTTTAAATTCTTTTGTGTTTAAAAATTTACTATCTGTAAAGTTGATTATTAGGGGCAAAGAATAAAATATAAAAAGTATTATAAGACTACTTAAAAAAGTTCTAGCAATAGAGCCCAAATTGTTATCATCTAAAGTTTTTAAAACCCTACTAGTTTTTGTATTTGGAAATTTTTTCATTGTTTAAACAGCCACAACTTCTTTAACTTCAGGCAAATAATGACATAAAAGATTTTGAACCCCTTGTTTAAGTGTCATTGTTGAGCTTGGACATCCAGAACAACTTCCTTGAAGCTGTACCATTACCACGCCATCCTTAAATTCCTTAAATTTTATATCTCCACCATCTTTGGCAACTGCAGGTCTTATTTTTTGGTCTAAAATTTGAATAATCTTTTTCTCAATTTCCCCAAGATTTTGGTCAGTTTCGAAAGGACTTTTGTCAATTACAAATTCTTTATCACTAGAATAAAAATCATTAATCAAAGATATTACAATATGTTTTATTTCATTCCATGAAGCATCATCATATTTATTGATTGAAATAAAATCACTACTTAAAAAAATACCCTCCACTCCATTAATTGACATTAAATTTCTAATTAGTTCATTTTTTACGTCATCTTTTTTGGTAATTTCAAATGAACCACCATTAGATACAATCTTTCCAGGCAAAAATTTTAGTGAATTAGGATTTGGTGTTGTTTCTGTTTGAACGAACATATCTATTATATAGTCATTAATTACGAAATTGGAACTTGTTTAGAAAATTAAATTAAAACCCTATTATTTCGTGCATTTTTTTTACCTTATCTGATGATATATTGTTGGCTTTTTGATGACCTTCTAAGAGGATTTTATCCAAAAACCCTTTATCATTAGTCAATTTTTTTATTTCTAGGGAAATTGGATTTATTTTTTCAACCAAAACTTGAGAAAGTTTTTCTTTAAACTCTGAAAAGTTTTTTCCATCAAATTCATTAATTGATTTGTCTAGAGTTGAGTTAGTTAAACTTGAATATATTCCTAAAAGATTTTTCGCTTCTGGTCTTTCATTTAGTTCATTAGTGCTAGATGGTAATTGCAGTGGATCTGTTTTTGCCTTTTTAATTTTATTAATTATTATATCTTTATCATCAGTTAAATTAATTCTACTTAGATCCGATGGTTCAGATTTACTCATTTTTTTTGTTCCATCTTTAAGACTCATTATTCTTGAAAATTCTTTTTGAATGAGTGGCTCCGGGACCTTTAAAAAATTATCTACTCCATAATCATTATTAAATTTTTGAGCAATATCTCTACACAATTCTAAATGTTGTTTTTGATCCTCTCCAACGGGGACGTGGCTTGTATCATATAGTAAAATGTCAGCTGCCATTAATATAGGATACGAATAAAGCCCAAGACTAGCTTTTTCTTTGTCTTTACCGGCTTTTTCTTTAAACTGCGTCATTCTATTTAACCAACCCATCCTTGCGACACAGCTTAATAACCATGCAGCTTCTGAGTGTGCAGCTACAGTTGATTGATTAAAAATAATACTTTTTTTAGGATCTATTCCACAAGCAACAAATGTCGCTACTGTTTTTCTGATATTATCTCTAAGTTCTTTTGGATCTTGCTTGACTGTTATGGCATGCAAATCAACAACACAAAAAACACATTCATTTGCACCATCATTATTGAGTTCAACAAAATTTTTGATGGCACCGAGATAGTTTCCTAAATGCAAATTACCTGTTGGCTGAACACCTGAAAATATTTTTTTACTCATTGCTAATACTTTAATTTAATATCTTCTAATTGAAAAGCTTTGATCAAATAAGATGTCAATAAATAGAAGCCAAGTCCCAATATAACTGTTAAAATTAGATAAATAGATTTAAAAGAGTATTCGAAAGATAATTGCTCATTAAATAATAATATTAAATAATTAAAAAATAATCCCATTAAAATTGAAGAAAATACAATCTTAAAAAAACGTTCTATAAAAATATTATTTAAACTAAATAAATTTCTTTTTTGAAGAAACAAAAATAAAAATATCAAATTAAACCATGAGGAAATGGTAGTTGCTATTGGAATAATTATGAATCCGATTGATTTAAAAAAATAAACACTAATTAAAATATTTAATAAAACCGATAACAGAGATATATAAAAAGGAGTTTTGGTATCATGATTTGCAAAGAAGAAATTTGAAAAAACCTTTATCATTGCAAAGGCAGGTAAGCCTAAACTAAAATAAAATAAAGCCTTTGCGGAGTTTAAAACAGAACTTTCACTAAATTGTCCATATCCAAAAAGTGCAGAAATAATCTCTTCTGATGCAATAAACAAAGCAATAGAAGCGGGTAAACTCAAAAATAAACTTAATTCTAATGCCTTGTTTTGAATCAAATCAATTTTTTTTTTATTTTTTTTACTTATATGTTTTGATAATTGAGGTAGCACCACTACACCAATGGCAATTCCAGCAATTGCTAAATTAATTTGATAAATTCTATCTGCATAATAAAGATAGGAAACAGCACTTGTTTGAAAAGAAGCAATAATTGTTCCTACAAAAATATTTATTTGAGTAACACCAGAGGAAAAAATACTGGGAAGTAATTTACTAAAAAAAACTTTTACTTTGTTAGAAGCTTTAAATTTAATTTCAAATGTTAGTTTAAAATATTTTGTTACAAAAAAGTACAAAAATATAAGTTGCAATAATCCTGCAAAAGTAACACCGTAAGATAAATAATAAACCAACTCATCATTTAAAGATTTACTAAATAACAATATAATTATTAAAACAATATTTAAGATTATTGGTGCAGCGGCTGCTTCAGCAAATCTATTGTGAGAATTAAGTATTGAAGAAAAAAAAGATGCTAAAGACACCAGCATTAAAAATGGAATAGTAATTCTTGTAAGGTTTATTGCTAGATTCATTTTTTCATTATCATCAATAAATCCAGGAGCAATTAATGATACAAATGCAGGCATAAATATTTGCACCACTAAGACTAATATTAACAAAATTAAGAATAAAAAATTAAAAACATCGTTAGAAAACCTCTTAGATTGTTTTTTTCCTTTAGCAATTTCTGATGAATAACTAGGAACAAAGGCTGCATTAAAAGTTCCTTCAGAAAATAATCTTCTGAAAGTATTTGGAATTCTAAATGCTACGAAAAAAACATCTGCTAAATAACTTGTACCCAGAAATATGGCTATCAAGATGTCTCTAAGATAGCCAAGTAACCTACTGATTATTGTAAAAAAACTGAAAGTGCCTGTTGACTTAATTAAGTTCATAAATCATATTAGTCTTAATTTTACCCCATTTGTACATCTAATTAACATAAATGAAAAAAACAAAGACTGATCATTATACTGACAAGGAAGCTTTAGAATTTCATAGTCATAAAAAACCTGGAAAGATTGAAATTGTATCGTCAAAAACTATGACTACCAAAAGAGATCTTGCGCTAGCGTATTCTCCTGGGGTGGCAGCTCCAGTAAAAGCAATCAGTGACAATCCTGAAGCTGCTTATGATTATACAAGTAAAGGAAACCTTGTTGCCGTAATTAGTAATGGTTCGGCTATCCTTGGTATGGGAAACTTAGGGGCACTAGCTTCTAAACCCGTAATGGAAGGTAAGGCCGTTTTATTTAAAAGATTTGCCGATATAGATGCCATAGATCTTGAAATTGACTCTAGCGATGTAAATGAGATTATTAATTCTATAAAAAACTTCTCTCCAACATTTGGTGGTATAAATTTAGAAGATATTGCAGCACCAGATTGTTTTGTAATTGAAGAAAAACTAAAAGAAATATTAGAAATACCTGTTTTTCATGATGACCAGCACGGTACCGCTATTATTACCACTGCTGCTCTGATCAACGCATTAGATATCAGTAAAAAATCAATCAGTACTATTAAGGTTGTTGTTAATGGAGCTGGGGCATCTGCAATGGCCTGTACCAATTTATTTAAAAATAGTGGTGTTCCTCAAAAAAATATTACCATGGTAGACAGAACAGGAGTGATTTATCGAGGTAGAGAAAATTTAAATCAGTGGAAATCTAGCCATGCTCTTGAGACTAAAGATAGAACCTTGTCAGATGCGATTAAAGATGCAGATGTATTTTTAGGACTGTCTGCAAAAGGAGCTTTGACAAAAGATATGGTAAAAAAAATGGCAAAAAATCCAATTATTTTTGCTTGCGCTAACCCAGATCCTGAGATTTTACCTGAAGAAATTGAAGAAGTGCGAAGTGATGCAATTATTGCAACTGGAAGATCTGATTATCCGAACCAAGTAAATAATTTAATAGGATTCCCATACATTTTTAGAGGGGCATTAGATGTTAGATCTAAAACTATTAATGAAGAAATGAAAGTAGCTGCAGCTAACGCTATAGCAAATTTAGCTAGAGAAGACGTTCCTGATGAAGTTGTTGCTGCTATGGGCGGAGAAAGACCTCACTATGGAAAAGATTATATAATACCATCAACATTCGATCCAAGATTAATAAGTGTAATACCAGCTGCCGTTGCAAAAGCTGCGATGGATAGTGGTGTTGCAAGAAAACCTATTATTGATTTTGAACTTTATAAAGATCAACTTAAGCAAAGATTGGATCCTACTGTTACAATCATGCAGGGAATCAACAGTTATATTAAAAAGAATCAAAAGAGAATTGTGTTTGCTGATGGAGAAGATGTAAATACATTAAAAGCAGCAATTGCTTTTAAAAATTCTAAGCTGGGTATTCCAATTTTAATTGGGAAAGAAGAAAAGATTAAAGAGCAAATAAAAAAAATTGGTTATGATAAAAACCTTGATATAGAAATTGTCAATTCTAAAGATACCGAAAAAAGAGAAAAATATGTTCAGTATTTATTTAAAAAATTACAGAGAGAACAAGGTATGTTGGAATGGGACTGTGATAGACTTGTAAGAAACGATAGGGTGGTTTGGGCATCATGCATGGTAGCCTGTGGTGATGCTGACGGCGCCGTTACTGGTAATACTAGAAGATTTGGAGCTTCATTAGAAAAGATAAAACTAGTGGTTAACCCAAGAATAGGGGAAATAATGTTTGGTCTAAACTTAGTTGTGCACAAAGGAAAAACTATTTTTGTTGCTGATACTAGTGTTCATGAATACCCATCCTCAGAACAAATGTCAGAAATAGCAATTTCTGCAGCGAGAGTTGTGCGTTTGTTTGGTTTTGATCCCAAAGTTGCTTTTGTGTCTCACTCAACATTCGGACAACCTGTAACTAACCGAACTAAACATATAAGAAAAGCTGTAGATATTTTAAAAGAAAAAAATGTAGATTTTGAATTTGATGGAGATATGCAGCCAGATGTTGCTCTTAATAAAGATTATCAGAGTCTATATCCTTTTTCAAAAATTGTAGGTAATGCAAATATACTAATCATGCCAGGCCAACATAGTGCAGCAATATCTTATAAGATGATGAAAGAATTGGGTGACACAAAAGTGATTGGACCACTTTTAATTGGATTGGGCCTTCCTATTGAAATTGCCCCCTTAAGAACCTCTACTTCAGAACTAATAAATTTAGCATCAATTGCTGCTTACTCAGCTGACGTTATTGATTATAAAAAATAATTAATCTGTTTGAATTCTTAAATCTTCTACAAGAATTATACTTGCGATTACATCTTCAACATCTAAAATTTCTTCAGCTTCTTTTATTACTTCATCTTTTTCTTCTGAGGTTAAAGAAATACCATAAACATAAATTTTCTTTTTATAAGTATCAATTTGGTAATTAGATGCTTTGATATTCTTATTAAAAATCATTGCAGATTTTAATTGTGATGTAATGAGAATATCTTTTGCAGATTGTTTAAAATTAAACTCTTCTTTTATCTTAATATCACTTCTAACCGATCTAACACCGTCTATTTCCCAGGCAAGTTTTGTAAGTTTAAGTTTTTCTTCTGGATTATCAACTTTTCCTGTCAAAAAAATTCTTCCATCTAAAACTTTTATTTTTACCGCTAATAAATATTTCTTATCCATTAAAAGGGTCCTAGCTGATAAGTTTTTTTGCATTATAGAGTCATCTACTTGAGTACCAACTGATCTTGGGTCAAATGCAACACTCACACCTGTTCCAAAAATACCCTTGGAAGCAACACCGACACACCCTGATGAGATCACTCCTATAAATAAAATTATTAAAAATTTATTTTTCATTCTTAAATTTTAAACAGTAATCATAGATTTTTTTTTTTGAAACTTTACTATTTTGACTTATTAAATTAGTTATTTCTTTTGTGGTAAGTTTATTAATCATCATTTTGATATTATTTTTATCTGATTCACTTAAATTCTGTGAATTTTTTTTATCTAATTCTTTTTCTGAAATAACTATAGTCAATTCTCCTTTAGGCTCATTTTTAAATAATTCTAATTTTTCCAAAGTTGATCTGGTATATTCCTCATAAAATTTAGAGATTTCTCTGCAAATTAATATTTTTCTATCCTTAAAATATTCCTTTAAATGTGGAATAATCTTATTAATTTTTTTTGGAGAGACAAAAAAAATTAAACAAAAGTTTAAATCTGATAACATTTCTAATTTTTCTTTGATCATTTTTTCCTTCTCAGGAAAAAAACCATAAAACAAATACTTTTCATCAAATCCACTGACAGACATCGCAGTTGTTACAGCTGAAGGACCAGGAAGTGGTATCACATCAATATTTTCCTTTAAGCACTCATTCACTAAAACAGCACCAGGATCTGAAATAGCAGGCGTTCCTGCATCAGAAATCATTGAAATGATTTTGTCATTTTTTAATAAATTAGTTATCTTAGATAGGTTTTTAACTTCATTAAACTTATGGTTTGAAATTAATTTTTTTTTTATTTCAAATTTATCTAATAATTTTTTTGAAACTCTTGTATCTTCACAAAGTATGAAGTCTGAATTTTTTAACAATTCTATTGCTCTAAAAGTAATATCTCCTAAATTTCCAATAGGTGTTGGTATCAAATATAACCCTTTTTTTAATTTATTATTATGTAATATAGGGTTTACCATAATTTAAACAGTATTAGAGTAATAGTAACATCAAATGAATAAATTTTTTATAATTCTTTTTTTATCTTTTTGTAATTTAATTTTTAGTATCAACTCTAGTTTTGCTGAAGAAAACAAAGTCAAGATTGGTTTATTAGTACCATTATCAGGGGATAATGCAGAAATAGGTAAACAGATTGTAAAAGCTACACGTTTAGCTCTAAAAGATATTAATTCTGATAAAATAGAAATATTTCCAAAAGATACACAATCCGACCCAAATAAAACGTTACGTTCTGCAATAGAATTAAGTCAAATTGGAATTAATTTAGTAATAGGTCCAGTTTTTTATGAAAACTTAGCTTATCTCGACGAAGTTAAAGAGGTAACTTTTTTATCTTTTACAAATAAAACTTTAGATCTTCCAAAAAATGTTATTAGTACAGGAATAAATTCTACCTCTCAACTAAACACTATTAAAAAATTTATTAAACTAAATGAAATTAAAAAATCAGTTATTTTAATACCAAATTTAAATTATGATTTAGAAATAAAGCAAGGAATTAAAAAATCAAAAATCAAAACCTTCAAACAATATTATTATGATATTGATCCTACAAAACTCACGAAACAAATTGAGAAAATAACAAATTATGAAATTCGTAAGCAAAACTTAATTGACGAAATAACCAGACTAGAGAATTCTGAAGATTTAAATAAAGAAAAAAAAATAAAAAATCTTGAAAAGAAATATACAATTGGAAATGTAAATTTTGACTCTGTTATAATTGCAGATTTTGATGAAAGTCTTAAAAGTGTTATTACCTCTTTACTATATACTGACGTTTCACCAAAAAATAAATATTTCATAACATTTAACCAATGGTTTGATGAAAGTTTACTAATAGAAACTGCTTCACAACCAATTTATTATCCATCGGTAAATAAAAAAAATTTAGACAATTTTAAAAAAAAATTTTTTAAACAGTTTGGTCAAAATCCTAACCATGTATCTTTACTAAGTTATGATTTAGTTGGTTTAATTTATTACCTTTCTCTAAAAACTGAAGTTGCAGAAATTAATAAGGCATTTAATGCCAAAAACTCGTTTAAAGGCAAAATTGGGATTTTTGATATAAAAGATAATAAAATTAACCATCGTTTAAATTTTTATAAAATTGAAGAAGGTTCACTTAAAGAAATTTTTTAATTTTTTTAAATGCTTGAAATCGATGATCCATTTTATATTTTTTTAAAGAAGAGATTTGACCAAAAGTATATTTTTTACCGATCGGGATAAATATTGGGTCATAACCAAAACCATTTTTGCCTTTTGGTTTTGGTGAAATAGTTCCTTCCACTTTGCCTCTTACACAAGTAATTTTTTTATCTAAAAAGTAAATTGAAAGAGCGCAGATAAATCTTGCTTTAATTACTTTGTTTTTCCAATTTTTATCCTTTTTATTTAATTCTCTATAGACTTTTTTTATAGCTTTATTAAAATCTGCATTTCTTCCACCCCATCTGGCAGAATAAATTCCTGGTGCTTTATCCAATAGATCTATTTCCAGACCAGAGTCGTCAGCAAGACAATGTAGATTAGTTTTTTTTGAGAAATATTTTGATTTGATTATTGAATTGTCTTCAAATGTTATCCCATTTTCTCTGGGACTTTTTAAATTGAAGTTAGATGTTGAGAAGGTTTTTGTATATTTTGGTAATAATGCTCTAATTTCTTTCAATTTTCCTTTGTTATTAGTGCCAACTAAAAGATTAGTAATTTTTTTCATATACACCTAGCAATTTCAAAATTTCTTACCATATATGCCGCTATGGATAAAGAACAAGAACCAAAAACTGATATCAATATTAACTCTTCAGATACCGAAAATGAGATTGATATTGATAAAGAAGAAAATCAAACTGATCTAAAGCCGGATAACAAAGTAGAAGAAGAAGAAAAAGAAATCAGTCCTGAGGAAAAAATAAAAGAACTAGAGGATAAATTAACAAGAACATTTGCTGAGATGGAAAATCAGCGAAGACGTTTTGAAAAAGAAAAGGATGAAGCATTTGATTATGGTGGCTTTACTTTTGCCAAAGAAGCTTTAAATTTAATAGATAATTTAGAACGATCAAAACTAATATTAGAGAGTGATGACAAACTAAAGGAAACTGAAGCTCTCAAAAAAACTATAGAGCACTTGGATATTATAAATAAAGATTTAATTTCTATTTTTACAAAAAATAATATTAAACCAATTGATAGTCTTAATAAAAAATTAAATCCAAATTTTCATCAAGCAATGATGGAAATAGAGGATGATGAAAAAGAACCTGGTACAATTGTTCAGGAAATACAAAAAGGTTTCATGATAAAAGATAGATTACTTAGACCGTCATTGGTTGGGGTTTCGAAAAAAACAGAAAAAAAAGAAGATAAAATTGAGGAAAATAAAGAAATTTAAACAAATAAAAGTATTTGTCTGAACTTGTAGAATTAAAATTAACACTTATATGAAAGATGGTAATTAAATTATGAGCAAAATTATTGGAATAGACCTTGGAACTACAAACTCATGTGTATCAATCATGGAGGGTAGTCAGCCTAAGGTTTTAGAAAATACAGAAGGCGCAAGAACAACTCCTTCTGTTGTAGCTTTTACAGATGATGGTGAAAAATTAGTAGGCCAACCGGCTAAAAGACAGGCCGTAACAAATCCAGAAAATACAATCTTTGCTGTAAAAAGGCTAATTGGAAGAAATTTTAAAGACTCCACGGTAAAAAAAGATATAGCAGCAGCACCATTTAAAATCGTTAATTCTGAAAAAGGTGATGCTTGGATTGAAGCAAAAGGTGAAAAATATTCACCTTCACAAATATCAGCTTTCATTCTTCAAAAAATGAAGGAAACAGCTGAAAAATATTTAGGACAAGAAGTAACAAAAGCAGTGATAACTGTTCCTGCTTACTTTAACGATGCTCAAAGACAAGCAACAAAAGATGCTGGTAAAATTGCTGGTCTAGAGGTTTTAAGAATTATAAACGAACCTACTGCTGCTTCATTAGCATATGGCCTCGATAAGAAAAATGAAAATAAAAAAATTGCTGTATACGATTTGGGTGGTGGAACTTTTGATGTATCCATTCTTGAGTTGGGCGATGGTGTTTTTGAAGTTAAGTCTACAAATGGTGATACATTTTTAGGTGGAGAAGATTTTGACAACACAATTGTTGATTATTTAGTTGGTGAGTTCAAAAAAGATAGTGGAATTGATTTAAGATCTGACAAGCTGGCTCTTCAAAGATTAAAAGAAGCTGCTGAAAAAGCGAAAATTGAACTTTCTTCAACTGAACAAACAGATATTAATTTACCATTTATAACGGCAGACAAAACTGGTCCAAAACATATTAATTTAAAAATGACTAGAGCAAAACTAGAAGCCCTTGTGGAAAATTTAATAGCTAGAACTTTGCCACCATGCAAAACAGCTTTAAAAGACGCTGGTATTACAGCAAATGAAATTGATGAAATTGTAATGGTTGGTGGAATGACTAGAATGCCAAAAGTACTTTCAGAGGTTAAAAACTTTTTTGGGAAAGATCCAAATAAAAGTGTTAATCCAGATGAAGTTGTAGCAATGGGTGCCGCCATTCAAGCAGGTGTACTTCAAGGTGATGTGAAGGATGTGTTGCTTTTAGATGTAACCCCACTTTCTCTTGGTATTGAAACGCTAGGTGGAGTTTCAACAAAATTAATCGAAAAAAATACAACTATTCCAACAAAAAAAAGTCAGGTTTTTTCAACAGCTGAAGATAGCCAACCCGCAGTATCTATTAGAGTTCTTCAGGGTGAAAGAGAAATGGCAACTGATAACAAGATGTTAGGAAATTTTGAATTAGTTGGTATCGCTCCTGCACCCAGAGGAGTTCCTCAAATTGAAGTAACCTTTGATATTGATGCAAATGGAATAGTTAGTGTTTCAGCTAAAGATAAAGGAACTGGTAAAGAACAGAAAATTCAAATTCAAGCCTCTGGTGGTTTAAGTGATGAAGAAATTGAAAAAATGGTTAAAGATGCTGAGGCTAATAAAGATGAAGATAAAAAGAAAAGAGAGTCGGTAGATGTTAGAAACCAATCTGATACTTTAATTCATTCAACTGAAAAAACCCTCAAAGAACATGGTGCTAAAATTTCAGATACTGAGAAAAAAGCGATTGAAGATGCATCAACTGATTTAAAAGAAGCTCTAAAAGGAACTGATAATGAGGATATAAAAAAGAAAAATGAAACTTTAGTTCAGGCTTCAATGAAATTAGGAGAGGCTATTTATAAGTCTCAAGAAAAGAAACCAGATTCATCAAATGATGAAGAAAAAAAAGAAGACAATGTAGTTGATGCAGATTTTGAAGAGGTAAAAGAAGAAAATAAAGAAGAAAATAAAGAGGAAAATAAAGAAGAAGACAAAGAAAAAAGCGCTTAAATCTCTAAACAACTATCATTTTAGGATAACTTATGGCTAAAAGAGATTTTTATAATGTCCTAGGTGTTAACAAAAACGCAAGCCCTGAAGAATTAAAATCAGCATATAGAAAACTAGCAGTTAAACATCATCCCGATAAAAACCCTGGTGACAAAACTTCTGAAGATAAATTCAAAGAAGCCAGTGAAGCTTATGGAATTCTTTCTGATAAATCTAAGAAAGAAAATTATGATAGTTTTGGTCATGCTGCCTTTGAAAATGGTGGTGGCAGCCAAGGTGGAGGTTTTGGTGGAGCTGATTTTTCAGACATATTTGAAGACTTCTTTGGAGACTTTGGCGGCAGTAGGCAGAGTTCGAGAGGACGAAGCTCTAATAATAGAGGTTCAGATTTAAGGTATGATTTGTCAATTACTTTGGAAGAGGCTTACTCAGGTAAAAAACAAAATATACAATTTTCTACTTCAGAAAAATGTAATACTTGTAAAGGCAATGGATCTAAACCTGGGTCTAGTCCTGGTAAATGTACTTTTTGTGGTGGTAATGGAAGAGTGCGTTCAAACCAAGGTTTTTTTACTGTACAACAAACTTGTCCTCAATGTGCTGGAAGTGGAGAAGAAATAACTAACCCATGTTCAGATTGTAATGGCCAAGGAAATAAACAGACTTCTAAAAAAATATCTGTAACTATTCCTAAAGGTGTAGATGATGGAACAAGAATTAGACTTGTAGGAAAGGGTGAGGCAGGAAAAAGAGGTGGAACTACTGGTGATTTATATTTATTCATAAATGTAAAATCACATAAACTTTTTAAAAGATCAGACGAAAATTTATTTTTTGAATTTCCGATTTCAATAGCTGATGCTGCTCTTGGAACAACAATAGAAATACCAACCATAGATGGTAAAAAGGCAAAAATTAAAATACCCGATGGTACTCAAGATGGGAAACAATTTAGACTAAAAGGCAAAGGAATGCCGTTTATGCGTAGAGGTGATTTTGGAGATTTATATGTGCAAGTAAAAACTGAAGTTCCAGTATACTTAAACAAAGAACAAAAAGAATTATTAGAAAGATTTAGGAAAATAGAAAATGAAAAGTCTAACCCAAGTATTAAAGAGTTTTTTCAAAAAGCAAAAGATTTTTGGAAAAATTAACTTTAATTGATAATTGTTTGTAATAACTTTTACTAATGATAATATGGATCTCATCTTACCCTAAGAGTGGTAATACTTGGCTAAGATCTTTAATATCAAATTATTTTTTTTCAAAAGATGGGAATTTTAATTTTGAATTAATTAAACAAATAGACTCCTTCCCCAGCTCAAGATTTTTTAGAAATTATAAAGATAAATTTGAAAAACCAGAAGATACATCTAAGTATTGGATTAAAGAACAAGAGAAAATAAATTCATTAAATAAAATATTTTTTTTAAAAACTCACAATGCGTTATGTAAGATTAATGGTAATAAATTTACAGATCAAAATAATACTCTAGCTGCAATTTATTTAGTGCGAGATCCACGCAATGTAATTACTTCAATTGCTAATCATTACCAAATTACAACGCGAAATGCTTTTGATTTTATGAAAGATAAAAATAGAGGGATTATTGAAAGAGAGGGTAATAGATACACAGGATTTCAGCCATTATTTTCCTGGGATTTGCACTTAAAATCTTGGACCGAAAATACATTGTATCCTTCACTTATTATTAAATATGAGGATTTAATAATAGATACTGCCTCAGTATTTAAAAAAGTTTTAGAGTTTATAAAGAAAATATCAAACTCAAAAAATAATATTGATAAACAAAAATTGTTGAAATGTGTCGAAAATTGTAAGTTTTCAAATTTAAAAATGATGGAAAGAGAGAAAGGCTTCGATGAGTCAGTGGTTGATAAAAAAACAGGTGATAAAATTGCTTTTTTTAATCTAGGGGAAAAAAATAATTTCGAAGATATATTAGAAAAAGATTTAATTAATGAAATGAATGATTATTTCAAGTATCAATTAAAAAAATACAAATATATAATATAAATTCTTAATTAAAACTTTTAAAATTATATATTTTTTATATTTATAGAGAGAAAAAATATGATTGTTTGGATTGCTTCTTACCCTAAAAGTGGAAATACTTGGGTAAGGTCTTTTTTAACTTCTTACTATTTTTGTAAAGATGGGGTTTTTGATATCCAAAACTTAAATAAAATTCAAGATTATCCGAATAAACAATTCTTCAAAAGCGAAGTAAAAGAAGGGGAAATTCACAAACATTGGGAGCAATCTCAGAAAACTTTATGTGAACAAAAAGAAATAAGATTTTTGAAAACTCACAATTCATTAATTGAAGCATTTGGTAATAAATTTACTCATCCAAAATATTCATTAGGAGTTATCTATGTTGTGCGTGATCCAAGAAATATTATTACATCTATAAAAAATCACAATGATTTTCAAACATATGATGAAGCTTTGCAATTAATGCAAAATGATAATGCAATATTAACAGATTACAAGCATTTAAAAAATTATGCAAAAACAACCATTATGAATTCGTGGAAAATAAATTATCAATCGTGGTTAAATAATAACTTTTTTAGAAGACTTACCATTAGGTACGAAGACATGATAACTAATCCTCAGCAAACATTTAGGGATATTGTGGTATTTGTAAATACAATATGTAGATTTAACGATAACTTTGATTTAGATAAATTCGATAATGCAATTGAAACAACAAGCTTTAAAAATCTACAAAGTTTAGAAGAAGAAGGAAAGTTTTCTGAAAATGTTTACTCAAAACATGATAAAAGAAAAATTAAGTTTTTTTATCAAGGGCCAAATAATGATTGGAAGAAAAATTTAAATCAAGAATTAGCAGAAAAAATGAATAAATTTTATAAAGATGATTTGAAAAAATTTAATTATGAAAATTAAAATTTGATATGAAAAAAACTAATATTACCATAACCGGATGTATGGGCCGAATGGGCCAACAAATAATAAAGGCAGCTAAAAAAAATAAAAAATTTAAAATACAAAGTTTGACTGAAAATAAACTATTATTTAAAAAAATTGAGGGGATCAAACCTCAATTAAATACTTTTGATGCCTTTAAAAATACGGATGTGATAATAGATTTTACAATTCCTAAATGTACCCTCGAGGTATTAAAAATTGCTTCAAAACTCAATAAACGAGTAGTTATTGGAACAACCGGATTTACCAAGAAAGAAGAGAGCGTAATTAAATCTTATTCTAAAAAAATCTCAATATTAAAAGCAGGTAATATGAGTTTAGGAGTAAATCTTTTAATGTATTTGACTGAAGTAGCCTCCAGAACTCTTGGAGATAAGTATTTGAGTAAAATTTTTGAAGTTCACCATAAATATAAAAAAGATTACCCCTCTGGGACTGCCTTAATGCTTGGAAAAGGAATTGCAGATGGAAAAAATAAAAATTTATATAATTTAATTGGAAAAAAATTTTTAAATAAAAAATCTTTTCCCTACGGAAAAAAAATTAATTTTAATTCTGCAAGAAAAGGTGAAATTATTGGTGAACATGAAATTAAATTTTCAAACAAAAAAGAAATTATTACTTTAAATCATGAGGCGTTTGATAGAGCCCTATACTCTGAAGGTGCTTTAACAGCTGTTGAATGGTTAGTAAAAAAGAAACCTGGATTATATTCAATGAGAGATTTGCTTGATTTTTCATAATGAATGAAAAAGAAAAAGCAAAGAAAATAATCAAAATTTTAAATAAGATATATCCTAAAGTTCTTGTTCCACTTAAATATAAAAATATTTTTACTCTCTTAATATCAGTTTTACTATCTGCTCAATGTACTGATGTTAATGTCAACAATGTAACAAGGAATATATACCCCAAGTACCATAAGCCTGAACACTTTGTAAAATTGGGAAGAAAAAGAATTGAAAGATTAATTAGAAAAATTGGAATTTTTAGAATTAAAGCAAAAAGCATTTACTTCATGTCAAAGCAAATTTTAGAAATACATGATGGAAAAGTTCCAAGAACTTTTGAAGAACTTGAAAAATTGCCTGGCGTAGGTCATAAAACAGCAAGTGTGGTTATGTCTCAAGGATTTGGATACCCTGCTTTTGCAGTGGACACACATATTCACAGACTTGCTCAACGTTGGGGTCTCACAAATGGGAAAAATGTTGTCCAAACAGAAAAAGATTTAAAGAAAATATTTCCTAAAAAAACCTGGTCCAAACTTCATCTTCAAATAATTTTCTATGGAAGAGAATATTGTAAAGCTCGCGAGTGTTATGGTTTAACTTGTAAAATATGTACTACTTGTTATCCTAAAAGAAAAAAATCTTTAATTACAAAAAAAGCTTAATATGAAAATTTTAGGAATTGGTAACGCGATTGTTGATGTTCTTTGTAGAGTGGATGATGAATTTTTAATCAAAAATTCTTTAACAAAAAGTACGATGAAGCTTATAAATGAAACAGAGTTTCAAAATTTACTTACAAAACTTTCAATTGAAGAAACAATCTCTGGTGGTTCAGTTGCAAATTCTATCGTGGGTTTGTCTCAATTAGGTAATGAGGTTGCTTTTATTGGGAAAGTTAAAGATGATGACCTAGGTCAAAAATACGAAGCAGGTTTAAAAAAAGAAAATGTCAATTATTTATATTTAAAAAAAAATGAACCTATTTCCACAGGCAGTTGTTTAATCTTAATTACACCAGACTCTGAAAGAACTATGTGTACTTTTTTAGGAACTGCAGGAAAAATTAATGACCATGACATTGATGCAGATTATATTAAAAAAGCTGAAATAACTTTTTTAGAAGGATATTTGTGGGACGAGGGAGAACCAAGAAAAGCTTTCGATAAAGCTATAAATAATTCAAACAAAGTTGCAATGTCGTTATCTGACCTATTTTGTGTAGAAAGACATAAAGATCAATTTTTAGAACTAGTAAGAAATAAACTAGATATAATTTTTGCTAATGAACAAGAAATATTATCACTGATAAACAGTCAATCATTTGATGATGCTATAACTTTTAGTAAAGATTTAAATAAGAATATTGTAATTACCCGAGGTGAAAAAGGTGCTGTTGCAATAAATCAAGGAGAAGTAGTTGAGTGTGCTGCTAAAAAAAATCTTAAAGTAACTGACCTTACAGGAGCTGGAGACTTATTTGCAGCTGGTTATTTGCATGGTGTAATTAATAATATGAGTACCCAAGATAGTTTAAGTAAAGGAACAGAATTATCTTCGAAAATTATTCAAAAAATCGGAGCAAGAATTTAAGTTTTTTTTGTTCTTTTAAAGCTACCTTTTCCCTTTTTAGGTTTTATTATTTTAGGTTCAAATTTTTTTGTGTATAGATTTTTAATTATAGGATTTTTTTTATTTAATTTGGTAACCATTTTTTTCACTAATTATAAAATTTTGATCTTTAAAAGTTTTAGAAATTTTTTTTCTAAGTCTATAAATGTGTGTCTCAACCGTGTGGGTTTCAACATCTGATTGATATTGCCATACATTTTTTTCTAATTCCTCTATATTTACCGGCTTATTTTTTTCTGATAAATAAATTATTGTATTAACTTCTTTTTCAGTCAATTTAAGTTTTGCATCTTTAAATAACATTTCTCTAGAGTTTAAATCAATAATATAGTTATTAATACTTACTTTTGATTGATCACTAAAATTGTTTTTCATAAACTCAACATTAATATTTTCTATTAACTTAAAAATTTTTATTGGTTGAAAATTGAATATAAATTGATAATCAACGTAAGAGATTTTTTTCTTCGATATTACAAGATAATTTTTTAAATCTTTAACTTTATTTCTTAAAAATTCCTCATTCTCTGCTTCAATTAAATTAAGGTTGAGATCTTGATCGAGTTCACTTAAAATTTGATATAAAGTAGGAAATTGGTAAATTATTAAATTCTGAATATTCATACAAAATTATAATATGACAATTATATTAGAAAATAAACATACTCTTAAAATTAAAGAATTTTATTTTAAATGCTGCATAGGTAAAGGTGGTTTATCTAATAAAAAAATTGAAGGTGACAAAACAACACCAATAGGAACATTTGGAATTGAAAAATTATTTTTTAGGAAAGACCGTGTAAAAAAACCACAAACTTCCATAAAGTGTAAAAAAATAATCAAAAATATGGGTTGGTGTGATGACATTAATTTTCCAAAAAAATATAATCGATTGATTAAAGTTGGGGATAAAATTAAACACGAAAAATTAAGACGAAAAGATTACAAATATGATTTGTTAATCCCAATAAAATATAATTTTAAAAGTCCTGTTGTTGGATTGGGAAGTTGTATTTTTATTCATTTGACAAAAAATTACAAACCTACGGCTGGATGCATCGCATTAAGTAAAAAAGATTTTCTTATAATTTTAAAATTAATTAATAAAAAAACTAAGATTAAAATACTTTAAAATCTTTGTCCAAAAATGCTCGAGCCAATTCTTAAATAAGTAGCGTTGCTTTGAACCGCCTCTAAATAATCAGAGGACATGCCCATACTTAGCTCTGTAAAATTATAAGTTTTATTTAATTTGTTCATTTCTTTAAAATAAATCACAGTGTTAAGCTTTGCTGGAGGTATACACATAAAGCCGACAACAGTTAATTCAAGTTTTATACAATAGCTTAGCAAGTTGTTAATTTCATTTTTATTAATTCCAGATTTTTGATTTTCATCACCAATATTAACCTGTATAAAAATTTTAATTTTTCTATGAACTTTTAATTGTTCGTCTGCAATTTTTTTAGCTAATTTTTCACTATCAACTGAATGAATATAATCAAATAATTTAACTGCAAACTTAACTTTATTAGTTTGTAGTCTTCCAATCATATGAAGTTGAATATTAGGTTTTTTTTCCTTTATTTCAGTCCATTTATCAACTGCTTCTTGAACTTTATTCTCTCCATAATCTAAATGACCATGCTCTATCAATGGTAGAATTTTATCTATTTTAAAAGTCTTGGATACTGCAATAATTTTTGGTAAGTTTTTATAATTTAGAATACTTTGTTCAATTTCAATTTTTTTTTGAATATCGATTAAATTTTTAACTACATTATGCATTTTTCCTCTTATTATTATCTTACAGATAAATTTGATGCAAAAGAAATAAATAAACTTGATAAAAAAACAATAATTATTTACAGAAATTATAAAGAAAACTTGAAAGATATAAGTTTATTAAAAGAGTTTAAAAAATTTTGTAAAAAAAAAAATTTAAAACTTATTCTGTCTAATAACATTAAATTAGCGTTAAATTTAAACTTGGATGGCGCTTATATACCTTCATTTAACAAATCTATGTCCCACTTGAATTATTCAATGCATAGGAACTTTATAACTATTGGATCTGCACATAACATCAAAGAAATTAGGATTAAAGAACGTCAAGAAGTAGATCAAATAGTTTTATCTTCATTATTCAAAAAAAATAAAAATTATTTAGGATTATATCGTTTTAAAACACTTAAAAATTTAACAAAAAAAAATGTTATTGTGCTAGGAGGAATTACAAAAAAAAATCAAAAAAAAATTAAACTGGTAAATTGTGATAGTTTTGCTGGAATATCTTATTTCAAAAAAAAAGCCCCCACAAACTAATGTAGGGGCTTTAAATTTAATTTTTAAATTATTGCTTATTAGAATGCAAAAGCGATATTTAACATAGTAACTTCAGCATCAGAATTAGCAGTTCCACCAGCACTTTCTACTTCATTGAAACCACCACCAACTGTGATTGATCCCATTGTGTAAGATGCACTCAAACCAGTGTTAACTTCATCATCAGCAGCTGAAGCGATTTCTACTTTTTGTCTACCAAGAGAAACAGAGAAGTTTTCATTCACTGCGAACGATGCACCTATGTGCATTGCTTCTTGATCTGCAGTAGTAGCTAGATCATAATTGATGTCTGTTCTTTGAACAGCAGCAGTTATGCTACCCATAGTATACTTAAGACCAATAGTATCATGTGTAGCCATATCACCATCATCAAATCTACCAGCTACCATAGTTACATCATCCATAGCGTATGAAAGACCAATAGATGATTCCGCAGCATTAGCCGCCGCAGTACTGTTAATTTGATTGTAACCTAAACTTACAGTTAAATCACTAATAGTATTTTTGTAACCCCACATACTTGCAGTACTTCTTCCACCAATACCAGCAGCAATACCGTTGTCTACTGCGTTAGTGTTTTCGTATACAGCTGTGTAAGCTGTAGGTACGATATCTTTTACCATATCAACACCACCAGCATTTACTGAATTACCAGAGAAAGTTAAATCTCCCATACCATCACCTAAACCTAAAGTTAGTTTATAGTCATCGTAGTTACCACCGTCTAACTCGTAGCTTACGCCAACAGTCATACCGTTATCTAGATCTCCACCACCAGAAAATGTAACACTATCACCCATAGACCACGGGTTTACATTTGAGTTGGTGCTAAGACCACTGTAGTTTAACGACGCCGAACCACTTACACTCATCTCACCAGCAAACGCTGAAGAAGCTACAAGTGTAGTAGCAAGAGCAGTCAAACCTACTTTTTTTAGTTTGTTCATATTAGTACTCCTAATTGTTAATAATTAATTATAAACGGGATCAAACTATCAAAGAATTTTGATTATTAAGCTTTTAAGTTAATATTATATGTTTTTTTTCTTTTAGTGTGATAATTTTATCACGTTATTTTTACTGTTAGAAATATGTTTAAAAATGTATGTAAAAGTATTAATTCATACTATTTTTATGTCACTATATATGCGAATTATCATTTAATCTATGAAAATTATTACTGTAGCAATTTCTGTCATTTGTTTATTATTTCTAACAGGCTGCGATGCCTTAAAGTATAAAAAAGTTAGCGCTAAAGAATTTCCCGCAGATCCAAAACTAAGAACAAAAAAGAACATGGAAGAAGGACGGGGATTTAGAATTATGGGTGGCAATAATGGAGGAACAACTTATTCATTTGCTACGTCAAACCCTTTATGGCGCGCTACATTAGACTCTCTAGATTTTATGCCTTTGGTATCAGCAAATTATAGCGGAGGTATAGTTGTTACAGATTGGTACACTGAAAATAGCACCCCACAAGAATCTATAAAAATATCAGTAAGATTTTTAACAAACGAAATTAGATCTGACGCTTTGGATGTTAATATCTTTTATAAAGAATGTTCTAAAGATTTAACGAACTGTAAAGTATCTCAAAAAAATAACGAACTAGTTTCTGAAATTACATTAAGCATTCTTAAAAAAGCAAGTCAGTATGAAAAGGAAAGGATTAATAAATATAAAAAAGAGAACCCTTATGAAGTTTCTTCTCCCACAAAACAAAGAGACCTACCTAAAAAAAAATAGTTTAGTTTAATAAACTCTTAGACCATGGATAGATATAATTTTAATTCCGTCGAAAAAAAATGGCAAAAACATTGGAATGACAATAATGTTTTTAAATCTGAAATAAATCAAAATAAAAAAAAATTTTATTGTTTAGAAATGTTCCCCTACCCGTCGGGGAAAATTCATATGGGTCATGTTAGAAATTATACAATAGGAGACGTTTTATCCCGGCATAAAACTCTTGAAGGTTTTAATGTTTTACATCCAATGGGATGGGACTCTTTTGGAATGCCAGCAGAAAATGCAGCGAAACAAAATAATTTAAATCCAAAAGTTTGGACTGAAAACAACATTAAAATAATGAAATCCCAATTAAAGCTGTTGGGATTATCTATAGATTGGGATAGAGAAATTTCTACTTGTTCACCGGACTATTACAAACATCAACAAAAATTATTCTTAGACCTTTATGACAAAGGTTTGGTTTATAGAAAAGAAAGCTATGTAAATTGGGATCCTGAAGACCAAACAGTTCTTGCGAACGAACAGGTAATTGATGGTAAAGGTTGGAGGTCAGGTGCAACAGTTGAGAGAAAAAAATTAAATCAATGGTTTTTTAAAATTTCTTATTTCTCTGAAGAATTACTTGCTGATTTATCTTCTTTAAATGAGTGGCCTGAAAAAGTGAAAACCATGCAAAAAAATTGGATAGGAAAATCTTACGGATGTGAAATAGATTTTAAAATTGAAGGCTCTAAAGAAATTGACTCAATTCAATGTTACACGACAAGACCTGACACACTTTTTGGTTTCTCTTTTTTAGCTTTATCTGTCGATCACCCGGTTTCTAAATATTATGAAATTAATAAAGATTTTCAAGAATTTAAGAAAGAATGTTCTAAAACCGGAACTACAGAAGAATCAATAGCGAATGCAACAAAGATTGGTTTTAAAACAAATCTATTAGCTGTCAACCCCTTGAACCCGGAACTTAAAGTTCCTGTTTATTTTGCAAATTTTGTTTTAATGGATTATGGTTTTGGAGCAGTGTTTGGTTGCCCAGCACATGATCAGAGAGATTTTGATTTTGCAAAGAAATACAATCTTGAAATCAAATCAGTCGTTAAACCAATTGATCAAAATGATAATTTTAATGTTCAAAATGAAGCTTATTCTGGTCCTGGAATATTAATAAATTCAGAATTTTTAAATGGTCTTAAGGTGCCTAATGAATCAATTAATCAAACAATAAAGTTTTTAGAAGAAAAAAAATTAGGGAAAAGAAAAACAAATTATAGGCTTAAAGATTGGGGTATTTCTCGACAAAGATATTGGGGCTGCCCAATACCAATTGCATACGATGAAGATAATAACATTATAAAAATACCTGAAAATGAATTACCAGTAAAACTTCCTGACAATATTAATATAAATACTATCGGAAACCCACTAGACACTCATCAAAAATGGAAAAAAATAACTATAAATGGAAAAAAGTGTAATAGGGAAACTGACACACTTGATACTTTTGTAGACTCATCTTGGTATTATTTAAGATTTTGTTCTTCTCCAGATAAATCAAAACCTTTTAATAAGTCAGATATTGATTATTGGATGCCTGTTGATCAGTATATTGGTGGAGTAGAACATGCAATTCTTCATCTTTTATATTCTAGATTTTTTATGCGGGCATTAGGTTTAGATAATAAAGAAATAAATATAACAGAACCGTTTAAAGGCTTGTTTACTCAAGGAATGGTTTGTCACGAAACCTACAAAGATGAAAATAATAAATGGATAAGTCCTGAAGAAATATTTTCTGAAAATGGAAAAGATTTTTTTGAAAAAAAAGATAAAAGTAAAAAAGTTAAAGTTGGTACTTCAGAGTCAATGTCAAAATCAAAAAAAAACACTATTGATCCACAAGATATTATCAAAGAATATGGTGCAGATGCTGTAAGATTTTTTATTCTTGCAGATAGTCCACCTGAAAGAGATGTGCAGTGGTCAGATGAAGGAATGAAATCTTCATATAAATTTATACAAAAATTTTGGGTTTTAAATGAACAAATTTTAAAATTATGTAAAAATAATTCCGAAAATTATAATGCAGAACTAGATATTTTTACAAACCAAGCACTAAATAAGATAAATCAAGCTCTAGAAAAATTTAGATATAATGTGATTATTGCAACTTTCCATGAAATCTACTCTTATTTTAAAAAAATAGTTGAAAATAAAAACGATTTTACAAATTTAAAAAACAATTTTGAAAAAATGATTTTAATCATGATGCCAGTTATTCCACATCTGGCAAATGAGTGCCTAGAAAAATTAAATAATAATAATTATGAGAATAATAAATGGCCAAATGTTGAAAAAAAATATTTACTCAAAGAAACCAATGATATTGTAATCCAGGTAAATGGGAAAAAAAGAGGTATAATTTCAGCTGAAAAGGAAGCCACTGAAAATGATATTACTGATCAAATTAAAAATAAGCAATTAATTGACAAGTATCTTATTACTGGAAAGCTAATAAAAACAATATACGTTAAAAATAGACTTATAAATTATATAATTAAATAATGAAAAAAATTTTATTAATTTTTATTTTTCTTTTATCTCAATGCGGTTATCAGCCAATTTTTGTAAGCGAAAATATAAATAATATGGAATTTTACAAGATCACTCATAATGGTGATGCTGAAATTAATAGAAAAATACTTGGATCACTTTCTTTTAAAGAAAATAAACTTAAAAATACATTAAATAGTTTATTAATTAATAGTTCATTTGAAGTTATTGAAACTTCAAAAAATTCCAAAGGGCAGGTTGAGTCTTATAAATCAAAAATTTTCTTGAACTTAATAATAAGTAATAAAAAAGAGACAATTACTGACAAAAATTTTGTGAAAGAATTTTCTTATAACGTTAAAAAAAATAAATTTGAATTAGTTCGATATCAAAATAAAGTTAAAGACAACCTTATAGATAAAATTATAGAAGATATAATCTTATATATAAGTTTATAAAATGATTGTTAAATTTTTTGATTTAAAAAAAAACTTAAAAAATAATATAAATTTTTATTTATTATACGGATCCAACAGCGGTTTAATCGAAGAAACCATAAATAATACTTTAAAACCTAATTTATCAATTAACATATTTAATTATGATGAGAGTGAAATCCTTTCTAACACGGATGAATTTAAAGATGGAATTTTTAACAAATCATTTTTTGATAAAGATAAATTAATCATAATAAACAGAGCTACAGATAAAATTTTACATATTATTGAAGAGATAATTGATAAAGATATAAAAGATTTAAAATTTATTATAAAATCTGGAGTTTTGGAAAAGAAGTCAAAATTTAGAAAATTTTTTGAAGCCAGTAAGAGTGTAATTATAATCCCATTTTATGAAGACAACTACCAATCACTAACATCAATTGCTCAGATATTTTTTAGAGAAAAAAAAATTGGTATATCGGCCCAAAATATAAACTATATTGCTGAAAGAGCTAAAGGAAATAGAATAAATTTAAAAAATGAATTAGAAAAAATCGAAAATTATTGTCAAAAAAAAAAATCAATTGAATTTAGTGAAATAACAAAACTTACAAACTTATCAGAAAACTACGATATCTCAGAATTGGTTAATCAATGTATAGCTCAAAATAAGAGAAAAACTTTACACATACTCAATGAAAATAATTCTGTATTTGAGGATAATATTTTAATTCTTAGAACTTTTTTATATAAATTAAAAAGGTTAAAAAAATTAAAAAATCAATTAGAAATCACAAATAATGTTGATACTGCGATATCCTCTTACAAACCACCAATTTTTTGGATGGAAAAAGATTTAATTAAACAACAATTAAAAATTTGGTCTTTGTCTAAAATAAAATTGCTGATCACACAAGTGAATGATTTAGAGCTTCTTGTTAAAAAAAATTCAGAAGTATCGATTTGTATTATGAATAATTTTATTTTGGAAAATTTAGTACTAACTAGTAATTAGATTTCAAGATTTCAATTATTTTGGTTAGTTGATCTATTTCTTTATAAACCAATGTAATTGTCCCCTTATTTCTTTTGTTGTTTCTTATAAAAACATTCAAGCCTATCTTCTCAGATATTGAATTTTCTAAATCTTTTATATTTGAATCTTTTAAATTCCTTGTTTTTTGTCTTTTATTTTTGAAAATTTTAACATAATTTTCTGATTGTCTTACTGAAAGTTTCTTTTCTACAATCGTATTTGCAACAAAAATTGCATTTTCTAAACCAACTAAAATTTTTGCATGACCTGCTGTAAGCTTTTTATTTTCTATTAATTTAATTATTTCATCTGGCAGAGTTAAAAGTCTTAAACAATTGGTTATGTGACTTCTGCTTTTGCCGATAAATTTTGATACTTTTTCCTGATCATATGAAAATTCTTTTATTAAACGCTTATAACCTTGAGCTTCTTCTAGTGGATTTAAATCATGTCTTTGAACATTTTCAACAATTGCGAATTCTAGAGACTTTAAATCATCGGCCTCAGTGATAACGACTGGAACATTATGTAGACCTGCTCTTTGGGCTGCAAGCCACCTTCTCTCTCCTGCGATTATTTCAAATTTTGATTTTTCATCATTAGATCTTCTTACAATAATTGGTTGGATAATTCCTCTTTCTTTAATGGAGTTTTCTAGATCATTTAAATTTTCTTCATCAAAAATTTTTCGTGGTTGGAACTTGTTAGGAACTAAGTCACCCACAGGTAATTGGTTTTCATTAGTTGTAATTTTTGCTTCACCAATTAATGATGACAAACCTCGGCCAAGTCCTTTTTTAATTTTATTTGATTCCATTAGGCAGCACTTCCCATGGTTTTTTCTTGGTTGATGAATTCATCTGTGAAATTTAAATATGATTTACTACCCAGACAAGATTTATCATAAACTAGTACAGGCATGCCGTGCGAGGGAGCTTCAGAAATTCTTACGTTTCTTGGGATAACAGTTGAATAAACTTTTTCATTAAAATGATCTCTTGCTTCTTTTTCAACTTGAGATGATAATTTATTCCTTTTATCGTACATTGTTAGAAGTATTCCTCTAATTTCTAAGTCTGAATTTAAGTTAACTTTTATCCTCTCTACCGTCTTCATTAATTGTGTTAATCCCTCAAGCGCAAAGAATTCAGTCTGTAAAGGTACCAATAATGAATGGGATGTCACGAGAGCCATTACGGTCAACAAATTCAATGATGGTGGACAATCAATCAAAATATAATCATAAGATCCACTAGAACTGTTTAAATATGGTGTTAATTTTTGCTTTAATATGAAAGCTCTATTACTATCATCTGCTGTTTCCACCTCTAAGCCTGATAGATCTACATTGGATGTGATGATATCCAAATTATTGAATTGAGTTTTTTTAATTACGTCTGAAATTTCTTTAGTACCATTCAGCACTCCATAAATAGTCTCACTTGAGCTCTCCATGTTTGATAGTCCAAGCCCTGTTGTTGCGTTTCCCTGCGGATCTAAATCTATGACTAGAATCTTTTTATTCATTTCTGATAAACCTGCCGCAAGATTAATTACCGTTGTAGTTTTCCCAACCCCACCCTTTTGATTTATAACAGAAATAATTTGCATTTAGTTTTTTGTCATTTTTTTTTTAATACTCTTAATATTTAATAAAAATGAATCTTCATTAGTTAAGCTTTTTTTTTCAGTATATTCTAGATCCCAATCTTCTAAAGAATTTTCAAAAATTTTTTTCCCATTCTTGCCCATAAACATAACTAAATTTTTGTAGCTTAGAAAGTTCTCATAGACTAAATCTAAGACTACTGGCATCGGCTTAAATGCTCTAGACATTATTGTTCCTGTTTCTAATCTTTTTAATGCAAAAATATCTTTTTGAAATATTTCTGTTTTTAATTTTAATTTTTCAGATACTTCTCTTAAAAAAACACTTTTGTGATGACTTTTCTCATATAAATTTATTTTCATGTCTTTTTTCATTTTTTTTAGTATAATTGCTATAATAATACCGGGCATCCCTCCTCCGGTACCTAAATCTGTAGTTGAATTACAATTTAAATCAATAAAATCAATAATTTGCGCAGAATCTATGATATGTCGGTTTCTAATTACGTCATTTTTTGCACTTTCTTTACTTATTATATTAATTTCTTTATTTTTTTCAATTATCATCGATATAAATATTTCAAAATCTATATATGTTTCACGTGAAACGTTTAAACTGTTAAGTCTAGAATATGTGTTTAAAATTTCTTCTTCCATTAAGCTATAAGCTTAATAGACTTTCTTTTTACGTGTGACAACAAAATATATACAGCCGCTGGAGTTATTCCGTCGATTCTAAGTGCTTGACCCATCGTTTTGGGTTTTATCTCTTTAAACTTAGCTTTAACCTCGCTAGATAACCCTGAAAGATTATCATAATTGACTTTATCTGGGATTATTAAATTTTCATCTCTTTTGAAGGCTAAAATATCAGCTTTTTGTTTTTTTAAATATCCACTATAATGAGCATTTATCTCTATTTGCTCATCTATTTCCTTATTAAAAAAAGGTATATCTGGCCACAATTCTCTAATTTTTTTCATACTAACGCCTTTTTGTGCTAAAATTTCGTTTGATGATCGTAAAACTCCATCTTTGGCAATTTTAATACCAAAATCTTGTGCTTTTGATGGGGAAATATTTGATTTATCCATTTTCATGGTGATTTCTGTAAGTTTTTTATGCTTTTCCAGATATAAATCTTTTCTTTCCGCACAAACTAGACCAATGGAAATACCTTTTGCAGTTAGTCTTTGATCAGCATTGTCTGCTCTTAAACTTAACCTGTATTCAGCTCTTGATGTAAACATTCTATAAGGTTCAGCCACTCCTTTTGTAACAAGGTCATCTATCATGACCCCAATGTAGGCATCTGACCTATCAAGTATAAATGGCTCAGATTGTTTAAATGACAATGCAGCATTTATTCCGGCTATAAGTCCTTGGGCAGCAGCTTCCTCATATCCAGTTGTTCCATTAATTTGCCCGGCAAGATATAAATTATCAATTTTCTTAGTTTCGAGGGTTAAGAATAGCTCTCTTGGATCTATATAATCATATTCTATAGCATAACCTGGTCTAATTATTTTTACATTTTCTAAACCTTTGATATTATTACATATTTCTTGCTGAATTTCGCTTGGAAGTGATGTTGATATACCATTTGGGTATATTGTGTAATCATTTAAGCCCTCAGGCTCTAGCCAGACCTGATGTCTACTTTTTTCTGAAAATTTTACCACCTTATCCTCTATAGATGGACAGTATCTAGGCCCAACCCCCTTTATACTGCCGGAGTACATGGCGCTCTTAGATAAATTTTTTTCTATAATTTTATGGACCTTGTCATTAGTATAAGTCATTCGACATGAAACTTGTTTGTTAATACTTTTTTTAGTTAAGAAAGAAAAAAAATAAGGATCATGATCTGCAAACTGTTCTTCTAAATTATCATAATTAATTGTTCTTGAATCGAGCCTTGGGGGAGTTCCTGTTTTCAATCTCCCAATTTTAAAATCATATTTTTTTAATTGTTCGCTTAAACCAGTTGAGGGTTTCTCGTCATATCTTCCGGCTGGTGTTCTTTCGGCTCCTATATGTATCAAACCATTCAAAAATGTACCCGTTGTAAGTATTAACTTAGAGCATAGGACTTTTTTACCTTCTTTAGTTTCAAAGCCACTTATTGTATTTTTATCAAAAATAAACTTTACTACTGGGTCAGAAAAAACGCTTAAATTACAATAGTTTAGTAGTTTTTCTTGCATATATTTTCGATATAATGATCTATCTGATTGAGTTCTTGGTCCCCTTACTGCAGGTCCTCTACTTCTATTCAATAGCTTAAATTGTATACCTGACTTGTCCGCAACTTCACCCATAACACCATCAAGGGCATCTATCTCTCTCACTAAGTGACCTTTTCCCAAACCACCTATTGCAGGATTGCATGACATTTCTCCGATTGTTTCTATTTTGTGAGTGAACAAGGCAGTGTTAACGCCTAGGCGCGCAGAAGCCGCGGCAGCTTCACAGCCCGCATGACCACCTCCTATTACCACAACATCAAAAGATAAATCTTTTCTCATTAACTAAATTTATAGCTGATATAAAATTTTACAAGATTAGAGTCGGAAATAATAAAAATGAATTAAAACTTTGTTATAGAAAAAAATTATTAAAATAATCGCTAATCCTTAAAAAAAAGCACTAATTATTAAAAATAAGTGTTTGTTATCAACGAAAACGTCAAAAATTAAGCATAAAAACCCGTAAAAATAGCTTTTTTATATCAGAAAAAAATTCTTGATAATGTTGGCTTATTTAAACAAGAACTGATCAAGCAAATAATATTATTTATTTTCCAATACAAAAATCATTAAAGATAGTACCTAGGATTTCTTCGACATCCACTGTTCCAACAATCATACCGAGAGATCTTGTGGCTAATCTTAAATCTTCTGCGGCTTTATCAAAATCTTCAATTTCATTTTTTTTGTCAAAGTTTTGAAGATGCTTTAAACATTGTTGAAGATGATTTCTATGTCTCTCTCTAGTAATTAAAATATCATCACTCACTATAAATTTATTTTTTAAATTATTTTTTATTTTGAAAATTAGTTCATCAATGTTTTTGTTTTCTTTAATCGAAATTAATACATGGTCTAATTTTTTGATTTCTGGATTAATTTCTCCGTCTATAAGGTCAGATTTATTAAAGACTAAGATCGCATTTTCATCAAGCAAACCCTTCAAAACACCAGTAAAATCTGACGTTTTTGCATCAACAACAATGAGCTTTAAGTCTGCATCTTCTGCTCTACTTAAAGATAGTTTAATACCCTTTTTTTCAATTTCATTTTTAGATTCTCTTATACCTGCAGTATCAGAAATTATTACTGGGTAACCGTCAATATTCAGGTGTGTTTCTATTACATCTCTTGTTGTGCCTGCTATCTCAGAAACTATTGCAACATCTCTTTTTGACAAATGGTTCAGTAGACTAGACTTACCTGCATTAGTGGGTCCAAGAATTGCGATCTTAAAACCTTCCCTGATCCTTTCTCCAATTTTTTGATCATCTAAAATCTTTTCAATACTTCTTAAAACTACATCGGAATTTTTTTTAATTTCCTTCAAAATATCATTTGGCAAATCTTCATCGGGGAAATCTATCTTGGCCTCAACATGAGATAAAATTTTTAAGAGTTTTTCTCTTAGAAAATTAAATTGGTCAGCCGTTTTGCCATTCATAATTTTAACTGCTTGTCGCCTTTGTATTTCAGTTTCTGCAGAAATTAAATCAGCTATACTTTCTGCCTTGAGTAAATTTATTTTTCCATTTTGGAATGCAAGTTTTGTAAATTCTCCAGCCTCTGCTAAGCGACAATTTTTAACTTTAGAAATTGAATTATGTATAGCTTCTATTACAGCCTTACCACCATGAACATGTATCTCAGCCATATCCTCCCCTGTGTAGCTCTTCGGGCCAGGAAACCATATAATAATCCCTTCATCTATCAGCTCAGAAGTGTTGGCATTGTTTATTTTTCGGAGGGTTGCCATTCTCGGCTTAGGGAGATCTCTGCCTGTAAGAGATTTTATAACGGTTGATGCTTCAACGCCAGAAACTCTTATAATTGCAATTCCAGAAACCCCGGGACCAGTCGATAGAGCATAAATTGTCATGCTATTATTATAGCTTCTATTTTGATGATCTGTAAAACTTTAAATTAGTATGTATAGGTGAGATGGTAGGGCGATATTAAACTGGCTTATTCATTGAGCTAAAGAAATCAGCATTACTTTTTGTTTCTTTAAGTTTAGAGCTAATAAATTCAATTGCGTCCATAGTTCCCATTGGACTAATAATTCTTCTTAACACATTCATTTTTGAGAGGTCGTCTTTATTAAACAAAAGCTCTTCTCTTCTTGTTCCAGATTTAGTTATATCTATTGCCGGATAAATTCTTTTGTCAGCAATTTTTCTATCTAAAACAGTTTCACTATTTCCAGTTCCTTTAAATTCTTCAAAAATAACTTCATCCATTCTACTTCCAGTATCAATTAGAGCTGTTGATATAATAGTTAAAGATCCACCTTCTTCAATATTTCGTGCTGCACCAAAAAATCTCTTAGGTCTTTGAAGCGCATTAGCATCGACACCACCTGTTAAAACTTTACCTGAACTTGGTATTACAGCATTATATGCTCTGCCCAATCTTGTTATTGAGTCTAAAAGAATAACCACATCTTTTTTATTTTCGGTTAATCTTTTGGCTTTTTCAATTACCATTTCAGCAACAGCCACGTGTCTTGAGGCTGGCTCATCAAAAGTAGAGCTTATAACCTCACCCTTTACCGATCTTTGCATGTCAGTTACTTCCTCAGGTCTTTCATCAATTAACAGCACGATTAGAAAGCATTCCGGATAATTTTTGGCAATTGAGTTTGCTATACTTTGTAGGATCATTGTTTTTCCAGCTTTTGGTGGTGAAATTATTATTGATCTTTGGCCTTTCCCAATAGGACTAACAAGGTCTATTAATCTCGGAGTTAAATCTGGTTTTTTTTCTATCTTTGTCGTTTCTATTTCCATCACCAATTGTTTGTCTGGATATAGTGGTGTGAGATTTTCAAATGCTATTTTGTGTCTTGATTTTTCTGGTTCTTCAAAATTTATTTTGCTAACCTGTAGTAGGGCAAAATATCTTTCTCCTTCTTTAGGCGCCCTAACTGGTCCTTCAACTGTATCGCCGGTTCTTAATCCAAATTTTCTAATCTGACTTGGACTTACATAAATATCATCTGGTCCTGGTAAGTAGTTTGACTCCATTGCTCGTAAAAAACCAAAACCATCTTGTAATAATTGTAAAACACCAGCTCCAGTAATTTCCTCTTTTTCAGCAACCTTTTTTAAAATTGCAAAAAGAATTTCCTGTTTTCTTAAAGTGCTGGCATTTTCTATGCCAAGCTCCTCTGCTTGTGTAATAAGCTGCTCAGACGTTTTTAGTTTTAGTTCTTGTATATTCATTTTTTAAAGGGGATTAATAGAGACTTGTTAGACTTGTTTAATATATATGTATATTTTATATTTTCAACCCTAGATTGGCTTAAAAATCACAACAAACACTACTAAAATTAAGATGATTGTTGGCACTTCATTTAACCATCTGTAAAATTTGGATGTTTTTTTATTAATATCGTTTTTAAAGTTAACAAGAATGGCCCCAAGGTAAAAATGATAAAAAGTTAATAAAATTACTAAAATTAATTTTATCTGCAACCATTTTAAACTAAGATTTTCGAAACCAATAGTTGAGATTAAAACCAACCCAAATAACCAGCTTAAAATCATAGCAGGTGTCATAATAAAATTGAAAAGTTTTTTTTCCATTGTTTTAAACACTGCGCGGATTTCTTTGTTGTTCATGTTTTCAGAGTGGTAGACAAAAATTCTTGGCAAATATAGTAAACCAGCCATCCAAGAGATAACTGCTATTAAATGTAAACTTTTAAATAATAGATAACTAGTCATAATTTATGCACGGACATTTTTTGAAATTATTGGGACAGCGTATTTTGGGTGGGAAGAGGTTACCGCCAAAATTATTATTTTCTTTTTTTATAATCAACCCAGCCATTGCTTTTATAAAATCATTATTAATTCCTAGAGCTGGAACTCTGGTATAATTTTTACACCCGTTCTTATCTGCTATTTCTTTATATTCTATATCTAGCTCAACAAGTGTTTCCGAGTGTTCGGAAACAAAAGCTATTGGAACTAACACAATATGTTTTCCTAGTCTTGAATTTTCAATAATTATATCTTCTGTTGATGGACCAATCCACTTTAAAGGACCAACACGACTTTGATAACTTAAAATCCAATCTAAGTTTTCAATTTCTAAAGAGTCAACAATCTTATTAACCGATTGCTCAACTTGCCATTGGTAAGGATCTCCCTTTTCTATATTTTTTTGTGGTAAACCATGTGCGGAAAAAATTAATTTGTAATTTTTTAAATTATTAATTTTTTTTATTATCCCATTTTTATGCGCCAAAATAAAATTGGTGTCTGTTGGATAACAACAAATAGTGCTTGTCTTTGTTTTAAAGTTGTTTTTTTTACAAATATTTTTCCATTCTTTTATGGATGATCCAGATGTTGCCGCTGAGAATTGTGGGTAAAGGGGCATTAAAATAACCTCGTCTGGATTATAATTTTTAACATCTTTTATTACATTCTCTGCTCTTGGGTGCCAACACCTCATAACAACAAAACATTTGTATTCGGATAAATCGTCATCATCATTAAGTTTTATTTCAAGAGCCATGGATTGTTCTTCCGTTAATTTTAAGATTGGTGAAGAACCGCCGAGCTCCTGATAGATCTTTTTTGCAATTGGTGCTCTCCTGTTAGATATTAGCTTGGCTAACGGATATCTTAAAAATGTTGGTAAATTAAGAATTGCAGGATCGTTAAATAAATTAAATAAAAAAGGCTCCACACTCTCTAATTTGTCTGGACCACCTAGATTAAACAAGATTACGGCTTTTCTCATTTATAATCTTTTACAATATTCACCAAATATTCTACCATTTCTGGTTTTGTTTCGGGTAGCACGCCGTGCCCAAGATTAAAAATATAAGGATGATCTTTAAAAATATCTAAATATTTAGTTGCTGTTTTTTTAAGAGTCTCTTTATCTGAGAGTAATATTTTAGGGTCGAGCCCACCTTGGATTGGGATCTTTATATTTTTTAACGCCTCCTTAGGATCTATTTTGTAATCTATACTTACAGCATCAGGTTTTACAATTTCACAATATTCCTTATAGTTTTTGATTTCTCTTGGAAAACAGATAACAGGGGTATTTAAAGATTTAACGTAGTTAACTAAGTTTAGGGTAGGAGCATAGATATAGTTTGGTAAATCTTTTTCTTCTAGCAGACCCGCCCAACTATCGAATATTTGTATAACATTAGCCCCATTCTCTATTTGTTTTTTAATATGTATCTTTAAAAAGTTTTCTAAAGTTAATAAAATTCTATTTATTAAAAAATCATCTTTAAAAAAATCTTCTTTTAAACCTTTTTTGGGGGATTGTTGATTGATCATATAAACTAGTAATGTCCAAGGGGCACCAACAAACCCTATTGTGTTTTTATTTTTTACAAGACTATTGGTACTTACTTTTTTAATTGCTTTGTAGACAGGATAAATTTTTTTTACAAAATCTATTTCATCAATCTTAGAAATTTCTTTTATATTAATTTCTCCTAGCATTGGGCCAAAATTTTTTTTAAATTCAACTTTTTGATTTAGGGCAAACGGTAGCATTAAAATATCTGAAAAAATTATAGCAGCGTCTAGGTTAAATCTTTTTAAAGGTTGTAAAGTTATCTCTGATGATAAATTTTCATTTAAACATAAATTAATAAAATTTGGATTTAATTTTCTAATTTCTCTAAACTCAGGTAAATATCTACCAGCTTGTCTCATTATCCATATTGGATTGATAGTTGTATTTTTATTAATTATTACATTATGTAAAGGGGTCATATTAAAATAGTATATATAAATATAGTAGTAGTATTATGTAATGTGAATAATGATAACTACTTTTTATTTACATCACACTAACAGTTTATCAACATGCTAAAGTTAATAATATTGTTTAAAATGTAGCTTTCTAGCATTTTGTTATATTTGATGTATTATTTTATCAACCGGTTTAATATTGTTAATAAAAGCCTCATTTTACAGTAATATTTAAACAATATTTAATTTGAGTAATTTTATTAAAATTATACAAATTTATTAACAATTTATTCATGAATAATACATATCAAATTTATTTAGTCTCAGATTCTACTGGAGAAACTCTAGAAAGAATTTTTTTAGCGTTAAAAGCACAATTTAAAAATATTGAATATAAAATTCATTCTTATTCTTTCACTAGAACAGAAAATCAAATTTTAAAGATTTTAGGAGAAGCAAAAAAAAATAAAAATTCTGTAATTCTTTACACAATTGTAGATAATAATTTAGCAAAATATTTATCCAATGTAAGCGAGGGAAAAAAAATTCCCTGTTTTAGTGTATTGGGAAATCTAATTTTAAATTTTTCAAAAATTCTTAACCAAAAAGCATCCCACGAACATAGTGGGCAGCACGCCCTTAACGATGAATATTATGAAAGAATAGAGGCTATTCAATTTACAATGAACCATGATGATGGGAATTTGACCAACGATATAGATAAATCAGACATAGTATTAATCGGGGTAAGCAGAACAAGCAAAACCCCAACATCTATTTATTTGGCGAATAGGGGTTTTAAAACGTCCAACATACCACTCATAAATGAAAATTCTTTACCAAAAAAATTAAGAGACAACCCACAACTTACTTGTGTGGTGGGCTTAAGTACAGAGCCCGAAAGGCTGGTTGAAATAAGAAAAAATAGAATGAGTTCACTAAGAGAAACCGAAAATAAAGATTATACAAGCATTGAAAATATAAAAAAAGAAATTGCAGACGCTAAAGAAACTTTTCAAAAATATAGCTGGCCCTTCATTGATGTCACAAGAAAATCGGTTGAAGAAGCAGCAACTTCAATAATAAAAATTCACGAAATATATTTAAACAATGCTAAATAAAATTATTCTTGCATCAAAAAGCAAGGTTAGAAAAGAAATACTAGACAAAAACAACATAACAAATAGAGTTGAACCATCAAACGTCGATGAAGAAACGGTCAAAAGAAGTTTAATAAAAGAGAAAGCTACACCAGATATTATTTCTAAAAATTTAGCAGAACTAAAAGCCAACAAAGTAAGCCTAAAACAAGTTGACCAAATAGTTTTGGGTGCAGACAGTGTGATTGATTTAGATGGTGAGTTAATATCTAAGCCTAAAGATAGAAAAGAAGCTTTGTCTATTTTAAAAAAATTAAATGGAAAAAAACATTGTTTGGTTAGTTCGGTATGTATCTCAAAGAATGGCTCTATGATATGGAACTATACTGATAAGGCAACGTTAAAGATGAAAAATTTTTCTGACAATGATTTAAAATCATATTTATCTAAAATATCAGATGAAGCCTTGTTTGCCTACAATGTCTATCAAATCGAGGGTGAAGGCAGGAGATTATTTTCAGAAATAGAGGGAGATGAGAACACAATAATGGGCTTACCAATAAAACAGATTAAAGAGTATTTAAAGGTAATACAGTGAAAAAATATTTTGTAGTTGGAAATCCTATTGAGCACTCTCTTTCACCCAAACTACACAATTTTTGGATTAAAAATAATAGTATTGATGCAATCTACGAAAAAAAATTTTTAAGTAAAGATGGACTGAAAAATTTGATTTTAGAAGTTAAGAAAAAAAAAATACACGGGATAAATGTTACAGTTCCTTTTAAAAAAACTGTAATTCCGTATTTGGACCAACTGAGCACCGAGTCAAAAAATACTCAATCGGTTAATACCATTTATTTAAACAATAATAAAATAATTGGTCATAACACGGATATAGAAGGATTTGAAATGAGCATTAAGGAAACCAAATTAGATATTAAAAATAAAAAAGTATTAATAATAGGAGCTGGCGGTGTAGCACCGTCGATAATTTTTGCTTTATATAAAATGAAGGTATCTGAAATAATGATCACTAATAGAACCAAGAGTAAAGCTGAGGATCTAAAAGGTTTATTTAAAAATTTGAAAATAGTTGATTGGGGAAAAGTTCCGGAGTTTGATATAATCATTAATGCAACTAGTGTAGGTTTGAAAAAAGGTGATGAAATAAATTTAGATTTTTCCAAAATAGGTAAAAATAAATTTTTTTACGATTTGATTTACAACCCCAATGAAACAAACTTCTTAAAAATTGGTAAAAATTTAGGAAATAGAACGGAAAATGGCAAATTGATGTTTGTTTATCAGGCGCTTGCTGCCTTTAATGTGTGGCATGGGATCCAACCAGAAATCAATAACGAGGTGATTAAACTTTTAGACTAATGATAAGAATTGGAATTTTAGGCGATATTGGATCGGGCAAAAGTTATGTAGCAAAGAATTTTGGCTATCCAGTATTTAATGCTGATCTAGTGGTTGGTGAATTATATAAAAAAAATAAAAAAATTTTTAATAAATTAAAAAAAGTTTTATCAAAATATATCTATTCATTTCCTATAAATAAAGATGAAATCTCAGAAGCCATATTAGCAAATAAATTTAATTTAAAAAAAATTGTTAATATAGTTCATTTAGAAGTGAGAAAAGAAATGAATATATTTTTAAAAAAAAATAAAAATAAAAAAGTAGTAATTCTAGATGTGCCTCTCTTACTGGAAAATAAGATTAATAACGAAAAAGATATTTTAGTTTTTGTGGATGCTAAAAAATCAGATATTTTAAAAAGATTAAAAAAAAGAAATAATTTTAATCAACAACTTTTTGATAAATTTAAAGAAATTCAATTACCAGTTGATTATAAAAAGAAAAAATCACAATTTATTATTAAGAATAATTTTACTAATAAATCTGTTAAAAAGAAAATAGAAAAAATTTTAAAAAAATTAAATAAATGAAAGAAATAGTATTAGACACTGAAACGACAGGTTTGTCTGTAAGAGAAGGTCACAGAATAGTTGAGATCGGTTGTGTTGAATTAGACAACTTGATTCCAACCCAAAATAGATTTCATTGTTATTTAAACCCAGAACGAAAAGTTTCCGAAAAAGCACTTGAGGTTCATGGATATACGGATGATTTTTTGTCTAAACAAAAAAAGTTCAATGAAACTGTGAATGATTTTTTAAATTTTATTGAAGGTAAAAAGTTAATAATTCATAACGCTGAGTTTGATATGGGACATTTAAACAATGAATTAAGGCTTCTTGGGAGAAAAAAATTAGATAATGAAATTGTAGATACCCTTATTTTGGCGAGAGATAAATTTCCAGGATCTTCAATAAGTTTAGACGCTTTATGTAAAAAATATAGAATTGATAATTCGAAAAGAGTTCAGCACACAGCTCTAATAGACTGTGATTTACTCGCAAAAGTTTATATTAATTTGATTGACCAGAAGGAACCAACTTTGGACTTTAGGAATCAGGAAGAAAAATCAAAAGTTTTAGAAAGTGGCAATGTCTTATATTTTAAAAAAGTAATTAAACCAACTGAGGAAGAATTAAAAAAACATAAAGAATTTTTAAAAATGAATTTGAAGAAAAATTTCTTTAGTTAAATCTTTCGTTATACAGTTTATTAAAATCAATCTTTTTTTCTAACTTAATTGAGGGATGCCCAGAATTATGTATTAGATTAAGAAAGGAATTTTCTAAATCAGGATAAATTTTTGTAGGAACATCACATAGAATAATCCTTTCGAGATCCTTCTTATCTTTAATATCATCATCTACTTTTATAATAGTTGCATAAATTATTTCATAATAAGATTTTCTTTCATTTGACTCTTTGTCTTCAAATTTTAAGGTGGTATTAACTTCAATAAGTTTATTTTTTAATGCTCTAGATGTAATATCTATATTGAGCTGATACTTTGAAATATTTTCTTTAACGAACAAGAATGTTTCAACATTAGGAGTCTCACTAGACATATCTTTTATATATTTTGCTAAAATTTTAAATTTTTCTGTCATCATTGTCTTCTATATCTTCATACTCACCATCTATTAAATCATTTTTTTTTACATTTTGTTTTTTAAATTTATTTGATAAATTTCCAAATATTAACTTTCTAGTAATTGGAAATATAAGTAAAAACCCCAAGACATCCGTTGCAAAACCTGGAACAATCAAAAGAATTGCTGCAAAAGCTATTGCTGCACCGGAAATTATTTCATAAGCAGGAACTTCATTTTTTACTATTTGTAGAAATCCTGATCTAATTGTATTTAGACCTTCGTATTTTGCATAATAGACACCTATAATTGCAGTTAAAAATATCAATATAATGGTATTAAAAGCACCGATTTGTGAGCCTATTTTAATAAATAGATAAACTTCTAAAGCTGGAATTAAAATTATTGCTAATAAAGCTGAGTTCATTTGTCTTTAATGTAATTGTTAGTTGAAATTAATCAACATAGTAATTACATCTAACTCATGAACTATAGTTTTGAGTATATTGATATAATATTACTAGTAATGATTGCTGGATTTATCTTTTTAAGATTACGAGGAATATTAGGTAAAAGAACAGGATTCGAAGGTAAAGTCCCATCACAATTTGAAAAAATATTAAGCAGCACCCAGACAGAAAAAACAATTTCCCAAAAAGAAAATTTTGACAAAGCAGCTCAGCAGGAATTTTTAAAAGGAGTTAAAATTGCTTATGAAACAATAATTACAGATTTCAGTGATAATGATAATAAGCTAATTGCGAGTAAGCTTCTTTTAAGTAAAAAAATTCATGACCAATTCGATGAAGCTTTAAAAGAAAGAAGTAAAAGAGACCATTATGCAGAAATTACTTTTATCGGAATTAACTCTGTAAAAATTAAAGAACATAAAAAAATAGATAAAATTCTAAATGTTACAGTTGATTTTGTAAGTGAAGTAATCACTTGCGTTAGAGATAAAGACAAAAAAGTGATTTCGGGAGACCCCGAAAAAATTAAGAAAATCTATGACACCTGGGTTTTTTCAAGAGACACTAAATCTAATAATCCAAACTGGCAATTGGTAGATACCCTAACGTAATTGAACGATAAAATTTTAGATAAAGATAAGCAAGATTGGGAAAATTTTTTATCTAGCGATGAAAAGTTAGATAATAAAGATTTTAAATTAAACAAAAGAAAAACTTTAAAAATAAAAAATATAGATTTGCACGGTTATACTTTACAAGATGCCAATAAAACAATTCAGCAATTTATTAACAATTCATATGATAATGGTGTTTCAAAAATAATCGTTGTTACAGGTAAAGGCCTTCATTCAAATGTCGAAAAGGATCCATATGTTTCTAAAGATCTTAGTATTTTAAAATATTCAGTCCCAGAATTTATAGAAAATAAAGTTGAGTTGATGAAAAAAATTGTAGAGATAAAAGATGCTGATATTCAAGATGGGGGAAGTGGAGCTTTTTATATTTTTTTAAAAAAAAAATTATAAAATAAATTTTGATAAGTCAGTATCTTTAACTAAATTATCCAAGTTTTTATTTATATATTCTTTGTTAATTATTATCTTTTCTCCAGCACGGTCTGTCGCTGTAAAACTAATATCATCTAAGATTTTTTCAATAATAGTATGGAGTCTTCTGGCACCAATATTTTCAACAGTTGTATTTACCTCTGATGCTACGTTTGCAATAGTATCAATACCATCTTCTGAAAATTCAAGATCCACATTTTCAGTTTTTAATAAAGCTATATATTGTTTGATTAAACTAAAATCTGGTTCCTTTAAAATTCTTTTAAAATCATCACTGGTCAATGCTTCCAACTCAACTCTTATTGGCAACCTTCCTTGCAATTCAGGCAATAAATCAGAAGGCTTCGCAAGTTGAAATGCACCAGAGGCTATAAACAAAATATGATCTGTTTTAATTGAACCATACTTTGTATTAACTGTTGTTCCCTCAATTAATGGTAGCAAATCTCTTTGAACGCCTTCTCTAGAAACATCCCCACCAACTCTATCTGCTCTTCCTGAGATTTTGTCTATTTCATCTAAAAAAACTATCCCATTATTTTCTGTAGAAAGTTTTGCAGTTTCTATAATTTTATCTTCCTCAATTAATCTATCAGACTCATCATTAATTAAAATCTCATGTGATTCTTTTACGTTCATTTTCTTTTTCTTTTCTTTGGTACCCATTGATTTACCAAGCATCTCACCAATATTAATCATTCCAACATTGGCTCCTGGCATACCCGGGATCTCAAATGAAGCATTTCCTCCACCAGTATCACTAACTGATATTTCAATCTCGTTGTCATCTAGATTGCCGTCTCTTAATCTTTTTCTAAAACTCTCTCTTGTTGCAGAGCTTGCTTTTTTTCCAACCAAAGCATCTAAAACTTTTTCTTCGGCTAATTTTTGAGCCTTTGTATAAACTTCTTTTCTTTTTTTAACTTTTTCCATTGATATGGCAATTTCAACTAAATCTCTAATTATCTGCTCAACATCTCTTCCTACATAACCAACCTCAGTAAATCTAGTTGCCTCAACTTTTACAAAAGGTGCTTCCGCAAGTTTTGATAGTCTTCTTGAAATTTCTGTCTTACCAACACCAGTTGGCCCAATCATAAGTATGTTTTTTGGTAAGACTTCATTTTTCATATCTCCTGTTAAAGCTTGTCTTCTCCATCTATTTCTTAGAGCTACAGCGACTGCTTTTTTAGCTTTATTTTGTCCAACAACAAATCTATCTAATTCAGAAACAATTTCTCTTGGAGATAAAGAGCTTACCAAACCATTAGCTTTTGTGGTTTCTTTTTCTTTCTTTACCAGAGGTGTTACGTTTGATTTTTCCATTAAATTTTTTCTATTTTAATATTATTATTAGTGAATACACAAATTTCAGAAGCAACTTGAATTGCTTTTTTTGCAACCTCTTCTGCACTCATATTTGTTTCCATTAAAATTTTTCCTGCAGCAAGCGCATAATTTCCGCCTGAACCAATTCCAATTACATCTCCTTCAGGTTCTAAAACATCACCAGTTCCAGAAATGATATAACTATTATCTTTATCGCCTATAGCCATTAAAGCCTCTAATCTTCTCAAATATTTGTCGGTTCTCCAATCTTTAGCTAATTCAACAGCAGCTCTTGATAAATTACCAGCATGTTTTTCAATTTTAGCTTCAAGTCTTTCGAACAAAGTAAGTGCGTCAGCAGTTGACCCAGCAAAACCAGCAACCACATTTCTTTTTTCAATTTTTCTAACTTTTGAAGCGGTACTCTTGACAACGGTATTTCCCATACTAACCTGACCATCTCCAGCAACTACCACTTCATTATTTTTTCTAACTAATACTATTGTTGTCATGAATTATAAATGGTAACTAATTTTTATTCTTCAAGTGTTGATTACCAATATTGATATAGTTAGATTATGCATATATAACTTTAAAATATATGTCTAGAAAAGGAAAAGTATCCAGAAAAACTAAAGAGACAAGTATCAGTGTTGAAATAAATATTGATGGCAAAGGTAAATATAAAATTGATACTGGAATTGGTTTCCTAGATCATATGCTTGAGCAATTATCTAAACATTCATTAATAGATATAAACTTGAAAGCAAAGGGAGACACTCATATTGACCTCCACCACACAACAGAAGATACTGGAATAGCAATAGGCGAGGCTTTAAAAAAAGCTTTAAAAAATTTTGCAGGGATTAGAAGATACGCACATGCACTGATTCCAATGGATGAAACATTAACAAGAGTGGCACTGGATATTTCAAACAGACCTTATTTAATATGGAAAGTTAAATTAAAAGTAGAAAGACTTGGAGAAATGGACACTGAGCTTTTTAAAGAGTGGTTTCAAGCATTTTCTCAGTCAGCAGGAATAACATTGCATATGGAAAATATTTATGGAGATAACAGTCATCATATAATTGAGTCTTGCTTTAAAGGTTTAGCAAGGTCATTAAGAGTAGCTTTAGAAATAGACCCCAGAAACAAGAAGAGTATTCCATCAACTAAGGGCTCTTTATAAATTTGATGAACGTCACGATTGTTGACTATAATTCAGGAAACATTAGCTCGGTAATAAACTCTTTTAATGAAGTTGCTAAAGATAAAGTAAATATTGAAGTAACTTCAGATTTAAACAGGATCATAGCAAGTGATAAAGTGGTATTGCCAGGGCAGGGATCGTTTAAGAGCTGCGTTGAAGCATTAAACAGTATTAATGGCCTAGTTGAAACCTTAAATGAATTTGCAATTAACAATAAAAAACCCCTACTTGGTATTTGTGTTGGCTTACAGATGTTTGCAGATATTGGTTATGAAGAAACTGAAACTAAAGGATTAGGTTGGATTTCGGGCAAAGTAACAAAGATTGACAACCAAGAAGGAAAATACAAGCTTCCTCACATTGGATGGAACCAAATAAATATTATTAAAGAAAGCAAGATTTTCAAAGAGATAGAAAATAACTCACACATGTATTTCGTTCACAGTTATGAATTTATCCCAGAAGATAAAAATGTAATTTCTGCAACAACAAATTATTCATCAAATATTGTTTGTTCAGTTGAAAAAGATAATATCTTTGGAACACAATTTCACCCCGAAAAAAGTGATATAATTGGTCTAAAAATAATAAAAAATTTTATAAATTTATAGAATGTTTGAAATATTTATCAGAGATATTTTTAATTACTGTGTTGCAATATTACAATTTATTGGTGGTTCGACAGGTGAATATGGTTTTGGTTATAACTTAGCAAACATAATTATATTCGTGATTCTTCAACCAGTTTTAATTTTATTATTTTTTATTCTTTGGAGAAAAAAAATAAAAAATAACAACAACAAATGAAAATATTCCCCGCAATAGACATTAAGAATAAAAAGTGTGTGAGACTAATCAAGGGGGATTTTGCTAATAAAACTGAATATAAAATGTCCCCAATCGATCAGGCTGGCAGATATAAAGATCATGGTTTTAAAAATTTACATATAGTTGACTTAGATGGAGCTTTGACTGGAAAGACAGTTAATTTAGGTATTATTAAAGAAATAGTTATTAAATTTGATTTAAAGATTGAAGTAGGTGGAGGAGTTAGAACTCTGGATAGCATTCAACAATATACGGATGCTGGTGTTGAAAAAGTTATTTTAGGAAGTGCTGCTATAAAAGATAAAAACTTTTTAAAAGGAGCTTGCCAAAAATTTCCTAATAAAATTGCTTTAGGCTTAGATGCTAAAGATGGATATCTTTCAGTCTCTGGGTGGAAAGAAAATTCTAATCAACTTACTTTAGATTTTTTGAAGGAAGTAAATGATTATGGTGCTAGTAGATTAATTTATACCGACATAAACAGAGATGGAACTAAGAAAGGCCCAAACTTTGAAGAAACATTAAAAGTTGCTGATACTTCAAGCTGCCCAGTGATAATTTCTGGTGGAGTTTCTTCAATAGAGGATATTAAAAAAGCAAAAAGTATGAAAAATATTGAAGGAATTATAGTTGGCAAAGCATTATACGATGGTGATATTAAATTGGATGAATTAGTGAAAGAAATAGATGCTTAAAAATAGAATTATACCATGTTTAGATGTTAAAAATGGCCGTGTCGTAAAGGGAATTAACTTTGTTGACTTAAAAGATGCTGGCGATCCTGTAGAGCAAGCTAAAATTTATAGTGATGGTGGAGCAGATGAAATTTGTTTTTTAGATATTACAGCTTCTAATGAAAATAGAGATACAATTTATCAGGTGGTTGAAAGAACATCTAAGAAATGCTTTGTACCTTTAACAGTCGGTGGTGGAGTTAGAAGTATTGATGACATTAATAAATTACTTAATTGTGGTGCTGATAAAGTTTCAATTAATACTGCCGCAGTTCAAAACCCTCAAGTCATTGTAGATAGTTCAAAAAAATTTGGATCACAATGTATTGTTGTTGCAATCGATGCAAAAAAAAATTCAAATAAATGGGAAGTATTTACTCATGGTGGAAGAAATAACACAGGAATTGACGCAATAGAATTTGCAATAAAAATGGAAGATAGTGGAGCAGGTGAGCTGTTAGTTACCTCAATGGATAGAGATGGAACTCAAGTAGGATATGATATTGATTTAATGTCTAAGATATCATCAAAAATAAACATTCCATTAATAGCATCTGGAGGGGTAGGAAATTTAGATCATTTAGTAGATGGAATTAAATTAGGAAATGCTAGTGCAGTGTTGGCTGCATCAATATTTCATTATGGAAAGCATTCTGTAAAAGAAGCTAAGGAATATTTGGATTCAAAAGGAATAGCTGTTAGAATTTGATATGCTTAACACATTAGAAAACTTAATTAAACTTGCAAGAAAAAGAAAAGAAACTCCCGTGGAGGGATCTTATACAAACAAGTTACTAAATGATAAGTCATTAAGTAAAGCAAAAATTTTAGAAGAAATAAATGAATTAACTGAAGCAGTAGAAAAAAATACAAATAAGATTCATGAGACAGCAGATGTTTTTTATCATTTAATAATGTATCTTGAGGCTAATGGGATAAAAATTGAAGATGTTATGTTAGAATTAGAAAAAAGAAAAAAATGATGACTTATGAGGATAATAACATTTTTGCAAAAATTTTAAGAGGAGAAATTCCATGTAATAAGATTTATGAAGATAAATTTGTATTATCTTTCTATGACATTAGTCCTCAAAAAAAAATTCACGCATTAGTTATACCCAAAGGAAAATACATGGATCTTGATGATTTTAGTACAAATGCAAGTTCAGATGAGATGGTTGGTTTATTAAAAGGAATAAATATAGTTGCAAAAAAATTAAAAATTTCAGTTGATACAGGAAAAGGGTACAGGGCATTAGCTAATATAAGTGAAGATGGAGGGCAAGAAGTCCCACACTTACATTTCCATTTATTTGGTGGTGAAAAAATAGGAAAAATGGTTGAGTGATAGAAACCATTTATAGAAGTTATTTAGAAATAAAATCTATTGAAGATTTAATTGAGAGTAATTTTCACGAACTACATTGCTCAATCAACCTTGTAAAACCAGACGATTTTCAAATTAATAAATTTTTTTATAAAAGTGTTGGTAAAAAACATAGATGGAAAGACCGTCTTGCTTGGTCAGAAAATGAATGGATTAAATATTCTTCTAGTCCTGAAGTAGAAACATATATCATGAAAGTTAAGGATGATCTCGCAGGTTATTATGAATTAATTTCACATTTTGATCTTCAAGAAATTGAAATTGCTTACTTTGGTTTATTAGAAGATTATCATAATAAAAAGCTAGGAGGATACTTACTTTCAAATGCAATTAAAAAATCTTTTGAAAAAAAAAACATCCAAAGAGTCTGGGTTCATACCTGTACATTTGATCATGAAAATGCTTTAAAGAATTATTTAGCAAGAGGTATGAAAATTTATAAAAAAGAAACTATTAAAATTTAGTTTGCTGAGGGAAGTTTAAAAATATTTTTTTTTAATAATTCATTTTTTTTTACAGAAGAAAGATAGGTGATACTTAAATTTTGATAAATATCTAATGTTTGCCAGCCTATTAAATCATAATTATTTTTATCAAAAAATATATTAATTTCATTTTCATCTTTTAAAATTGTAAAATTTATAAATTTATTATTAATAACTCTTTCTTCTAGAAATTTAATTTCTTTGATTAAAAATTTTTTATCGAGAATATAATCTAAAGGCGTTCTTTTAATAGAATATTGATAATAACTACTTTTAGTCTTTATTACAAAAGATCTTCCATTTGAAACTAATATTTTTCCATTGGATAAGTTGTATTTGCAAAAAATTTTTTTTGGGTACTCAATGATACATTTTCCCGTTTCAATTTTACCATTAATATTTTGTTCAAAGTTAAAGCTAAGATTTTTAGTGTTTACAAGGTTATTAATTATACCTTCTTTAATTGCACCTAAAGCGATGTTGTTGAGAGAAAAAATAAAATAAATAAATAAGAACTTTTTCATCAAAGAACATCTCTTTTACCAACATGATTTGCTTTACTTACAATGCCCTCATCTTCCATCATATCTATGATTCTTGCTGCCCTATTGTAGCCGATTTGCAATTTTCTCTGCAAAAATGAAGTTGAAGCTTTGCCTTCCGATTTAATAATTTCTAATGCCGGCTGATAAAGTTCATCTTTATCTCCACTACTTTTTGACCCACCTCCAATTTCTTTTTCGTCTGCAAAATTTAATATTTCATCTACATAATCGGGTTCTGCTTGAGACCTTAGAAAATTGTTAATCTTTTCTATTTCATCATCAGAAACAAATGGAGCATGAATTCTCAATATTCTATTCGCTGAGGACATATAAAGCATATCTCCTTTCCCAAGCAATTGTTCAGCTCCCTGTTCTCCTAGTATTGTTCTGCTGTCAATTTTGGATGTTACTTGAAAAGAAATTCTAGTTGGAAAATTTGCTTTAATAGTACCCGTTATGACATCCACACTTGGTCTTTGAGTTGCCATGATAATATGAATTCCAGCAGCTCTAGCCATTTGAGATAATTTTTGAATATAATTTTCTATTTCTTTACCAGCCACAAGCATCAGGTCAGACATCTCATCTACAACAACAACTATATAGGGCATTGGTAACTTGTGTTTTATATTATAACTATCAATGTTTCTAACACCTTCTTTTGTCATTAAACGATATCTACTTTCCATCTCTTTAACGACCCAACCAAGAACAGATGCAGCTTTTTTTGCCTCAGTTATTACAGGGCATAGTAAGTGTGGGATCCCTTCGTAAGTAGAAAGTTCTAACATTTTAGGGTCTATCAAAATAAATTTACATTTTTCAGGGGTGTGTCTGTAAAGAAGAGATAAAATAATTGTGTTAATACATACAGACTTACCTGAGCCTGTAGTTCCAGCAATAAGCAAGTGAGGCATTGACGTTAGATCACCAACTATTGGTGCGCCTGAAATACTTTTACCTAAGGCGATTGGTAATTTGATCTCATTCTTTTTAAAATCTGTATTGGTTAAAATTTCGCTTAAATAAACATTTTCTCTTGATGAGTTAGGCAATTCTATACCAACAGTATTTCTTCCAGGAATAGTTGCAATACGAGCAGATTCAGAGCTGGTATTTCTGGCGATATCATCTGAAAGATTTATAATTTTTGAAACCTTAACACCTGCTGCTGGTTCAAATTCGTTTAATGTAACAACAGGTCCATGACTTACTTTCTTAATTTTACCATCTACGCCAAAGTCTAATAATATTTTTTCAAGAAATTCCGGGTCATGAGCATCGTCCTTGTTAGAGTTTCCCCTTTCTTTTTTTGTTGGCAGTTTTAACAAATCTAAACTAGGAATTTCAAATTTAGTTTTATCACTTTCTTTAATTTTTGCTGCTTTTATGAATGGAAGATCTTCTTGAATTAAATCTTTAATTTCATCTTGAGGTATGTATTGACTAATGATTTCACTTTTATCTGTATAAGGTTTATTATTTTTATTAAATAAATTGATAATTTTTTTTAAAAAACTCCAAAATTTTTTAGGATTAAAATTAATACTAATTAAAAATAATCCCAAAATAATAAGTATTAAAAGATAATATGAGACATTAGTTTGTAATTTAATTAAATCGCCAAAAAAACTTTGATATAAGTAATCACCAATAAACCCTCCATTTCCATTAATATATAGGGTGAAAGAATTTTGATAGAAAAAACTAAAAAACAACGATCCAAAAACAGAATAGAGAATAGAAAAAAAAATATTCTCTATTACTAAAAATAATTCCTTACTTATGAAAATATTAATTCCTGTAAAAATAAAAGTTATAGGTATTAAATAAGACAAGAGTCCAATTGATTGGAAAAATAAATCTGAAACATAACTACCTTGGAATCCTAATAAATTTTTTATTTTAGTGCTTTCTGAAAAAATAAAGTTGGGGTCATTAGGAGAATAAAAAATCAAAGCAATTAGCAGTAAAAGCCCGATGACCAGTATTCCAACAGCTAAAATTTCAATCAATCTGTTAATTGTAAACTGTAGTGCGGTATTAGCTATTTTTTTAATATTCATTTTGATGAATCAAATTTAACACTTTGTATCATCTAATTTTTATTGTTAAAATTAATTTGTTATGAAAGTTTGTATTATAGGTGATGGACTCGTTAGTTTAACGCTAGCTAAGGTGTTAATTCAAAAAGAATTATCAGTAGATATTTTAACAAGTAGAAAAAATAAAAAATATGATAAAACAAGAACTTTAGGGATTTCAAAATCAAATATTGATTACTTCAATAAAAAAATAATAAATATCGAAAAGATTTCATGGGAAATAAAAAATATAAAAATTTATACTGAAAAATCTTCTAATCAGGAAGTTTTGAAATTTAATAATAATAATAAGCAAATTTTCTCAATTATTAAAAATTATGAATTACACAAAATTTTAATTGATAACTTAAAAAAAAGTAAATTTATTAAGTTTAAGGATAACACTAATCATAAAAGTATTGCTAAGGAAAAATATAAATTGATAATAAACTGTGATCCCCAAAATCAAATAACAAAAAAATTTTTTTCTAGCAAAATCGAAAAAAATTACAATAGTTATGCCTATACAACTACTATAAATCATAAAAAAGTTTCTGAAAACAATATTGCTTATCAGAATTTCACCAACAAAGGTCCAATTGCCTTTTTACCAATTTCTAATATTCAAACTTCAGTTGTTTATTCGCTAAGAGCAAAAAATAAAGAAGATAACTTTGATATTAATAATTTAATTAGAAAGTATAATCCTGGATATTCAATTAATAAAATTAATGAGAGTGGTCGCTTTAAATTAAAATCTTCAATGCTGAGAAAATATTATAAGAACAACATTCTTGCTTTTGGAGATTTGCTCCACAAGATTCATCCTCTTGCAGGGCAGGGATTTAATATGTCATTAAGAGATATTAAACTTTTATCAAAATTGATTGATGAAAGAATTAATATTGGCTTGGATATTGATAGTTCTGTATGCCACGAATTCCAAAAAAAAATGCAAGATAAAAATTATGTTTTTTCAACTGGCATTGATTGGATTTATGAATTGTTTAATTTTGAAAGCAAAATAAGTTCAAATTTAATAAGCAAATCTATAAATGTAATCGGTAAAAATAAATTTATAAATTACTTTTTTAAAAAATTTGCAGATGGCGGTTTAAGAATTTAAAACTTATTGCAAAGTTTTGTTATGATAAACATCAAAAGTATACGTAGTTAAAATTTCGGCTATTTTATTTTTTCTAACATTTAAACTTATTGCCTCTAATAATACCTGTTTTTCTTCTAAACTGAATGGAGATGCCATCGCCAAAGCATTAATTGTTTCGTCCAAACTTTGTTTTTCCAGAGCTTTCCAATTGATAATAAATCCTCTCTTCTCAAATAATGATTTAAAATCTTTGAAAATTAATTCTAAATCAGAAAAATTTAGATCTTCTTTTTTTTTATTTAAATCATCTAAGTAAGTTTCATAATCAACTTCACACTCTCTGTATTGTTTGTTTGTTTTTAGTTCTTTAGAAATTTTAAATCTCACAATTCCTTTTAAATCAATCATATATCTAGCATCATCAGTTTCTTTAAAACTTGTTATCTTTCCCAAACAACCAATCTCATGTAACACAGGTAAATTTATCTTGGAGTTATTTGTATTTTTAGGCTGTATCATCCCAATTAACTTATTAGTTTTCATACTTTTATCGATCATCTCAATATAACGTGGCTCAAAAATATTAAGAGGCACTGTAGTTTTTGGAAAAATTATAAAGTTACTTAATGGAAGTACTGGAATTATATTTGGTAATTCTTCTTTTTTCATATTTTAAAATGTATCACATTTAATATTGCTTGAATTAAAAAAAATAGCTAACTATACTGATTTTATTGCGGGCATAGCTCAGTGGTAGAGCGTCTCGTTGCCAACGAGAAGGTCGAGGGTTCGACCCCCTTTGCCCGCTCCATTAAATTATGAATGATCTTTTAAAAAAAAAATGTGTACCTTGTGAGGGTGGGGCGATCCCATTTGATACATCGGAAATCCATCAATACCAAAAAAAAGTCGATGGCTGGGATATTATTAAAAATGATAAAGATATTTTTTTTTTAGAAAAAAATTTTAAATTTACAAACTTTAAAAAAAGCCAAATTTTTGTAAATAAGGTTGGAGAAATATCAGAAGAAGAAGGACATCACCCAGATATTGTTTTTGGCTGGGGTTATGCAAAAATAAATATTACTACACATGCTATTGAAGGTTTGTCAGAAAATGATTTTATTTTAGCAGCTAAAATTGATCAAATTCTTAATGTCTAAAATGTCTAGTTTTTGAAAATACTAGGATCGTATCAGTCTGGTTAGCAAAGTTTATTACTTCTTTATCTCTAATAGATCCTGCTGGTTGAATTACCGCTCTAACACCTGACTGAACCAATTTCTCTATTCCATCAACAAATGGAAAAAAAGCATCTGAAGCAGCCACTATATCTGTAACTGGTTTGGTAAATTTTTTCATTTTATCAATAGCAATTTGACAACTATCTAATCTGCTAGGTTGACCAGAACCAATTCCAGCTGTTGTTTTATTAGCTGCCAATACAATTGCATTAGATTTTACATACCTGCATATATTAAAAGCAAATATTAAATCATTAAATTGTGATTTTGTTGGTTTTTTCTTTGAAACTACTTTGAAATCTTTTTTTGCAAATATCTTCTTATCTTCTGACTGTACCAAAATATTTTCATTTGCAGAGCTGAATCTTAAATTCTCAGAAAGTTTAAAATTTGTTGCATCGATTAATCTTAAATTTTTTTTTTTTTTCAAAACTTTAAGAGCATCATTGTCAAAGCCGTTTCCAATTATCACTTCAAGAAATATATTATTTAATTCTAATGAAAGTTTTTTATTAATCTTAAAATTGCAGGAAACTATGCCACCAAAGGCACTTACAGGATCACATGCAAGAGCTGATTTGTAACATTCAACACTATTTTTTAATATAGATACACCACATGGATTTGCATGTTTTACGATTACTGTACCAGAGTTTTTTGGTAGAGATTTAGAAATAGTTAGTGCTGCAAAAATGTCATTATAATTGTTATAACTTAATTGCTTTCCATGGAGTTGATTAATTTTTAACATGTTATTTTGTGAATATATTGCACTTTCTTGATGTGGATTTTCACCATATCTAAGTTTATTAATTAAATTACCATAAATAATTTTTTTTTGAGGAAAGTGATTGTTAGTTATTTTATTAAAATAATTAGAAATTAAGGCGTCATAGTAAGCAGTTTCTGTAAAAGCCATTTGAGACATTTTTTTTCTGAAATTTTGTGAGGTTGCACCTTTATATTTTATCATCTCACTAATAAGCTCATCATATTGATCGCTTGAAGTTATGACTGTTACATCATTATAATTTTTAGCTGCAGCTCTAACCATAGTTGGCCCCCCCACATCGATGTTTTCTATTATTTTTTTATGATTAGAGGTATTTTTTAAAGTCTCTTCAAAAGGATAAAAGTTTACAATTACCAGATCAATGTTTTTATAATTATTTTTGATTAAATCTTGATAGTGGGATTTACTATTTCTTTTGTTGAGGATTCCAGCATGAATCTTAGGGTGTAGCGTTTTAACTCTTCCTTCTAGAATTTCATTTGAACCAGTATACTTTGAAACTTCAACACATTTAAATTTTAATTTTTTAATTTCCTTAAACGTTCCACCAGAACTAATAATTTCAATTTTATTTTTTTTTAAAATATTTAATAAGGGCTTTAAATTTTTTTTATCTGATACAGAGATTAGTGCTCTTTTAATTTTTTTCATTAAATCTTACTTAGTTGCCAAATAATATTTTCATTTTGACTGCTTGTAACTCCAGAAATAAAAATATTTTGATTTTGTGTATAAGAATTTTTATTACCAAAATATAGTCCATTATCAATATTTATATTATAGTTATCACAAGTAAATTTCCAACCTTCATCTTCTAATTCAATTAAAATAGTTTTATTGTCTTGTGTTTTCATTAACTTTACATTTGGTTCAAAATGAAATCTTAATTCAAATTTAATGTTAAAATCAGTTTTTTTATTTAAAATTTTGTCTGTACCGATAAACTTAAATTGCTCAGGATAAAACTCAACATTTCTTTCATGGATTGTGTGGTACTTTTTTTGGTAACCATCATGAGAAGCATTTATTTTCCAATAATTTTTTTCAAAAACAATATTTTTTTTTAATATCTTTAGGCTATCATTTACAAAATAATTTTTATTAATTTTTTTGTAGCGACAAGAAGAATTATCATCAATAACTAATGTGCTATGTGTTGCTGTCGATTTCGATAATTCAGCCAACCTAGAGTCTTTACTGTTATAATAACCACAATTACTGATTAATTTTTTCCCGTTGGAGCTTATCTCGAACGATAAAGCACCAGATTGATAATTAGAGGAAAATTTTGAAGAGGGTGAGGGCCCCACATCCATTACAATAGATATTTTTTTATTATGTAAAATTGCATAACCACCTAATTCTTTATTTTTATTTTTAAAGTTATAACCAAATCTTTTTAGATAGTGATTAAATTCAGAATTATTAGAAATATTATTTCCATTCATTAAAATATCAAATTCAATATTTTGCCAAAGAAATGCATAGCCTTTTCCAAGATAATAAATATTTTCATTAATGTGCTCGGGAACTTCAACTTGAGCTTCTTTAAACCACTCTCTAATTAAAATGAAATATTTTAGATAAAAAATTAATTGTTTTATGTTTCTGGAGTTAGGAAGGCCATGGTTGTCAAAAGAAAGATTAGATATTTTTTTTAAAAGATTTAATCCAGATGATAGATAATTTCTTTCGTCTTTGTAACAAAGACCCACAAGTATTATGGCAGCACATCCGATCATCTTATCATCTATTATTTCTGATTTATTAATTTCCCTTACAAGGTGATTGGCTTGTTTTTGCACCATCCCATTAAATTTATATTGATAGTCCTCGCCACCTTCCTCAATTGTTAGATTATGACCTGAAAGCCAAGCAATAATTCTCTTTGATGTTAAATCAAATTCCCAACTTCTAGAATTATATTTAAAATTTTTTCTTATCCATTCTGATATTATTTTTTGAGTATTTTTTTTTGAAGATTTTAAATCCAAACTAAAAAACCAATAGAAATTATTTAACTTTTTAAAATTCTTAGAGCTTATATTTTCATTATCCCATAAATTTTCGGATGAAATATTATCAACATTTATTTTTTTTTTTTGATATTTAATTAATGATGAAAGTAAGTGAGGGCTCGGTCTATAAATTAAATCATTATTATTAATTTTTGATATTTTTTTATCATAATAACTAGAATTTAAATAAATGTTTTTTAGTTGTTTGGAAATGTTTGTGAAAAATTGACTAATGAAATTTAAGGAATTTCTTAAAATCATTTAATTAAGATGATCTAAGTAAATCAATATTTTTTTTGATGTCTCCATTATTGCTTTTAAATATTGTAGTTCCTGAAACTAAAATATTAGCACCCGCTTCAATTGCAATTTTTGAATTTTCAAAATTAATTCCACCATCTATTTCAATATCAAAATCTATATTCTTATCTTTTTGAATATTCTTAAGCTCTTTAATTTTATCCAAAACTTCTGGCATAAACTTTTGACCACCGAAGCCAGGGTTAACACTCATGATTAATACCAAATCAATCTGATTTAAATAATCCTCAATTACACTAACCTTTGTCTCTGGATTTAACGATACTCCAACTTTTTTCTTTAATTCTTTAATTTTAGAAATTGAGGCTGATAAGTCTTCAGTTGCCTCGGGATGGATAGTTATTATGTCTGCACCTGCATCAGAGTAAGCTTCTATGTATTTGTGTACCGGTGAAATCATTAAGTGAACATCAAATTGAATAGAACAATTTTTTTTGAGAGCTTTAATTACAGGTGGGCCAATTGTTAGATTTGGAACAAAGTGCCCATCCATTACATCGACGTGGATTAAATCAGCCCCACCTTCTTCAAGCCTTTTAATCTCATTGCCTAACTGATTAAAATCAGCAGATAAAATTGAGGGTGAAATTTTTATTTTTTTCATTTGATACTAAATTTATTAGTATCAACTTTTAAAATTTTATTGAATTAAAAAATTGATAAATTTGTCTTGATATCTCGCTTTCAAGTGGAAAAGAAAGCATTCCCATAACTGAGTATCCTAACACGTAAGGCATTAGATAAAATCTGATCATAAAAAAGAACCAAGCCACATAAATTGGCACCAAAGGTTGAATAATAAAACGTGGAGTGACAGGTCTAAAAATAGTTAGTAGCGGGTTTGTAAATTTTACAAAAACCTTCATAAAAAAGAATTCCGAGTCTTCTCTTTGAAAAATATTCATCGCAACTCTTCCTATTAAAGTCCACATTATAACTCCAAATATATAGTCTATGATATAGACAAGTGGGTGAAAGTTAGCAGACATCAATGAATTTATATTTGAAAATGTAATGAAATAAAAGGGGCGAAATTAATCGCCCCTTAAAAAGACTATTTATCTTTGGCCACCGATTACAGGGCTACCAGATGGTACCCTAGCTTCATCAACCATTCTTTGAGTTGCAGCATTTGGTGCTGGAGTCATTAAACTCACAACTACCATTGCTACTAAACTCACAGCAGCTCCGAAGATACCAAATGTTAACTGAGTAATTCCTAAGAATCCACTTCCACCATTACGTACCCAAATTAGATAAGCAAGACCAGAAAGAAGACCTAAAGCCATACCAGCACAAGCACCCTCTTTGTTAGCTCGTTTCCACCATACACCAAGTACAAGTGGGAAGAACAAACCAGACATCGCAAAGTCAAAAGCCCATATCACTGAACCTAAGATACCTTGGATTTCCATTGCCGCAATAGTTGCTCCAGCAAAACCAATTACTACAAGTAATACCCTTGCAACAAGTAGTCTTTTTGCAGTCTCTGCTTTTGGATCTATCATTTTATAGTAAACGTCATGAGAGATCGCATTTGCAATTGCTAGAATTAAACCATCCGCAGTTGACATGGCAGCTGCCAAACCTCCTGCAGCAACTAGACCTGAGATTACATAAGGTAATCCTGCTATTTCTGGTGTTGCTAATACAACGGCTTTACCACCCATGAAAAACTCATTTAACTCAAGAGTTCCATTTCCATTAAAGTCGCTAACAAACATCAAATTAGCTGAGTTCCAGTTTTGGTACCAATCTATCGCTTGAACTTCTGTAATCGACTTACCTATAATACCAGTTGGTAATGTAGGGTCAATTAACGCAAGTTTAGATAGCGTTGCTAACATTGGTGCAGAAGAATAAAGCAGGAAGATAAAGAATAAAGACCAACCTACTGATTTTCTAGCTGCTTTCACGCTTGGAGTCGTAAAGAATCTCATCATTACGTGTGGTAATGAAGCTGTTCCCATCATCATCGCCAACGCTAAAGAAATAAACGCCCAAGGTGTAGCATTAACTGCAGAGTGAGCTTTAGTTATTCCAGCCAACCCTTTAGGTACTGTTGCTAAATCAGCAGCAGAGTTTTTAACAAAACCAAACTGTTGTTCTAACTCACCAATTCTAGCAACTTCATCAGCCAACATAAAGTGAGGAAAGAAACCTGCACCTATTTCGTTACTGATCCAGAATACCGGAAGTAAGTAAGCTATAATTAGCACTATGTATTGTGCAACTTGTGTCCAAGTTACCCCTCTCATACCACCAAGCATTGAACATAGTAAAATACTAAATAATCCAATGTAAACAGCATATTGAAACGGGACATCTAAAGCAACAGATGCAATAGTACCTGTAGCATTAATTTGTGCAGTCACATAAGTAAATGAAGCAACAGTTAAAACTATTACCGCAAGTAGTCTAGCAGCATTACCACCGTATCTTGTACCTACAAAATCTGGAACTGTGTAACAACCAAATTTTCTTAAGTATGGTGCTAATAGAGTTGCGACTAAAACATAACCACCTGTCCAACCAACAAGTAGTGCCATATAACCGTAACCTTTAAAGTAAATACCACCTGCCATTGCAACGAATGAAGCACCAGACATCCAGTCAGCGGCTGTTGCCATTCCGTTAAATACAGTTGGGACCGATCTACCAGCTACGTAATAATTACTTGCTTGAGCCGTACGAGACAGCCAACCAATTAGTGCGTAGATGCAAATGGTAAAAGCCACGAAACAAATTCCTATTGCTTTCGCGGTCATACCCATTTGTTCACCAATTGCCATTAAGATTATAAAACCTATAAAACCACCGGTATAGATTCCGTAAACTTTAGGCAAGTTATCTATAAAATTACCTTTAATCATTAGTTATCTCCTTTTTCACTGAAGCCGAATTCTTCATCAATTTTTTCTTGTCTATTTGCAAACCAGAAAATTAGGATTACAAATATTCCAAGAGAACCCTGACATGTGAACCAATAAGTTAATGGATACCCAAAAGGACCAGTAACTTCGTTCATTTCAGCAGCAAAAAGGAAGATGCCAATTGAGAATACAAACCAGATTGCTAAAGTAACAAATAGCAGACCTCTGGTTTTTTCCCAGTGTTGTTCATTTTTTGACATTTATACCTCTCTCTTTTAGTTATAACTGGCGAAACCTTAACCATTCTGAAAGAGATTAAAAGTGTAAAAACGTACATAAAAGGTTCGTTTTTACAGTAATTTCCACTAAAAATATAATTTTATGACTAAAAAAAAATTAACTTGGAAAGATTTGTCTTTAGATGACTTCAAGGTTTATTTTTTTTCATTGTTTAAAGCCTTCATTCCAAAGAAAAAAATCAAAAATTTTGATGAATTAGAAAAGTTTATTCAAATGAAGTCAGCTTGGGTCTCACAAGTTACTTTATATAGTTATTTAAAAACTAGAATGGGTACAAGATATGTTCTTCTTTTTGAAAATGATGAATTTATGAAATCTGTAAATACAGCTAAATGGAATATTTATGCAGTTGCACTTCAGGATCTTACTTTTTTCTCATTTTCTTATTTAAAAGCTTATTTTAATTACCAAGAAACAGATAAAGTAAAAGAAATATTTTTTAAAATTTTAGAGAATGAAACTAAAAATAATATGCCGTTAGATATTATTGTGGAAACGAAAAAAGATTTTGAAGAAAGACTTCAATCTATAAAATGGGATAACCATCATAGTGATCGACCCTTTAACCCCAGTGCACTTTCGTTATATAAGTGGGCACCAATTGCGGAGGAATTAAAAACCCTAGATAGAAAAATAGTTTTAAACTCTGTAATTTTAAAATGGGATATAATTCAAAAAGAATTTAAAGAGAGAATTGAATTTTAAATATTTTTTCTATTATTAACTAAACTTTCAACAACACTAGGATCTGCTAAAGTTGTAGTATCACCTAGTTGATCATGTTCATTTGCTGCAATTTTTCTTAAAATTCTTCTCATAATTTTTCCAGATCTAGTTTTTGGCAACCCAGGTGTAAAATGAATTAAATCAGGTGTTGCAAGTGGTCCTATTTGTTTTCTAACCCAAAGTTTTAAATCTCTTTCAAGTTCTCCAGTTTCTATTTCATTAATATTTAAAGTTACAAAACAGTATAATCCATTACCCTTAATATCATGAGGATAACCAACAACCGCTGCTTCGGCTACTTTTGGATGGGCCACAAATGCACTTTCAATTTCTGCAGTACCAAGATTATGTCCAGATACAATAATTACATCATCCACCCTTCCTGTAATCCAATAGTATCCATCTTTATCTCTTCTACAGCCGTCACCGGTAAAATATTTCCCATTAAATTGAGAAAAATAAGTGTCTATAAATCTCTGATGATCACCATAGACGGTCCTCATCTGGCCTGGCCAAGATTGAGAAATGCAAAGCCTTCCCTCTCCAGGACCTTTTATTTCTTTACCACTTTTATCTAGAAGAACAGGTTTAATTCCGTAAAAAGGTTTTGTTACTGAGCCAGGTTTTAAAGGAATAGCACCTGTTTGAGGTGAAATCATTATACCACCAGTTTCTGTCTGCCACCAAGTATCAACAATTGGACATTTTGAGTTTCCAACAATTTTATAATACCACATCCAAGCTTCAGGATTAATTGGCTCACCAACAGTACCTAATAATTTCAAAGATTTTCTAGAAGTTTTATTAACAGGAGCATCCCCCTCTCTCATCAATGCTCTTATTGCAGTAGGGGCAGTGTAAAAAGTATTAACTTTATATTTATCAATAATTTGCCACCACCTAGAGGTATCAGGGTAGTTTGGTATACCTTCAAACATTATTGTGGTTGCTCCGTTAGTAAGGGGGCCATAAATAATATAACTATGTCCGGTAATCCAACCAATATCAGCCGTGCACCAATAAATATCTCTTGGTTTATAATTGAAAACATATTGGTGAGTCATTGAAGCATAAACCATGTAACCACCTGTAGTGTGTAAAACTCCCTTAGGTTTTCCCGTTGATCCTGAAGTATAAAGAATAAATAGTGGATCCTCAGCATTCATTTCCTCAGGTTCGCAGTTAGAAGAAACATCTTTAATTAAATCATGGTACCAAACATCTCTATGACTATTCCAATTAATTTCATTTCCAGTTCTTTTAACTACAATGCACTTTTTAACATTGGGACAGTTTAATAAAGCATCATCAGTCGTTTTTTTTAAAGGAATTGTTTTTCCCCCTCTAACACCCTCGTCAGCAGTAATAATATATTCTGACTTACAATCATTAACTCTTCCAGAAATAGAATCTGCTGAAAAACCCCCAAAGATTATTGAATGTACAGCACCAATTCTTACACATGCTAGCATGAGGATAGCGAGCTCGGGTATCATTGTTAAATAAATCGTAACTCGATCACCCTTTTGAATTCCTAATTTTTTTAGACCATTGGCAGCTTTTGAAACTTTTTGATGAAGTTGTTTGTAAGAAATTTTTTGACTATCTTTTGGATCATCTCCAACCCAAATTATTGCTGTTTTATCTTTCTTATCTTTTAAGTGTCGGTCAATGCAATTAGCAGAAGCATTCAAAGTACCGTCATAAAACCACTTAATTTTAACATCTTTATTACTGTATTTTACATCTTTAATTTTTTTATAAGGCTTTATCCAAGTAATTCTCTTTCCCTCTTTCTTCCAAAAGCCATCATTATTTTTTATCGATTCTTTATATTTTTTTTGATAAGCAACCTTACCAGCCAAACTAGCCTTTAACCACTCAGGTTTAGTCTTGATAACAAATTCAGTTGGATCATTTACATTTTCCAACTTAGATTTTTTTCTTGGCTTAGATTTTTTTCTAACTACTTTTTTTCTTGGCTTAGATTTTTTTTTAACCACTTTTTTTTTATGGGATTTTTTTTTTGGCATATTATTAAATTTATTTTTAAATCTTACCTATCTTATTCAAAATTTTCCAGCTTTTAGAATCTATTGGCATAACCGATAACCTGCTTTGTTTGATTAAAGATAAATGGCTTAATTGCTTATTTTTTTTAATTATTTCAAGACTAACAGGATTGCTCAATTTTTTTATAAATTTAACAGTAACAGCAACAAAACGGCCAGATTTATCTGTTTTATCAATGTATGCTTCTTTAATAACCTCCACTATGCCAACAATTTCTTTTCCTATATTAGAGTGATAAAAAAAGCATTGATCACCTTTTTTCATTGTTTTTAAATTTTTCGCAGCTTGATAATTTCTTACTCCATCCCAAGGAGCACCTTTTATACCTGCTTCCTTTTGTTGAATGATAGACCAAACATTTGGTTCAGACTTCATTAACCAGTAGTGCATTATAATCTTACTCCAGCACCTTTTAAAAAAACAGCATCTTCATCTAAAGGCCACCTAGGTTTTGCTGGATGATCTAGCTCGCTAAACTGTTCTAATTTAAATTTTTCTAATCCAACCATTGCGATCATTGCAGCATTATCTCCACACAGATTAATTGGTGCAAAGATTGCCTCAAAGTCTTCTTCTTCACAAAGGTTAGTCAGCACTTCTCTAATTTTTTTATTTGCAGCGACACCACCCGCAACTACAAACTTATTTTTATTGGCTTGATTCATTTTTTTAAATTCTTCAAAAGCAATTTTACTTTTCTTATATAATATTTCTTCAATAGTTCTTTGAAAAGATGCTGCTAAATCATATTTTTCTTGATCAGTTTTAATTTCCTTTGAAATTTTTAAAACAGCAGTCTTTAATCCTGCAAAAGATAAATTGCATCCACCCCTATGAAAAATTGGTTTAGGTAAATTGTATTTGTAGGGATCACCTTTTTTTGCATATATTTCTATTTGAGGTCCACCAGGAAATTCTATACCTAATAATTTTGCAGTTTTATCAAAAGCCTCTCCACAAGCATCATCAATAGTTGTTCCCAATCGTTTATAATCCCCCAAACCTTGAACGTTTAAAAATTGAGTATGTCCCCCAGAAATTAAAAGTAGCAGGTAGGGGTAGTTTAATTCAGAATTTAGTTTAGGGCTTAATGCGTGACCCTCTAAATGATTAACAGCAATAAAAGGCTTATTAAGTGAAGAAGCCATTGCTTTTCCAAAACTTAAACCAACCGATAAACATACTATAAGACCAGGCCCAGCAGTTGCTGCCACAGCATCTATTTCTTCCAATTTTATTCCACTGTCATCAATTGCCTTTTTTGTAATTGAATCTATTTTTTCTATGTGTGATCTTGCGGCAAGCTCAGGAACAACGCCCCCAAATTCTTTATGAACATCCACTTGACTTGAAACAATACTTGATAAAATTATTGGAATACCTATCTCATTTTCAGTTATTAAGGATGCGGCCGTTTCATCACAACTTGTCTCTATTCCAAGAATTAGTGGTTTTTTCTTCATTAAAATAGATTTTATTAATTGTACAATCTCAATACAAGTAAGAAATAAATTTATTTATGAATAAAAAAATAACTATTGGATCTAGAGGAAGCAAGCTAGCATTAATTTATGCTCAAAAAGCTAAAGATAAAATTATTCAAAATACAAATTTAAAAGACGAAGATATCATAATCAAAGAAATTACCACAAAAGGTGACCAAGTTCAGGATGTAAGGTTATCAGAGCTGGGAGGCAAGGGTTTATTTTCTAAGACTATAGAAGTTGAACTATTAGATCAAAAAATAGATTTAGCTGTGCATGCATTAAAGGACATGCCTTCTGAAGAAACTGAAGGCTTGTTAACAAATTGTTTTTTAGAAAGAAATGATCCAAGGGAAATTTTAATTAGTAGAGACAACAAACATTTAAAAGATTTAGCTTCAAATGCAATTGTTGGAACCTCTTCATTTAGAAGGGAGTTCCAGATTAAAAAAATAAGAAAAGATCTTGAATGTAAATTGATAAGAGGAAATGTTGATACAAGAATAAAAAAACTTAATAAGAATTTGTATGATGCAATCATTCTTTCTTATGCCGGAATTAATTCTTTAGGATTAAGCCAGAATATATCTCAAACATTTTCTACTTCTGAAATAATACCTTGTGCAGGACAAGGGGTTATCGCCTTGCAATGTAGAAATAATGATGAAGAGCTAATCGAATTATTAAAAAAAATTAATCACAAACCGACGCACAATTCCATAAAAGCAGAAAGAAATGTTTTAAAGGTTTTAGAGGGAGATTGTGAAACAGCTGTAGGAGTATTTGCTAGTATTGATGGTGATAAAATTAATCTTGAAGCAGAGCTCTTCTCATTGGATGGTAGCAAAAGGTTCCACCTAAAATCATCTGAAAATATAGATAAAGCTAATGAACTAGGGATAGAGATGGGAAAAACTCTTAAAAAGATATCTAATAATTCTTATAAAAAATAATATGCATATTTTGTTTACAAGACCATTAGAAGATTGCCAAGAAATTATATTAAAGTTTCAATCACTTGGCCACGAAGTTTCTCATCTACCTCTAATTGATATTGAAGGTTTAAAATATGAACCTTTAAATTATTCTGAGTTTAGAGGGATTATTTTTACAAGTACTAATGCAGTTAAATTTTTAGATATAAAAAATATTGATAAAAAAATAGCATGTTTTTGTGTGGGGAATGCTACAGAAAAAAAAGCTAGAAGTAGTGGCTTTCAAAATGTTTTTGCTGCAGATGGGAATGTAAATAATTTAAAAGAATTAATATTACAAAACTTCAATTCTTCTGAAGGAAAGCTTCTTTATATTAGTGGAGAAGCCATCTCCAGCAATTTAGATCAGGATCTAATTTCAAATGGTTATACTATAGAAAGAGTAATCAACTATAGGGCCAACCCAATTGAAAAGTATGATGAAGACTTTATTAAAAAATTGAAATTAAAAATGCCAGAAATCACCTACATTTACTCTCACAATAGTGCCATTAATTTTTTAAAAATAATTAAGAATTATCAGTTAGAAACCCTATGGATGAATACTAATTTAATGTGTATTGGTGAAAAAACCTCAGCTATTCTTAATGAAATTAAGTGGAAAAAAATTTTTCTTTTTAATCCTGGGGAAGAAGAGTTTTTATTATATAAAATTTAGAGAGTTAAATAGAATCAACACAAAATACTATAAAATTACTTTTTACATATGTCTCATTTTATTGGATTTAAAGTATATTATTGTTAAAAACTCTCCATGGATATATTTAGTAATTTTGGTGACTTGTTTGTTTCTGTTTGGTCTAAAGGAATTCGTGGAGTTGATATTTTTCAAATACTAATTGGTATTGGAATATTTTTTATTTTTTTAATTTTTAGAGGAATAATAAGCAAAGTTATTATTAAAAGACTAGAAGCCATCGCAAAGAGAACTACAAATAAGCTAGATGACACTTTCGTTAAGGCAATGGAAGGACCTGCTAGATTTTTGCCAATTGTGTTGGGTTTTTTTATTGCAAGTTATTATATGTCTTTTGGTGAGGATGCCAGAGCTATAGTTGATACAATAAATCGAACCTTAATAACAATTTTAATTTTTTGGTTAATTCATCAAGTCGTTGAACCGATTTCTTATATATTAAGTGGATTGGATAAAATGTTAACTCGAGAATTAATTGGATGGATTATTAAATCTTTAAAAATTTTAATCTTTATTTTGGGGTTAGCTGCTGTTCTTGAACTTTGGGGAATAAAGATTGGACCAATTATTGCTGGTCTTGGTTTATTTGGTGTTGCTGTTGCATTGGGTGCACAAGATCTATTTAAGAATTTGATTTCAGGAATTTTAGTCTTAGTTGAAAAAAGATTTAAAATAGGTGATTGGATTTTAGTAGAAGGTATTATTGAGGGCATTGTTGAGAAAATTGGTTTTAGATCAACAGTTTTAAGAAAGTTTGATAAGTCTTTAGCTATAATTCCTAATTTTCAGTTTGCTGAGAACGCAGTTATAAATATTAGTGAAACAACTAATTGGAGAATAGATTGGGCAATAACCCTTCAGTATGACACTACAGTTGATCAGCTAAAAAAAATAAGAAATGAAATCGAAAATCATATTAAGACAAGTGATGATTTTGATAATACTGTAGGAGTTGCAGTACGAGTTGAAAAGTTTTCAGATAGTTCGATAGATATGAGAGTTAGATGTTTTACAGCTTCTAATAGTTTTAGTACGTGGCTAGAAGTTAAAGAAAAACTTGCAATTGAAATTAAACAAATTGTAGAGGGAAATAGTGCGGCTTTTGCTTTCCCTAGTCAGTCAATTTATATTGAAAAAAAATGATAGCTATTTTTTACTTAGCACTTCAGCTATTAAAACTTTATTCTTACGTAGTCTTAGCTAATGTAGTTATTAGTTGGCTTGTTGCTTTTAATGTTTTAAACACCCAAAATAGATTTGTTTATTCAATACTAGAAATGACATTTCGATTAACAAACCCTGCACTTAATAAAATAAGAAGTTTTCTTCCTAATTTAGGATCGCTAGATATTTCACCAGTAATATTACTGTTATTGATTTGGTTTATAGAAATGTGTATGAAGCTGTACATTGCACCAATGATTTTTTAGGGAAATTTATGATTTTAATTGATGGAAAAAAAATAGCAGCTGAGCTTAGAGAGGAACTAAGACAAGAAGTCGTAGAGCTGAAAACTAAACATAATAAAATTCCAGGACTTACAGTAATATTAATTGGAGAAATGGCTCCTAGTCAAATTTATGTTCGTATGAAAGAAAAAGCTGCGAATGAAGTGGGGTTAAAATCTGAAGTAATTAGGTATCCTGGGACTGTGGAAGAAAAAGCAGTTTTAGATAAGATTGAAGAATTAAATAAAGATGAAAGTATTTCAGGAATTTTAGTTCAATTACCTTTGCCAAAACATATTGATAAGCAAAAAGTTATCGAAACTATTTTACCAGGAAAAGATGTCGATGGATTTCATCCAATGAATGTTGGAAACCTTTCTTCAGGCTATGAAAGTTCAGTGCCTTGTACTCCTTTAGGGTGCTATTTAATGATTAAAAAAATTGAACCAAATCTAAGTGGAAAAAAAGCTGTTATGATTGGCAGATCAAATCTAAATGGTAAGCCAATGGCACAATTACTCCTAAAGGAAAATTGCACAGTAACCATTACACATTCAAGAACAAAAGATTTAAAAGCAGAATGCCTAGAAGCAGATATTATTGTTGCTGCTGTTGGTATCCCGGAGCTTGTAAAAGCTGACTGGATTAAAAAAGATGCAATCGTTATTGATGTTGGAATTAATAAAACTGAGAATGGATTAGTTGGAGATGTTGCGTTTGATGAAGTTTCTAAAGTTGCTAAAGCCTTAACTCCAGTTCCAGGTGGTGTTGGGCCAATGACAATTGCCTGTTTATTAAAAAATACTATTGACTGCTTTAAAAGATTTCAGAAATAAACTTTAAATCGGAAGTTAATTTGATAATGTTAAAAAATGCAAAAATTAATATTTTTTACTTTAGCCTTTTTAATTATAGGAATAATTTTTTATACGGGTCTATCTGCAGTTATAAAAGGTATCAAAGCGAAAAAATTTAATAAAAAAAAATAATCTTAAGATAATTTAGATCTGCCACCATCAACAGCAATTATTTGCCCTGTTATCCAAGAACTGTCATCCGTAATTAAAAATTTAGCTAACGATGCCGAATCTTTTCCTTCACCCAATCTTTTCAGTGGATGAGCTTTAGCTATACCTTCTGCAATAGTGGTATTTTTTAACATAGGCTCAGCAATTTTAGATTTTGTCAGACTAGGAGCAATACAGTTTACTCTAATATTTGGAGCAAATTCGGCTGCCAGTGATACAGTTAGTCCTTCAACGGCAGCTTTAGCTGAAGCAATAATAGCATGATTTGTAAATCCTCTTTGAGCAGCTACTGTTGAAAATAAAACGATTGATCCCTTGTTTTTTTTTAAACTTTCTTGATAACCTTTAATAGCTTCGACAGCCGAATATAGATTTAGTTTCATACATTTATTAAAATCTTGTTCAGTAACCATTCTTAATGGTTTTAAATCAATTGAACCAACACAATATGCAATTCCTTTAACTTCAGGAATATCAGTTTTTACTTTTTCAATAAAACCATCTTCCAGTACATCGGCTACTGTAAATTTACAACCTAGCTTTTCTGCAAGTGAACTTACTTCTCCTTCATTTCTTGCAACTAAGTGAATATCATTTCCTGAATTTTTTAATTGTTCCGCCAAACTTGATCCAATAGAACCTGTCGCACCTATGATTAGATATTTTTCTGACATAAAATTTTTTATTAGTTATATTTAATTATGAAATTATTTTTTATACTTGGTAATCAATTATTTCCATCAAAATATCTAGACCGCTTCAAAAAGGATCATGTGTTTTTTATGGCAGAAGATAACGGATTATGCACATATGAAAAACATCATAAGCAAAAAATCCTGTTATTCTTGTCTTCTATGCGTTCTTATGCAGATAGCCTTAAGAAAGATAAATATAAATTAGAGTACTTAAAAATTGAAGATAAAGAATTTAAAGATGATTATCTCAAAAAATTAAAAAAGATAATTACCCAAAAAAAAATAACTGAAATTACTAGTTTTGAAATTGAGGATAAATTTTTTGAGAAAAAAATTTTGCAGTTTCTTAAAAAAGAAAAAATTAATTGGAATATCATTCAAACACCCATGTTCTTAAATTCTAGAGAAGAATTTAAAAATTATTTAGGAAAATCGAAAAAACCCTTTATGGCAACATTTTATAAAGAAGTTAGAAAAAAATCAGGAATACTAATGGGTGCTGATGGAAATCCTATTGGAGGCAAATGGAGTTTTGATGAAGACAACAGAAATAAGTTACCTAAGGATATTTCAATTCCAAAATTTCCAAAAATAAGAGAAACTAGCCACACAAGAAAATTAAAACCAATTATTGAAAAATTATTTAAAGATCATCCTGGGACCACAAACAATTTTTGGTTTGCAACAGAGCATGATGATGTAGTTAAGCTTTTAGATTTTTTTATAAAAGAGAAATCAAATTTATTTGGTGATTATGAAGATGCAGTTAATCAAAAAGATAATATTTTATTTCATAGTGCATTGAGCCCTTACATAAATTTAGGCTTAATTACACCTGAATTAATAATTCAAAAGATTTTAGATTTTCATAAAAAACATAAAATAAGAATGAACTCACTGGAAGGTTATGTCCGTCAGTTAATTGGTTGGAGAGAGTTTATGCGTGGAATTTATCAAGGTTATTCTGAAGAAATGGAAACTAAGAACTTCTTTAAACAAAATAGAAAAATGAAAAATTCTTGGTATGAAGGAACAACTGGATTACCTCCTTTAGATCATGCAATTAAAAATGCAGTAAACCATGGGTGGTCACATCATATTGAAAGATTAATGATTTTATCAAATATAATGAATCTTTGTGAAGTGAAACCTACTTATGTTTATAAATGGTTTATGGAAATGTTTGTAGACTCATCAGACTGGGTAATGGTGCCCAATGTTTATGGAATGGGTTTATTTAGTGATGGAGGTATTTTTGCAACCAAACCATACATCTGTGGATCAAGTTATTTTATGAAAATGATGGATTTTAAAAAAGGCGATTGGTGTAATACAATGGATGGTTTGTATTGGAGATTTATAAGTAGAAATAGAAATTTTTTTTTGAAAAACCCTAGACTATCAATGATGGTTTATGTTTTTGATAAAATGAAAGATGAAAGAAAAAAAATGATTTTATCTGAAGCAGATAAATTTATTAAACAAAATACAATTTAGTGAAAAAAGAAAACCTACCTTCAAAAATCTGTCCTATTTGCAAAAGATCTTTTGTGTGGCGAAAGAAATGGAAGCTAAATTGGGATAAAGTAAAGTACTGTTCCAAGAAGTGTTCTGGATGATTTATTTATCTTTATTTATAATATCTTTTCTAGCCGCAACGATCTTACCATTTTCCTCTGAGCTCACATTGGCAGGATTAATTGCAACATCAAATTATGATAATTTATTATTATTAATCGTTGCAAGCTTTGGAAATGTTTTGGGATCAGTTGTTAACTGGGCCTTAGGTTTTTATTCAAGAAATCTTACTACAAAAAAGTGGTTTCCATTTAAAGAAAAACAAATAGAAAGATCATCAAAATGGTTTAGAAAGTTTGGTAAATGGTTATTATTATTTGCTTGGATTCCTGTTATAGGTGATCCATTAACTTTAGTTGCAGGTTTATTGAGAGTTAGATTTTTAGATTTTATCATTTTAGTATCAATTGGAAAAGTAAGTAGATACTTTGTTGTCTTCTATTTGATTGGTTAAGCAATGAATATAATAGTTTTACAACACATAAAAATTGAAGATCCAGGTTATATCAAAGATTTAATGCTAGTTGATGGATTTAACTTAACTACTATCGAGTTAGATGAAGGTGAAAAAATTCCAAGTGATTTAAGTAAATTTGATGGAATGTTTTGCATGGGTGGTCCGATGGATACTTTTATGGAATATGAATACCCTTGGTTAATTGAAGAAAAAAAAAAAATTAAAGAATTTGTAGTTGATTTAAAGAAGCCTTACCTGGGTTTTTGTTTAGGCTGTCAGTTATTAGGTGAAGTCATTGGTGGTAAGGTGGTAAAATCAAATCCAGCTGAAATTGGTGTTATGAATATTAATTTTACTGAAGAAAAAAAAGAAGATAGATTATTTTTAAAATTTCCAGATCAAATCAAAAGTTTGCAATGGCATTCTTATGAGGTGCAAGGAATAAAAAACAATAAAGATGTTACTTTATTGGCCTCATCACCTGTAACTAAATATCAAATTTTTAAATATCAAAATCATGCTTATGGAATTCAATTTCATATTGAGATTAAGGATACAACGGTTAACGAGTGGGGTTGTGTACCAGAATATAAAAAAGCTCTTGAAGATCAATTAGGGGCTGGTGCTTTGGAAAAATTTGATCAAGCTGCAAAAAATAATATGTCTGATATGAATAATTATTCCAAGATTCTTTATGAGAATTTTAAAAGAATATTATGAATAAGTTAAAACTAGGCCCTAAAGTAAAATTTAAAAAAGTAAAGTTACCACTAAAGAAAAAATTAGTTGGAAATTATACAATTCTTGAACCTTTAAATGTCACCAAGCATTCAAAAGATTTACATTCAGAATATTCAAAAGATAAAAAGAGTATAATTTGGACATACTTGCCTTATGGGCCATTCAAAACTTATTTAAGTTTTAGAAATTGGCTGAAATCATTTTGTTTAAACAAGGATCCTTTTTTTTATTCAATTTATTCCAAGAGACACAAAAAATATTGTGGAATGGCGAGCTATCTAAGAATTGAACCAGATCATGGTTCAATTGAAGTTGGGCACATTAATTATTCTCCACTTCTTCAAAATTCGGTTGAAGGAACTGAAACGATGTATTTGATGATGAAAAATGCCTTCGAAGTTTTGGGGAACAGAAGATATGAGTGGAAATGTAATAATTTAAATTCATTCTCAAAAAAAGCAGCTTTAAGATTGGGTTTTAGATTTGAAGGTGTGTTTAGACAGATGTTTATTTTTAAAGGTAGAAGCAGAGATTCAGCCTGGTTCTCTATTTTAGATAAAGAATGGCCTAAAAATAAAAAAAGATTTTTGAATTATTTAAAAAAAATAAATTTTGATAAAAATTTTAAACAAATAAAAAAATTATAAAATGAATAATAAATTTTTTGAATGGGCAGGGGTTATTACTGCAATATTATATTCATTATTTGTAGCTTTAAATATTGGCATAGAATTTTTTGGTTTTTGTTTATTGCTTATATCAGCAATCTTAATTGGAATTTGGGCCTATCGTGGAGGTCATAAAGGTATACTATTATTACAATTTTTTTATGTAACAGCTGGAATTATTGGAATGGTACGTTGGTTTTAATTTAAATTGAAATATTGTTTTAAAGAGATAGATAAACCAGATGACAGAGATTTTTATTCAAACTTTTTTTCTATATTTTATCGTTATTGATCCGCTAGGAAATACCCCATTGTTTTTAAGTATTACTCAAAACATGGATACTAACAAAAAGATAAGAATAGCATTAAGTGCAACAATAATAGCTTCTATCATATTGCTATTTTTTGCGTTACTTGGAAGTTCATTGCTAAGTTATTTAAATATTTCTTACCCAGCATTTACAATTGGTGGAGGAATAATTCTATTAATAATTGCAATAGAGATGTTATTTGACAAGCGTCAACAAAGAAAAGAAGAAGATATAGATCTTAATTCTGATAACATTAGTGTCTTTCCTTTAGCAACACCTATTATTGCAGGACCAGCTGCTATTACTTCAGTGATAGTTTCTGTTTCAGATATTGGAACTAATTTTACCAACCAAACTGCAGGAATGATTTCATTAGTTTCTGTTTTATTTTTAACTTTTATAATATTTTTTTTAGCTTCAAAATTTTCTAAATTAATAAATAAAAAAATAATTGGTGTTATCTCAAGAGTGGTAGCTATTATTCTTGTTGGATTGAGTGTGCAGTATATTTTAGATGGTATTAAAGTCTTTTTAGCTTAGGTTATTTAATTAAAAGTTGTAATTATTTTCGGGATATAATTTTTAAAATTAAAAAAACCTTTATTACAATATTGCCAAGAAAATTGATCAAGTTTTCTGTACAAAAATTCTATTTTTAACTTATTCAAATTTATATAATCCAGGTTTTCCCCAACGGTTGGGTATAAACCGTATGTATCTTCATTAATATTTTGTATTTCTGTTAGATCGATAATTTCACAGCTAATTGATTTTTCTTCTAATCTTTTTTTTTGATCTTCAATTAATTGAGACTTAAATTTCATTACGTTTTCACTAAGCACAATAGCTCGGTTTTCATTTTTATTTGAGATTAAAATAATTTTTTTAAATTTTTGATTTTTAAAATCACTGATTTCAAATGAAAGATTATTTTCAAATATCAACAAAGTTTTTTCTTCTAAAATTTTAGGATTATCAAAGTTCCTATCTGTAACAGAATATATTTTATCACTGAAAATAGGTTTAGCCTCTTCATTAAGTTTAATATTTTGAAATCTATTATTAGTAAACTTTTTAATATTCCATTCACTTGCGAGATAATTTTTACCTGGTGTTTGAATTCCAGCAACCCATCTCCAACCCAAAGTATTAGCTGCAGCATCTCCGTCATAAAGGTGTTTCATAAAAAATTCTGCTCCTAATTGCCAAGGAAGATTTAAAGTGAAAACCCAGATACTCGCAAACCACATTCGCGCATGGTTATGTAGATAATTTTTTTCCTTAAGTTCTTTTACCCACTCATTAAAACACTCTATATTTGTATTTCCTTCAATTGCACTTTTGTAGTTAGTACTATCTTTAAATTCTTTACTAATTTTTTTCAGCTCACTTAAATAATCTGTCCAAACATTAGGTCTTAATTCCAACCAACCCTTCCAATATGTTCTCCATAAAATCTCCTGTATAAATTTTTCATTTTTAATAAATGAAAATTTACTTAATGATTTTTTGATTAGTTCTAATTCAGGTATAATCCCGTGAGTAATATAAGGTGAAAGACAAGAAATGTTTGATCTATTATTTGGACCAAAATCAAAATTTCTTAACTTTGAATATTCAAAAAGATTATTTTCAAGAAATTGATTAAGATTATCAATTGCCAAAGCTCTGGAAGGACTAAAATCCATTTTAAATTATTTAAGTTTTTTTTTATGATAATTTATAAATCTTTCAACACTAGATTTATTGAAAGTCTTGTTTTCTTCAAATGAAACTTTTTCAATTGAGTACGCGTTACTTTTAGTAACTCTTGAATAAATAGTTATATTACCTTTATAAAGCTTTAACTTAACTGATCCATTCACCTTGTTTTTTTTAAGATCAATTATTTTTTGAAGCTTAAATCTTTCTTTAGAAAACCAATAACCATTGTAAATTAATTCAGCATACTTTGACATTACTCTATCTTTTTTATGCATAGTTTCTTTATCAAGAGTTACAGACTCTATAGCTCTATGTGCATTTATTAAAAGTGTACCACCAGGCGTTTCGTATACACCTCTAGATTTTATTCCTATAAACCTGTTTTCAACTAGATCAACCCTGCCTATTCCATTTTTACCTGCCACTGTATTTAACTTTTCCAATAACTTATAAGGAGACAGTTTTTTTCCATTAATTCCGTATGGATCACTGTTTTTAAAATTTATAGTCACAAATGTTGGTTTATTTGGTGCTTTTTCTGGAGAGGTAGTTCTTTGAAATATAAATTCTGGTGCATAATTTTTAGGGTTTTCCAGAACCTTTCCTTCAGTTGAAGTATGAAATAAATTATCATCAATAGAGAACGGCGGAGCACCTTTTTTATCTTTAGGAATTTCTATATTATATTTTTTTGCATAATTGATTAAATCTGTTCTTGATTTTAATTTCCAAATTCTCCAAGGAGCAATCACTTTTATTTTTGGACCGAAATAATGATAGCCGAGTTCAAATCTTATTTGGTCATTACCTTTGCCAGTTGCTCCATGTGAAACTGCATATGCTTTAAATTTTTTTGCTACTCTTATTTGATCTTTTGCTATTAGTGGTCTTGCAATCGATGTTCCTAATAAATATGACCCCTCATAGATTGCATGCCCTCTGATCATCGGGTAGACATAATTTTTAACAAACTCATCCTTGAGATCTTGAATGATAATATTTTTTACACCAAATTTTTTTGCATTTTTTAATATTTTTTTTCTATCAATTTCCTGACCAACGTCAGCTGTATAACAAATAACTTCTGCTTTATAATGTTTTTGAAGCCATTTTAAAATTATAGATGTGTCTAGACCTCCAGAGTAAGCTAGAACTATTTTCTTCCTTGATTTCATTAATTAACTGCAGGATTTTTTTGCAGTACTATATGCTTTTGTAAAACCAAGCAGTGAATAATGATCTCTGGTTTGAGATCCTCCTTCTTCATTATAGCCAGTAAGCATAATTCTTGATCCTTTTTTCATAACTTTGACCATATTTTTCTCTTTTTTATTGCTAGTCATCCATGCAAAACCCTGTTGTTTAATATCAAATTTAAATTTGTTTTTTCCAGAAGTTGCTACAACAGATTTTATTTTATTGAATTTGTAACCCGCAGTCACACTTATTTCATCAGTAATTTTTTCATTAGGTCTAAAAGTTATAAATAACTTTGCTTCTCTCTTATTTTTCTTTGGTGCTTGTAAAACAGGAGTTGATTGAGCAAAACAAACCTTACCTGATGCCTCCGAAATAACCATTACTTCCCAATCTTTAAATTTTCCAATTTTTTTTAAATCTTCTGCAACAGTTTTTGATACAGAAATTATTGAGATAATAATTAATAAGAATAAAACTTTTTTAATCATGGACATGGGTTTGGATAAATTTTTTGAACATCGTTAATTTCTTGAATAATTTCATTAGTTAAATCTATATTTACACTTTCTATGTTAGTTTTCAACTGCTCCATTGTAGTCGCACCAATGATTACAGAAGTCACAAAAGGTTGGATTTCTAAAAACTTCAAAGACATTTGTGCTAAATCTAGCTTATACTTTTTTGCTATTTCATAATAAGCATCTATTGCTTTATCTGAGTTAGGTTTGCTATATCTTGTCCAAAAATCACCATCACGTTCAATTCTAGAATTTTTAGGCATCTGACTATTTCTATATTTTCCAGAAAGGTATCCGCACGCCAATGGAGAATAAGCCAACAAACCTGCTTGTTCTCTAACAGACATTTCCGCGAGACCGACTTCATAAGTTCTATTTAGTAGATTATATGGATTTTGAACTGAAAGCATTCTTGGAAGATCTTTATTTTTAGCCATTTCTAAAAATTTATATAATCCCCATGGAGTTTCATTAGATAAACCAATGTGTCTAATTTTTCCCTCTTCTATAAATTTTTTAAGGTTTTCTAAAATGTCTTCAAATTTAGTCCACTCACCATCGTCGCCGTGCTCATAACCCAATTTACCAAAAAAGTTTGTATTTCTTTCTGGCCAGTGTAATTGGTATAAATCAATATAATCAGTTTTTAATCTTCTTAGACTTCCCTCTAATGCTTCAGTAATATTTTTTTCCCCAAATTGATTTCCACCACCTCTAACATATTCTCTCATTGGTCCACAAACCTTAGAAGCTAAAATAATTTTGTCTCTTTTTTTAGTTTTTTCAAACCAATTTCCCATTATTTCTTCTGTGCTTCCAAATGTTTCTTCTTTTGGAGGAACAGAATAGATTTCTGCAGTATCCCAAAAGTTTACACCTTGATCTAAAGCATAATCCATTTGTTCAAAACCCTCTTCTTGAGTATTTTGCTCACCCCAAGTCATTGTGCCAAGACAAATTGTACTTACATCAAGATTAGTATTTCCTAATTTTTTGTAGTTCATAAAGGCTTTTTATTAATTTTTTAATCTTTTAAGATATCTTGTATAATTAGTAAAAGACTATTATATATAACTCATTATGAATTTTGATAAAAACGGAATATTAAACAGAGCTAAAGCGGCTCAACAAACAGCAGTTGTAATGGATGAAGGCTTAAGAGCCTACATGCTTAAAGTTTATAACTACATGGCAACTGGAATTTTATTAACAGGAATAGTAGCACTTTTAACATTTAAAATGTCAGTGGTTACAAATGATGCTGGATCTATTGTGGGTCTAACCCAAATAGGTAATGCAATTTATATGTCTGGTCTAAAATGGCTTGTTATGTTGGCACCCTTAGGAATTGTACTTTATATGAGTTTTGGAATTAATAAAATGAGTGCAGCTAAAGCTCAAACAACTTTCTGGGTTTTTGCAGGATTAATGGGTCTATCATTATCTTCGATTTTATTAATCTATACTGGTATGAGTGTAACAAGAGTTTTCTTTATTTGTTCAGCAACTTTTGGTGCGATGAGCATTTATGGCTACACAACCAAAAGAGACCTGACAAAACTAGGCTCATTCTTAATGATGGGATTAATTGGAATAATTATTGCATCTATAGTTAATATCTTCATGAAATCATCAATGATGTACTTTGCAATATCTATTTTAGGTGTTTTGATTTTTGTAGGCCTAACTGCTTACGACACTCAAAAAATTAAAAATATGTATGCCGCAAGTGATACAGGTGAAATCATGGGTAAAAAAGCAGTAATGGGTGCTTTAACTCTTTACCTAGATTTTATAAATTTATTTATAATGTTGTTAAGATTATTTGGTCAAAGACGTTAGTCTTTTTACTTTTTAAAGTTCTTCCAATTAGTATTTTTAAGTAAAATTTCCAAATCAAAAGAATTTTTTAAGACTTTACTATTAGAGTCTGTAATTAAATATTTCAAGTTTTTATTTTTAGGTTTAAAGTTTTTACAAATTTTGTACAAAGCATTTTCTGCAGCATTCTTAAAAACACTAAAACTCACTTGTCTGTTAGAAATATTCAAACCATAATCTTTCCACGACCCTTCAGACACCATCTTAGCATATAAATCTAAAATAATTTTAAGTTCATCTCTTTCAAAAAATTGTCTTTCTTCTACTTTCTTATGTGGGTTGTTAACTACTAATTTTAAATTACTACGCATCAATTTTATATTTATTAATTAGTGATATTTGAAAACCTGTAAAAACTATTGTTATTGGTAGCATTCCCCAAACTTTAAAATTAACCCAGAACTCTTCAGTTTGTGTTCTCCAGATACATTCGTTTAAAACCGCAAGACATAAGAAAAAAACCATCCATCTTCTATTTAATATTTCCCAGCCAATGTCAGTTAAAGAAATTGATTTACCCATAATTTTTTTAAGAACAGGCTCTTTGGTAAAATACTTTCCAAAGAATAGCGCTAAAGCAAATAGAATATTAATGATTGTTGGTTTTATGTAGATAAATACTGGATCATTAAAGTAAATAGTTAGGCCTCCAAAAAATGTAATCAAGATTCCGCTTATCAATGGCATCATCGGTATTTTTTTTTCAAAAAACCAAACAACAACTAATGCTACTAAAGTTGCAACTATGAGTGGAGGAATAGCAACTGATAAGTTTTTATCATAATTATAATAATAAAAAAAAAATATTGCTAAAGGACCAAAATCTGTAACAAATTTTAAAAAAGATTTATTCACTAAAAAGATATTAACATATTTAACACATCACAAAACAATATTATTTTAACCATTGATTTTTAATTTTAAATACCCATACTAATCACAATGCCAATTCAAAAAGCTAAATTCTCAATAGGAGATATTGTTAAACACAAACACTTTGAATTTAGAGGTGTAATATATGATGTTGATTTTGAATTTAATAATTCAGAGGAATGGTATCAATCAATCCCAAAAAATGTGAGACCAAGAAAAGATCAGCCATTTTATCATTTATTAGCTGAAAATGATGAGATTACTTATGAAGCATATGTTTCAGAACAAAACCTTTTAATGGACGATTCTGACGAGCCAATTAAGCACCCTTTAATTGAGGAAATTTTTTCTGGCAAGAGGGGCTCTAGCTATTTTAAGCCCTCTAATTAATAAAACCATTATTTTAACACAATTAGCTCAAATCTTAGACATAGAGATTGTTTATATTTAGATTAAATCTGGTCAAGAGTGTCAAGTTTTTACAAACATTATTATCTCCCTCTACATTCTTGATCAGGTAAATGTTTCATAATAAAAGCTTCTAATAAATATTTATGTTTAAAATTTTTGAGCCAAGTAAAATTTTTTTGATTACATCAAAGGCGCCAAAATATGTAATGGTGTTATTTGCTGTAGTATTTACAATTGGCTTACTTGAAGCTTTAATTTTTTCACCTGAAGATTATAAGCAAAGTCACTCAGTTAGAATTATGTATGTTCATGTTCCAGCAGCGTGGATTTCTCTTGGTATTTTTTCTTCAATTACTTTTTTATCTTTAAGCGGTTATATTTTTAAAAACAAAAATTTTTTTTTAATTGCAAAAAGTTTAGCTCCTTCAGGATTTGTCTTTAATATAGTTGCGTTGGTTACAGGTTCTATTTGGGGAAAACCAACTTGGGGGACATGGTGGGCATGGGATGCGAGAATCACTTCAATGTTAATTTTAGCTTTATTTTATTTAATGTACTTAGTCGCCTGGAGAATTTATGAAAACAAAGAACATGTTTTAAAAATTACAACAATCATAACTATTTTAGGAATAATTAATGTACCAATAATTAAATATTCAGTTAATTGGTGGAACACACTTCATCAGCCAGCATCAATCAATGTTTTATCGAAATCATCGATACATTCTTCTATGTTGTTTCCATTATTAATTATGACTGCGGCATTTGCCCTGTTTTCTTTATTAATATTTTTAATGAAATATAATACAGAACTGATAAAGATTAAGAACAAAGGCTTAGATAGATTATGATTAGCGAATTTATAAAAATGAATGGATACGGACTGTATGTTTGGTCCGCTTTTTCATTTACACTTTTAAGTTTCACAACTTTATATTTAATTACAAAAATTCAATATGTTAGAGAGAAAAATAAATTTGTTTCTAAATTTGGAGCTCTAGACTCTAAAAGAGCGAAAGTTGCAAGGTTGCAAACTATTAATAGAGAAATTTTATCTAGCAGCCAAAGTATTTAATTTTTGAACCATGTATGGTCGTAAAGTTAAATTAAGATTTCTTTTTATCACTTTAATACTGTTATCTTTAATACTGTCAGTCTATTTAATTTTGAAATCATTAGAAGAAAATGTAGTTTATTTTAAATCTCCTTCAGATATTCAATTTTTAAACGAAGTTAAAAATAAAAAAATTAGGGTTGGCGGAATGGTAAAAATTAATTCAATTAAAATATCATCTACTGAGGTAAATTTTATTATTACAGACTTTAAAAATGAAATTAACGTTTCTTACACGGGATTAATTCCGAATCTCTTTTCTGAAGGAAAAGGTGTGGTTGCAGAGGGGTATTTAAAAGATAAAAGTTTCTTTGAAGCTACAAAAATTCTAGCTAAACATGATGAAAATTATATGCCACCAGAAGTAAAAGCAGCTTTAGAGGAAAAATAGATGTTATATAGTTCTATAGGTTATTATTCTCTAATTTTTGGGCTGATCATATCTTTTCCAATAATTTTATTTTCAATAAAAAATTTTAGAAATGAAGAAGTATTAGATTATAAAATTATAACTTACTCTTTTATTCAATTATTTTTAGTTGTTATAAGTTTCTTAGGATTAGTTTTTTCCTTCATTTATTCTGATTTCAGCAATGAAACAGTTTTTAATAATTCGCACACAACAAAACCATTATTTTACAAAATTTCAGGAACCTGGGGAAATCATGAGGGTAGTTTGTTATTATGGTTGGTAGTTTTAACTTTGTTTATTTTTTTATTTTTAATAAAATCTAAAGATCTCTTAAAGAAATACAGAGTATTAACTGTACTATATCAACAAATAATTATTATTGGTTTTTTTGTTTTTTTAATAAAATCATCTAATCCATTTAATTATATATTTCCCATTCCTGAAGAAGGGTTAGGTCTTAATCCAATTTTACAAGATCCTGCCTTAGCTATTCATCCACCAGTTTTATATTTAGGTTATGTTGGATCTTCAATAATTTTTTCGAGTGCTCTATCGGCAACAACTTTAAATTATATTTCTAAAACTTGGGCCACTCATATTAAAAATTGGGTTTTAGTTTCATGGATTTTTTTAACCTTAGGAATTTTACTAGGTTCAATTTGGGCATATTATGAACTTGGCTGGGGCGGATTTTGGTTTTGGGATCCAGTTGAAAATGTTTCTTTGATGCCATGGTTAGCTTTAACAACTTTACTACACTGTATTTTAGTTTTAGAGAAAAGAAACAATCTTAGTTCTTGGACAATAATTTTATCAATTGCAACTTTTACTCTTAGTATGTGTGGAACATTTTTGGTTCGTTCTGGAATTTTAAATTCAGTTCATACATTTGCAAATGACCCAGAAAGAGGTTTGTTTATATTAATTTTCTTATTTATATTAATTTTTTTGTCTTTACTGATCTTTTTTATTTTTCATAAATCTGACAGACGAAACTCGAGTTCCTTTTTTTTATTAAGTAAAGAAACATCAATTTTGATCAATAATTGGTTTATGATGTATTTCTTATCAGTTGTTTTAATTGGAACTGTATATCCAATATTTTTAGATGTTATTTCTTCCCAAAAAATTTCTGTTGGTCCACCATTTTATCACAAACTTATAACCCCTTTTCTAATTCCATTTTTAATTTTTATGGCTATAGGCCCTCAATTGAAGTGGATTAAATCAGGACTAGAAAAAAAACTACATTTATTTATCTTATTTATTATTTCTTTATTGATATCTTTTTTTATTGTTAAGAACTTGGATGTAAATTTTTTAATTAATACCATCTTAATTGGAAGTGCTTTTTATTTATTTTTTATAACTATTAGAGATTTTTTCTTAAAAGGATTTAAGAACATTCAACAGAACATAGCTCATTTTGGATTTAGTTTATTAATATTAAGCATTTTATTTAATAATATTTTTTCAAGTGAATTGATAACAAATCTAAAAGTTGGTGAAAGTTTTAAGAGTGATAGATTTGAAATTATTTTTAATGATTTAAAAAAATTCGAAGAAAAGAATTATACATCTTTTAAAGGAAATTTTTCTATCAGAGAAAATGAAATAGAAGATGAATTAGAACCTGAATTAAGAGTTTATAATCAGCCAAATATAATTACTAGTGAGGCCGACATTAAAACTACATTTTTTACAGATAAATTTATTACAATGAATACAGTTCAAAATGAGGAGTATTTTAATATTAGATATCAGGTTAAACCTTTTATGCTTTGGATTTGGATTTCAGTATTATTAATTTCTTTAGGAGGTTTGATAAGTTTATTTAAAAAAAAATATGAGAAATAGAATTTTTTATTTTTTGCTTATTACTTTTTTTATTTTTGCGTTTGTAATATTCTATAGAGGATTAGATAATTCAAATTTATATACTCCAAAGACAGATGTAAAAAATATTCCAGAATTTTCATCTGAGACTTTTTTTAAAAAAAAACCCATTAATTCAAAAGATATTTTTAATAAAGATAGGTTTTACTTATTTAATATTTGGGCTTCATGGTGTGTGCCATGTAGGGATGAGCATCCATTATTAATAAATTTAGGCAAAGGTAAAAAAATAGAAATTATTGGTTTAAATTATAAAGATGATTTTAATAATGCTGAGAAATTTATTAATGAATTAGGCAACCCATATTCAACAATACTACTGGATAGAAATGGTACAAAGGCAATAGAGTGGGGAGCATTTGGAGTACCAGAAACTTTTTTAATTTACAAAAATAGAATTATAAAAAGATATATAGGTCCACTTAATCCAAAATTAATTAAAGAAATTGAAAGTTATATAAAATGAAGTTCTTAAAATTTATTTTAGCTATCTTAATAATTTTTACATTTAATATATCGAAAGCAGATGAAATTAAGATTCAAAATAAAATTACCAAAAATTTAAGATGTTTAATTTGCCAAGGTCAGTCAGTTTATGACTCTGATTCTGAATTTGCTATTAGTTTAAAGTTAGTTGTAAAAAATAAAATTGATGAAGGTTTTACTGAAGATCAAATTTACAAATTTTTAACCAAAAAGTATGGTGAATGGATTTTGTACGACCCTCAATTCAATAAAAACACATATTTCTTATGGTTTCTGCCTCTATTGATCTTCTTATTTGGGGGTGCAATAATCTCAAAAAAATTAATAAACATTAAAAAATAATCTGTTAGTAATAGTTATGCTTTTTAAAAAATTAAGTCTTTTTTTAGTTATTTTATTTTCTGCAACAAAGTTGTTTGCAGTTGAAGAAATTAAAAATAGTGGACAGCAGTTAAATTTTTTTACTGGTAACTTTGATTTTAGTGATGATAAACAAAGTGCATATTTAGTTGGATTTCAACATCAAGATGACAATCTTAATAAAGATACTTTTTTAGGAAATGTCTCTCCAATTACTGGAGGATTTATAACAGAAAATTCTTCAGCTTATATTTATACAGGAATAGAATGGAATGTGGACATAGGTAATAAAATTTTGTTTACCCCTAGTTTTGCGCCGGGACTTTATCATGAAGGTGATGGAAAAGATTTAGGACACATTTTAGAATTTAAATCTGAAGTGCAATTATCATATGCAGCCTCTGACCGCACAAGTTTTGGGGTTTCATATAATCATGTATCTAATGCTAGCATAGGAGACAAAAATCCTGGGGCAAATAGCTACATGTTTAATTTTATCAAAAATTTTTAATATTCATTAATGAACTTAAAAGATTGTCACAATTATAGTGATTTTAGAAAACTAGCTAAAAAAAAATTACCTTCACCAATTTTTCACTATATTGATGGAGCTGCAGATGACGAAATTACTTATCAAAGAAATACAAGTGCTTTCGATGATGTCGATTTAGTTCCTAATGTTTTAAAAGGTGTTGAGAACGTTGATCTATCAACAACTATATTTGGAAAAAAATTAGATTTACCTTTTTATCTTGCACCAACAGCGTTGCAGAGATTATTTCATTATGATGGAGAAAGAGCAGTAGGAAAAGCAGCTCAAAAATTTAATACAATGTTTGGTGTTTCAGCTCTTGCAACTGTAAGTGTTGAGGAAATAGCATCACTAGTTGATACACCAAAAATGTTTCAGTTTTATTTTCATAAAGATAGAGGTTTAAATGATTCCTGTTTAGAAAGAGCAAAAGCGGCAAAATTTGATGTTATGGCTTTAACAGTAGATACAATAACTGGTGGAAATCGTGAAAGAGATTTAAGAACTGGATTTACATCACCTCCAAAGCTTACACCTTCAAGTCTTTTTAGTTTTGCAACAAAACCAATGTGGGGAATAAATTATTTAACAAAAGGTAAATTTGAATTACCTCATCTTCAAGATTATGTAAAAGAGGGTACGGACACTAA